>C688J35102_120989427_pt1 | contig 11266 bp, 7 predicted proteins | sample HopSoiMetagenom2_FD_35102 | JGI IMG/M metagenome (IMG submission 35102)
GGCAGCGAGCAGCAGTACTGCAGCGGAGATCATCGCGATTGTTTTCAAGGCAGGCCCCCAAGCGGTGTAATTTGTCATGGCCGGTCAAGCGAATGGAACTGCGGCAAGATATTAGCCGGACTAAGCCCTGCGGTCAACGAGGTTGCGTGGCAATTTCCAAACGGTCGACGATTAGGTTGGGCGGTAATGTCTACCAATCGCCCCAGTGATTGGCCGTCATCTGGAGGAACTTCATCTTCCACGCGCCGACCTGTTTCACCCACGTTGTGCTGAAATGCTGATAGCGCGGCGGAGGCCCTTGATCCTCGGCCACCGGAACACGGAGCACGACGTTATAAGTAACGATCGCAGAATCGTCTCCAATCGGGATGACCTTCATTTCATAGGCCATGATATTTGTGCCAGGGTCGGAGAACTGATCGATCATCTCCTGACGGCTATAAAGCTGGCCATCGAATTGTACGAATGAGAAGTCGTCGGTCAGCGTTCGTTTGAGAAATGCGGCGTCGCCCTTTTTCGCGGCTTCAATGAAGCTGTTCTCCGCGTTCATCAGTGTTTGTTCAAACGCACTCGGAGCTTTTGCCGCGGAGTTAGCCTGCCCAGCATGCGGGAACCCCGGTACGGTGGCGAGAACCAGAAAAAAGATAGAGAAGCCGATTTTCATGTTCGTCTCCCGATAAGGCGTTGATTTCTATTCTGACAGCCCTGCGAGTCCGTCGATGCTGAGCGCATTCTTCTCACGCTTGTAAGCCCTTAGCCCGTCCGGTCCCTTCTTCTGAGCCCATGCGAAAAGTTGCGGACGCTCGCCCTCGTACTTCATCAGAGGCACGCCAAATCCGCAAGAGCTCGAAACACGAGTAACGTCTACCACAATAATGGCGCGGGTACTCTCATACGCGCGGAATTTCGAGATCACATTTGAGAAACCGTGGTCGTGCGGCTCCAGCACACGAGCCCACCCGTGCAAGCGCACAATATGCGGAGGGCCCTGAAAGGCGCAGAACATCAGCACAATTCGTCCGTTTTCTTTGGCGTGGGAGATGGTTTCCACTCCACTGCCGATCACATCGAGATAGGCAACTGTCCTGGAATCGACGATTCGGAATGAGTCGAGACCTTTGGGAGAAATATTCACGTGGCCGTTCGCGGCAGTGGGTGCGGTGCCTACGAAGAAAACGTGCTGCTGCCGAATAAAGGTTGCGACATTCTCGTCGATCTCTGAATGGCTCTTGCCCAAAGCCCCTCACCTGGATACGTCAGCTCTCTCGAATTCTTGCGGCCAACTCGCATCGCGCCACCGAGACTTGCTCCCCGGTCGCGAGATTCTTGAGCGCAAATGCGTCTGTGTTCAGTTCATTCTCGCCCACAATGAGAATGTACCTCGCTCCGGCTTTGGTCGCGGCTTCAAACGATTTCTTCAGGCGGAAGCTGTCGTCGCCTAATTCGATAATCAGGTTGTGACGGCGTAACTCCCGCGCCAGTCGCGCCGCTTCGGAGTTCATTCCGGACATCGGCGCGATGTACGCGTCGGGCTTTTTCGACACACTGTCGGCTGAAGCTTTCTCCTGTAGAGAAAGCACGAGCCTGTCTTCGCCGATCGCAAAACCGATTCCGGGAGCAGCAGGACCTCCCAGGGCTTCCGAAAGCCCGTCATAGCGTCCACCGCCGAGGATCGCGTTCTGCGCTCCCAGCGCGCCATGTGTGAACTCGAATGCAGTGCGTGTGTAATAATCGAGTCCGCGGACGAGACGATCATTCAGCGTGAATGGAACTCCGACTCTATTCAGGATCGCCTGCACCGCTTCAAAGTGTGTGCGGGAGTCTTCCCCGAGAAACTGGGTGATACGCGGCAGCGTGTCAATGATCGGCTGATCTTCCGGCACTTTGCAATCGAACACACGCAATGGGTTCGTGACCGCACGTCGCTGGCAGTCGGCGCACATTTTTCCGACTACCGGCTCCAGCCCTTTGCGCAACGCATCGTTAAACTGGACGCGATCCGCTGGCGTTCCCACCGAGTTCAGTTCCAGATTCCAGTTCGCGACGCCGAGGCGGTCGAGCAACGTAGCAAGCATCTCCAGAATCTCAGCATCACGCGCCGGGGACTCGCTTCCCGCAGATGCCGGCCCGATCACTTCTGCCCCGATCTGATAGAACTGCCGGTAACGGCCTTTCTGCGGACGTTCGCGGCGGAACTGCGGGCCGATGTAGTAGAGTTTGTTGAGGCCTCGATCCCAGAGCTTATGTTCGATGTATGCGCGAACCACTCCTGCGGTGTTCTCGGGACGCAGGGTGAGAGACTGTCCCTTCTCACTTGCGGCGCGCGAACGATCGTCCCACGTATACATTTCTTTTGAAACGATGTCGGTCTCTTCCCCTACGCCACGCGCGAACAGTTCCGTCGACTCGAAAATCGGCGTACGAATTTCCTGGAAGTTGTATGCGCGAAAGACGTTGCGCACCGTGGATTCGACAAAGTTCCAGAGCGCCGTCTCCGGTGGCAGAAGATCCCGAGTTCCGCGAACGGCTTTGATCATGTCGATAGTCGATATTCGTTAGTCGTTGTCTTCAATCTCTGTTCGCGTTTCAACAATTCTTCTCATCCTGAGGGGAGCGGGCTCGAACGAGGCCGCGGAGTCGAAGGAACCCTACCCTCTTCTACATGCGCACCGGATCAGGGAATTTTCGGCACGCCTCACTGCGTTGCTACCGCTTGGTTCCGTCAAGATTGTAGGGATCCTTCGACTGCGTCGCTCACGATGACAGATGAGTCTCTTTCAAATACTCATCCTTATACCCAAGATAGTTCCGCGCGTAGCGCATAATCATTTCCTCCTCGGCATCTTCGAGTTTGCGGCGAAACTTCCCGGGAGACCCCATCCACAACGATCCCGGCTCAACCATCGTCTTCTCAGGAATCAGCGTCCCAGCGGCGATAATCGATCCCGCCCCGATCCGGGCTCCATTTAGGATGATCGATCCCATGCCGACGAGGCAGCGATCCTCGATCACACATCCGTGCAGCGTGACCGAGTGTCCGACCGTCACATACTCGCCGAGGTACACGCCCCACTGCTGCTTCATCCCGTGCAGCACGCAATTGTCCTGAATGTTCGAATGCGCGCCGATCCGGATTTCATGCACATCACCGCGCAGCACGGCATTCATCCACACCGAGGCGTGCTCGCCCAGCGCGACATTGCCAATAATCTGCGCCGATTCGTCGATGTAGCAAGTAGACGGGATCGTCGGCCGGATGCCTTTGAAAGGTCGAATCATGCGATTTCGCAAGGAAGTTTGAAAATATCACGAGAGCGCGACTTGGCGCGACCACCCTCTGGCTTTCGCCGATGCCGCTGGTGGAATTTCCACTTCGGGAACAACAGCAGAAGAATTGTCGCCGATCACAGACCTGAGTTCCTGTAAATGTTATACAGAACCTGTTTCTCTGTCCGCGAAGAAGTTCCCGGCCGCGCCCGGTGACTGCGCCTCCGGTCCTTCTCCGCGGATGTTCCTTCTCGCGTCCGGTTAACGCGTTTGGGACAATTCCTCCGAGCATCTCGCACTCAGGGGCGACCTATGTCCTCGGCGCGCGGTTGCGTTGCTCTCATTACACTGATCCTCACCATAGCGTCCATCGTCACTGCACAGGATTCCGCTACCGGGTCGGTACACGGCATGGTGCTTGATCCCACAGGAGCCCGGCTTGCGCAAGCCTCCGCCGTGATTGTGAACATTGGTACGGGCATGCGTTACACCGCCACGACGGATGCGGAAGGCCGCTTTGGGCTCGAAGTCTTGCCGCCCGGAGACTATTCAGCTCGCATTGTGGCGCACGGCATGTCCCCGCAAGTCATAGCACAATTGCATGTGGACGTCGGCGGAGTCGCCTCGATCGAATTCCATATGAAGCTGGCGAGTGCGGAAGAAAATGTCACCGTCTCTGCGTCGCCTACACTGGTTGAGACTCAGCCAAGCGCCGTCTCGTCTCTGCTGGATGATCGGGCCTTGAACGATCTTCCCTTGAACGGCCGCCGATTCTCGGATCTTGCGCTGTTTTCCCCCGGAGTTACACAGGATCCCCGAAGCCTGACGTCTGCAACCAATGGAGATCTCTCGTTCGGCGGCATTCGTGGATTTCAGAACACATTTCTCGTCGATGGGAGCGACAACAACAACGCCTTCTTTGCCCAGGCACGAGGACGCTATCGCGCTCCCTATCAGTTCTCCACCGAGATCGTACAGGAGTTTCGCGTCTCGTCGAATGCCTACGGAGCTGAGCAGGGACGCGCCGGGGGAGCGGTGGTGAATGTCGTCACGAAGTCTGGATCAAATCACGTGCACGGCACCGCGTTCTACTACCTGCGGGACAGTTCGTTCGGGGCGACCAACCCTTTCCTCGCGTTCAAGCCACACAATCGCCAGCAGCAGGTTGGAGGTACCATCGGCGGTCCGCTCAAGCGGAACAAGGTCTTTTTTTTCGGGGGCTTCGATCAGCACGTCTTTCATGTGCCGAATATTGTGGAATTCCTCAACGGAAGTTCACAATTGATTCCACAGCCTGACACAGGTCCGTACACACCCGGGGACTACGAGCCCAGTGATGAGGCCCTCGTGTTCGCGGCTGCGGCACGGCTCACGTCTCTTACAGGGGAGTATCCCTCCGCGCAAATCGGTAACTCTTCCTTCGGGAAACTCGACATCAACATTACGCCGAAACATCAGCTCGGGCTGCGGGTCAGCACCACTCGATACTGGGGATCGAACAACGTGTTCCTCGACCCGGCGAGTCCGGTGACTTATGACGCGATCAACAACAATGGACAGGAGCGCGTGTCCACTGAGACCGGGAATCTGACGCTCACCAGCGGGTTCTCATCGCACGTGATCAGCCGTTTGCGGGCACAGTTCTCGCGCGACCTTCAACAGTCTTACAGCAACAGCAATGATGTTCTGGCGAAGATTCCAACGATCCTCGACGGGGTAGGACGATCGAACATTCTTCCGCGGCAAAATCGCGAACACCGCCTGCATCTGGCCGAAACTTTGAGTCTGGAAGGTTCGCGTCACTCCTTTAAGTTAGGTGGCGACGGACTGTTGACCTGGATCTACGATTTCTTCCCCAACCAGCAGAGCGGAGAATATCTGTTCTATCCGATCAAAGTCGATCCGTACACGTTTGCTCCGCTGCAAGGTGGGCTGCAGCTGTCGCCGCTGCGCGCATACGCACACGAATTGCCGAAGTACTATCTACAGAAATTTGGCACCGCCGTGTCTCATCCGGACACGAAGGAATATGCGGCGTTCGCGCAGGACACGATCCGCGTCACGAACCGGCTGGCAGTGAGCCTGGGAGTCCGCTGGGATTTGCAGACATTCGCCACCGCCGGTCTGATTTCCAATCCATTATTCCCACCCTCGGGCAAGGTCCCGTTCCAGCCTTATAACTTCGCCCCTCGCTCGGGATTCGCTTACTCGATCGGAAAGACACGCCCATTGGTTATCCGAGGAGGTTACGGCATCTTCTTCGTGCGCATTCCGCAGATCTACAACTCGGTCACTCAAACCGAAAACGGGATTACCGACTCATTCGTCTTTCTCAACACCAGCAACTACTACGATCATCAGGTGTTTCCGTCATATCCCAATCCGCTTGTGAGTTGCCCTGCGTATGCCGCGAACTGCTCGCTCCCGGCAGGATTCACGCAAGGTGTTACCCATGAAGTCTCTGCGTTTGCGACGAACTTCGTGACCCCGCGCGTGCAGCAAGCCAGCCTCACATTCGAAAAAGAAGTTGCCGACCGCACTACCGTCGCGCTTTCCGTGCTGAATGTGCGCGGCATGCATCTGATCCGCGCGCTCGATGTGAACCTTCCTCAGCCGACTGCGCTCACGTATCCGATTTTCGACTCGACAGGCTCTGTCTTTCAGGATGGTTACTACACTGTGAACTCTTTCGCTACATGGCAGTTCAGCCGTACTCTCGAATGCCCGTGGCCTCCATGCATCAATCCGCTGGGACGCCCAATTGCGGAACTTGGCGCGATTAACGAATTCCAGAGTGCCGCGTCGAGCTATTACAACGGAGCGACCCTCTCGGTGAACCGGCGAGTCGCGCGCGGGACGTATCTGCGCTTCGGGTACACCTATGCGCGGGCAATCGACGACGGGCAGGACGCTCTGGTGGCCGGGCAGCCAGCCACCGTGGAGAACTCCTACAACCCATCTGCAGAACGGGGTCCGAGCGTGACCGATCAGCGCCAGCGCGTGGTCGCTGCCTTCTCTGCAGAACCTCGACTGTTCCACCGGGGGCATGAGCTTCTCGGAAGGTTCTTTAATGACTGGAAGTTTTCTACTGTGGTCAACTACGGTACTGGGCGGCCGGTGAACGCCACCGTACAAGGCGATCCGAACGGAGACAGCAACGATTTGAACGATCGCCTTCCGGGCTACCGCCGCAACGCCTTCACAGGACCTGACTACGCGACCGCGGATCTGCGTGTCACTCGCATGTTCCGCTTCCACGAGCGCTATAAATTGAGCCTCGTTGCGGAGTCGTTTAATCTCTTCAACCGCGACAACCAACGAGTCGCGATTACGTCGAATGGCATGATTGCGTCGGCGACAACGTTTGTATCGAATTCGGTGACGGCCAACATCGCTCCGTATCCTGGCTACTATAAGCTGCCGAACAACTTCATGAAGCCGAATGCATCCTACGCGCCACGACAGATTCAGTTGGGTGTGAAGTTTACTTACTGACGGACAATTACGCGCGGGCTGATCTCAAGGCAGCCGTTCCGTTATACTGGCGCGTTCCATGAGCAATGATCGAATCTCTCGCCGCAAGTTTCTTGGCACCGCGGCTGCAGCCGCAACGCTGACCGTAGTGGCCGGCCCGTTACGCGCCGCCGCTGCGCAGTCCAACAAAGATCAGCCGTTGGCCGAGATTTCAACCGTGCGCGTAACTCTCTCTGGTGCTCCGATCCTTTTTGATCCCGATCAGGCTCTCGGCAGTTCGATGGACATTCTGTCGCATGATGTCGTTGAGAAGATCTATACGCCGGAGATGGTCAAGCAGTGCCTCTCCGCGGGATGGGGACCGATCACTTACCGCCAAAACACCGAACTGTCGATCGGCGCATGGCATTGGAATCCGAGTGGCACGTGGAGCGACCCTGCTAACAACCGGGGATACTTTACCGGCAGCATGGACCTCAAGGATGCCATTCGACACTCGTATGGATATCCGCTGCCGCACCGTGGCACGACACGCAACGGAGGCGCCGAGCATGGTTACTCGTGCCTGACCGACGGGAATCCGAGCACGTACTGGAAAAGCAACCCCTATCTCTCAAGTAAGTTCACGGGGCAACCGGACTCCGCTCATCCGCAGTGGATCGTCCTTGACCTTGGCTCCATCGAACCCGTCTCAATCATGCACATTGACTGGGGCATACCCTTTGCGCGTTGGTACGAGGTGCAGTACTGGACTTCCGAAAAGAAAAGTGCAGATGAGAATCCGATGGATCGTCCCACGTCGGGCGTGTGGACCGCTTTCCCGAACGGAATTGTTCACGACGGGAGCGGCGGACGAGCCACGATCCTGCTGGCCTCCGCTCCGATTCCGGTTCGGTTTCTCCGTATATGGATGACGGAATCGTCAAACAGCGCCGACACTCATGCTGGCGCATTGCATGATCCTAAAGACCCGCGTAGCGCAGCCGGATATGCGATTCGCGAGCTCTACGTTGGAACACCCACTCCGGGCGGACGATTCGTAGATCTTGTGCAGCACCGTTCAGACCAGAATCAGACCGCGACTTACTGCTCGTCGATCGATTCCTGGCACTCGGAATCCGACATTGATACTCACGGGGACCAGACCGGACTCGACCTGTTCTTCACGAGCGGCATCACCAACAATCTTCCGGCGATGATTCCGATTTCGCTCCTCTACGGCACGCCGGACGATGCGGCCGCGCAGATGGCATATCTGAAGAAGCGCGGGTATCCAATCTCATACGTCGAGATGGGCGAGGAACCCGACGGGCAGTACATGGTTCCGGAAGATTACGCCGAGTTGTACCTGCAGTTCGCGACGGCGATGCACCGCGTCGATCCCAACCTGAAGCTCGGCGGCCCGGTGTTCGAAGGAGTGAACGAAGACATCAAGGCGTGGCCCGACGCGCAGGGCCGCACGTCCTGGCTCGGACGTTTCCTTGACTACCTCAAAGCGCGGAACCGTCTTTCTGATTTGGCATTCATGAGCTTCGAGCATTATCCGTTTCCGCCGTGCGAGATCGTATGGGCCGATCTGTTTCGAGAGCCTCAACTCGTCAGTCACATCCTTGAAGTCTGGCGCGAGGATGGTCTGCCTCCGAACGTTCCGATGATGAACACCGAGAGCAATGTCACATTCGGCAATGCTCAGGAGATGGCCGACATCTTTTCGGCGCTGTGGCTCGCTGATAGTGTTGGCGCTTTTCTGACCGCTGGAGGCGCTGTTTACTACCACTCTCCGATTCAGCCTGAACCCTTGCGCCCGGGCTGCCGCGGCTTCGGAACTTACGGCAACTATGTAGCGGACGAAGCGCTCAACATAAAGACATACACGGCGCAGTATCACGCCAGCCGCTTGATCAATCTCGAGTGGGTGCAGCACCGGGCTGGAGCTCACAGGCTTTATCCAGCGACTTGCAACCTGCAGGACCAAGCAGGTCACACGCTGATCGCTGCATACGCGAATGTGCGACCGGACGGATTCCTGAGCCTGATGCTCATCAACAAAGATCAATCCAATCCGCACGAGGTCCGCATCAGTACCGATGGCTCAAGCCCAGCTCTGTTTCACGGATCACTTTCATCCATCACGTTCGGCAGCGAGCAATATATGTGGAAGTCCGATGGCCCAAACGGTCATCCGGAACCGAACAATCCACCAGTCACGCATGTGATCGATGCCGGAACAAGTTCCCTTCTACTCCCGAAAGCTTCCGTGACTGTAGTTCGTGGACGCGTGAACGTATGACTTACAGTTAACGCGATTGCTTCAGACCTGTTTGACTGCACGATGAAGGATTCTGCACATCTTGCGGAAAACATCACTTTAGGGTCAAAAACACGCCTTTCTTGGGCATTTCTGTAAATAAATTCGACAGTTCCCCTTGACTTAGGGTCAAAAGCTTGTCATAACTACAAGGTCCTTCCGGACGAGTCTGGGGGTGTGTAAGTTTGGCAGAAGTTCGGCTTCAAGAGGGAGAATCCCTCGAGAACGCTCTTCGGCGCTTTAAGCGCAAGGTGCAACAGGAAGACATCATCAAGGAGGTCAAGCGTCACTCCTTTTACCTGAAGCCCGGCGAGAAGAAGCGTGTGAAAGCTGCGCTGGCTCGCAAGCGGGCCCGCAAAAAGACGCGCAAGGAACAAGACTAACGCAGCAAAGAGCCGCTCCGTCCCGGGGCGGCTCTGCTTGATCTGGCCCCCCAGCATATCGAGCTGCAACAAGGGATCTCTTACACCGACCAGCATTCCCGGCATTTATCAATAGCAGTGCCCACGCCAATCCTAGGAGCGTGGCGGGCCGAGTCCAGGGGTAGTTTGAGGGGGGAGTAGTACACAAACCTGTATTTTCGGTGTACCACCGCAGTTCTTTCCTCGCGAGTGGGCGCGCGGAGACGGGCTGAAGGGAGCCATCCTCGATGGAATTTCAGGACAAGGTGCTGAAGTGTATCGACTGTGGGAGTGATTTCATTTTCACAGCTGGGGAACAACTATTCTTTCACGATAAGCAGTTCAAGAACGAACCGAAGCGTTGCAAGGTCTGCAAGACGAAGCGCATCGCGGTGCTGGGTGCGCCGCCTGCGCCCGGACAAACATACCGATACAACAAGGTTGAAACCCAGGCCACTTGCTCGGGATGCGGGAAGCAAACCACCGTTCCCTTCCGTCCAACGCAAGGACGTCCGGTGTTCTGCCGCGAATGTTTTCAGGCACGCAGGACGCCAGCTTCGGCCTAACCGGTCGCCTCTCATCCAACTCTGGGACGGGCTGTGCCGCAGTGTGCGCTACCATAGAGTGTGGCCGGATTCTTTGTAGAAAACTTTGGCTGCCGCGCCACTCAGGCGGACGGCGCTGCTCTTGAACGTCAGTTCCAGGATCAGGGATTGGTCCGCGTCTCCACTCCCGCCGACGCATCAGTGGTAGTTCTTAACACGTGCACTGTCACAACCGGCGCCGATCAGGACGCCCGCGCCGCCATCCGCCGTGTTCGCAGGCAAAATCCCGAAGCGAAGATCATTGTCACAGGATGCTACGCGCAGCGTGCCCCGGAGGAAATCGCCGCACTCCCGGGCGTGAGCCTGGTGGTTGGAAATTCTCACAAGCATCAGCTCGCGCGGATTGCAGTAAGCAGTGCCCTCGCGCGGGTAACGACCGGATTCGTGCCTATTGGGAATTTGGGCCAACTGACGACGAACGACCAGCGACCGATCTTCGTCTCCGACATCTTCGCGCACACCGAACTCCTCGCCGCACCGGTCTTCGACGCCGCGAATGAACGCACGCGCCCCAATCTCAAGATTCAGGATGGATGCGACAACCGTTGCTCCTTCTGCGTGATTCCCTATGTGCGCGGCCAGAGCCGCTCGCTAGAAGTAGACCGAATCATCTGCGAAGTGAACACGCTCGTAGAGTCCGGCTATCGTGAAGTTGTCCTTAGCGGAATCAATCTGGGCCGCTGGGGAATGGACTTGGTGGACTCACCGGCTGATGTGGGGACGGCCACCCCCGGCCATCCAGGCGAGCGAGGCTCGCCAGGCTCTTCGCACAGTCGTAAGCCAACATTCGTAAACCTGATTGGCAGCATCCTGGCCGAAACGAACTTGGAAAAGCTTCGCATCTCCTCGGTTGAGCCGATGGATTGGTCCGACGAACTCATCGATCTGGTCGCCACGTCTCCCCGCATCGCCAAGCACGCCCATGTCCCCATGCAGTCAGGGAGCGATGCTGTGCTCCGCCGCATGCACCGTAAATATCGACCCTGGCATTACCGGGAGAAGATCGAGAAGATTCGCGCAGCCATGCCGCAGGCCGCAATCGGAGCCGACGTGATGGTCGGATTCCCCGGCGAGACCAATTTAGAATTCGAAGAAACGCGGCAGATGATCGACGGACTTCCGTTCACCTACCAGCACGTCTTCACTTACTCGGCGCGCCCGGGAACCCCGGCAGCCTCGATGCCGAATCAAGTGCCAGTGCAGGTCGCACG
>C688J35102_120989426_pt1 | contig 11265 bp, 8 predicted proteins | sample HopSoiMetagenom2_FD_35102 | JGI IMG/M metagenome (IMG submission 35102)
TCCCCGCGAACCGATCAAACTGGATCGCAAGGCCTAGCCCGAACAGAAATGAAAATAGAATAAATCCCTTGGTACTGAGGGCCAATACGAACCCGTCGGCCAGCTTATCGGCTGTGGTTGCGGCTGGGGTCCCAGGCAGCAACTGCTCGAAGATGGACACGCGAAATTCGGTCGCGGCGTTGATGACCAGCACGATGAAAAGCGCGATCCCGCGCAGTATGTCGATGGTGACAATCCGTTCGGATGGGATGATGGGGCTGGCTGAGGTCATGATGCCTAAGCGCTGGGGAAGATGGCGGTCATCTATCTGGACTAGCCAAGCATCTTCCTCAATTCCGCCTTTGCAACCTTCTCCAAGGTCGAGCGCGGCATTTCGTCGACGAAGCGAATTTCGCGCGGCACCTTGAAGTCCGCCAAGGCGTTGCGGCAGGCACTCATGACGGCGTCGTGCAGTTCCCTTGGCGCGCCGTCGACACCGGCGGACGGAATAATGAAAACGACTGGCACTTCATCCAGCATCGGATGCTTCTTGGCCACCACCGCTGCCTCGCGCACGCCGGGCACCACCGCGATCACTTGCTCTATCTCGGATGCCGCGACGTTCTCGCCGCCGACCTTGAGCATGTCGTTGGCGCGGTCGCCAAATTTTATGAAGCCGCCGTCCAGCAGCGTTACGCGATCGCCGGTGATGAAAAATCCGTGCTCGTCGAAGCTCTCGCGGGTAGCTTTCTCGTTGTGCAGGTATTCGCTGAAGAGCGACAGGCCAGGGATGCCCTTGATCGACAAGTTGCCGGTGCCGCCGGTCGAGGTCGGAGAGCCGTCATCGTCGGTGACGCGGATCGAATATTCGGCTGCGGCGCGTCCGATCGACATCGGTGTATTCGGCTGGTCCACCTCGCCCACGATGCCGTGAGTGATGGTCTCCGTCATGCCCCACCAGCCGATGGTCTTGATGCCGAACGCTGAAAATGCCGGCGGGTCGCAAAATGCCGTGCCCCATATCCTGAACTTGTGCGCCTTGGGGATTTCATGCTCAAGCAGCGCCTTCATGCAAAACGGAATGGTCGAGGTCCAGGTGCTGCCGTGCTCGGTGGCCACGTTCCAGAAGCGGCTGGCGGAAAACCGTGGCTGGATCACGCAAGTCGCGCCTACCCAAAGGCTCGCGAGCATCGAATAGGCCAACGCGTTGGTATGAAACAGCGGCAAATAGGTCTGATGCACGTCGTCCTGATGCAAATCCTCATGCGCCGCGTTGATCTTGCCGCCCCAAAGTGCATTGGCGTGAGTCCACAACACCGCTTTCGGGCGAGAGGTCGTGCCGGAAGTATATTGAACGCTGCACGGCGCCAACGGATCGATGGCGCGGCGGGGGCGGTCGGCGCTGTCAGCGAATAACGCCTCGAAGCTATCGGCGTGCTGCGGCTTGCGACCGGGTGCTGCTCCCGCATCGTGTCCGATCACCGCGAGCCAACGCAGGTTCCGGCAATTAGCGGAGATCATTTCGCCATAGGCCGGCTGCGTGATGGCGGCGACGGCCCCGCAATGGTTTGCAAAGTATTCCATTTCCGCCGGCGCCGAGCGGGTGTTGGTGGTCACCGCAATGGCGCCGAGTTCGACGGACGCGAACCAGGTCAGCATTGCTTCGATGCAGTTGTCCAAATGGATCAGCACGAACTCGCCTGGACGTACGCCGCGTGCCTTCAGCCCGGCCGCAAGCGCGCCGACGCGCTCATGGAATTCGCCGTAGGTCCAAGCCCGTGAGGGTGCATCGAACGGCGCCCAGATCAAAAACGGGTGCTCACTGCGGGTCTCGGACCGCATTCGCAAAAGCGACGGCACATCCATCCCGGCAAACGGTCCGACAACTCCCGGCAGTGCGTTGAAGTGCGACATTTGTTCTCCCTGCTGCCTTGGCGCCGGCTTGATGCCATTTCTTGATTGGCTTGCCTTGACCATTTCTGCCATCTGATCGCGCCGGGGGCAAACCCGTCCTTCGCGAGCATTGCTGAAAAGATCGAGCGCCCCGCTTGGGCGTGGGCCTCGATGATCGTGCGGCCGATCGCGCCCTCTTGACGGCCATCAACTTATCCTTTGGTCGCGGTTGCTTGCGCCGCCGTGCCGGTGGCCCCAGGCCGGCTTGTTTGTTACAAAGCCACTGGGCCAACTCAAATCAACAACAAGCCGGGCCTTGAGCCTTGGCATCTGGGAGCAAGTGGATGAACTCACGTCGCGCGGCGATCGGTATCTTCGCACTCGGGCTTGCGGCCCTGGCTATTTCATCCGAACGCGCCGCCGCGCTGGACTATCCGACCCGCCCAGTCCGCTTTGTGGTCGGATATCCGCCGGGTGGCGCAACCGATATTCTGGCACGCCTGATCGGTCAGCGGCTGTCTGAAAAGCTTGGCCAGCAATTCGTGATCGAGAACAAGCCAGGCGCCGGCAACAACATCGCAACCGAAGCGGTCGTCAACGCCGATCCAGACGGGTACACGATATTGCTGGTCAATCCAGCCAATTACATCAACGCCTCGCTCTACACCAATCTGAAATTCAATTTCATTCGCGACATCGCGCCGGTCGCGTCGTTCAACCGGGTGCCGAATGTGATGACCGTCAACAACGCGGTTCCCGCGAAGACGGTCGCGGAATTCATCGCTTATGCCAAAGCCAATCCCGGCAAGGTGAACCTGGCGTCGTCAGGCAACGGCACTTCGGTGCATCTGTCCGGCGAGATGTTCATGTCCATGGCCGACGTCAAGATGCAGCACGTTCCATATCGCGGCGCGGCGCCGGCCGTCACCGATATGCTCGGCGGCCAGGTCCAGGTGATCTTCGACAACATGCCTTCCATCATCCAGCACGTACGTTCCGGTGCGTTGCGCGCCGTGGCCGTGACGACCACGACGAGGTCGCCGCAATTGCCTGACGTGCCGACCGTGGCCGAGACCGTGCCCGGCTATGAGGCGAGCGCATTGTTCGGTGTCGGCGCGCCGAAGAAGACGGCGTCAGAGTTGATCGAAAAGCTGAACCAAAACATCAACGAAGTGCTGGCTGAGCCCGCGATCAAGGCTCGCCTGATCGATCTCGGCGGCGAACCACTGATCAGCACGCCCGACGCGTTCGGTAAGATGGTGGTCGCTGAAACCGAGAAATGGGAGAAGGTGGTCAAGGCGGCGGGCGTGCATGTGGAATAGCCTTCAAAGGGCAATCCCCATCTGAATCTTTTTTGTTACGCGACGACGGTTGCCCTATCCTCCGCCTGCGACTGGCATGTCGCGAGCGCGCCGCTATCGGGAGGAACGGGCGGTGAGATCAAGGCCAGGCATGTCGATTTATTGATTTCTCACTGGCCGCTTGACAGTTTTTTGTTTGAGCCTATACTAAACCTGATGGTTAAGTATGGTGATCAGGCGCTGGACCGCACCTTTGCGGCGTTGGCAGACCCAACCCGGCGGGCGCTTTTGGCCCGGCTCGGCAGCAGCGACAACCTTTCGGTGAGCGAGTTGGCGCAGCCATTTGCGATGTCGCTCCCTGCGGTGATGAAACATCTGGATGTGCTGTCCGACGCCGGATTGATAGCGCGGGCGAAGACCGGCCGGACCGTGGCGTGCCGGCTGACGGCGGCTCCGATGGAGCAGGCGCTCGATTGGCTCAATCGTTACCAGCGCTTCTGGTCGGAAAATCTGGACCGCCTTGCCGCCTTTGTGGAGGAAGACTCATGCCAGCCAACCCCAGAGCTGCCAGCGAAACCCGCCCAAGCCTCACCCTCAAACGCCGGCTCAACGCGCGCCCGGAAAAAGTCTACGCGGCGTGGACGAACCCGGAAAACATGGTCCGCTGGTTCGGTCCGGCGGGGGTGACCCCGGGAAGTGAGCGCGCCACCATCGATGCGCGGGTTGGCGGGAGTTATCGCCTGAGCTTCGATCGCGATAGCGAACATTACGAGGTTGCCGGCGTCTATCGCGAGATGGTGCCGAATGAGCGGCTGGTGTTCAGCTGGGCGTGGCATTCGACGCCAGAGCGCGAGTCGCTGGTAACCGTGTCGCTGAAGCCGGACGGAAACGGCACGTTGCTAACCCTCCACCACGAGCAATTCTTCGACGAGGCCGGCCGCGATAGCCATCAGCAGGGATGGAGCGGCATGCTCGACAAGCTGGAACGCCACTTCGCCTGAACCACCGCAAACATGGAGCATGCCATGCAACAGCACCAAGTTGTCTCGCGCCGGGAATGGATCGCCGCGCGCAAAGCTCATCTCGATCATGAGAAGGAATTCACAAGGGCGCGCGACCGGCTGAGCGCGGAGCGGCGCGCGCTGCCATGGGTCAAGGTCGACAAGCCTTATGTGTTCGAGGGCCCGAAAGGCAAGGCGACGCTGGCGGGTCTGTTTGACGGCCGCGCTCAGCTTATCGTGCAGCATTTCATGTTTGGTCCCGACTGGAACGAAGGCTGCAAGAGCTGCTCGTTCTGGGCGGACGGGTTCGAGCGCATGATCCCTCATCTCGCCGCGCGTGACACCACGCTGGTTGCGGTATCGCGCGCGCCGTTGGCCAAGCTTGAGGCATTCAAGACGCGGATGCACTGGACATTCCAGTGGTTCTCGGCCGCGAACAACGAGTTCAACTACGACTACGCGGTTTCATTTACCCCGGAGCAGCTGCAATCCGGCGGCATGATCTACAATTACGGAACCAGCGGATTCACCATCGAGGAAGCCCCGGGGATCAGCGTTTTTTTCCGCGACCAGGCCGGCGATATCTTCCACACCTATTCATGCTTCGCTCGCGGGCTCGACATGATGAACGCCGCCTATCACTATCTCGACCTGACCCCGCTCGGCCGCCACGAAGACGGCTTGCCCTATCCGATGGATTGGGTGCGTCTGCGCGACCGGTACCAACAGGCTCCGGCAGCGGCAAGCTGTTGCGGGAGTGCGCAGGCCTGAAGCTTGGCTCAGAGGGCGGAAGCGCCGATCTGCTCGCCCGCGATCGCGCGATCGATAGCGTCGATGAGCGTCTGCGTCTCGATGAATTTAAGCCGCGCCCGCTCGGCTTTGTCCCGGTCGAACGGAGCGGCGAGCGTCTTGGCAAAGGTGTCGCGGTCGTCAGCCATGCGTTCGCGCGCCTTTTTTAACGTTTCAAGTCGCTCGCTCATGTGCGCGTTGCTTTCTATGGTTCGCGGGGGTCCAAGCCCAAGCTGACCGGAATGCGCGCTTGGGGCAAGCCAGCGAACTGACCGCCGCCTCCGCGGCTGTTCATTCTCCGGCCAGTAACGGCCCCGCATCTCGATGCACGTTCTTGAAGGCATGTGTAGCGATGAGCAGGATCCACGTGCCCGAACGGATCCCATACCATTGGCGCACCCGACACGATTCGAACGTGTGACCTTTGCCTTCGGAGGGCAACGCTCTATCCAGCTGAGCTACGGGTGCAGTGGCGTTCATTTAGCCGATTGCCCCGTCCTGGGCAATGTCCTGCCTGCCCGGAAGCAACGCCCAAAACGCGATCCGGGCCGTGATGGCAGAAATGTAGCGGGTATGTCCTCGGCATTGAGCTCGGCCTGATGCAGCCCCACAAAGCAGATCTATTCGCGTTGAAGGTCTCTTCGCGGCGGCACGACGTCCCTGAATGCGTCGAAGCCCTTCCACGCCGGCTCGACAGGGCTGACCCCTGCAGCCGGAACATAGACCGAAGGACTGCTCAGCGTCAGGGACGGAATGTAGCGCGGGCAATTGGGGAAGATCACGTCCACTTTGACCCGGACGATCAATTGCGCGCCGGGTGTCCGCGCAAGCAAGGGATCGCTACGCTCGACGCGGGCATTGCCGTTGATCCGAAGCCGCTTCGGGCTGCCATGCATGGCAATGAACAACAGACCGACGTGCGAATTGACCGAGAGATTGCCGAGGCTCTTGAACATGCCGTTGCCGTCGTAATCGGGAAACGCAAGTTCCGAAGGGCCGGTCACCCGAACAAAGCCGGGTGCACCGCCCTTGAATGAGCAGTCCGGCCGGCCGGATGCGTCGGCGGTGGCAATGAAGAAATAGATGCAGCTTTCAATAAAGCTCTTGTCGTCGTCGCTGAAGGTGTTGCGCGACAGCTTTTCCTCGAGCCGATCGGCCAGCCGGCGGCTTTCGAATTCATCCTGCCATGCGCGATTGCCGTCGTGATAAAGCAGGCTTGTCATGGCTGACCTCCACGGCGAGGAAGCGCTTCTTGTGACCAGTGTCGCCTTGTGTTCCCCTCGGGATGCCGGAGCGGCACTTGCTCCAGCATCCGTCAGGTAATGCGCGGCGTAATCGCCCTATTTCAACGCGAGTGGCTTTTCTTCGTCAAGAAAACCCATCAGTTCGCGAAAGAATTGCATCCGGTTCTTTTCCAGCATGACGGTATGCGTTCCTTCGCTGAGTTCGATCAGCCGCTTGTAGGGAGCGTTTTTCAACTGGGTAAAATAACCCTGCGCCAGATAGCTCGGGAGATCGGCATCCCATTCGGCATGGAGGATCAGCGTCGGCGTCGTGATCTTGCCGGGATCATAGAGCGCCTTGCCTGCGCTCCAATAGTTGGCGCCGTCCTCGATGACGCCGTTCGGGGCGCGCAGCATCGGCGGGTTCTGCTTCGCGGCCTCTGGATCGGTCGCCCACGTGGCGTTCGCCCATGCATCGAATACGCCTGGCGGGATAAGATCGGCCTTTTTGTCTTCCGGAACGCCCTTCAACCAGCGTTCCCTGGCAGAATCCTTGGAAACAAGACGGTAGGCGCCGAGCGGAGGCGCGTTCGCGGCGGCAGGCGGCTGCGGTTCGGTTCGAATCCATTGCGGCGCGTAAAGCACGAGTCGATTGACGCGGTTGTTATTTTCGCTGGTGTAGAGCCCTGCGATGGAGGTGCCCCAGGACCAGCCCATCACGTTGATCTTGGCAACGCGCCGTTTCTTCAGGATGTAATCAACGGCGGCGCCGAGATCGTGAGCCGCAACTTTGGTCGAAACGATCGGCTTGTTCGCCGCGGGCGGCTGGCTCATTTCAGGCGGCCGCGTCGAGCGGCCATAGCCACGAACGTCAACAAGATAGACATCGTAACCCCGCGCTGCGATCAGATCCATCATCGAGACGCCCTCGATCGGAAGATCGAAGGCGGTTTCGGCAGGATAAGTCGCGCCATGGACGAACAGCAGGATCTTGTCGCCGGAAAAAGTCTGCTTGCCCGCCGGGTGCTTGTTGCGGACAAACAGTTCGACACCGGGACCCCCCGATGGGATCATCGTATCTGTCGTTTCCAGCTTGGCGCTCTTAGCATCCGCGCCGACACTCGGTAACAGAGCGCTCATCGCAAATGCAGCCAAACATAGCCGCGCTAAATCGGATATCATCAATCCCTCCCGGTGCATTTTCTTGCGACAAGCTCTGGGGCCAATCGATCTCGGCCAAAATAAATGTAAGCCAGTTTTGACGGCCTGAGAAGCGGGCATAACGAACCGCAAGCTATGGCGTGTGCCGCTGGCTGCCGAAATCAAGCCGTTTCGACACCCGACACTTGATCGGCCCGAGTCGTTGTTGGGCCGTGCCGGCCGGTTGTTCGCTACGGTACAGCCTGTACACTGGCTTTCAAATAACTGGCTCTTGGGATGCGCCTTCGAAGGAGAGAGTTCATGCGTCCGCTCGAATTCGGCTGGTATCTGCCGACGCACGGTGACACCACCGCTTATGGCGTGCCCGAGGCCCAGGTGCCGGGATCGGTCGAACTGTACGACCGGGTGGTGCAGGCGGCGGAGAAAGCTGGATTTGAATATCTGCTGATTCCGGTGGGATCGGTTTGCTGGGAAGCATGGATATCAGGCGCGTTCATGGCCGCGCGTTGGTCGAAAATCAAACCGCTGATCGCGGCAAGGCCCGGCTATATCAATCCAGTGCTGCTCGCAAAGATGATTTCGACCTTCGACCAGATGTCGGGCGGACGCATCTGCATCAACCTGATCGCGGGGCAAAACGAAAGCGAAGTCGAAGGCGAGGGGGTGCGCCATGGCAAGGAAGAGCGTTACGCCCTGATGGAGGAAGAGGTCTCGATCCTGAAGGCGCTGTGGACCACCCGTGGACCGCTAAGCTTCGAGGGCAAGTTTCACACGCTGTCGGGGGCGCATATCAGGCCGCGACCGCTGCAGCAGCCATTTCCGAAGTTCTATCTAGGCGGCGGATCGCGCCAGGCCTGGGAAGTCTCTGCGAGGCATTCCGACGTGCACCTCTTCTGGGGTGATCTGCCGGACCGGATCGCTTCGAACATCGCCGAGATCAGGCAGATGGCGGCAGTTCATGGCCGGGAAAATGCGATCGGCTTCGGCATGCGGCTGCAGATGATCTGTCGTGAGGATGAGAACGATGCATGGGAAGCGGCCGATATCCTGGTGCGCGATGCGACCGAGCGGCAGAAGCGCGAGATGAACACGCTCTACAACAACTCCGAGGCCAATCGCCGCGTGCAGCAGCTCGCTCGGGAGCACGGCGACTTGCTGCTGCCGCATCTATGGACCGGGATTACGCGGGTCCGTCCGGGCGCGGGCATTGCGGTGGTTGGAAACCCGTCACAATGCGCGGCAACACTGCAGCAATTCATCGATGCCGGCTGCCATTCCTTTTGCCTGTCCGGCTATCTGCATCACGAGGAGGCGGAGCGTTTCGGTCGGCTCGTCCGACCGATTCTGGCCGAGAACAATCGTGGCCGGCTCGCCGCATAGAAATCAGGCTACGGCCGCGACACTCTCGGGAGGGTTCGCACCGAACAGGCGCCTGACCTCTGGACCAGGCTTGGCGGCGCTGAACAGATAGCCCTGCATTTCGGTGCAGCCGAGCTTCCGCAGCGCTTCTTTTTGCTCCAACGTCTCCACGCCTTCAGCTGTGGTCGTCATGTTGCGCGCGGCCGCGATGGTCACCACCGCCTGCACGATCACCGATGATCCGTCGATCTCGGCGATATCATCGACGAAGCAGCGATCGATCTTGATCTTGTCGAACGGAAAGCGCTTGAGGTAGCTCAGCGAGGAATAGCCGGTGCCGAAATCGTCCAGCGCGATGCGAATGCCGATAGCTCGGAGCTGATGCAGAATGGCGAGCGCCGTCTCGTCGTCGCGGATCAGTACCGCTTCGGTTATTTCCAGGTCCAGCCGGTTTGCAGGAAAACCGGAGGCGGCAAGTGCGCTCGCGATCTTCAACGCCAGCGTCGGACATTTCAACTGGACCGGTGAGACGTTGACGGCGAGCCGGACTTGATTGGGCCACCCGGCCGCCTCGGCGCACGCGGTTCTCAGCACCCACTCGCCGAGTTCGATGATCAAGCCGGTGTCTTCCGCCACGGGTATAAAATCAGCAGGCGATATCATCCCGCGCTCTGGATGGCGCCAGCGCAGCAGCGCCTCGCAGCCGGTGACCTGATCGTTGTTGAGATCGACCAGCGGCTGATAATGGATCTCGAAGCCGCCGTCGGCGAGCGCCTGACGCAGATCACGCTCGAGCGTAAGCCTCGCCTTTGCCTGGGCGTCCATCGCCGGCTCGAAGAAGCGGTAGGTCCGCCGGCCGTCGGCCTTGGCGCCGTACATCGCCAGATCGGCGTTCTTGATCAGCTGATCCAGATTGGTGCCGTCCTGCGGCGCCAGCGCGACGCCAATGCTAGCGTCGGTCGAGAGTTGGTGGCCGAGGCATTCATAAGGCTTGCGGATCGCCTCATGAATGCGCGTGACGAAGTCGACGACATCATCGAGGCTTCCAACATCGGTCTGGATCACCGCGAACTCGTCGCCGCCAAGCCGGGCAACGTGATCGCTCTCCCGGATGCAATCCTTGATGCGCCCGGCGACCGCCTTCAGCAGTTCGTCTCCGACATGATGGCCCAATGAATCGTTGATGCCCTTGAATTCGTCCACGTCGATATAAAGCAATGCGAACTGCTCGCCGCGACTGGTGCGCCGGAGTTCGTGTTCGATGCGCTCCTGGAACAACACCCGGTTCGGCAGATCGGTCAGCGCGTCATAATGCGCCAGACGAGCAATCTTCTCGTCGGCGCGGCGGCGATCGGTGACGTCGTCGACGACGTTGATGATGTAGCGGGTCTGCCCGGCCTGGTCCGGAATCCCGATCCGTCTTGAGGTGATAAATCGGCGCTCGCCCATTCCCTGGCTTTCCCAGGGGCTGATGTCGAGGAACAGGCCGTCGGGACATTGCAGGGCTCTGTCGTCGTCTGCCGCGATGGTGTCGGCGGCCTCCCGCGGGAATAGATCAAGCGCTGTCTTGCCGACGATTTCCTCGCGGCAAATCCCGAACTGCGCCTCGGCCACGCGGTTTGCCAGCACGTAACGGCGATCGCGTACATCCTTGACGGTGATCTGCGTTGGAATGTGATCGATGATCCGCCGCAGGAAAGTGTAGTTGCGATCGCGCTCCTGCTCCAGCTTGCGGCGCTCCGTTATGTCTTCGATGGTCGCGACCCACCCGCCGTGCGCCAATGGCTTGTTGACGATCTGAAACGAACGATCGTCGCCGCTTTCCATGACGGTATGGGTGTTCTTGCCCTGCGCCAGATTGTGCAGCACATGCGAGCAAAACTCCTCGACATTGCCGGTAAACGAGCCGGTTTCCTGACGATGCCGGATGACGTCGAAGAAATGGCAACCGGGTTTCACGATCTCCCTCGAGAGGCCGTACATATCGATATAGCGCTGGTTGCAGATCACGATGCGCGCCGAGGAATCATACAGCACCAGGCCTTGGGTCATGTTGTTCAGGGCCGTGTCGAGCCGATGCTTTTCGGTCTCCAGCCGCTGCTGCGCTCGTTGGTTCTGCCGATTCACCTGACGAACGATCAGGAACAGAATGAAGGCTATCACCAGCGCCGACAGGGCGGCGGCGGCGATCATGAATCGGGTTTGCGCCCGCCAGTCGGCGAGCACCGCCGCTACCGTGCTGGTAGCCACGACGATGATGGGGAAGCGGCTCAACGGGGCTGCCGACCCAAGCCGATCGAGCTGATCGACGCCGCTTTCAAAGCGCAGCGTCTGCAGGCCGCCCTCGCTCCAGACCTTTTGCAGCAATGGGGCGTTCTTCAATTTTCGCCCGATCATCGAGTCCGCATGGGGATAGCGCGCCAGCAACGTTCCGTCTCGATGGAACATGGAAATCGCGGCACCATCTCCGAGCACGATCGATGCGAAGAAGCCCTGGAAGTTCGCCGGATCGACCCGCCGCTCCATCACTCCCAGGAAAACGCCGTCCATCCCATTCAG
>C688J35102_120989425_pt1 | contig 11263 bp, 12 predicted proteins | sample HopSoiMetagenom2_FD_35102 | JGI IMG/M metagenome (IMG submission 35102)
GGATGTAGACCTTGTAGTTCCCCTCCACCGGCTGGAGGACGACGCGGTCGCGGATCTCGCGGATGTCGTCGATGCCGCGCTGCGAGGCCGCGTCCATCTCGATCACGTCGAGCGACGTGCCGGCGGCGATGGCGCGGCAGGCGTGGCACGTGCCATCGGGAGTCGTGGTCGGGCCCTGGGCGCAGTTGAGGCACTTAGCCAGAATCCGTGCCATCGAGGTCTTGCCGGTGCCGCGTGGGCCCGCGAAGAGGTACGCCTGGCGCACGGCGTCCGTCCCGATCGCGTTGCTCAGCGTGCGGACGACCGCCTCCTGCCCGACGACCTCCTCGAAGCTCTGCGGGCGGTACTTCCGGTAGAGAGCAGCCACGAGTCGATTCAAGCAGAACGGCGCGCGGGGAAATGGGCCAGACACACCGCACACCTGGGAGGGACTACTTAGCGCTGCTTCCTCCCGGATCTGACGCGGTTCGCAGGCTCCCACTGCACGGGGCCTGGCCCGGCGCCAGTGTAGCCTCGGCCCTCATGCCCGACGACGCGCGCCGCGCGCTTCTGACGAGGTTCTTCGACCACGCACCCATGTTCCCGCCGGCGAGCCTGCCGCCGGGCGAGGCGCTCGCGGTGGACCGGCACGCCCGGGAGAGCGAGCACGCATGGATGCTCGGCCGTCTCGTCTGGCCGGCGTCGAAGCTCTCCGAGTTGCCGCAGGACGAGGGACGGGCGCTCGCCGTCGTCGAGCCGGGCAGCGAGCGTCAGGACGAGGCCGTGTATCTCGAGGGTCTGCCGCTCGACGACGTCGCGGCGCGGGGGCTGCGCGCGAAGATCCGGTGCGGAGGCGAGCGCGTCCCGACCGCTGAGGAGCTCGCCGACTTCGTGCGCGGCTGCCGCTCGCGCGGGCTCGTGTTCAAGGCGACCGCCGGTCTCCACCACGCATACCGCACGGAGGCAGGCGAGCACGGCTTCCTCAACGTCCTTGCGGCAGCGGTCTTCGGCAACGAGGAGGAGGCGTTGCGCGAGCAACCGCCCGCCTTCGCGCTCGACCAAAGCTCGTTCCGCTGGCGCGATCAGGAGGCGCTGCCCGCGCGGCTCGCCGACGCGCGCGCCTCGCTCTTCCACTCGATCGGCTCGTGCTCGTTCTTCGAGCCGGTCGAAGAGCTCGAGGAGCTGGGGATCCTGTGAGCTTCGGAGCTGGGCCGAACGGCCTCCTCTGGCGGGACGGGGAGGAGGCAGTCGATCTGTCCGGCCTCGGGGATGTCTTCGCGCGCCCGAGCCTGAACGAGCTGCTCGCATCCGGGCCCGCCGCCTGGCGGGAAGCGATCGCCGCGGCTCGCTCCCACGACGGTCCGCGCGTGGCCGAGGGCGAGGCCGCTGTCCGCCTCCCGTTCGAGGTCGCGGACTACGTCGATTTCTACTCCTCGCTCGAGCACGCCACGAACCTCGGCCGCATGTTCCGACCCGACCAGGAGCCGCTTCTGCCCAACTGGCGCTGGCTCCCCGTCGCCTACCACGGCCGCGCCGGCAGCGTGGTGGTCAGCGGGACCGACATCGTCCGGCCTCGTGGCCAGCGGAAGGCGCCGGACGCTGAGGCGCCGACCTTCGGGCCGAGCCGCCGTCTCGACTTCGAGCTCGAGCTCGGCTTCGTCGTCGGCGTCCCGACCGACCTCGGCGAGACCGTGCCCGTGGATGCGTTCGCCGACCACGTCTTCGGCGTCGTGCTCGTCAACGACTGGAGCGCACGCGACATCCAGGCCTGGGAGTACGTGCCGCTGGGTCCGAACCTCGGGAAGTCGTTCCAGACCTCGATCTCGGCCTGGGTGACGCCGCTCGCGCTGCTCGACGACGCGCGGGTCGAGGCGCCGCCGCAGGAGCCGCCGCCACTGCCGCATCTGGCCGGCGGCCGCAACTGGGGCCTCGACGTCGCGCTCGAGGTGGAGCTGAACGGCGAGACGCTCTCGCGGGGCAACGCACGGACGCTCTACTGGACGCTGCCGCAGCAGCTCGCCCACGCCGCGTCGAACGGCGCGCCGCTGCGCACGGGCGACCTGATGGCGTCGGGGACGATCTCCGGCGCCGACCCGGGATCGGAGGGCTCGATGATCGAGCTCTTCCGCGGCGACCGCTTCCTCGAGGACGGTGACGAGATCGTCCTCCGTGGCTGCGCCGCGAACGGCGTCGAGCTCGGCGAGGTGCGCGGGCGTGTCCTGCCCGCCCGGGCGTAGAACCTGACGCACCGGCGGAACCCAAACCGAGTCGTCGGCCGTTTGCCTCTGAACTACCGAAGGAGGCGCGGAGATGGCGGCTTGGGTGTGGGTCTTGATTGCGATAGGCGTTCTGGTGGTGCTCGCGGTGCTCGCTTTTGCGGCGCGGGGCAAGCGTGAGAAGACGCAACGGCGCGAGCAGGCGCAGGAGCTGCGCCAGGAAGCGGACACGCGGACGCAGCAGGCCCTGGAGCGCGAACGGGTGGCCGAGGAGCAGGTCCGGCAGGCGAAGGAGGCGCGCAAGGTCGCGGCCGAAGTCGGCGCCCGCGCCGACCACATCGACCCCGATCGGGAGACGCCCGAAGAAGAGGCGTAGCGACACGAGAGAGCCCCGCCAGCCGGGGCTTTTTCCCGGCCTGGCCATACAGTTGCGAGATGAGCTCGGGGCCGTCTTCCGTGCCGGAGGTGATCCAGCGGCTCCAGGAGATCGAAGCCTCGGCGGCACGGACGGACGGCGTGGCCTGCTTCGCCCGGCTCTACCGCGAAGTGACGGAGGGCGTCGACGCCGAGCTTGCAGGACGGGGATTTGCGGACGCCCCTTTCATGGAGCGGCTCGACGTGGCCTTCGCGAACCTGTTCTTCTCGGCGCTGGAATCGTTCGAGCGCGACCCGGCGAGTAGCCCCTCGGCGTGGACGCCCTTGTTCACGCAGCGCTCGAGTCGAGGGATCGCTCCTCTTCAGTTCGCGCTGGCCGGGATGAACGCCCACATCAACCGTGACCTGCCGGTCGCGCTCGTCTCGACCGCAGAAGCCCTTCGAGTCGAGTTGAGCGAGCGGTCGCCCGAGCACGGCGACTTCGTGCGGATCAACGCGCTGCTCGGCCGGGTGGAAGCGCAGGTCAAGCGCGCGTATCTCACGGGCTGGCTCGCGCGGGCCGACCGGTTCGTTCATCGCCTCAGCCGGATCGACGACGTGGTCGCGATGTGGGATGTCAGCCGTGCCCGCGACGCGGCGTGGACGAACGGGCAGGCGCTCTGGGCGCTCCGCGACGATTCGACTCTCGCTGCGGAGTTTCTGCTCACGCTCGACCGGATGGTGGGGCTCGGGAGCCGCGGGCTGCTCGTACCCGCCGACTCGCTCCTGCAGAGGCTCGGTCGCCTGCTTCGTTAGCCGCGGGGCTTTGACTCGCCGGGCGGTGCGTGCTTGAGTCTGCGCTGCTGGGGTGCGCCGTCCGCCGTCGCGGCAGGTCGCGACGACGTGCCAGGAGTCTCGAAGCCTGGGAGGACGCTGTGTCTCGCTGGCCCATCACCTGGTACGACGGTCTGGCCGAGAAGCTCGACCGGAAATACGGCTGGGACAAGCTGCCGCTGCCGCTCGCGATGCTCGTGCTGATCGGCCTCCGCAACATCCTGCGGGAGAAGAATCTCTACGACACGGGCCGCGGGCCGCTCGACCGGCCGACGATCGACGACCACCCCCGCTACATGACGGCGCGGACGCTCGACGGCACCTTCAATAACCTCGACGACCCGCTGATGGGGAGCATCGGGAGCCGCTTCGGCCGCAACGTGCCGCTCGAGCACACCGTCCAGGAGAAGGACCCGCTCGAGCCGAATCCGCGCACCGTCAGCCGCGAGCTGTTGACGCGCAAGGAGTTCATCCCGGCGACGACGCTCAACCTCCTCGCGGGGGCCTGGATCCAGTTCGAGGTGCACGACTGGTTCAGCCACGGCCAGAACGAGGAGGCGAACCCATGGGAGATCGAGCTCGCCGCCGACGACCCGTGGCCCCAGCAGCCCATGGAGATCCCGCGCACGCGCCGCGACCCGAGCGCCGACCCCGACGGCCCGCCGACCTTCGTCACCGCCGACACGCACTGGTGGGACGGCTCGCAGGTCTACGGGAGCGACCCTGCCTTCGCGCAGGCCCTGCGCACCGGCGAGCACGGCAAGCTGAAGCTCGACGACCGCGGCTTGATCCCGCAGGAAGTCGAGGCGCACATCGACCTCGCGGGCGTCGCGGGCAACTTCTGGGTCGGGCTCGCGCTTCTCCATTCGCTCTTCATGCGCGAGCACAACGCGGTCTGCGACCACCTGCACGCGGCGCACCCGGAGAAGTCGGACGACGAGCTCTATGACAACGCGCGTCTCGTCGTCTCCGCGTTGATGGCCAAGATCCACACCGTCGACTGGACGCCGGCGATCATCGCGCACCCGACGACCGTGAAGGCGCTCCACGCGAACTGGTGGGGCATCGAGGGCGAGAAGCTCGACAAGCGGCTCGGCCGCATCACCGGCAACGAGGTGATCCGCGGTATCCCCGGGACGAAGACCGACCTGCACGGCGTGCCGTACCAGCTCACCGAGGAGTTCGTCGCCGTCTACCGGATGCACCCGCTGATCCCCGACGACTTCGACTTCCGGGCAGTCGCCGACGACAGGCCGCTGCGGCAGTACACGCTGCCGGACCTCGAGGTGATGCAGGTGCGGCAGCGGCTGACGGAGATGTCGATGAGCGACGCCTTGTACTCGTTCGGGACGCTGCATCCGGGCGCGCTCACGCTCCACAACTTCCCGCGCTACCTCCAGGACTTCCACCGCGCCGACGGGGAGCACATCGACCTCGCGGCGATCGACGTCCTGCGGGTGCGCGAGCGGAGCGTGCCGCGCTACAACGAGTTCCGCCGGCTGCTGCACCTCGAGGCGTACGACACCTTCGAGGAGATGGCCGACACGCCGGAGCACGCCGAGGACCTCCGCCGCGTCTACTCCGACCCCGAGCAGGTCGACACGATGATCGGGATGTACGCCGAGCGGAAGCCGAAGGGGTTCGGCTTCAGCGACACCGCCTTCCGGATCTTCATCCTCATGGCGTCGCGGCGACTCGAGGCGGACCGCTTCTTCACCGACGACTTCCGGCCCGACGTCTACACCCAGGAGGGCCTCGCCTGGGTCGAGAACAACACGATGCGGTCGCTGCTGCTCCGGCACTTCCCCGAGCTCGAGCAGGCCCTCGAGGGCGTCGCGAACCCGTTCGCGCCGTGGAAGCGCACGGCCGGGGCGACCTAATGAGAGAGATCGGGCCCGGCATCCACAGCCTCGGCCACGGGAAGGGCGGTCACGTCCAGGCGTTCCTCCTCGACCACGGCGGCGAGCTCTCGCTCGTCGACACGCTGTTCGAGAGCGACGGCCGGCTAGTGCTCGACGCGATCCGGAAGCTCGGGAAGAGCCCGGAGGACCTGAAGCGGATCGCGATCACGCACGCACATCGCTCGCATCTCGGCGGCATGGCGGCGCTCGTACGCGAGAGCGGAGCGCGGCTGTACGCGCACGAGTGGGAGGCCGACATCGTCGCCGGCGACCGCCGCGCGCAGGCCGTCAGCATCTGGCCCCGGCAATCGCTGCGGTTGATCCCGTTTCAGCTCGGGCTGTGGCTCGACCGGCCGAAGCACGTCGGGTGCCCGGTGGACGAGCTACTCGGCGAAGGCGATGCGTTCGGGCCGCTGCAGGTGCTCTACGCGCCCGGCCACTCGCCCGGCCATCTCGCGTTCTGGTGGCCGGAGCGGCGGTTCCTCATCGCCGGCGACGGCGTGGCGACGTGGCCGGAGCTCTGTCCGGGCTGGCACTCGTTCAACCTGAACCGGCCGCAGCACGAGAAGACCCTGCAGCGCCTCGCCGCGCTCGACGCCGTCTTGGTCGGTGTCGGCCACGGCGACCCGATCACGGAAGGCGCGCAGGACAAGGTCCACGAGCTCGCGAGCCGGCCCGTTCCCTGAGGTTTCCGTCCGGACGGCCAAGGTCCGGCTGATCATCCGGCAAGTCTGCGGTTGCCTGCCGGAGATCGGGCGGCGACGAGATCACCGAGCGCGTCTTCGAGCGCCTGGTTCAACTCGTCGAACATCCGCTCATACTCCTCTCGCGGGCGGGGGAGATGCTGTTCGAGCGTCAAGTACGCCTCGTGCATCGCATCGCCGGCAGCCTGCGCGACGGCTCCCCCTCGCGGTGTCAGTCGGATGAGATACGACCTCCCGTCGACGGCACTCGGTGTCCGTCGCACGAGCTTGCGGTCGACGAGCCGCTGGATGTTGTCGCGGAGCGTGGTCATCGGTACTCCGGACACTCTCGAGATCTCGGTGGGCGATACCGGACTTCGGTCACGCACGTGTGTGAGGATCGCGAGCAGGAAGCCCGGTATCCCGACCTCGGCGAGCTGGAGGTCGACCACTCGGCCCAGGTACTGCGAGGTCGTCGCAGCCTGCAAGAACAAGTGTCGATTCGCCATGTGCCGATGATAGGACGCGTTGCGGATAGTGCGTTGACGCGCTACATTTACTGCGTCAACGCACTATGATCAAACGCAGCCTCACGATCCTCCTGCTCGTTTTCGCCTTCCCGCTCGCGACCGGAAGCGCGAGCCCGAACGCGACCCCGGCCATGGGGGTTGGTGGGTCGGCAGCTACAAGCTCGCGGGGCACGGGAACTTGACCTTCAGCCTCGGTACCGAGCGCGCTCTGGTCGCGCTCGGGGTCGGACATGCCGGAGCGCAGACGGTGCCGATCTCGATCATGCGCTCTCGCGTCCGCTTCAAGCTCCCGGGGCGTCCCGCGCCGCTTGTCTTCGACGGGAGTTACCGGGGAAGCCGCATCAGCGGCACCGTCCGTCAGGGCAAGCTACGCGGCTCGTTCCGCGTGCAGCGTGGTCAAGACCGCTCGCTGATCGCTCCGGGTCTCTACTCGGTCGGCGAGGGCGTCCTCGGCGTAGTCGACGATCCCTATGGGCCGGCTCGACTTGTCGATCTCGATTCCGGCAGCGTGAACGCGCTTTACCAGTCAGGAACCATGTTCGCGATCGGGAGCGGGTTCGCGACGCGGACGCCGGTGCGCGGCACCGCTCGGTTCAACGCAGGCGGCGCGATCGTCTCGAACGTTCGGGGACGGCGGCTGCGGACGCGGCAGCTCGAGGTGCGCTTCCGGAGCGGCAACGCCGCCCTCTCGGGAACGCTGACCTTGCCGCTTGGCCGTGGTCGGCACCCCGCGGTGGCCTTCGTGCAGGGCTCTGGTGCGACTACGCGTGCGTACCTACCCGATCTGCAGGCGCTTCTCGTGCGGAACGGTGTCGCCGTCCTCGCCTATGACAAACGCGGAGTCGGGCAATCGGGCGGCAGGTATCCCGGGGAGTCGCCGACGGCCACGGCGATCGATGTCCTCGCACGGGACGCGGCCGCTGCCGTCCGCTTTCTCGCCAGGCAACCCGAGATCGATCCCACCCGGGTCGGCCTGGCAGGCCATAGCCAGGCAGGCTGGATCATGCCCCTCGCGGCATCCCGAGATGACGCGATCCGTTTCCTCATCGTCTTCTCCGGGCCAGCAGTGACGGCCGACGAGAACGACCTCTACCAGGACCTCGCAGGCCAGGGGGAACAGCCCCAAGAGCTGAGCGACGAAGAGATCGACGCGCAGGTCCTGGCCCGCGGGCGCGAAGGAGTCGACCCGATTCCCTGGATCCGCAAGCTACGCGTCCCGGCTTTGTGGCTGTACGGCGGTCTCGACAAGCACATCCCGTCGCGTCTCTCGGTGCGCCGGCTCGAACCCGTCGCGGCCGAGTCGGGCCGCGACTTCTCGATCGACGTCTACCGGAACGCGAACCACGCGCTCGTCGAGACGAGGACCGGCCTGACGTCCGAGATGCTCCGCTCAGACCGCTTCGCACCCGGGCTGTTCGCGGACGTCGCCGCCTGGCTCCGCGAGCACCGGCTGTAGTGGGCGCGGCTGGCATCGAACCAGCGACCCCTCGCGTGTGTATCCACGTCGTCCGCCGCCTGCCGTCGCCTGAGGACAAATCCGAGCTGGCCTGTAACGCGGCTTCCGTTAGGGGCGTAGGCTCGCTCCCTCGCCTGCCGTGACCTCGCGGCGCCCCAACCCGGGAGGGACCTCATGCCCACGGTGATCGCTTATCACGACGTTGCAGACACGGAACACTGGCTAGCCTCGCCGAAGCGCGAAGAGATATTCGGCCCGCTGGGGGTGACGAACATCCGCACGTTCGTCAATCCTGAGAATCCCAAGAAGGTCGGGATCCTGATGGACATCGCCGACATGGACGCGGTGATGAACTTCATGCAGGAGCAGGAGGCAGCCGACGCAATGGCCTATGACGGTGTCTTGCCAGAGACGCTGGTCATGCTGGTCGAGCAGCAACCGCAGTAGGCATCAGCGGCGGGCGGCCGACAACGCGCATACCCCGCCAAACGCGGTCGCCGTATTCGCTTACTGCTGCCTGAGCCCGTTCTTCGCTGTCGAGATCAAGGCATCCTCGACTCGGGACTCGTCGATCCGGCCGCTTCGTAGCTCGGCGCTCGCTGCGTGCGCGATGGCCCGGATCATTGCCAGATGCCACGCGACCGGGAGATCGCTGCGGAAGACGCCCTTCTTCTGGCCTCGTTCGATGAGCGGCACGAAGAGCGTCATGACCGGCTGGTGGCGGCGGTGAAGTTCCTTGGCGGAGAGGCGGCTCGTGTTGATCGCCAGGAGGGTCTGGAAGTCGCTGAGCTTGTGCCAGGTGGCGCGGAGTACTCGTTCTAGCGCTTCCTCGGGTTCGCCCTGCGTTGGTTCTGCTGCTCTTGTCGCTTCGGCGACCTGCCCTACGGCGTCCTCCATTACGGCGTCGAGCAGCGACTCGCGTGTGGGGAAGTGCATGTAGACCGTGGCGCGCACGACCCCGGCCCGATGGGCGATCTCGGCCATGCTGGCATCGGGGTCGTTGGCCAGGGCTTCGAGGGCGGCGTTGATGATGGAGGCGGCGTTCCGCTCGGCGTCCGCCCGGCGGTGCTTCCGGGCGGACGCCTGCGTGGTCTGAGTCTTCGTCTTGCTCATTGGTTAGTGGATCGGCATTGCTTGCGGGTTGAGCTGCAGCTTCGGGAGGAAGTGCTTGGCCCGAGGGAGAACCGCGATCGCTACCAGGCTGCCGAGCGTAGCGACGAGGGTGGCGACCAGGAAGGCGTGTCCGATGCCCGATGCTGCGTGCGGGCCGAGGATCGCTCCGCTCGCTCCGGCGGCGATCGTCGAGAAGATGGCGATGCCGAGCGTGCCACCGATTTCGTGGCCGGTGGAGTTGAGGCCCGAGAGCATCCCGGCCTCTTCCGAGCGGGAGCCGGTGAGGATTGCGACGGAGACGGTGACGACTGCGATGCCGAGTCCGAGACCGGCGACGAGCATGCCGGGAAGGACGTTGCTGAGGTAGCTGCCGTTGGTGGGGACGCGAGAGAGAAGGAACATGCCGACTGCGCCGACCAGGAACGCTGCCGCGAGCGGGCCGCGCACGCCGTGCTTTGCGATCAGGTGGCCGGCGAGGTGGGCGCCGATCCCGGCGGCGACTGCGAGGGGGATGAAGGAGAACCCGGTTGCTAGCGGGCCCATGCCGAGCACTCCCTGGAGGTAGAGCGAGCAGAGCAGGAAGAGCCCGAAGATCGAGCCTGCGGCGAGCAGCATGAGCAGGAGGCCACCGCCGACCGCGCGGTCGGCGATGCGCTCGACGCGGAGAAGCGGTGCGTCGAGGTGCAGCTCGTAGACGGCGAAGGCCACCAGGCCCGCCAGGCCGCCGATACCGCAGAGGTGCGTCTGGATCGAAGTCCAGCCAGCCGAGTCGGCCTGCGTGATCCCGTAGACGACCGCGGCGAGGCTGGTGGTAGCGAGGGCTGCGCCGGGAAGGTCGAGTCCGCGCCAGCGCGGCTTCTGGGTGTCTGCCGGGACGACCTTCAGCGAGGCGACAAGGAGCACTGCCGCGACGGGGAGGTTGACGTAGAAGATCATCCGCCAGTCGGCGAACTCGGTCAGGACGCCACCGACGACGACGCCGATTGCCGCTCCGGCTCCGCCGACCGCACCCCAGGCGGCGAGCGCCTTCGCGCGCTGCGATCCCTGGAAGGCGGCCATCACGATCGAGAGCGCCGCCGGGGAGAGAAGTGCAGCGCCGAGGCCCTGGCCCGCGCGGGCGGCAAACAGCGCGCCAGCACTCCCGGCCATCGCCGAGGCGAAGGAAGAGGCAGTGAAGACGGTGAGTCCAGTCAGGAACATGCGACGGCGACCGAGGAGGTCGGCGGCGCGGCCACCGAAGAGCAGGAGGCTGCCGAAGATCACGGAGTAGCTCGTGATCGTCCAGCTGATGCTGGAGCCGCTCAGCTGAAGGTCGGTGGCGATGTGCGGCAGGGCGATATTCACGGCCGTGATGTCGAGAATGACCATCAGCTGCGCGATGAGCAGCACCGGGAGAAGCCAGCGATGCGGCTTCGGGCCTGCGGCTTCGGTCTTGATCTCGCTCTCGCTCCTGGAGTGCTTCGACTTGTGTTGCATGTCCTGCCTCCCTCTAAGTTGGACTCTGCTGTCTGAGATACTAAATCAGACAACCGTGTCCAATGTCAAGGGTGAGCGCGAAAAAGTTGGAACGGCAACCAGCTCTCCGTCACCTGAGTGGCAGACTTCGCGCGATGGGTGCAGGTGCTCCGACCAAAGTCTGCATTGTCGGCGCCTCAGGAAAGTTGGGGCATTACCTGGTTCAACACGCGCTCGACCGCGGCTACGAAGTCGTCGGCGTCTGCCGCGAACAGAGCGTCGCCAAGCTCGACGTTTTCCGGGATCGCATCTCAATCGTTCCCGGGCCGACTGACGACCGAGACGTGATCGAGCACGCTGTGAGCGGTTGCGACGGCGTCCTCACGATTCTCGCGCCATGAACCACTACGCATCGGGCACCGCCCAGGCTGTTCTCGATCTGACCTCGCCGGAGGCTCGACTGGTGTTCTCAACCGGCTGGTGGCCGAGCCGGGACGGTAAGGACACCTATCCCTGGTCGGTCAAACAGAAGATCCTCCTCGGCCGCCTCGCAGCACTCGCGCGCGTCGTCGATCTCAACGACCAAGTTGAAGCGTCCCGACGCATCTACGCCAGCGACAAACGTTGGACGGTCGTCCGCGGCAGCGACCTCGAGGAAGGTGAGAGCGAAGGCCTACCCGTCTGGAGTCGCCACGTCGGCGATCCGATCCTCGCCAGCAACCTGACCCGTCGGATCGACTTC
>C688J35102_120989424_pt1 | contig 11262 bp, 10 predicted proteins | sample HopSoiMetagenom2_FD_35102 | JGI IMG/M metagenome (IMG submission 35102)
GTGCCTGTGCTACTTACTCCTTGGGCGCGTAATATCCCTTGCGCGCGAGCACTTTCAAATCGTGGTTGCTCATGTCCACTTTGATTTTGCGGAATTTTCCGTCGCGCGCGGTGTTGCTAGGGTAGTAGCCCAGCGTGTACTGACTGCGCAGTTCCTCGGAAATCTGATCGAAGGCCTCAGCCAAGTGTTTTTCGTTGTTGACGGTGATCGATCGGCCGCCAGTCTCTTCGGTGATTTTCTTTGCCACGCCACCGTTCCCGCCGAAACGCGGATCAGCTACGAGCAAAATGTGCACAACTGTGTCCGTGCGCTGCGCCGTCTCAATGGCTTCTTCCAGGCGCACCCGGCTGCCTTCGTCTTGAGCGTCGGTTACGATCACAATGGCCTTGCGCCCCGCTTCGCTCGCCAATTTTTCATTGCACGCCAGATAAATCGCGTCGTAAAGCGCCGTGCCCGTCTGATGCGCCGTTGGCACCGGGCCAGGGCTCAGGCCGCCGCTCATCGGCGTATTGATCCGCGCCTTGCGAATGGCGCGGTCCAATTGGCCGCGGTTATCGGTGAAATCGGACAGCAGATCGACGTCGGTGTCGAACGACAGAATCGTGGCCATATCGCCCTTGCGCAGCACGCGATCCATAAACCGGCTGCCCATGTCCTGCACGGCGCCCAACATGAACTGCTCGCTGCCCGATGTGTCCAGAAGCAACGCCAGCGTGATCGGCAGCGTCACTTCTTTGGAGAAGAAGGCGATCTTCTGATCTTGTCCGTCTTCCGCGAGCTTGAAATCGTCCTGTTTCAGATCGGTGACGATGCGCTTGTTTTTATCGCGCACGGTGACGAATAAGTTGACCAGGCTGACCTGGCTGCGGATCGTGGGTTCCTGTTGCGCCGCTTGCGGCACCGCGGAACTAGGCAACGCCGCCCCCAGCAGGGCTGCCGTCACGCAGGCCGTCAAAATTTTACTTACAGAACGCATGTATACTTTCCTAGACGCGAGATGCCCGGCCAAATGCATGTTACAGCTGGGGTGCTTCCGTTACCGTGAGATGCGGTGGGACACCACGATGGATGCGTGGAGGCGTTAGACGCGAGCCATTCGTCTGAAACCAGCGAAGTTTGGCCTGAGGACCATGAAAAGTCTACGAAAAATCGCTGCCGGGAGCTGTGCTGCGTTGGTTCTCACCACTGGCGCCTATGTCTTCGCGCATGCCGCGCAGCAGCCTGCACGCCCCGCGCCCGCGCAGGCAGCAGGACAGCAGAGCGGCGCTCCGCTCAATGATGCGCAGGCGCGTATCACCGTCAATTCCAACCTCGTGGTCCTTCCAGTGACGGTGAAAGACCGCTCCGGCGAGATGGTTCCGGATCTTACACGCGAAGACTTCCGAATCTTTGAAGACAACGTCGAGCAGAAGATCGATGTCTTCAGCGCCGAAGCGTTTCCGTTGTCGATGGTGATCCTGATCGATAACGACCTGAAGGACAAAGATGCTGAGAAGGTTCAGGCCAGCCTGCAGGCGATCCTCGGAGGCATGAGCGAATACGACGAAGCGATGGTCTGCCGCTTCGATCAGTTTTTTCACGTCGGAAAAGGCTTCACCAGAGATCAGGATTTATTGGCGAAGGAACTCAAGCGCACCAATCTCGATACCGAGCCCAGCGTCGGAACGCCGGGAGGACCGTTCACGAACAGTCCCAGCATCAATGGACATTCGGCTATCGATCAGTCCTCGATAGACGGGTCCACGCAGATTATCAAGGGTCAGCCCACCAAGGCGCTCGATGATGCCATGTACGCAGCGTCCACGCTGCTGCACAATCGCCCCCGCAGCCGCCGGCGGTTAATCGTACTGATCTCCGACGGCGTCAACGGCGGCAAAAAATTCAACAAGTTCAGCTATGAGCAGGTGATCAAAGTCTTGCAGGGCGAGAATATCGCTGTTTACGCGATTGCCGTGCCCAGCGCATTTTTCGAGCGGAAACTTTCGCCCATCGACCGTACCGTTTCGCCTCTGATTCGCTACTCCAAGGATTCCGGTGGCGAGATTTATCGCGCTACCAAAGAGGAATCGTTCGAGACCTTCTATGCGCGGCTCACCGAGGAGGCGCGTCACCAGTACACGCTCGCGTACATTCCTCGCGGCACCGATCCCAGCACCGAGTACCATTCCATCGAAGTGCGCGTGAAACGTGAAAGTGTGGACGTCCGCACGCGCGACGGCTACTTCACCGGCCAGTTACCGGGAGCCAACACGCCATAGCGTGCGACTCCTGCCAGCTTTTTCGCTTCAATCTAGATCTTTCGGCATCGGGACGTACGCTCGCAGCGCCAGGATGTGCGCCTTGGCATCGTCGCCTTTCTGGTTGTAAAAGCCCACCGTGCAGTTCGTGCGAAAGTAATAGGCGTCTCCCGCCTTGGCTGCGTGCAAGCCTTCCACTCCGTCGGTGCCGCCGCCTGCGGCCATCTGGCCTTTTCCGTCGAGAACCAGGTAAATCTCTTCGGCGGTCTCATGGTGATGAGGAAAATTTGTCCCGCCGGGAGCGAAGTCCATCACGAAAAAGTCGGCCACCGCGTAAGCCGTGCTGATGCGATCGCGCTTGGTGTCGCGCGGTCCAATCAGCAGCTTGTACTGCACGGAACTCGGATGGCCGCCGACCGTTTGTTCTTTCAACTCGGAAAGATTGGCAACATCCAGTTTGCCAGGCTGCGAAATCGGAGTTTTAGCTGCGATTTTGACGGTAGCCACGATCAGCTTCAACGGTTGCGCGCTCGCGTTCGAGACACTGTGTCGCACGTTCGGAGGCAGATAGGTAAAATCATTTTCCATCAGCGGGTGGGATTCGTCGCCATAATGCAAAACGCCATTACCGCCCTCAACGAAATACAACTCCTCCTGATGCGGATACTCCACTGAAGCACACGCTCCGCGAGCATCGACCGTAAGCTCTCCGAATCGCGCCACGCTTTGCAGCACGTGCGAGTCGTGGTCGCCCTCGCCAAAAATTGGACGGTAGTGGCAGGCGCCGCTGGCGAAGTCCACCGCGTGCTCCTGAAGCACCGACACATCTCGATATAGCCATGTAGGTTCTACTTTCCGCTCCTGAGCCAGCAGTGTTGGCGCAACAGCCAGAAACACCCAGATGAGCTTTCGCATTACCCGACCCTCCGACTTACCTCACTCGCAAATCGCGATGCGGGCGAAACTATAGCAAATCGCCGCGCGCGACGGACCAAACCGCATTTCCTGTTGACACTTCGCCAGATGGCTCGTATATGAAACGAAGAGGCTCTGGCGCACCGCTGGTGCTTCCATCGCTCAGCAAGGAGATCCCATGAAGAAGAAGGGCAAGAAGGACGAAAAGGGACCCAAGAAGGGCAAGTAACAACCCGCATTTTTCATCACAAAGGGCGCTGCGATTTCGCAGCGCCCTTTTGCTTCATCCGCTACAAGGCTTAGCTCGACAGAGACTCTTCGTGCGCTGGGCAGATGGGCCGATATGCGCAGCCGCGGCACACAAATCCCCTGCGCGGCGAAAATTCGCCGGCGCGAATATCCGCTGCGGTTTCCTGCACAATCTTTTGCACCTGATCTAGCTGCTTTTTGTCGCGCGTCGTCACTTGCACCGTATTGTCCTGCAAGTAGTGAAATGCCAGCCGCACCGGATTCAGTTCTAAAATCTCTTTCGCGGCGATCGCGTAAATGCTGAGCTGCAGATCCTTCTTCGCATCCACATCTTTGCGCGGCGTTCCCGTTTTGTAATCGATGATCTCGACATTTTTGTGCCCAAGCGCGCTGGTCTGCCCAAGATAATTGATCTGGTCGATACGGCCGTTGATCATCACATTGTTTTCCAGCGGCAACTCGAACGCCTTTTCCTGCTCCAGCACTTCCGGCGGCGCGGCCAGCAGCGCGGAGTGAAATATTCTCAGCTGCTCGATCCCATCCTTTTTGTATTCGCTTTCCTGATACTCGTCTTCGAATCCCGCCGAAATCCACTCGGTTTCGTAAATGCGCGCTACTTCTTCGAATGGAAGCCGCACACCCCGCCGCAGTTGGTCGATCAAACGCTTGATCGCCGTATGCATCACCGCGCCGAAGCTCAAGGTCGCGCGTGGTCCTTCCTTGAGCGACCACAGTCGGCTAAACAAATATTGCTGCGGGCATTTGCGGTGATTGTCGATTGCCGACGCGCTCAGGGTCAGCGGCTCGGAAGATGGCGGATGAAACGTTTCGGCCCAATCGGCAATGCGCGAAAAAATGCGCGGCCGCGCGACTCCCGTACCGAACAGCAAGCTCTCGCCGGGCTGGGCGTTCCCGGATGCCGCCAAAACTTCTTCGCCGGGATGAAGTTTCGGAGCGATCTGCAGCACATCGTGCCGCTTGACCTTCGGCTCCATCAAAATGTCTTCGATGAATGTCGGGATCTTGCCTTTTCTCTCGGCCGCCGTGGTGGTCGTGATCGTGAGCTTGCGCTCCGCCCGCGTCAGCGCCACATAGAACAGCCGCCGTTCTTCCTGAATGTGAAAATCTCCGGCGGGCAGCTCTTCCTTCATCAACGAGGCCGGGAATTCGAACAAGGGGCGTCGCGGCCACGGGGGAAAGCACCCGGAATTTACGCGCAGCAAAAACACATGCGGAAATTCCAATCCCTTTGCCGAGTGCACCGTCATCAGCTGCACCGCGTCATCGGGCGCATCTTCGTCCAGGCAAACCATGCCGTTCGCCTGCTCGAAATAATCCAGATACTCCAGAAACTCCGGCAGCGATCGCGTGTCGCCCTTGGGCTCCCAATCCTTCAGAAATTGCTGCAGCTGCGAAACGTACCGCCGATCACGCGCGCTCGCCAATTGCGGAACACCCAACCACTCGACCACATCGGTAACGATTTCTCGCGCGCTGCGTTTCCGTAATCCCTTGCGTTGCGTTTCCACAAATTCGAATAAGTCCGCCAGCGCCTGCGGTGAAGGATCGAATGGCAGGTCCGATTGCGGCGAGTGCAGCGCATCGTACAGATAGCGTCCGCGTTTTTTGCGCGTCCGCTCCGTCAGCCGCACCAGATCGGGAGGCTCCATGTGCCATGCCGGCGCGGCAAGAACGCGCGCGCAGGCGATATCGTCGAAAGGCCGCACGATCAGCCGCAGATAAGCAAGCACATCGCGCACCAGGGGATGCTCGAGAATGGAAAGTCGCGTTATTACAAATGGGATTTTGCGTTGCGCGAGTTCGTCCACCAGCTGATCGCGATGCGCGTGCTGCCGATAGAGCACCGCAAAATCGCGCCACGGAGTTCCCGCGCCGTGCAGCCGCTCGAGTTCGCCGGCAATCCAGCGCGATTCGTCATCAGCATCCAGCAGCTCAACCACGCGAACGCGCTCGCCTTCCGCGCGCGTGGGCGCCAAAAACTTTTTCGGAAAGTCCGCGCTGACCTCATTCAGCCCGATCACCTGAGTGGCCACGCGCAAAATATTCGGGGTCGACCGGTAGTTCTCCGTCAGCGTCACGCGGAACGGCGTCGAATCCTGCCCGGTCTTCCAGCCGGCGAAGCGCTCGAGAAATAATTTGAAGCTGCCAAACGACGCGCCGCGAAATCGATAGATCGCTTGATCGTTGTCGCCGACAGCGACGATGTTGCGAGGTGGCGCCGAAAGTAAATGCAGCAACTCCAGTTGCGCGATATTGGTGTCCTGAAACTCGTCCACAAGGATGTGCTTATAGCGTTCCTGCAGCCGTTCGCGAAGCGCCGCGTCCTTTCGCAGCAGCGCTACCGCCCGCGTGATCAGCGCTCCGAACGAAACGCGCTTCTTCTCGTCCAGTAATTCCTCGCTGGCTTTGTAGGCGCGCGCGATTTCTTTTTGTAGCGCCACATTTTCGGCGCGCTCGTTGTACGTATCTTCATCCAGCACCGCGCGTTCCGCTTCCAGATCGGCGGCCAACGAGTCCGCGTATGCCTGATAGTCGTCGCTGGAAACCAGCTCATCCTGGCAGCGCGAAAAGAAATTGACGAAGTCGCCTAGGAACTGGCCGGGCTCAGCAAGTCGCCGAAATTTTTCCAACTGAAGCCGCGCCATGTTGCGGCGCAAGAGGATCCAGTGATCGGTTTGATCGAGCACCACAAATTGCGGATCGGCTTCCTTCAGCAGCGTCTCGCAAAAAGCATGGAACGTGACCATCGTCACGTCTTTGCCCCGTTCGCCCGTGGCTTTCACCACGCGCGACTTCATCTCGCCTGCCGCTTTTTTTGTGTACGTCAGGCCCAAGATATTTTCGCCCGACAACGACGGATCGCTTTGTAACAAGTGACGAATGCGCTCGATGATGACCCGCGTCTTGCCGGTGCCGGCGCCTGCGATGACCAGCAGCGGGCCTTCGCCATGGGTAATGGCGCGGCGCTGCGCTTCGTTGACTTTCAGAGGCTCATCGGCAGGGAGTAACTCGAGGTCAAACAGCGTCCCGCTCATTGAAGAGGACCGCGGAGTGGAAGCTTTTATACGTGGCACAATAAGAGGATAGCGGATTGTCAGGCGAACAGGAAGCGAAGGCCGGGATCAGCGACACGCATGTAGCGTATTTCAAGCGGCCAGACCCGGACGGCGCTTCACCCCGCACCATCTGCCGTTGCAAAAAGCAGAATGCCGATCACGACGTCAGCGTGAGAACCTCATCCCGAACGTGATGCAAGCGAATCGATTGCGGCTTGGGACCATCATGAAAGTATCGTTCCACGGTGGTCTTCACGTTTTCGCAGAGTTGCTCCCACGTATCACCTTGTGCGGACAAATTCTCGGTGTCCGATTCAGCGTCATACCCCCCGGTCGCTTCCTTCGTTACTTCGAAAACCACTTCGCTCATCACCGGCAAATCCATCGTTCCCCCTCTGAGTCCGCGTTCGCTCGACGCAAGTCGCGAGCGGCGCGTAAATATCGCGATCACGGTCATTTTTAAGGGTGCGCATCAGAAGAGGGAATCGGCAGAACGCTGTAAATTAGCCCAGACCGGCAAAGGACGTAATACCGGCGCATCGCGACTGGCGGAAAAAACCGACACGCGAGCCGCCGCGTCCCATCAGCGCTGCGATTTTTTGCCGGCGGCAACATCAGCCGAGAATTGCGTCGATTGCCCTCGCGGCACAGAAAGCGAGGTCCACTTTCCGTTCGATTTCGTCGTAAGATGCTTCGCCGCAAACAGAATTTGCCCCACGTGATGCGCGTAATGCGCCACTTGCCGGTTGATGGCCTGCATCACCGAATGCGGTTCCGTTCGAATCGTTACCGTCTTCGTCAGATCGGCGTCGCTCAGCGGCTCCAGCGCATCAAACACGTACTTCCAGCCCGCGCCCCACATGGCCATCAATTCTTCCCGCGTTTTTGGGGGATCCTCAAACTCCGAGTCGCGATTGCGGTCCGGTTTCTCTCCATCGCTGGTCAGGAAATTTCGCCACCGCGAGCGCATGTTGCCGACCATGTGTTTCACAATGATGGCGATGGAATTCGATTCGGGATCGATGCTCACAAATAGCGCCTGCTCTGGGCACTGTTCCATCGCTCCCTCCGCCAGACGCTTGTAATAGCGAAACAGATCGAGCGAATCCTTTACATACGAGGTGGTGAATTCGTGGGCCATGTCCGCATTTTGCTCCGGCTCCTGCGGACTCGCAAGATTGTTCGACGATGGCCGAAAGTTTGGTAACTTTTCAGAAGGTGACGCGTTGTTAAGGAAAGGGCGGGGAACAATCGAGAGTGCCCGCGGAAAGCTCTTGACATTTCGCTTTTTGTTCGCCTATACTTCGCGCCGCTTGCACTGATTTTTATATGGAGGCATTCATGAGCATTGCGCAATCGCTGCTACCCGAGTTCGATCAAGAGATGCAGAACACCCGCAAGATGTTGGAGCGCATTCCGGACGAAAAATGGAGTTGGAAGCCCCACGAGAAGTCCGGCACGGTAGGCTGGACCGCCGCGCATATCGCCACCATCCCGGAATGGGCGATCATGACTCTCAACACCGAAAGTTTCGACTATGCGCCGCCAGGCGGTTCGTCCTACGTGCCGCCGAAGATTGAGAATCGGCAGCAGACGCTCGCTGCTTTCGATAAAGGCGTGGCCGAGACGCGCAAAGCGATGGAATCCGCCACCGACGACGACATGACCAAAGTCTGGTCGCTGCTTGCGGGAGGGCAGACGGTGTTCGCGTTGCCGCGCGTCGCCGTGTTCCGTTCCATGATCATGAATCACCTGATCCATCATCGCGCGCAGCTCACCGTGTACTACCGCCTTCTCGGCGTGCCCGTGCCCGGTCTATATGGGCCCAGCGCCGACGAGGGCCAGCCCGGCGCCGCAAGCGCATAAGTGTGTCCGCAGTCTTCAGACTGCGGGGTTTAGATATAGCGGCGTCCATGCTGAATGTGGGCGCACTATCGAGCAACCGCCATGCGCACCCAAAAGTGTCTGAAGACAAAATTCCAGCAGCTTCGAAGCCGGCAGCGAGGCGGCTGACACCGCCTCGCTGTACCGCGCGCCTTTCCACCGCATCTCGTATAATGGTCTTTCGTGGAGGTGCGGCGTGGATACTCCCGTCATCTTGTCCGCAGTGCGGACGCCAGTAGGAAAATTTCAGGGCGGATTGGCCGGGTTCTCGGCCACCGAACTTGGCGCCAAGGCGGTAGCCGAGGCCATTCGGCGCGCCGACATCGATGCCAAGGAAGTCGACGAAGCCATCCTCGGCAACGTCGTACAGGCAGGTCTCGGGCAGAATCCCGCCCGACAAGCGGCCCTACGCGGCGGTTGCGATGCGCGCGTCGCCGCCCTGACCATCAACAAAGTTTGCGGTTCCGGACTCAAAGCTGTGGCGTTGGCGGCGCAGTCTGTGCAGCTCGGTGAATCCGACTTGCTCGTGGCCGGCGGCATGGAGTCAATGTCCAACTGCCCGTACCTGCTGCCGCAAGCGCGCACCGGGTACCGCCTGGGCGATGGCAAGCTCGTCGATTCCATGATTCACGACGGTCTCTGGGACGCCTACGAAAACTTCCACATGGGCATGACCGGCGAAGTCGTGGCCGAAAAATACGGCATTACTCGCGAAGAGCAGGATCGCTTCGCCGTCGATAGCCATCAGAAAGCCGTTCGCGCGCGAAAATCGTGTTTCTTCGAAGCGCAGATCCTGCCCATCGAAGTTCCTCAGAAAAAAGGCGATCCCATCATAATTAAATATGACGAATCTCCGCGCGAAGACACGTCCATGGAAGCGCTCGCGCGCCTCAAGCCGGCGTTCAAGAAAGACGGCACGGTAACTGCCGGCAACGCTCCGGGCACCAATGATGGTGCCGCCGCTCTGGTGGTCACCAGTGAACGCAACGCACAGCGCCTCGGCAAACAGCCCATGGCCCGCATCGTTGCCCAGGCCGTTAGTGGCGTCGAGCCGAAATGGGTAATGATGGCGCCAGTCGATGCCGTCGAGAAGCTGCTGACGAAGACCGGCTGGGATCGCGACAGGGATGTCGATCTCGTCGAGCTGAACGAGGCATTTGCCGTTGCCGCCATCGCGGTCACCCGCCAACTCAAGCTCAATCCCGAAAAAGTGAACGTCAACGGAGGCGCGGTAGCCATCGGCCATCCGATCGGCGCCAGCGGCGCGCGCATTCTGGTCACGCTGCTGTACGAAATGCAGCGCCGCAACCTGAAGCGCGGCATCGCAGCCCTCTGCCTCGGTGGCGGCAACGCCGTTGCCCTCGCCGTCGAGCGCTACTAACGCGAAGGTTCATCGAGCGAATATCGCCATGAAATATTGCCCACTCTGCGACGCCGAATACAGCGACGCGCACGCCAGTTGCAGCGTTTGCGGCGTCGATCTTGTACCTGACAACATGCGCGGCCAGCCGCTTGACGAACGCCAGCGCAAAGAAAAAATCCAGGTCGTGTGGCGTGGCGGCGATCCGCTCGCCGTCAGCGAAGTCATCAACATTTTGCGCGAATCGGGCATCCGGCATCACGTGCAACCAACCAACGAGCATCTCGTTTTTGAACTGGGCATGCCGCGACCTAAATATGCGGTGCGTGTGTTTGCTTCGGATGCCACCAAGGCTAAGGAACTTCTGGCCGACATTCGCGAGAGCGCTCCTTTTTCATTGGGACAAGAGGAGTCCTCCGAAAGTGGCTCAGAGGTGATTAGCGAAACGCGCCGCCCAGCGCATGAGTGGAATCCTACTGCCGCGACTACCGAGATCTGGAGTGGGCAGGATGCGGCACTCGCGGATCTGCTGGAAGCTTGCCTGCGTGAGAATCAAATCGGCGCGCGGCGCGATGCGGCCCAGGCGCCCGGCCAACTCCGTCTCTTCGTAATGCCCGCCGACGAATCCCACGCCCGCGAAATCATCCGCGAAGTCCGCGAGGCCACGCCACCGGTTTAACTCGCTCCGGGCAACCAACTGAGGCGCGCTTTAGGTGCGCCCTCCGCTTAGGTTGCGTGTCCCTCTCTAAGTTGGCCGTTCAATAGCCGCATCCGAAAGCGTAGTGGCACCCAACTCGTGCGCGCAGTAGGGACAAAATTTATCTCCCTCCACCACTTCGCGCTTGCACTGCGGACATGCCGGATGCAGGTTGCATTTGCAGTTAGGGCAATAATTAAACCGCGGCCCCACAGTTGCGCTGCACTGCGGGCAGTTGTACGGCAGCGGCTCCCGCATCAGGAAATAAATGATAAAACCGACCAGCAGATAAGCCGGACTCAGCACCACCACCAGCAGAGTCCACAGACCTGAACTCATCCCCCGGCGCTTCGCATCGCGATTCACATACGCGATCATGAAAATCCAGATGGAAAGAAAGAGCGACACTCCGGTGATGATTCCTGCGAGCGCCAGCGACTGCATCGCCGGATGCCCATTCAACTCCACTGGAAAAACCGGGCCATTCACGCCCGACAAGTTGATCAAAACCCCGGCCACCTGTGCGATCAGAAACAGCACAAACACGGTCCAGACCAGCCAGCGCGGCACAATCTTGAATTCCTGCCAGAAGCTGAAGTTTTCTCGCTTCCGCCGGAACCGGATCAACCGCATCCGCCGGTTCCACGAATCGCCCATACTTTGTTGAGTCTCAGCCATGCTCATTCCTTCGTCTCGTCACCGCTTGTTTGTCGCCGAACCAAAACTGCGCCCTTGCTCTCCGCTCTCAAATGCGAACCGCAAACTCCTCCCAGCCAATCTCCCTTACGGCATCGAGTCGTGATCGGAAACGCGCGCCGCATTCTCGATCAGCAGAATCACGCC
>C688J35102_120989423_pt1 | contig 11258 bp, 12 predicted proteins | sample HopSoiMetagenom2_FD_35102 | JGI IMG/M metagenome (IMG submission 35102)
CAGGTCGACCGCCTGACGCTGCTGGCGTCAGAGCGCTCGGCCGGCACCGTGGTCCGCTGGGGCGGGCGCGACTGGACGGTGGAGGCGCCGCGCGCCGGCGCCTTCGCCGGGGTGGACGTGGCGCTCTTCTCCGCCGGCGCCGACCGCTCGCGCGAGTGGGGGCCGCGCGCGGCGGAGGAGGGCGCGGTGGTGATCGACAACTCCTCGGCCTGGCGGATGGACCCGCGGGTGCCGCTCGTCGTCCCCGAGGTGAACATGGCCGCGGCGGCCGAGCGGCCGCTGGGGATCGTGGCCAACCCGAACTGCTCCACCATCCAGATGGTGGTGGCGCTGCAGGCGGTGCGGCGGGCGGCGGGGCTGGTCCGCGTGGTCTGCACCACCTGCCAGTCGGTGAGCGGCGCGGGGGAAACGGGGCGCGAGGCGCTGCGCCGCGAGCTCACCGGCGAGGGGCTGCAGGCGGTGAAGCTCGGGGCGCCGGTGGAGGGCTCGCCCTTCACCCGCCGCATCGCGGGGAACGTGGTGCCGCAGATCGGCGACTTCGACGGCGAGGGATGGACCGGCGAGGAGCGCAAGATGATCGGCGAGACGCGCAAGATCCTCGACCTCCCCCACCTTCCCGTGGCCGCCACCTGCGTGCGCGTGCCGGTGGACGTGGGGCACAGCGTGCAGGTGATGGTGGAGACGGAGAAGGAGCTCACCCTCGACGCGCTGCGCCGTGCGCTGGTGGTCTTCCCCGGGATCCTGATGGCGGGGGGGCCGGAGGGCTTCCCCACGCCGTACGAGATCGCGGGGCGCAACGAGGTGTTCGTGGGGCGGGTGAGGAGCGACCCCGACCTGCCGCGCACCTTCCACCTCTGGGTGGTGGCGGACAACCTGCGGAAGGGCGCCGCCACCAACGCGGTGCAGATCATGGAGCGGCTGAGCGGTGCCGCGGCGTAGGCGGGGGCGCGGCGGCCGCGGGGGCGGCGAGGGGTGCCGGGCGGTGGTGGAGACCAGCGCCGGGGGGGTGATCTACCGCTGGGACGGCCACACCGCGCACGTGCTGCTGATCCGCGACCGCTACCAGCACTGGGGCTTTCCCAAGGGCCACCTGGAGGGCGCCGAGACCGCCGCCGACGCGGCGCTGCGCGAGGTGGCGGAGGAGACCGGCCTCTGCGAGCTGCGCCTGGGGCCGCGGCTGCAGACCATCGACTGGTACTTCCGCTTCCGCGGGCGGCTGATCCACAAGTTCTGCCACTTCTACCTGATCGAGTGCCCGCACGGCGACACCTGCCCGCAGGAGGAGGAGGGGATCACCGAGTGCGTGTGGCTCCCCCTGCAGCAGGCCATCGAGTCCATCTCCTACGACAACGCCCGCGAGGTGCTCCGGCTGGCGGCCGAGGCACTTTCCGCCGACCCGCAGGTCCAGCGGGCCTGAAGGTTCGTTCGGTCACGCAGAGACGCAGAGGAACCGAGAGAGCGCGGTTGAAGTTCTCTCGGTTCCTCTGCGTCTCTGCGTGAGACGGCCGTTTGCTCAGCCGAAGCGGCGACGGAGCATGCGGGTCGCCGGGACCAGCGCGGCCCGCCGTGGTCAGCGCGTGCCCCGTCAGACGCAGCGCGCGGTTGCGGCCGCGGTCGCGCAGCCGCGTGCCGGCCCAGCGCGTGGCGCCCGCGATCGGAACTATAGTTTGATTAGGTAGTGTACATATGCGTTTCTAGGTCTCGTTTCGGACCCACCCACAGCTGCGATGCTGAGCGTAGCAGTGCCGGTGTTGATTCCTGCCACAGGCCCGCCTCCGTCGGACGCAACAGGCTCATGCCCTGCACTGCCATTGCTTGCGGCACGTGTCGAATAGCCGTGAGTGTGCGGATTGGGGGAGAGGTCATGAGCATGAGAGGCGAATGTGTCTCGTTGGATTGAGCCAACGCGGTTTCCCACGTTGCCGCCCAAGTGATTTGCAGTACGTTGGTTATCTCCTGCGTCGGGGTCTCGGTTGCTGCTCCCCGTTACACCTCGTAGAAACAATCCTCTGTAATCGGGAAGATTGAAATTGTCTTGAGGCTGCTGGCGACCATCTTGGCCGTTCCCATGTCGTGCCCCGATAGCTTGAAAGAGGCGACTGAAACGTGGAGTACCGCTGCTGAGAGCGGCGCCATTACAGAGGAGCCAACCCGCTACAGGTTCAACAATATGTCCGTTGTCCACCACTTCACCGGCATAGGCGATCACTGTCCCAGGTGGAATTGGAGACGCCTGTACTGGTAGTGGGGAAGCTCGGCCTGCAGCCAGAACGGCGCCAAGAGCCAGTACTCCGCCGATGATCGACATGTTGTGGGTGAGAAATGAGCGAGGCATCGATCCTCCAATCGATATATGGTGAAAGCGGTGGGATGAACTAATGCAAGGGTAAGATGGAGATCATTTCGGACACACCCGTTAGAGTACGTATTCCACACCTATTTTACATACCTCGTTCTACCTCGTTCAATAAATCAAGCGGACCGTTTCGGGCGCTGTGTGCCTGAATAACCGTGCACGCAGCGCCTTTAGGAGCGGTCCACAGCCGCGGCGCCGTCCCGCTGCCAGCTCAGCCGAAGCGGCGACGGAGCATGCGGGTGGCCGGGACCAGCGCGGCCGCCGTCGTGAGCGCGTGCCCCGTCAGCCGCAGCGCGCGGTTGCGGCCCCGGTCGCGCAGCCGCGTGCCGGCCCAGCGCGTGGCGCCCGCGATCGCCGCCGCCTGCAGCCCCTCCAGCGCCAGGAAGGTCAGCCCCGCCCGCTTCACCGCCCTCATCACCGTCCGTCCCTTCGACATTCTGCCTCCTCCTTTGCGAGTCGCGGTCATCGCTCGACCCCCACGGTAGCAGGAAGCGTGCTCGCGCGCGTCTGCAACGCTCCGTAACTCGTTGCGAGGGATATACTTGGCGATGGAGGCATTGCGCGGTGCCAGTTTAGGCGCGTAATATGCCCCCGCTCCGCGCCCGACATGGACGTGGAGGCCGGCCGGTCCGGAAAGGATTGAGGTGCGCCGCGCGACCCGCGTGTGGGGCGCGCGGTGGCGGTTTCCGAAACCCGTTCCCGGAGGGACGATGATCGTACGTGCCGACCACGAGGCCCCGCCGCGGAGGCGCCCGACGCCCGCGAAGCGGGTCCTCCCGCTGATCGCGCTGGTGATCGCGGCCCTGCTCGTCGCCCGCTGGGCGTCCACCACCGTCGCGGGGCCGCTCGCCAGCGCCTTCCGCGACCCCGCCGCCCTGGCGCTGGCGACGGCGGCGGCGCAGGAGCCGCCGGCGCCGCAGCAGCCCACCCGCCCGCAGCCAACCACTCCCCTCGACAGCCTGGATCGCCGCTTCGCCGACCCCGCGGCGCCCCTGGTGACGGAGGCGATGATCCACGAGCGCGAGCTGCGAGCGGCGGCGACGGCGTTCCCCGTGTCGCGCACGCTGGAGCTCAGCTCCACCATGTACTGCCTGAAGGGGGAGATGCGGACGGGCATCCGCACCCGCGACGGGATGGCGGCGGGCGACCCGCGGGTGCTGCCGCTGGGCTCGGTGGTGCGCGTGTCGCGGCCGGACGGGACGTTCATCGGCATCTTCGTGATCATGGACACCGGCGGCGCCATCCGCGGCAACGACATCGACCTCTACGTGGACAGCTGCCACGAGGCCGAGCGCTGGGGACGCCACCCCGTGGTCGCCGAGGTGCTCGCCATCGGCAAGCGGATCTAGCGGGACGCATGGCACGGACGAGAGCGCGGGCCCGGCGGCGATGCCGGGCCCGCGCTTCGTGCGTTCGGTTGCGCGCCGTGCGGCCGGCGGCGAGACTGTCGGCGTGAGCCTCGATTCCATCCTCGCCAGCCCGCTGACCGGGCTCCTCGCCCTCGCCGGCGTCGCGGCCATCGTCTACCGGCTCGGGCGCTCGCTGCTGCGCGTGGGCATCACCGCGGCGGAGGCGGGCGCGGTGGGCGGGATGATGCGGGTCAGCGTGCGCCAGGGCGACCTCACCGGGATGGCCGAGCGCCGGGAACACATCTCCACCGTGCGCCGCGCCCGCACCCTGGCTCTGCTGACGGCCGCGCTCTGGGGCTTGCTCCTGATCGCGCCGCCGCTCGCGGGTGTGGCGCGCGTGGTCTACGCCGCCGCCGCCCTCGTCTGGCTCCTCCCCCGCCGCCCGATCCGCCTCACCGCCCTCCCGGCACAAGGGCAGGGCGACGTTCAGCGCTGACCGCCGCTCTCCTCGGCCGTCTTCCCATCCCCCGTCCCCCGCCGTGCCTGCAGCTCCGCCAGCACGGCGAGCGAGGCGTGCGCCGCCGCGGCCGACGCCAGGTAGGTGGCCTCCTCGAAGTCGGCGGCCTGTTCGGCGAGCTCCAGCAGGCGGTGCGCGGTGGTCTCGTGCACGGCTCCGTCCATCGTCCCTCCCTCCGGCTGTGGGTGCGTGGCCCATCTACGCAAAAGAACGGCTCACTCAACCTCAGCCTCAGCCTCAGGCGCAGAGACGCAGGGGCGCAGAGAGCGACGGGTACGCGTCGTGCACCTGCCGCGCGCCGAATCGGTGGACCTAGTGGAAGGTGCTGATGGCGGTGCGCGTCGACTCCCGCACTTCCGCACTTCCGCACTCTCGCACCCTCGCACTTCGGACCTGCCGTGCACGCGGACTATCTCTGGTGGCAGCGGGGCGTGGTGTACCAGGTGTACCCGCGCTCGTACATGGACGCGAGCGGCGACGGGGTGGGCGACCTGCCGGGGATCACCGCGCGGCTCGACCACCTCCGCTGGCTGGGGATGGACGCGGTGTGGATCTCGCCGATCTACCCCAGCCCCATGGCCGACTTCGGCTACGACGTGTCGGACTACCGCGGCATCCACCCGCTGTTCGGCACCATGGCCGACTTCGACCGGCTCCTGGCCGAGGCGCACGGGCGCGGGCTGAAGGTGCTGCTCGACTTCGTCCCCAACCACTCGTCCGACCAGCATCCCTGGTTCACGGAGAGCCGCTCGTCGCGCGACAACCCCAAGCGCGACTGGTACATCTGGCGCGACCCGGCGCCGGGCGGGGGGCCGCCCAACAACTGGCTCAGCAACTTCGGCGGGCCGGGGTGGACGTTCGACGAGCGCACCGGGCAGTACTACTACCACGCCTTCCTCCCCCAGCAGCCCGACCTCAACTGGCGCAACCCCGAGGTGGTGGAGGAGATGCTCGACGTGCTGCGCTTCTGGCTGGAGCGCGGGGTGGACGGCTTTCGCGTGGACGTGATCTGGCACCTGGTGAAGGACGAGGAGTTCCGCGACAACCCGCCGAATCCGAACTTCCACGAGGGCGACAACCCGTTCGGCGCGCTCGACCCCGTCTACACGACCGACCGCCCCGAGGTGCACGACGTGATCGCGCGGATGCGGGCGCTCTTCGACGAGTTCGACGAGCGCGTGCTGATCGGCGAGATCTACCTGCCGGTGGAGCGGCTGATGACCTACTACGGCCCCGGGCTGAAGGGGGCGCACCTCCCCTTCAACTTCCAGCTCATCCACGTCCGGTGGGACGCCGCGCACCTCGCCGGGCTGGTGGAGGAGTACGACCGCGCCATCCCCGAGGGCGGATGGCCCAACTGGGTGCTGGGGAACCACGACCAGCACCGCATCGCCACGCGCGTGGGCGCGGCGCAGGCGCGGGTGGCGGCCATGCTCCTGCTCACCCTGCGCGGCACGCCCACGGTGTACTACGGCGACGAGATCGGGATGCACGACGTGCCCATCCCCCCCGAGCGGGTGCAGGACCCGTTCGAGAAGAACGTCCCCGGCAAGGGGCTGGGCCGCGACCCCGAGCGCACGCCGATGCAGTGGAGCGCCGCGCCGAACGCGGGGTTCACCACCGGCACCCCCTGGCTCCCCGTCGCCGACGACTACCCGGCGGTCAACGTGGAGGCGGAGCGCGACGACCCCGCCTCCATCCTCTCGCTCTACCGCCGGCTGATCGCGCTGCGCCGGGCCGAGCCGGCGCTGGCGGTGGGCGCCTTCGGCTCCGTGCGCGCGCTCGGCGACGTGCTGGCGTACGTCCGCAGCGCCGGCGACAGCCACTTCCTGGTGGCGCTGAACCTGGGCCCCACCCCCGCCGTCCTCTCCCGCCGCGAGGGCGACCCCGGCGGCACGGTGGTGCTCGGCACGGACGCGTCGCGCGAGGGTGCCCGCATCGAGATCGACGTGGAGCTTGCGGCCGACGAGGGCGTGGTGATCCGGCTGGAAGGCGAGCTCCTCGCCCGGTCAGAGTCCGAACACACGTAGCAGGGCGCGCTCGATCTCGCCGATGGTCGCGTCGTCGATGACGACCGGGAGCACTCGCGCGATCTCGAGCGGGTGGAACGCGGTCTGGACGAGCCTCGCCGCGAGGATGACCCTCTCCAGCCGTGGGCGGATCTCACCTGCCCACGGCTTTCCGATGGCCACCACGTCGTCAGGCTGGGAGTCGTATTCCCTTTCATCCAGGAGCGGGATGAGGAGTTGGTAGCGGCGGGCGAGGGAGTACCGGGCTTCGGTGATGACCACCCCCAGGAGAAAGCCGCTCTCCTCCGCGAGCGCATCGCCGAGCTCCACAACGCATCCTCGCAGGCTTCCCAAAGCGGCACCGGCGGCACGCGTCCCCGTGCCGAGGCCGAGCGCGCGCCGCAAAGCGCTCCTGATGGCGGGCATCTCGTCGATGATCCTCCCGGCCATCCGCTGCATGTCCTCGCTCGCGGCGGGGACCAAGCGGCACGGCATCACGTACGTGGGAGCCGAAAATCCGGTGTGGCGGTATGCGTTGGTGTACGGATCGACGAGGACGCCGGCGCCGCCGAAGCCGGCCTCGATGGCGGAGGTGCTGGCGTACGCGAAGATCCCGAGGTCACCCTCCTCCTCAGAGGTCGTCAGCAGGACGTGCCTTCGCCACTTTAAGTCCCCTTCGGCCCGTAACTCGGGCGGGAGGAACCACACTTCACCGGGATAGCGCATGGGTTGGGATGGAAGCAACGGAAGGAGGTGTGATATGACCCGCAAGGTTGGGGAGCCGCCGGGCTATGGCCGCGGCGACCCCTCCGGAACCTTCTTACGGCGGGCGAGGTGTTCGCGGACTGCACGCAGCCCGGCGCTGCGCACCTTCACGAAGTCCGCGTGGTCGGCCGGAGGCGCGGCATCGCTCGTGCCCCCGACACGGTGCACGGTGCCGGACGCGGCCTCGGATACCCGAGATCCCTCTTCCGGCCGGCTGCTCTCGTCCATGGCGAGCTCTCCCAATTTCATTGTTTGGACCTGTCCTGAACTGTGCCGCCGGTCAGTGTGCGTGTCAACCCGCGCTGCTTCTCTGCGCCCCGCGTGAGGAAGGCAAATTAGAGGAAGGGCGACGGCACGTCGTTGCGGATGATGCCGGCGGCGCGGGCGCGGGCGAAGAGCTCGTGGATGGCGCGCTCGCCCTCGTGGCCCAAGTCGACGGTGAAGCGGTTGACGTAGAGGTCGATGTGCTGGCGCTGCACCGCCTCGTCCATCTCCTGCGCGTGGGCGCGGACGTAGTCCCTCCAGTCCGCCGGGTGCGCGAAGGCGTGCTCCACCGAGCGGCGGATGGCGTCGTCGATGGCGCGGATGGTCTCCTCGCCGAGGTCGCGGCGCGCCAGGATGCCGCCGAGCGGGATCGGGAGCCCCGTCGCCCCCTCCCACCACTCGCCCAGGTCCACCACCTTCGCCAGCCCGTGCTGCGGATAGGTGAAGCGCGATTCGTGGATGATGAGCCCCGCGTCCACCTCGCCGCGCGCCACGGCGGGCATGATGTCGCTGTAGACCATCTCGGTCCCCGCGGGCGCATCGGGCGCGAAGAGGCGCAGCAGCAGGTTGGCCGTGGTGTTCCGCCCCGGGATCGCGATCCGCGCCCCTGCGAGGTCGGCGCCGTCGAACCCTGCCCGCGCGACCACGAGCGGCCCGCAGCCACGGCCCAGCGCGCCGCCGCTGCGCAGGAGCGTGTAGTCGCCGACCAGGTGGGGGATGGCGCCGTAGCTCACCTTGGTGATGTCGAGCGCCGCGTCCCCGGCGAGCCGGTTGAGCGTCTCCACGTCCTCCAGCCGCTCGGCGAAGGCGAGCCCCTCCGCCCCCACCAGCCCGCTCACCAGCGCGTGGAAGATGAACGTGTCGTTCGGGCACGGAGAGTACCCGAGCGTAAGCGTCCGCGTCTCTTTTTCGACAGCTACGGTCATCGCCAGCTCCTCGGCACTTCCGCGATGCATGGGGCACAGTCCGCGAAGGCGGACTTCGTGTCGTTGTAGCCCGGATTTCCAATCCGGTGAATTCCAATCCGGTTGTTTCCAATCCGGTAATCCAATCCGCCACCTCTACCGTTCACCCCGCGAACACGCCCTCACGCGCGGCGACCAGCACCCGCACCGCCCGCTGCGCCGCCTCGGCCGCATCCGCGAGGCGCCAGCGCGAGAGGTCGCGGTCCTCCACCTGGTTGCTGACGGCGCGGAGCTCCAGGAACGGTACCCCGTAGATGGCGGCGACGTGCGCCAGCGCCGCCCCCTCCATCCCCTCGCAGATCCCGCCGAAGCGCGCCGCCACCTCCATCCCCCGCGCCGCCGTCCCCGAGCACGCCGACACGGTGACGAACGGCCCCACGCGCACGTGCACCCCGCCCGCCGCCAGCGCGTCCGCGGCCCGCGCCACGCGGGTGGGATCGAGCACCATCTCGTTGAACACCCGCTCGCCGCCGCGCTCCACCAGCGGGATGCCGATCTGCTCCGTCGAGATCCATCCGCCCGGCGCCTCCACCCCCTCGTCGCCGTACACCGCGCGCGTGGCGAGCGCCACGTCGCCGATGCGCAGCCCGGAGCCGTCGTAGGCGCCGGCCACGCCGAACCCCAGTACCCCGCGGACCTCGCGCGTCTCCAGCAGCGCGGTGAGCCCGTGCGCCGCGTTCGTCTTCCCCATCCCCGCGGGGAAGAGGATGACCGGCGCGCCGTCCAGCACGCCGCGCCACGCCGCCTTCCGCCCGATCTCGACCTCTTCGCGCGAGCCGAGCGCGTCGCGCAGCCGCGCGCACTCCAGCGGGACGGAGCAGACCAGGGCCAGCGGCGGCGCGACGGACATGGGTGCGGGCGAGCGGGTTGCCGGGTTCGCTTCGAGCACGGAAGTTACACGCGGCGGCGCGGCCGGGCCAACCGGGCGCCCGCTCGCGAAAGGAACCCTGGTCGTCGGCAGCCAGCGTGCTCCGCGGCCGGATCCCACCTCCACGCCCGACACGACGCCTGCATCCGCCCGCCGATGCGCCACGCCGAACTCCAACTCGCACCGCACGTGACGCCGCCGTGGACGTCGGGCCGCGCAGTCGCCGCATGACCGCGTGCCTTCGCCGGGTGGCCGCGGTTGCGCTCTGCATGGCAGCGGCCTGCGTCCCGCCCCCGCGTGCTGCGCCGCCACCCCCGCCGCCGCCTCCGCCCGCCCCGCCGCCGGGGCCGCCGCCCTTCACCGCGGCCGAGGTCTGGACGGCGCAGCCCGGGTTGGTGCTCCGCGGCGACAGCGGGTCGGTGACGCTGCCCTGGGCCTTCATGCGCCTGCAGGTGCTGCGCGTGGACTCGGCAGAGCTGCTGGTGCGCTGCCTGGTGTGCCGCGGTCTGCCGACGGGGATGCTCTCCCGCGCCATCGTGGTCTCCGCCCCCCGCCCGCCCGCCGAGGCCGCGCAGCTCGACCTGGCCGACTTCGCGCTGGCCGTGCGCGAGGCGGCGCGCCTGCGCGACTACGCGGCGCTGCGCGCGATGATGTCGCGCGACTTCGTCTACTCCCTGGACGATGCCGAGGGGGTGCTCGAGACGCTGGCCGCATGGCAGGGCCGTCGCACCGGCGACCTGCAGCGCCTCCCCGCGCTCCTGGACCGCGGGCTCGTGAGCGTCGGTTCCGGCGGCGTCTGGGCGGCCCCTCCCGAGTACGTGACACAGCGCGGCTACAACGACCTCCGCGCCGGTTTCCGCCGCGGGCCCAACGGCTGGCAGTTCATCTTCCTGGTCCGGCCGGGCATATAGAAGTCTGTTGAAAAACATCCGTCCCCGAACGGTGTCATCCTGAGGCCCGATCTCACGGTTCCATGGGGCCGCGCCGGGCTCCGCAGGGCCGAAGGATCTAACCGCGGACGCGCGTGCCCCGCCGCGGAAGCCGCACGGCAACGGCGGCTGCCTGATCTGATTACGGATGCGACAATGGAGAGCCGGCATCGATGACGCTGCCGCGCCCGTGCCTCGTGGCGTCCCGAGCCAGATCCATCGGCCCTGCCAACATCCGCGCCGCTGCAGGCTTTCAAGGGGCCGGGCCTCGGGATGACACCGTGTGCCGGGCTTTTCAATACCCTTTCAACTCCACCACGCAGAAAGCCGCAGGGCCGCGGAGAGACCCCAGCATCTCTCCGCGGCTCCGCGGCTCTGCGTCTCTGCGTGAGACCCGCGGTTACCGGTGCACGCCCTCGCCGGTGAGCACGGCGGTCGCGTAGCCGTTGTCGGGGTCGCCGCCGCGCTTCAGGATGCGGTCGACGATCCCGGGGCCGCGGTTGTAGGCGGTCAGCGCCAGCGCCTTGTCGCCCTGGTAGTGGTCGAGCAGCTCGCGCAGGAACTTGAACCCGATGGAGAGGTTCACCTCGGGGTCGCGCAGGTCGGAGACGGTGACGCCCTTGCGCATCCCCTGCGCGGTGGCGGGCATGAGCTGCGTGAGGCCGACGGCGCCCACGTGGCTGGTGGCTTCCGTCTTGAACTCGCTCTCGGTGCGCACCAGGCCGAAGGCCACGTCGGGGTCGATGTCCTCCTTCAGCGCCAGGTCGTAGATGTTCTCCGCCAGCTCGCGCGAGAGGCCCAGCTCGGCGTAGCGCTCCACCTTTTGCTGGATGGTGCTCTCGCGGGCCGTGGAGTGCGTCTCCTCGAGCGCCGTGGTCGCCGCGCGCCAGGCCGTGCCCACCGCCGCGTCGTTGATCGGCACCACGCGCGGCATGATCCCGAGCTGCTGCTCGTGCCTGGGGTCCACCCGCATCTGGCTGTAGCGCGCCACCGCCAGCGGCGCCGCCGCGCCGGCGACCGCCAGCCCCACCAGCCCGTTCCGCATCGGGCTGTTCCGCACCCGGTCGAACGCCGAGGGGCGCTTGCGGCGCAGGCGCACGCCCTCGTTCACCCGCGTGTCGCCGGCGCCGTCGTAGGCGCGGCGGTAGCGCTGCGGGAGCCGCGCCGGCACCCCCTCCGCCATTTCGGCGGCGGGGAAGCGGCGGTGCGTGCGGCCGGTAGGGTGCCTCGGCGCGG
>C688J35102_120989422_pt1 | contig 11245 bp, 8 predicted proteins | sample HopSoiMetagenom2_FD_35102 | JGI IMG/M metagenome (IMG submission 35102)
CAAGCCCGCCGCGAGCCGATCGGCGTAGGGGATCAGGTCCGTTTTGACGTTTCCTCCCTCACGGGTCGCCCGGAGAAGCTCGGAGATGATCGGTCCCTCATCTAGGACGGTCTGATAAAGACCAGCCGCCGCACATGCGGCCAGCACGCGGCGAAAGCGGCTCACCGCCTCCGCGGCCTTGCCCGCACTGAGCTGAACTGCCGACAGGCGGATCGCAATGCAGATCAGGAATTGATGATGCTGCATTGCTTCGGCTTCGTGTTGCAATTGTTGCAGGATTGAAATGGCCTCGTCGGGACGAGCTTGCTGGCCCAGCAAATGAGCGCGGGCCAGTTTGTGGTACCACCCAATCTCCGACCAGGCGCCGGGCCTCAGCGCGGGGTATTTTTGTTCAAGGCGTTCCAGGCGATCGACGCAGGCGGCGGCTTCATCCAGCCGGCCATCGTTCAAATAGAGCCGCGCCTGCTCTGCGATCACGCCGGCCGAGAGCCTGCCCCAATCACGCGCGAAGCCAAGATTTTCTGCGCGCTCCAGCAGCGTACGGGCCCGCTCGAAGTTCATTCGGGCAGTGGCGACCCGGGAGATCACGAAATAGGTGCTCCACACGCAGTCGAGCATAGTCCCCGAATTTATCAACGGGATACGATCGATGACCCAGGCTTCCGCCTCGTCGAGTTGGCCTTGCTCGTATTTGATTCGTGCGATCAGGCTTGCCGGCAAGGCCGCTGCAATCGAATTCGGGCCGACATCCTGCTCGGCGATCCGCAAGCCCTCACGGTAGTGCTCGTCCGCTGCGGTGAGACGTATCTGTCGCTCCTCCGCGAGTCCGTTCAGGCAGTGTCGATACACCGAGGCAAATACGTTTCTGCGATCCTCCTCGACCGAATAGGGAATCCATGGCGTCGCATGGAATTGCTTGAGGTCGCCAGCCTTCAAATGGCTGAATCGAACGACGTTTGAGGCAACGTTCGCGGTCCAGGGATCGGATGAACGGTTCACGCAATCCTGTGCCAGGGGCAGTGGGCTCTCGCTGTCATCCTTCAGCGCGATGGCGACCGAGCGAATCGCCTGGCATTCGCACAGCAGGTTGCCGTCGGGCAGTGGCGTTGCAGCGATATCGATTTCGATGTCGGTCGCGAGCTTCAGGGCCTCCTCAAAGCGAAGCGCGAGCGCCAATCCCCAGGCGATCGCCAACCGGACCTCGCACTGCCCTCGCATGAGTTCGTCGGGAAATTGGCGCTGCCATTCCAGGAGGGTGAAGAGATCGCCTCTCTTGATCAAGGCCATCGCGCAATTGTTGATCCAGCCGATCGCACGATCGGAAGCTCCGGCCGCAATCGCGTGCTGAACCGCCTCGGTCCACAATTCATGAGAGGCATACCATAGCGCCGCACGTCCGTGCAGTTCAGGCATCTCGAGGCCGCGATCAGCCAGCAGCCGCTGTCTCAGATACTCGGCAAGCAGCGTGTGATAGCGAAACCAGACACCATCATTGTCGAGTGGCGTGAGCAGCATTTGGCGCTGGGCAAGCGATGCCAGGATTGTGCGGCTTGAGCTCAAGCCTGTTACCGCCTCGCACAGGGGGCCGGAGAGCCGGTCAAGGACGGCCGTTCGCAACATGAAGTCGACCAGTTCGACCGGGAGCCCATCCAGCATCTCGGTCAGGTAGGCGGCGATTGGACGCTGCGAACCCGAGAGATTGTGGACATACTCTCTCAGACCGGATCCGGACTGCGCAGGCATGGAAGAGATAATTCGAAGCGCCGCGGGCCACCCTTCGGTCTTGCGCTGCAAGAGTTGGACGTCGGCGATTTCCAGAACTCCGGGCTTGGTACCGTCCAGAAATGCCTTTGTCTCCTGCATGTCGAACCGCAGCGCTTCGGCGTCGATCTCGATCAGCTGGTTCTGGGCGCGCAAGGTCGCGAGCGGCAGCGGAGGTTCGGTACGCGTCGTCAGCACCACGTGACAGTGGGACGGTGCGTGCTTCAGAAAATACGCAACGGTCTGATGGATGCGAGAAGCGCTGACCCAGTGATAGTCCTCGAGAAATAAGTAAACATCATCCTCGATCTCGGCCAGATCGTTGATAAGGCTCGACAGGATGGCCGTCGGGTCGATCAGATTGTTCTCGAGAATCAGTCCGATCGCGCCGGCGCCGACGTCCGGGCAGGCGTGGTGCAAGGCCTGCGAAACGTAAAACAGAAACCGCGTGGCCTCGTCGTCGTCCGGATCAATCGTCAGCCACGCAACGGCATTGCCGTCTTGCTCGAGCGTCTCGGCCCAGTTGGCCGCCAGTGAGCTCTTGCCGAAGCCGGCCGGAGCCTTGATGACGCCAAGTCGCTTGGCCAGAAGCTCGGACAAGACGGCGAGGAGCCGGGGGCGCGCGACCAGCCCGCCGAATCGTGCCGGCAAGATCTTGGTCGCGAGAAATGGCAGCTGTCCCCCGCCGGGCAAGGGGCCCGTTCCATGAGCCGGATGGCTGGAGTACGGCTGGATCAAAGGCTCCCCCTAACCACGTCGGTTCTCCCCCCATTCGGGGGATGCAAACAATGGCGAAAGTGTACGATCTCTGTCTGCGAGAAGGAAGCGCCGGACATTGTCGGTTGTGTGCACTCCGCATGCCGGTCGCCGCTTGCTGGTCCCTTCAGATCCGCGCGTGGTGCCGAAAGCAAGCTGATGTCTATCAAGAACGCACGCTTGGGTTTTGCGGGGACCAATGAACATCCAGGAAAAGTACCCCAAGCCCCTGCCAACAGCCATGGTTGACGACGAGCCTCGTGGAAATCTGCGGTTTGGCCCCTTCGAGCTTTCGAGCAAAGAGAGGGCACTTCGGCGCGACGGCGTGGTGCTGCCCCTCGGCAGCAGGGCCCTCGAGATCCTGATCTACCTTGCGGAGCGACCGGGCAAGGTGATCGCAAAGCAGGAGTTGATCGACCACGTCTGGCCGGACGTGACGGTCGAGGACGGGAGTATCCGGGTCCACGTGGCCGCGATCCGCAAGGCGCTTGCCGACGGCCAATTCGGCAACCGCTATATCGCAAACATCAAGGGACGGGGCTACTCGTTCGTCGGCACATTGGCCGCCCTTGAAGGCGCCACGGACAGCAGGACCGCCAGGTCCCGGCACCAAGGCAGGCTTCCGGTGCGACCGATCATGATGATTGGACGCGAGACGTTCGTCACTGAGGTCGGCGACAGGCTTCTGACAGACCGGTTCGTGACGCTGCTCGGTCCCGGCGGCATCGGCAAGACAACCATCGCTCTGGCCGTCGGCCGCGTCGTCGCCGAGGCGTTCGGCAGCGAGATCTTTTTTGTCGATCTGGAAAGCGTCACCGATCCGCACCACGTCGCCGCGGCCGTTGCGACCTCCTTGGGGTTTTCACTCAAATCGAAAGATCCTGGCCCGGAGCTGGTCGACCTCATCCGGTCGCGGAAGCTCCTCATCATACTCGACAGCTGCGAGCATGTGATCGAAGCGGTCGCCTCGCTTGCCGAACAATTCTACCAGCAAACGGAAGAGATCCATGTTCTGACCACGAGCCGGGAGTTGTTGAAAGTCGAGGGTGAGCATTGCTGCCGGGTTCTTCCTCTTGATTTTCCGCCAGGCGATTCGGAACAAACGGCAAATGCAGTGCTGCGATACCCGGCAGTGCAGCTGTTCGTACGGCGCGTGGCCACGCGAGCAGGTCGTGTCGTTCTCTCCGACCAGGAGGCGCCATTCGTCGCGGATATATGCCGAAAGCTGGATGGGATTCCGCTCGCGATCGAGCTGGCCGCGGGGCAGGTCGCCACCCTTGGCCTCGAGAACACGGTTGACCTCCTGGTGTCCCGGCTGGAATTGCTGAGACTGAGCCGTCGGACGGCAGTCGCCAGACATCGGACGCTCAAGGCGACCCTGGATTGGAGCTACGATCTGCTGTCCGACGCAGAGAGGATCGTCTTTCGACGCATCGCTGCTTTCGTCGGACATTTTACTCTCGATGCCGCGCGGTCTGTCGCCGGAGAACCTGGTTTGGGCGCCGAGGACATTTTCGACGCCGTCGCAGGGTTGGTCGAGAAGTCATTGATAACAAATCGGATCGATGTCGCGCAGGCGCAGTATCGGCTGCCGAACACGACCCGGGCATACGCATTGGCAAAACTGGAGGAGCATGACGAAGTCGACATGGTCTTCGGCCGGCATGCGGAGTACCTCGCCGGACATCTCGAAGCGCTGAGGGAGGCTCTATCAGGTCTGCCGGGCGCTGAAAGAGTTGCGGCCTATTCTGACCAATTGAGTAACGTCCGTGCGGCGCTCGAATGGACCTTTGGGCCGCACGGCGATGCCGAGACGGCAACGAGACTGGCCGCTGTTTCCACGCAGGTGTTTCTGGAGCTGTCACTGCTGATTGAATGCCAGGCATGGGCGGAACGCGCGATGGCAAGCCTGGGAAATCCGCATCGAGACTCGCGCCGCGCAATGGAAATCTCAGCATCGATACCGCTGGCCATGATGCACACGGAAGGTAACGATCAACGCGTCCGGACCGCCTTTGTGAACGCGCTGGAGATTGCGATCGAGCAGGGAGATCTCCGCTACGAGCTGAGGATTCTGAGCGGACTTTTCACGTATTCGCACTGGATCATGGACATTCGAGGCGCGACCGACATCGCCATCCGGAGCAGGAAGCTGGCGTTGAGGACGGGGGATCACGATGACATGGCGCTGGCGGAAGCAATGCTGGCTGCCTCCGAACATCTGTTGGGAAATCACCTTGCCGCACAGCTGCATTGCGAATCGGGCCTCCGGCACCTGGCATCGGGACCACGCTCTCGTACGGAACTATATCTCTTTCATTATACGAGCTTCCTGCTCGTCGGCATGGCACGCTCTCTCCTGTACAGGGGCTTGCTCGACCAGTCGCTGGACTATGCAAGGCGCGCCAGAGAAGAAGGCCAAAGGTCGGGCAACCCCGCCACGTTTTGCCGATCCGTGGCTTTGGTCCTTCCTGTGTTTCTGGCCATGGCGGACCTGAAGCAATCGGACCAGTACATCGGTGAGCTGAGTGAGCTCTCCGTCGCGCATTCCCTGATGCCGTATCGCGCCATAGCGGCTGGCCTGAAGGGTCAATGGTTGCTCCTTCAAGACAACCGCATCGAAGCGATCCAGTTGCTGAAGAGAGCCCTGGAAGAGCTTCACGTCCAGCGTCACGAGATGCTGAATATGGATTTTACCTGCGATCTGGCCGCGGCTCTCGTGGACCTCGATGAGTATGATGAAGCGCTGACCCTCACGGTGAATGCAATCGCGCAACAGCAGCGCGCCGGCAAATTTTTGCACATGCCCGCCCTGTTCAGGATGAAAGGGCTCATCCTGGCGTCCCGGTCCGCGGAGGATCATGTCGAGGCCGAAGAGAGCCTGCTGTCGGCAATCGACTGGGCGAAACGACAGTCCGCCACCCTGTTCGAATTGACCGCTGCGACGGACCTGGCCGGGCTGTTGCTGAAACAGGATCGCCTGCCGGAAGCTTACGAATATCTCAGCGCGAGCCTTGATCGAATGCCGGCCGGAATTTCATTTCCTGCTCGCAATCGCGCGGTGCAAATGCTCGATCAACTCCAATCCGGAACCGAGGGCGTCGGATGAAAGGTGCGCCATCCGAAACCGCGCGCCGTCTGCGCAGGCGGGTTCAAGTCCTCGCATTCCGATCCAAGCCCCAGGAGTGCAGTCGGGTACATGCTGTGGCAGGAACGGTCATAACCAGGATTGAAGGTCATGGGCAAGCTGGTCGCGGATATCATTGTTGAGACCTTGCAAAGTGCAGGCGTCAAGCATTGTTACGGCGTCGTCGGCGACACCCTCAATCTGATCGCCCGCTCGCTCGAAAAAAGCGAGATCGAGTGGATCTCGATGAGACACGAGGAGGCGGGAGCGTTCGCCGCCCAGGCGGAGGCACAACTCGCCGATCGCCTGACGGCAGTTGCCGGCAGCTGCGGACCTGGAAGCCTGCATTTCATCAACGGGATCTTCGAGGCCAATCGCAACCGTGCGCCCGTCATCCTGATCGCAAGTCAGATCATTCGCGACGAACTGGGCTTTGATTTCATCCAGGAGGTCGACTTCAAGCAGGTCTACAGAGATTGCAGCGTGTTCTGCGACATGATCCATACCCCGGAACAGGCGCGCCGGAAAACCGTGATCGCCTGCCAGACGGCTCTGTCGAAACGTGGTGTTGCCGTTTTGATCGTGCCGGCGGATATCTCCGCCTCGACCGTGGATGACAACATTCCCTATGCGGTGCACGTCGCCAAGCCCGTCACGCGGCCGAATGATGCGGATCTCGATGAGATCGCAGAGATCCTCAACACGAGCGAGAACGTCGTCCTGTACGGTGGTTCAGGCTGCCAGGGGGCGCATCAGGAGATTCTCGCGGTCGCCAACAGGCTGAAGGCGCCGATTGCGCATACGTCGCGGGCCAAGGATTTTCTCGAGTTTGACAATCCCTACAACATCGGAATGACCGGGATGCTCGGCAACGAGGCCGGCTACCACGCCTTGCTGGACTGCGACGCGTTGCTGATGCTGGGTGCAGACTTTGCCTGGCGGCAATTCTACCCGGACAAGGCCAGGATCGTGCAGGTCGATATCGACCCGACCCATCTCGGACGACGTCACCCGATCACGAAGGGCGTCGTCGGCGATGTGAAGGCGACGATGGAGGCTCTGCTGCCGAAGCTGGTCGAGCGCTCCGACGCCTCGTTCCGAAGCGCGTATCTGAACCGCTACGCGAAATATCGGGAAGCCGAACGGGCCAAGGTTGCTGCCGGCCACGATGGCAGTATTCCCGGAAGCTATCTGACTCAGGTGATCAGCCGCCATGCGGCAAAGGATGCGTTGTTCACGGCCGACGACGGCACCCCGGCCGCCTGGGCCTATCGCCATATCGAGGCGAACGGGCAGCGCCGCATGTTCGCCAGTCTGCTTCATGGAACGATGGCCAACGGCATGCCGTCGTCCATCGGGCTCCAGAAGACGGAACCCGGCCGCCAGGTCATATGCATGGCGGGCGACGGCGGAATTTCGATGCTGTTCGGAGACCTGATGACGGTCGTCTCACAGGAATTGCCCATCAAGATTGCCGTTTATGACAACGGCAAGCTTGGCTTTGTCGAGATCGAGCAAAAGGCGGAGGGCATGCTCGATACCTTCACGAAGTTGAAGAACCCGAATTTCGCCGGCGTTGCGCGTGCGCTGGGTCTCTGGGGCCAGACCGTTTCGAACGCGAGCGAGCTGGAGACCGCGGTCAAGGACTGGCTGGCGCAACCGGGACCGGCGCTTCTGCACGTGCACGTCAACCCGATGCAGCTCGTCATGCCGCCATTCATGCAGGTCGAGCCTGCAATCGGGATGGCGCTCTACTCCGCTCGCGCCGTCCTGCATGGTCGCGGAGGCGACGTCTGGGAAATGGTGAAGGAAAATTTCCTCTAGTCGAGGTCGCCGTCCCTCAGCAGCGTTGTGGCGTGCCGACCGCCTTCGCCGCGCGACAGGAGTGCGGCCAAGCATTACCGTCATGGGTCGATCGAGATTGCCGAAACCGCCGGCGCCATCGGCTTTGCCCATGGCAAAATATCTTGCGGTTGTCGGGGGCGCACTCGCCGTTCTTCTGCTGATAGCCGGCTGGTCTTTGCCGGCGCTGCCGGACAGGTTTTCCGATCGGTCGGACAGCACCGGCGCGGCCGCCATCCGGATTGCATCCGCGCGCAAATGGCCGGAGAAAATCGTCCTGGATACCAGCCAACCGACATTCTTTCCACCATCCATCGATGTGGCGCCGGTCAGGGACCTTGTCGAGCGTCTGCCCGATGACAGGACCGATCAACCGGTCGTCGCCCCTCAGGTCGACGCGGCGGCGAAGCCGGATGTTCGGCCGATCGTTGCCGAGCATCCGCCCGTGCGAGCCAGGCACAGGAGGTCCAGGACAATTCCATCGGTTCGTGTGGCAAGAGTTCGCAGTCCCAGTGAGCTCCAGGGGCCGGCTGAGGCGTGCTGTTGGTTTGAGCCGATGGACAGGCGCGCACCATCGAGACCTGCCTCGCGCAATCGCCTGGCGCGTCGTGACTCATGGACAGGATGGCATTTTCCGGAGGCAAATTGAAAGCCGGGCTGCTCTGCCGGCCTCGTCCCTGTCGTTCTGCCGACCTCGCGTCCAGCATGCGCATGATTGTCCAATACGGGCAGTCATGGGGCCGCTACGCTGACGGCGACCATGTCGCAATGCTTGGGGCGGGCTCCAGACGCCGTAATCCGGGCGCCGCGCAGGCAAGTCGTCTGTGGAAGAAGGCTTCGGTGCGTTGACGATGAAGATTCTCGCTACGTTGCCGACGAAAGGCCGGGATATCCGGCTGGACCTGTTCCGAGGTGTGGCAAATTGGGGAATCTTCCTCGACCATATCCCCAACAACATCGTGAACTGGGTGACTGCGGTGCGGAATCGTTGCCCGTACCCGTGGGTCGGCCGGCTTCTTCCGTGAAGATCGAGGAAGGGAAATCCACGGAGGTGCCGGTTTGCGGAATGGTGTACCTGGTCCTCTCACCGGTTGCGCCGAGGCCGTCGATGTCGAGGCAGCGACTCCCAAGGCAAGAGCCACCATCATTGCTTTCATCGCATGTCCCTCCGGATCTCGTTCCGCTGAACCGGCGGAGCCCGGTCCTAACCTTCCTTCAACGCCGACTTGACCTCACGTATCGGCCAGCTTTCGCCGTCCGCGATCACGCGGACTTTTGCGTCTCCGCCGACCAGCACATGAGAACTCAGATCATCGTCAGCCGGCATGACGACGATTTCCGTTTCGGGCTTCCAGTTCAGCGTCAGATCGAGGTCACCGGGAAATATCTTCCAGCGCGAGCCGTCGTCGAACTCGACGATGTGGCTCTCGGAATGAGATCTGATCTTCATCGCGCGTGGCCGCGCGCTACTTCTGCCCCGATGGAGCTTGGGCATTCGAATTGTTCGGGTTCTGCTTGTTCGCTTCGTGATGTCCGACCGCGCATCCCGCCGCAGCGCCCAGCTTGCCATGGCCCGCCACGTGGCCGGCGACGCCGCCGACGATGGCGCCCTTGATGCATCCTTTGGCTTCCGCCGGCGACGCCAGGGCGAGTACGGACAGGCAGGTGATGGTCAAGATCGTTTTCATGATCGTTCTCCGGGTTGAGACGCTTCGGAGAATAAAGTCGCATGGAGGATCGCCGTTCCGTTCGGGCAGCCGATGGTCGCGGAATGCACGGTTCGCAGGACCGGAACTTCCCATTCATCCGTCGCCGACCGCACCTGGCGCGCCTGCTCACCCTGGTCCGCCGTGCCAGATCGCTCTCGATAGCGGCCGCTCTCTCTTGGTGCGCCCGCCTCGCTCGATTGAAGGCTTCCTCCGCCTTTGCGATCGCCAGCCAGAGGTGCGCTCGACGCAAGGCGCGCGATGGAACGGCCAAAACCTTCGGCCGTTCGCAGACTGATGTGAGTCCTAGGTTTCGAGGAGCCGCCGGTGCGAATACTCATCGTCGAGGACGATCCCCTCATCCGCGAGTTCGTGGTGGAGGCACTGCGCGAGGAGGGTTACGAAGTGATCCATGCAGCCAATGGCGAGGAGGCGCTGGCATGGTGCGGGAAGCGGGTCGCCGGACTGCCATCTGATTTCCCCCGCGCTGGCAAGTCTACGTCCGTCCCGTTGCGATCTCAAGTCGCTCGCGGAAAGTTGCATGATCACCAGCGCTTCTTGACTCCGCGACCGTAGGGTACTCAACTTCCGGCAGTGATGTTGTGGGGGTGCGTCATGGAGCAGGAGTTCTACCTAGGTCTCGCGCAGCGGGTCCGGGTCATAGCTGAGAGGGCCGATCCGTTCACCCGCCGTCGGTTGCTGGATCTCGCCAAGCGCTACGATGCGAAAGGCAGCCCGGCCTCGCGATCCGGGGCGACCGAGCGGCCGTTGCCGACCCTGCGCACCACGCCGCCGGCTTCCATCTTCTCCGGACCTGGCGAGGCCTGACGCCCGGCGACGACAGCCATCCTTTGGAAGAATGACGTCTGCAGTCGCCGGACTCCGAATGGTCTTCTCGAAGGTCCGAGCGCGACGGGAAGTTCATTAACCGCTCAACGGATGCTCCATGAAGAAGCGCAACATCTCCCTCGTCGCATCCGGCCCGCGCGGATCGGTGTAGGAGCCCGCAGGGCTGCCGCCCGACCAGGCATGCCCGGCACCGTGGACACTCCAGTGCTCGGAGATGTCTCGTCCCTGCGCAGCGGTAAGGATCGTTCGCGTATACGAATGCCCGGCCGGCACTCGCCCGCGAACCACCTTGACTTTCCGGCTCTCAGGTTCGCCGAGGCCATCGAGAACTCGGTCGCCGTTGTCGGGATGCACGGTGGTGTCGCGGTCGCCATGAAACACGATGGTCGGCACCGGAGAGCAAGCCTTCACGGTAGCTCCGTGCGCACCGCCCTGCCGCATCGCGGTCAACGCAGAGGGAAGATCGCTGGCTGCCCCGCACGCCAGGCCCGAATGGACGCCGACGGCAGCGTATAGGTCCGGATAGGTCGCCCCCATGATGGCGGCCGCGGCCCCGCCGGCTGAAAGGCCCGCAACGTAAACTCGCTTCGGATCGATGCCGTGATCGCGCATGATCTGGCGGGTGATGCCCGCGATCAGCGAAGGTTCGCCGCCGCCCCGCTTCTGGTCTCCGGCGCGAAACCAGTTCCAGCATTTGGCCTGGTTGGCTCCGTGCGGCTGCTCGGGATAGACCACGAAGCAGTTCTGCTCTTCGGCCAAAAAGTTTATCCGGGTGCCGGCCGCGAAGTCGTCCGGCGACTGAGTGCAGCCGTGAAGCATGACGATCAGCGGACGCGGTCGCCCGGGCGCGCGGCTCGGGATGAACAGCTTGTAGGCGCGGGTTCCCGCCGCGTTTGCGAATGTGCCTTCGATGAAGCTTGCACCATCGGGCACGATGTCCGACGTGGACGGCGGAGCGCGCCTGCTCAGACCTCGCAGTCCGAGCCCCGCGAAGTCTTTCACGCCCTTGAGCGGCGCGGGACGTCTGTGTCTCGGGATGGACGCATGCTCCGTGGGCCGTCCGCTTTCTCTCTCCTCGACGACGTGGGCTTTCATGTCGAGGATCGGCGGCTCGAGCCTTGCGGGCCCGACTCGAACTGCCCGGCCCGTCGTTGCTGAGGGCGCAGCGAGAACGTTGATGTGCAGCATCTCGCCAGCTCGCTGC
>C688J35102_120989421_pt1 | contig 11244 bp, 9 predicted proteins | sample HopSoiMetagenom2_FD_35102 | JGI IMG/M metagenome (IMG submission 35102)
CCCGTCCCCGCTCCCGAGCCTGTCGTCCCCGCCGCCGTGGTCGAGCCGGCGGCGCAGCCGGAGGCCGAGCTGGGCCCCGTGCCCGAAGCGATCGCGAACGTGCTCGCCCCGCGTGCGCCCGAGCCTGCCCCGGTCGACGTGGACGCCGCCGTGGAGCCCGACTACGGCTTCCTCGCGCCCGAGCCGGCCCAGGAGCCGGTCGACGAGCCCGCGCCCGTGGCCCCGGTCGCGCCTGTCGCCGCCGTCGCCGCCGTCCCCGAGATTTCGCCGGCAGTCGAGCCGGCACCCGTCGTCGTGCCGACTCCCGTGCCCGTCGCGCAGCCCGAGCCCGTCGCGGCCGCGGTCGCTGCAGCGCCCGAGCCGGTCGTCGTCCATCCGCCCGTTCCCGCCGCTGAGCTGCCTGCCGAGGCGCCGGCGAGGGTGCCGTTCTGGAAGAAGGAGCTCTCGTTCGGCGGCAAGGGGAAGCAGCCCAAGGAGAAGACTCCGAAGGGCGAGAAGGCGCCGAAGGAGCCCAAGGCGAAGGAGAAGGCCTTCAAGCTGCCGCGCCGCCTGCGCGCGCCGAGGATCGAGGTTTCCGGCGGCAAAGGCGCGAAGCGCTTCGTCGGCCTGAAGGTCGGGGCGTCGCAGCTCGCGGCCGCGCGTGTATCCAACAACGGCGTCGCGGAGCTGCTGCAGGTCGCGCGCCAGCCGCTCGATCCGGGCATCGTCGTCGGCGGCGAGCTGCGGGAGCCGGGTGCGCTTGCAGAGGCGCTCAAGGCGTTCTTCGACAGCAACCGCCTGCCCAAGAAGGGCGTGCGCCTCGGCATCGCCAACAACCGCATCGGCGTTCGCACCTTCGAGATCGAAGGCATCGACGACCCGAAGCAGCTCGACAACGCGATCAAGTTCCGCGCCCAGGAGACGCTCCCGATTCCGATCGAGGACGCCGTCCTCGACTACCAGATCCTCAACGAGTACACGCGCGAGGACGGCCAGCACGTCCGCAAGGTGCTCCTCGTCGTCGCCTATCGCGACCTGATCGACCGTTACGTCGAGGCCTGCAAGAAGGCCGGGATCGTTCTCGCCGGGATCGACCTCGAGGCGTTTGCGCTGCTGCGCGCGCTGCAGGCCCCGCAGGAAGGCGCCGGCGGCGACGCACAGGCGGCCCTCGTCGCCGTGGCGATCGGCCACGAGCGGTCGACGTTCGCGGTCTCCGACGGTCGGACGTGCGAGTTCACGCGCGTGCTCGACTGGGGCGGCGCCGCGCTGAACGTCGCGCTCGCCCGCGCGCTCGACGCGGCTCCGTCGGAGGTCGAGGATCTGAAGCGCTCCTTGCCGTTGAACACGGCGGTCGTCCCGGACGGGATGGCGCCGGAGCGGGCTGCGCAGGCGCGCGACGCGATGAGCCGCGCCATCCAGGCGTTCGCACGCGAGCTCGTCTCCTCGCTCCAGTTCTACCAGAACCAGCCCGGCTCTCTGGGCATCGGCGAGATCGTCCTCAGCGGCGGCACCGCCCACCTCACGGGGCTCGCGGAGGAGCTCGAGCGTCTCATCGGCGTCCGCGTCCGGGTCGGTGACCCGCTCGCGCGGATGAAGGTCTCGAAGAAGGTCGGCGAGCCCGAGCAGATCGGGTCGCTGGCGGTTGCCATCGGCCTGGGGATCGAGGACTAACGCGATGCGCGCCGTCAACCTCCTGCCCCGCGACGTTGAGAAAAAGCCTGCTGTCAAGAAGGAGCAGATCCCGTTCGTCGTCGGCGGCTGCATCGGCCTGATCGTGGCCGCGCTGGTGACCTCCCAGTACCTGAGCAAGAGCGGTGCAGTGGCCACGGAGACCCAGGCGCTTTCCAACCTCCAGGCCCAGCTCGACCAGCTGCCGGCCCCGCCACCGGGACCGACCGTCCAGCAGACGCAGCTCGCGGGCGAGCAGCAGACGCGCCTCACTGCGCTCCAGGATGCTCTGTCGGCGCGCGTGGCCTGGGATCGCGTGCTCCGCCAGTTCTCCCTCGTTCTGCCGAGCGACGTGTGGCTGACCCAGATGAGCTTGAAGTCGCCCGTGTCGCCGACGACCCCCCAGGCCTCGGACAGTGAAGGCGGGCCGAGCGGCTTCTCGATCGAGGGGAGCACCTACTCGCACGACGCCGTCGCGCGTCTGCTGTCGCGCCTCTCCGTCGTGCCGGACCTGACGAACGTCCAGCTCCTCAACTCGTCCATGAACGAGGTCAACGGTCAGACCGTCGTCAACTTCTCGATCAGCGCCGACATCCGTGGTCCCGAGCAGAAGGGTTCGTCGTGAGCAAGGTCGATCTCAAGAACCTGCAGCCGAAGGCCCTGATTCCGTTGATCGTCGGCGGCGTGCTCCTGGTCGGGCTGATCGGGTGGTTCGTGCTCGTCCGCCCGCAGTCGTCGCAGATCAAGCAGCTGAAGGCCCAGGAGGCTGCGATCCAGCAGCAGATCAACGACCAGCGTGCGAAGACCGCAGCGGCCCGGGCCGTGCCGAAGATCCACGTCGCGGACATCTACCGCCTCGCGAAGGCGATGCCAGACAGCGTCGACATGCCCGACCTGCTGCTCGAGCTCAGCCAGCTGGCGCGGGAGACCGGGATCACGTTCGACTCGCTCGCGCCGGGCCCGTCGGAGGCCAAGAGCGGCTACACGGTCGTCCCCGTCACCGTCACCTTCGAAGGAAACTTCTTCAACCTCTCGGACTTCCTCTACCGGCTGCGCACGCTCGTGGACGTCCATGACAGCCGCCTCGACGCGACGGGCCGTCTCTTCACGGTCGACACCATGCAGTTCTCGCAGGCGGCGCAGAAGTTCCCGATGATCCGGGCGGAGCTCAACATCGACGCGTACGTCTACGGCGACGCGACGACGACCGGCGCTCCGGGGGTCACGTCCGACGGCAGTTCGACCGATACGACCTCCACGGACACGACGGCTACGGACACGACCGCGACCACCTCGACGGAGCCCACGACGAGCGCGTCTGCGGCAGGAGCACCCTGATGAGCGCGAAGAAGAAGCGGCAAGAAGCCTTCAAGGCCAAGGAGAAGAAGCAGAAGATCATGGTCGCCGTCGGCGGCGTCCTCCTGGTCGGCATACTCGCGTTCCAGGTCCCGCGCATGATGAAGCAGATGCATCGCGGGAGCGCTGCGGCAGCGGCGGTGCCGGCGACGGTGTCGACCCCGACAGCGACGTCCTCGACGCCCAGCCTCGCGGCGCCGACGACGCTTCGCGGCGAGGAGTCGACGTCCTCGTCCGACACCGGCGTCCCGAGCGCGATCAGCTCGGACGAAAGCGCCGGCGACGGGCAGCTCGCCTCGTTCAGCCGGTTCGCGAGCAAGGATCCGTTCCAGCCGCAGGTCGACGAGTCGACGACCGTCGCCAGCACCGAGGAGCCGGCTCCCGGCTCCACGTCCGCGTCTTCCGGCTCCTCCGGCTCTTCCGGCTCCTCCGGCTCAGGCTCGTCCGAGTCGACGGATTCCTCCGGCGGGGGTCAACCCACGCCCGGCACCGCGGTCGTCTCCGTCAACGGCACGCTGATGGCGGTGACCGTCGGCTCCGACTTCCCCTCGGCGACGCCGCTCTTCCACCTCATCTCGGCGACCATGACGACCGCGAAGATCGCGATCGCCGGCGGCTCCTACTCCACCGGGGCCGCGTCCGTCACGCTCCACGTGAACAAGGCCATCACGCTGATGAACACGGCAGACGGGACGCGCTACAAGCTCATCCTCAAGCCGCAGGGCACGCCTGTGCCTGGCTCGAGCGCCCCGGCCAGCAGCACGACGTCGACGTCTACGGCGCCGACTTCGACGACGCCGACGCCCTAGTCCTCACGGCCGCCGCCGCGACTTAGTGGCTTAGAGCCACAAGCTTCCCCGCGGCCGCGACTGTCCGCACGCGGCGCCACGCGAAAGGGGTTCCGGTGCGCGCAGGGACCCGACGCGTCTCGGTGGCTAGTAGCCCAGAGCGATGAGCTCGCCGCGGCCGCGACCGTCCGCGCCCGGCGCCGCGCGAACGCACCTTGTGGCTCAGAGCCACAAGCGTGAGCCGGGGCTTGCACTGCGCGCGGGGAGGCCACGCGTCTCGGACGCTTAGCGGCTGAGAGCAATGAGCGCCGTGGCCGCGGCCGTGCGCAGCGGCGCCATGCGAACGCCGCCTTGTGGCTCAGAGCCACAAGCTTGAGCCGGGGGTCGCAGTGCGTGGGGCATGCCGCTGCACTCCGCTGCGCTTCGACTCCCGCAGGGCTTCGAACGACTGGTGGCTCAGCGCCACAAAGTCGCAGGGCCGCCGGACCGAGCTCCCTGGCCGCCGGCCGGAAGGCCGGTCTGACCTACTGGCCGGTCGTCGAGTCGAACGTCGACGTCAGGCGCGCCAGGGAGCGCGCGGCCTGGTTCGGGTCGCGGACGACGACCGTGATGACCTTCAGCTGCTGCGCGCTCGCCGGCGTGTCGTAATAGAGGTACGTATCGACGCGGTAGGAGCGGCCGTCGGCCCCCGAGACGGTCCTGCTCGGGTCGCACGAGATCGGCGCCGGCGCGCCGGCGCAGGTGCCGCCTGTGACGGTGGGGACGAGCGCCTTCGGCGCGGGGATCGGCGCCTTCATGTTGGTCTGGTACGCGGTGTCCGCGGTCCACGTGGCGTCCGCGACCGCCGAGTTCCACTCGGTCGTGTCCTGGACGATCGCGGTGTACTTGATCCCGCGGAACCGCTCCATCTGCATCTCGGCGAGCGCGGCCGCATTCGAGACCTTGCTGGCCCGGCCGAGCGCGAGCGTGCCGGAGCTGAACGCCGCGACGAGCGCGAGGATGCCGACGTTCAGCATCACCATCGCGATCAGGAGCTCGATCAGGCCGAAGCCAGCCTCGTTGCTTGTGCGCCGCACGTGACGTGTATCGGCATCGCGCGGGAGTCCCTCAAGCGGGTGGATCCCCCGGCCGATACCACGTGGGAATGCCTGCCTTTGCCTATTCGGCTATCAACGCCCATGGTGTCGAAACCTCGGGCGAGCTGCACGCTCCCGACATGTCGGGCGCGCGCGAGCAGCTGCGCGTGCGTGGCCTGCTCGCCAACAGCCTGAAGGAGATGGCCGCAAGCGGCGAGGAGTCCGCTCGCACCGTCTTCAAGAAGATCAAGCCGAAGACGCTCCAGATCTTCTCCCGCCAGTTCGCGACGATGGTCGAGGCGGGACTGAACGTCGTCTCGGCGCTCGTCATCCTCGAGGAGCAGACGGAGGACACGTACTTCGCCGACATCGTGGCCGAGCTCCGCGCCGACGTCGAGGGCGGCCTGCTGCTGTCCCAGGCGATGTCGCGCCATCCTAAGGTCTTCGACCGGCTCTTCGTCGCGATGGTGCAGGCGGGCGAGGCTGCCGGAATCCTCGACACAGTCCTCGACCGTGTTGCCTTCCAGATCGAGAAGGCGACGCAGATCAAGCGGCGCGTGAAGGGCGCGATGCTCTACCCGACGATGGTGCTCATCTTCGCCACCCTCGTGCTGTGCGGAATGCTGATGTTCCTCGTCCCGGTCTTCGTGAACATCTTCAAGCAGCTCGGCGGCCAGCTGCCGACGCTCACGCAGTACGTGGTGACGGTGTCGGACTTCCTCCGCCACGACTGGTTCATCCTCTTCCCGCTGCTGATCGGGACGATCTTCGGGATCCGGAAGTACAAGAAGACCGAGCAGGGCCGCAGGGTCTGGGATCGGATCAAGCTGCGGATCCCGATGAAGATCGGCGACGTCGTCCTCAAGGTGACGATGGCGCGCTTCTCGCGCACCCTGTCGACGCTTGTCGCCGCCGGCGTGGACATCATCGCCGCGCTCGAGATCACCGGTAACACGTCCGGCAACTGGGTCGTCGAGACCGCGCTGGCTGACGTCCGCATGAAGGTGGGCGAAGGCGTGCCGATCGCGGCGCAGCTGGTCGAGAACGAGATCTTCCCGCCGATGGTGAGCCAGATGGTCAAGATCGGCGAGGAGACGGGAGAGCTCGAGAAGATGCTCTCGAAGATCGCCGACTTCTACGAGGACGAGGTCGATGCTGCGATCTCGACGCTGACGTCGATCATCGAGCCGCTGATGATGATCGCCGTCGGCCTTATGGTCGGCGTGATCATCATCTCGATGTACCTCCCGATGTTCAAGATGCTCACGCTGATCAAGTAGCTCGCGCGCGAACCTGATCGCACGACGAAAGGCCGGGGACTCCCGGCCTTTCGCGTTCAGTCGACGCTGATCGTGGTTGCGGTCTCAGTGCCTGTGCTGCCAGTACTTCGCCGCCTCCACGTACGCGTCCATGAGCGAGGCGGTCGTCGGCGGGTGGACCGACGGCGCGGACACCGGCCGGCTCTGCCAGTACTTCGCGGCGGCCACGTAGGCGTCCATGAGCGAGGCCTTGGTCGGCGGGTGAGCCGCGGTCGATCGCGTCGTCGTGCGGGTCGTGGCTGCGATCGCCACCACGGCTCCTACGAGCACGAGGGCGACGATGCTGATGAAGCGTTTCATGAGGTGCCTCCTGGCTGAGATCCCGCCGTTCCGAGACGACCGGCCGGCGGGGTTGAAGAGATCGAGTGCATGCCAGCGAGGCTAGGCCCCGGTGACCTAAGCCCGAATCGTCAGATCGACCTATCTTGGGAGCGGCCCCGACCCATGTTGGCGCGCCGGACTTGCCAGCGCACGTGCCACGTGGGCACCATGGTCCGAATGTCACATGCCGCACTTGAGACGGGCGAACGCGCGCCGGATGCGCTGCTCGAGCGCGCTGCCGCGCTGTCGACGCTGACCGAGTCCCTCGAGACTGTTCGGCGCAGCTCGCGTGGGCAGGTGCTCCTGATGGGCGGAGAGGCGGGTGTCGGCAAGACGTCTCTTCTACGTCGTTTCTGCGACGAGAAGAGCAGTCCGGCGCGCGTCCTCTGGGGCGGCTGCGACCCGCTCTTCACACCCCGTCCGCTCGGGCCGCTCCTCGCCATCGGCCACGAGTCCAGCGGCGAGCTCGGCGTCGCCGTCGAGAGCGGGATGCCCTACGAGGTCATGACTGCCCTCGCGGACGAGCTGCGCGCGCGGGCGCCCGCCGTTTTCGTGCTCGAGGACGTGCACTGGGCCGACGAGGCGACTCTCGACGTCTTCCGGCTGCTCGTGCGCCGAGTGGAGGCGGTGCCGGCGCTCGTCGTCATCACGTACCGGGACGACGAGCTCGACGCAGCGCACCCGCTCCGGCTCGTACTCGGCGAGCTCGGAACGGGTCGATCGATCACGCGGCTGAAGCTCGACCGGCTCTCGTCCGAGGCGGTTGCGGAGCTCGCCGAGCCGTACCACGTCGACGCGGCCGAGCTCTACCGCAAGAGCGCGGGCAACCCCTTCTTCGTCGTCGAGGCGCTCGCCGCCGGGGCCGAGGGGATCCCGGACACGGTCAGGGACGCCGTGCTCGCCCGCGCGGCGCGCCTGAACCCCGACGCGCGAGCCCTCCTCGATTCCGTCGCGGTCGTGCCGCAGCACGCCGAGCTCTGGCTCCTGGACGCCCTCGCCGGCGAAGCCGCCAAGCGGCTCGACGAATGCCTCGCCTCCGGAATGCTGAGGGTGGACTCGACGGGAGTCACGTTCCGCCACGAGCTCGCTCGCCTCGCCGTCGAGGAATCGGTTGCGCCGCACACGAAGGTCGAGCTGCACCGAAGAGCGCTCGCTGCGCTCGCCGATCCGCCGGTCGGCGCCCCGGACCTGGCCCGACTTGCTCACCATGCCGAGGCTGCAGGCGACGGCGAAGCTGTGCTCAGGTTCGCCCCCGCAGCCGCCGAGCGCGCGGCGTCGCTCGGTGCGCATCGCGAGGCCGCCGCCCAGTACGCGCGGGCGCTTCGGTTCGGCGACGCCCTGCCCTTGGACGAGCGCGCCGACCTGCTCGAGCGCCGCTCCCGAGAGTGCTACGTCACGGACGAGCACGGCGCCGCGACGGTGGCGATCCAGGAGGCGATCGAGTGCCGTCGCAAGCTCGGCCAGCCGGTCGACGAGGCTCGTGCGCTCCGCTGGCTGTCGAAGATCCTCTTCTGTCCCGGGCGCGATGCCGAGTCCGAGCGGGCCGCCCTCGATGCGGCCGCGCTCGTCGAAGGCGCTCCTCCCGGCCCCGAGCTCGCGGCGGCCTACGCAGATTTTGCGGAGACCTTCATGAACCTGGGCCAGGGAGACAAGGCGCTGACCTGGGGACGGCGCGCGCTCGAGCTCGCGGAGCGCTACGGGGACACCGAGGCCGCCGTCCACGCCCAGATCACGATTGCCGTGTGCGAACCGCCGGAGACAGGAGGCGCGAAGCTCGAGCAGAGCCTCGAGCTCGCGCAGCGAGCGGGTCACCCGGAGGAGGTCTCGCGGGCGTACGCACACCTCGTGGGCAGCGGGATCGGCGCCCGTCGTCTCGACGTTGCGCGCCGGTACCTCGAGCCCGCGATCGAGCACTGCAGCGAGCACGGCCACGAGCACCAGCGCTTCTACCTGCTCGCCTATCGCGCGCACATCGAGCTCGAAGAGGGTCGCTGGACGGAGGCGACGGAGTCCGTCCGGCGGGTCCTTTGCCTGCGTCGCACGTCGATTACCCCGCGGATCTGGGCGCTCGCGGTGCTCGGGCTCGTCCGGGCGCGGCGCGGAGACCCGGAATACCAGGCTCCGCTCGACGAGGCCTGGTCTCTGGCTGCGCCCACGGGTGACCGAGATCCCACGGGGGACATGTGGCGAGCGTGGTCGATTGCGACGGCGAGAGCCGAGGTCGCGTGGCTCGACGGCGACCGCGAGGCGATGCACGCGGCCACGGACGTCCTCTTCCCGATCTTCCTCGAGCGGGGGTGGGACTGGGTTGCCGGTGAGCTTGCGTACTGGCGCCGGTGCGCCGGCATCGACGAGCCGACTCCGTCCGGCATCGCGGAGCCGTATGCGCTCCAGCTGGCGGGCGAGTGGGCGCGCGCTGCCGAGGTCTGGCGGGAGCTGGGCCTCCCCTACGAGGCCGCGCTTGCACTCGCGGACGCGGACGAGGAGGAGCCGCTGCGGCGAGCGCTCGACGCGCTGCAAGGGCTCGGGGCGCGCCGCACCGCCGGGATCGTCGCGCGCAGGCTACGGGAGCGGGGGGTGCGCGGCCTGCCGCGTGGGCCCCGCCCCCGGACGCGGCAGAACCCGGCAGGCCTTACCGGTCGAGAGCTCGAGGTCCTCGGACTGCTGGTGGAGGGGCTTCGCAACGCCGACATCGCCGGACGGCTGGTCCTCTCCGAGCGGACGGTCGGACACCATGTCGGCGCCGTCCTCCGGAAGCTGAACGTCCGCACGCGCGGCGAGGCGAGTGCCGAAGCCGTCCGGCTCGGCCTGGTAGTACAGCCTCGGTAGCCGGCGCCTCGACGCCGGTCAGGTAGCGGCAGCTTTCGCCGCCGCCACGCGCTCGCGCCGGGCCTTCGTCAGCTCCTGGACGAAGATCTGGATCATCGCAGCGAGCGGGACGGCCGTGAGGGCGCCCAGCACGCCGAGGAGGGCGCCGAACATCGTGACCGCGACGATGATGAAGAACGCGGAGAGGTTGACGGCTTTCCCCTGGATCTTCGGGGTCAAGATGTTGTTCTCCAGCTGCTGGTAGGCCAGCAGCACGACGGCCATGATGATCGCCGCCGTCACGCCCTGCTCCGCCCACAGTGCGGGCACGAGGATGAAGCCCGCGATTGTCGCCCCGATGTTCGGGATCATGTCCAGCAGCCCTGCGATCACGCCGAGCCCGATCGCGAAGCTCGACCCGAGGAGCCACGCGGTTACCCCCTGAACGGTGCCCGCGATCGCGGCGATCACGACGACGCCGATCGCCCAGCGGGACACGGATTCCGTCACACGCTCCCACACCGCGAGCCAGCGGTCGTCGTCTCCGGGCATGAGCACGCTTCCGAGCGACGCCTTCAGCTTGCCGATATCCGTGAGAAGGAAGAGGCAGATGAAGATGATCGTGAAGATCGCGAGGAACGCGCTGAAGAAGCCGCCGGCGACGCCGAGCACTTTCGAGATCGCGTTCGGCACCGACGCGGACACCTTCCCCGCGCCCTCCTGGACGTTCTTCGCCGCACCGGAGTCGCCGGCCCACGAGAGCTCGTCCGAGTCACGAAGCTGCTGCACGGTCTGCGGGAGCTCGTGCAGGAAGTCGCGCACGCCGCCGACGAGCGGGACGAGCAGGAGCACGAACAGCACGGCGATCGCGAGCGCGGACCCGATCACGGTCAGCGTTGCTGCGAGCCCGCGCGACATGTGCGTCTTCCTCATGACGAAACGCACCGGGTACTCGAACACGAGGGCCAGGAAGATGCCCACGAAGATGATCAGGAAGGTGTGCCCGATCGCGACGAATGCGGCGATCACGGCGACCGCGGCCGAGACCTTGAGCAGCGTGCGCATCGGCAGGTAGAGGTCGATGCGACGCCTTTCGGGTGGATCCATCAGGTCGAGTGTAGAAACCGCGCCGGTCGCCTCCCCGGCTCGCGCTCCCGGCGAGTCACCTCATTCCGCGTCTGCGTCGTCCGCGTCGTCGACGGCGCGATGCATCTCGTCGTGAAGCCGCTGCACGTCTTCCTCGCGGAAGCGGCGAACGCCCGTCGGAAGCTTGACCGCGTGGATCAGCCCCGACTGCTCCCACCGGCGCAGGGTGTTCTCGTGGACGCCGAGGCGTCGAGCCGCTTCTCGTACCCCTAGCAGCGCCATTTCGGGAGCCTCCTTTATCGAGTCGCTGCACTCGGTGCAGACGGTCTATTCAGTGTGCCTGATGGAGATGGGCGGCGAAAGGGCGTGCATCGGCGCCCGGAGCGCGGTGGGGGAGGGGAGCCTGACCGCAGTACGTGGTCGATGAGGTGGATAAGATTGAAAAGATGTCTTGCATGGAGAAAGTAGATATGGTAGATTTGGTAGTACCGAGACACCCAAAGGAAAGGGCGGCCCGGCTGTCACCGAAGCCGCCCACGATCCCGAGAGTCCTCCCCCGCTCTGACCGGAAGGAGAACAACCGTGACCGCAAGGAAGATACTCGCGCTCGCCGCCGTCGCGATCGCGAGCACCTGCCTGACCGCCTGCGGCGGCACCGGCGCCATCGGCAGACTCGGCGACCTCAAGCGCGTCGTCGGCACGTGCCCTGCCGATTCCCGTTTCGCCGCGTACGTTGCCTGGGACGTCCGCCGAACGCTCCGCCGGCCGCGCATCACCGCCGCCCGGCTCGACTCGCTCGACAACACGGCCGAGAAGGTCGCCGCGTGCGGGGGACGGCTCCGC
>C688J35102_120989420_pt1 | contig 11238 bp, 13 predicted proteins | sample HopSoiMetagenom2_FD_35102 | JGI IMG/M metagenome (IMG submission 35102)
CGGACGGAGCAGCTCATACGTCTCGACCGTGAGACGGCGCAGGAGACGAGGGACCGATGACGCTGCTTGACGACCTGCGCGGGTGGTTCTCGCGCTTCATCGTCACGACCACGCCCGAAGACCTCGACGTGCTGGCCCTGTGGGCGCTGCACACGTGGACCGTGGAGCAGTCCTGGACTACCCCGCGGCTGATCATCACGGCACCGCTTCCCGAGTCCGGCAAGACGACCGTCCTCGATCACCTGTCGCGTCTGTGCTGGCAGCCCCGCATGATGGCGACCGCACCGACGAAGGCACTCTCGGCACGGGTGGCGAACGGGTCGACGCTGCTGCTGGACGAGTCCGACAAGTGGGGCAACGGCGAAGACGTGCGGGCAATGTTCGGGATCGTGAACGCGGGCTAACCGGCGAGGCGGGGCGTACACCGTCCTGGAGCCGGACGACAACGGGAAGTACGCGCCCACTGACTTCCCCCTCTTCGGTGCCGTCGCGTTCGCCGGGATCAGCCCGAACCTGCCCGACGACACCATGACGCGAAGCCTCACCGTTCACCTACTGCCCGACGTGAACGGCACGGCGGAAGAGTCCGACTGGGAAGCAGGCATCGAAGACGACGCCGGCGAACTGCGGGACCAGATCGCAGCATGGGCCAGCTCCGCCACGCTGGCGAAGACCGAGGTGCTGCCGGCCGGGATCACCGGACGACTGCGTGAAGTCTGGCGACCGTTGCAACGGGTGGCCGACGTGATCGGGGGTGACTGGCCCGAGCGATGCCGAGTGCTGGCCCAGCGTCACCGGGAGAACCTCACGGCACTGCGTGACGACGGCGTACGACAGGAACGGCCACACATGCTGCTGATTCGTGACCTGTATGGCATCTGGCCCGTGGAGGGCACCGAGCACGTGCCCTTTGTGCAGGCCCCCGACCTGGCCGAGCTACTGCGCAAGCACTCGCCCGACCTCTGGGGCGAAGCGCAGCGCGAGCGCGACCCGCTCACTGTGCAACGCATGGGCCGGATGCTCGCCCACAACTTCAACATCACCACCGAAAGGCGTCGTCACGACGGCGTGCAGGAGCGCGGGTACTACGAGCACCGCTTCCATCCTGCATGGCGAGCAATCGGCGTGCTTCATGACGGGACTGTCTTCGGAGTCATGGAGCCGTCGCAGGCCGCATGACGGGACTCGTCCTGTCATAGCCGAAGTGGAGGGCTCGGGGCGATCCGAACACCTACCCCGAAGGGGTAGGGACTCACCCCGGGGCCAAGTGGAGCGCCGAGGGCGCGAATCGGGCCAGAACCGGGGGTCAAGTGGAGGACGGCGAACCACGCCGCTTCCCGAGCGCGGGCCGATCCTGAGCCGGACTCTGCCACCCCCCAGAACTAACCGGCCTAATCGGCACTAACCGGCACACCGGCACAGCGACCGAGGGCTAACCAACACCACGCGCGAGGGAGAAGCCCTGCGCGAGAAAAGGAGGAGCAACCCCATCACAACCACCAGACCAGAGGCCACGGAGGATGACAGCCGCCCACTGCCGACGTACTGGATCGAGCTTCGTAAAGACGACAGGCTAGGGCTTCTGACCCTCACCGCCAACCCAGGGGTGAGTGGCAACCATCCCATCCCTTGCCGCTGCGTATGCGGCGTGCTCGTCGCCCCGCGAGCACAAGACCTGGCCCTCGGCAAAGTCCGATCCTGCGGGAACGTCTCCCTTCACGGGGCCGAACCGCTGAGCCACCGACAATCACAACCCAACCCCAGATTCGTACACAGAAAGAGAAACGACTTGACGAACAGTTTTTTGAACACCCTGGCGCGTGCCGAGAGGGAGGCCCTCGCCACCGCGGAGTCGATGCGCGACGACCTCATCAGTCTCCGCGAGTCCCTGCCCGAGCTTGAGATTGACGCCGAAGAGGCGGCTCTGGCACCGGATGACATCGAGTCCAGTTGGAAGAAAGGCGAGGAGGTGCCGCTGATGAAGTACCTCGAAGCCCAGGCCGCTGCCGTGCGTGCCAACGCTCGGCACCAATTCGCGATCAGCCGCCTTGCCCAGTTGGAGAATCGTACGCCATTGGTCGAGCGGGTCGTCGCGGACTCACTTGTCCCTGTGATCGAGCGAGCCTTGCCGGGCGTGCAGGTCCTGTCGACGTTCGCGACCGTGGACAGCATGCCCGCCAAACGGGATCTACCCGTTGCCTCGATTCACCAGAGAACCCCGAGTGAGCAGCGCGAGGACGGAACCCTCGCCGGTGAGTTGACCCTGATGTACTACCGGAGCCCGATTCACCGCCAGCTCGACGCCGAGGACATCGACAAGGCGCTTGCCACGGCAGGAATGCACGCAACCGTCTCCCAGGTTGCCAGCGTTGCCGACAACGCTGATGAGCTGCGGATCAAGGTCAAGCACGGCTACAGCCAGGCCCCTACATCGCTGCCGTGGACGATCTGAGTGTCAGTCGGCTCAGCCAGCAGCTCGCCTCTCAGATCGCCCACGCCTTCCGCTACCACGGCCAGACCGTCGCATTTCGGGGTGGCACCTACGAGTCGAGCCACGTGCTCGCCAGATCGGTAGAGACCAAGATCGTCAGCGAGAAGGTCGTGGACGGCGTACGCAGCCTTGTGGTCCACGCAACCGCCTCCGTCGAGGTGAAGATGCCAGTCGATGGAGGCCCGATGGCGCGCCAGATTGAGGATGCTCTCGGCTGGGTGGGCCTGCTGCACACGGGCCTAGGGGTCTGCGAGTCGGTAGACGTGGACACGAAGGCGACTCCCTCACCGGGTGCTCAGCGCTCCATCACCACGGTGAACGCTCGGGCGACCTTCAGATCATCCGTCTGATGGAGCAGTGCCTAGCGTGCGGCAGAACCTACGAGCCGAGGAGCAACGCGCAAACGTTCTGCTCGGGGGGTTGCCGTCGCACAGCCCGCGTCAGCCGAGCCAAGCCGGTCGACAGTGCTCGCAAGTGCGGACACTGCGAAGGTTCTATGGGCCTCCTGCGCCCGCAAGCCAAGTGGTGCGGGGACAGATGCCGCGACAGGGCCAGACGTGCCCGAGAGCGACGCTTCTGAGACTCCCTAGGCCCCTGCGAGCAGCCCTGACGGCTGACCGTGGCTGACCACTGAGAACGCCCGCCAGCAGGCCCTTATTCGGGGTCTCTGGTGGGCGTTTTCTCGTTGCCACACTTCCCGGAGAAGTCGACTCTAATACCGGGGCGGTGCTCCCAGCGGGCGCGTAGGGGTCATCCCCCAGGGTCGTCCCGTTCCGTCTCCACTGTGACCGCGTGGCTGGCCGGCATCGGCGCCTCCTGGCACAGTGTCAGTAGTCAAGGAATGTTTGTGCTGCGATTCTCGCATCCGGACTGGGTGGCGATGCAGACCCGGCAGCGCGGGCTCGAGGGCACGGGGGAGATCAAACTCCGCGACCCTCGTCAAGGAGAGCCTGTGGATGAGGCCGTCGCCGTCATCGTCGGCGGGGTCCGTGCCGAGGAGTGCCTCAACCTCCTGCTGGCGCTGAACGGGGGCCTTCCCTCGTTGAGCCCAAAGCTCAATACACAGCCGATGTCCAAGGCGGCCTAGGACGCCACCGCCGCGGCCGGAAGATGACATGAGCCGGTCTCGTTCGCGTGTCGCTTTTTGGCCCGGAGGAGTTCGTCGAGCCGGACCCGGCCGTCGAGGACGAGGAACAGGTCGCCGCCGTCCATGGTGAGAAACGGGGTCTCCTCCTCGTAGGCGCGCAATGCCGGGGGAGAGAAGCCGTTTACGGCGACTATCAACCCAAGTGCGTTCTTTCCCTTCCGACGCACCTTAGCGGCGAAGGCGTCGGCGGTCGCACGGGTCACGGTTCCGGCGGTCCATTTCGCCTCGACGATGTAGTCATCGGTGTCAAAGGTCAGGGAGCCGTCGATCTGTTCGAGGTCGGTCGAGTAGGCCAGCCGAGGCTCCATGTCGAAGATCTTGAATAGGTCGGCGAGGAACGTTTCGAAGTCATACCCCCTTTGCCGAGCGTCGCGTGCCCTCGTCAGTTGGAGGAACCGCGCCTTCAAGTCATCGAGGTCGTCGGCGAACTTGCGCAGGGCGGCGGTCTGGACGCGCTCCGCCTCGCGCTGCTTTGCGAGGCGCTCCTGCTCATCTTGGAGATCGGCGAACTTCTGGGTTGCGTTCCTCAGTCGGGCGACCGCTGCACGGGCCTCGTCGAGGCGGAGCGCGCGATCCGGCTCTGTGAGCGTCTCGATATCTGCGAACCGCTCCATCGCGGCAACCTCCAACATGAGGCGGAGGGTCGTGTCCTGATAGCGCGCCTCCTGCTGGATGAGCCGGTCCACGAGGTCGTCGGCGTTCTCACGCTTCGTCCTTGCGTCGAAGTCGAGCCCGGCCAGAAGTTCCGGATGATCCCGAAGCATGGTGCCGAGCAGCATCCGAAACGCTCGCTTGTACCAAGTCACGACCGCAAGGGCATCGCGGAGGGCCTGATACGCTTCGGCGTTGATCCTCTTCACGGAGCCGATCCTAAGTGTCGGAGACGCCGCAAAGAGAGGCGGTGGCCGCGCGGCCGACGCGCGCGCCTGACATGTCGACGGCTGTGTTGGTTTGAGTTCAAGACCGAGACGGCTAAGTACCTATTTTCCGTCGTGGCTCTGCTAATTTTGATTTCCTTCATCTGACGTAACCACTGGGACGTGATCGCCCCCGAGTCACTCCGTATCGCTCGCGAGGTCGGCTGCCGAGCTCGCCGCCCCTGCTGTGCAACCTGTCGGGTTTCCTCTGTGACGACGCTCGCACGCGGTCCGAGCTCGAGTCGCGTCAGGCGTGGATAGTCAACCGGTGCCCGGCTCCCTGGCGCGGCCCCGTGGCTGGTGCTTCTGCTGCTCTGCTTCCAGCGCAAGGGTGTCATCGCGAGGTACGCCCTTCGGCCTTCAGATCGCCCCTCAGGCCCTCCTAGACGTGGCCGGCGCCGTGGGCATGACTGCCCTGCGCAGCGGGAAGGCCCTCACCGGGAGCTGTGAGGCTGATCCACCGTTTCCACCATGGCCGAGAGGAGGGCACGGTGCGAGTCGCGCCGCTAAATCTTGATCCGGGTTGCGCGACCTGAGGCTGCGCCCAGGTGAACTGATCGGACCGGTTGACGGCGGCCGACCTCGGCGAGCAGCATCGCGCCACGGGGTACAGTATCCGGCACAAAGCGGTCATGCTGTGAGCAGGACGACGCGGCCGGGAGGTGCATGACCGATGAGTGATGTGGGTGACCTGCAGGTGCAGGTGCTTGCCACTCCTGTTGACGACTCGGCGGCGATTGAGGAGCTGACGTTGCTGCTGCGCGAGGAGCTGCTGGAGCTCGACATCGCCGCCGCGGTGCCTGTGGAGACAGAGGCGCCCGAGAACTCCAAAGGGTTGGGTGCCGCCGGCACTTGGCTGGTAGTGCACCTCGGACCGGCCGCGCTGCGCGGGGTGGTCAACACCATCGCCGAGTGGGCGACACGCAACAACAAAAGCGTTGAGATCAGCCTCGACGGCGACAGCCTGAAACTGACCGGCGCCACCCGAGACCAGATGGATCGAGTCCTCGATGAGTGGTTCACCCGTCACCCTACCGGCGCCTGAACTTCCGCCCGGCCCCCGCTCCGCGCTGGTAGTCGCCACATCCAGCTACACCGACCCCGTGCTCCGCGGGCTGCGCGCCCCGGCCACCGACGCGAACGAGCTGGCAGAAGTGCTGGGCGACCCCGCGATCGGCGGGTTCGACGTCATCCCCGTGCTCGACCCGACCGCTCAGCAGCTGCGGATCGCGGTCGTCGACTTCCTGCAGCCACGCGGCCCCGACGACCTCGTCGTGGTGTACCTGTCCTGCCACGGGCTGACCGACCTTCGCCGCAGGCTCTACTTCGCCACCACTGACACCGCCAAGTCCCGGCTGCCTGCCACCGGCGTCGAGTCCGCATGGGTGCTCGACCAGCTCGACGAGTGCCGTGCCCGCAGCCAGATCCTGATCCTTGACTGCTGCTTCAGCGGGGCGTTCCCGCGCGGCGCAAAGGGCGCCGATGACCTCGCCCTGGAAGACCGACTCATCCACCCCGGCCGGGGCCGCGCCGTCCTCACCGCCTCCAATGCCCGCGAGTACTCGTTCGAAGGCGGCCTCGACGGCCCCACCACTCCCGGCGAGACGGCGCCCGGCTCAGTCTTCACCACCGCGCTGCTCGCTGGCCTGCGCACCGGCGCGGCCGACATCAATGGCAAAGGTCACATCACCGTCGACGACGCCTACGACTACGCCTACCGGCAGGTCCGTGCGCAGGGCGCAGCACAGACCCCGCAACGCTGGCTGTCCGGTGGAGAAGGACACCTCGTCCTGGCCCGCAATCCGGCCGGAAGGCCGGTCACGTCTGCGATGCTGCCCGAATCCCTGCGCACCGCAGTCGATGACCCTCGCCCCCGTCTCAACCCGTACCTCGGCTTTCGCGACACGGCCAGGGAAGCGATGGAGTTCTACCACTCCGTGTTCGGCGGGGAGCTGACCCTCAGCACCTTCGCCGAGCTCGAGGGCGCCGACTACCCGGGCGACCAGGACAAGATCATGCACTCGACGCTGACGACCGAGAGCGGACTGACGCTGATGGCGTCCGACACTCCAAGCAACATGGAGTACAGCCCGGGGACCAACTTCTCCATCGTGCTCAGCGGCGACAACGATGCCGAGCTCCGCGGCTACTGGGAGAAGCTGTCCGCAGACGGCACCGTCACCATGCCGTTGGAGAAGACGCCGTGGGGCGACAGCTTCGGCATGTGTGTCGACAAGTACGGGGTTAGCTGGCTGGTAAACATCGCCGGATCGGGCGGCGGTTCACAGTCCTAGCCTCATGTCCGCAGCGCGGCAGCCGACCCGGCGCCCATTGGCATCGCGCCATGACTGATCTGGCGAGGCCCAACCTGCCCACTGAGACCGTGACCCTGCCGAACGGCGGCCTGATGCCGATCATCGGCTTCGGTACCTGCCAGATCAAGGGCGAGGAGGCAGTTGCGGCGACGGCCGCTGCCCTGGAGGCGGGTTGCCAGCACCTCGACACCTCGACACCGCGACGGTGTACCAGAACGAGGGGCAGGTCGGCCAAGCTCTGCGGGACAGCGGTGTGGGCTTGAGGAGGTCTTCGTGACCCTTCGTGACCACCAAGGGTCCCCCGCACCGAGCGGGGAAGGAGCTCGACACCCTGCGGTAGCCCCGCTATACCTGAAGGCTTCAACGCTCCGCAGCGGATCGTCGCTGAATGGTCCCAAAATCGTCCCGCCCGCGACCCGCAAATGGCCCCTGTTCGCCATTCAGTCCGCCATGTGCCAGTACGTAACGTTTCCCCGGCAAAGGTAAAGGAACGGCAGCCAATCGAGCAGGCCGATCCGCGACCAGTCACTATCCCGGGAGCCTCTTATGTCTGCACTCAGCGTGTCGCAGCGGACCATCGTTCTGCTGCTCGTCGTCCTGTTCGCCGCCCTGACGGCACTCACCACGGTCTCGGCCCTGACCCAAGACGGCGGCACGGCACCCACTGTCGAGGCCGGCAGGCAGTGGAAGGCGCCGGCGCCCGCTCCGTCGTTCTGGAGGGGGTGGTGACCGACGTCTGACCGGAAGCCAGCCAGGCCCCTAAGGCCAGCGGAGGCCCCGCCAACCTCAAGGTTGGCGGGGCGTTCCTTGTCTCGTCCGGTCGTGCCTACCCCCAGCGAACGCAAGAAACGGGGGTCGGACCGCTCGCCGTTACCCGCGTGTTCGGAAGAACGGGGGCCTGAGACATCGACGACTCTGTGGAGAGGCGGTCGTCGTCGCTAGACGCGACAGGCCGTAGCCGCTTACCAAGTCAGTTGTCCCCGCGGGTACGGCTCATCCGCTCGACATGCTCGTCCGGCTCCGGAACTTGGGTAAGACGTTTCCACCACGTCCAGATCGGCTGGCCACCGCCGGATTCGACAAGAATCGCCACCCCGATCCCCAGGCACGCGATGCCGTACCCGGTGACGGCGATCCCGAACAGGCGGTCGTCGTGTTCTACAAGCAGCACGACCCCCAGTGCGATCGTCCCGACCGCTGCCACCAACATGGCGATCCCCAACAGGGGGCTTCTATCGATCAAAGCGGCGACCCCCGCCCCTGACATCCCGACCCCTAGCACGATGACTGCGACCCCGAGCGAGGTGTCGCCACGCACAAGGGCCAGCCCCACCCATGACACCCCGACCCCTAACGCGAAAACTGCGATCCCCCTCATCAAGGGGCCTCTATCGATCAGAGCGGCGACCGCCAACCCTGACGCCCCGACCCCTAGCCCGATGACTGCGACCCCGAGCGAGGTCTCGCCACGCACAAGAGCCGCGACGCCCAGCCCTGCAATCGCGATGCCTAATACAATGTCCGCGACCTTCGTCGGGGTTGTCCCTGCGGCCTTGACCGCGCCCGCGCCGCTCTCCCACAGTCGCGGCGCGAGGAACGAGACCCCCTCTCCGATGAGCGCGACCCCCGCCCCTGACAGCGCGACCCCGAGGACGGTCTCTCCCGAGCCCAAGAGATCGCCCCCGAATCCAATCGTCGCGACCCCAAACCCGATCAGTGCGACCGCGCACAGCGTCAGAATCGACTTGCGAAAGTGTTCTGCGGCAATAACGGCGAGAACGGCAAGCAAGCCAGCGCCAAGCAGCGCATACCCGCGCACGTCGGTCGGGCCGAAGGCAGTGACAATAGTCGCGACGACAGCGAACGCCAGACTGGTCCAGACGATGACCGCCTGGACGGGGGCTCCCCGCATCCGCCGCGCGTACGTGGCGAGGAGACCGACCAACAGTGCAGCTAGGCCCACCCCGAAGCTTTGCTCGGCGTCATCCTTGAACAAGATGAGGACTGCCGCCCCGCCGACCACCCCGGAAAGTGTCTTCATGAGCCACCCGAGGGCCGCGTCCACTGCATGTGCCACGAGGCAAGTCTGCCTGACGCGCTTGAGACCTCCAGCGAAGTTTCTCAAGCGCCCTGCCGAGGGTTGTGCGTCACGCCGTCGAGCGCCGTCACCTCCTGGCGCGTACGTCCCTACGAGAGCAACCTCTGGCCCTCGTGCCCGCGACTGTCGTCCGAGGCACCGCGCAGCGATGCGAACGCGCTCCGGGTGTTGGGCCATCTCCAGGTCGTCGGCGGCTGCCGTCTGGATCGGGTCGACTCGGGCGGCGTATTCCTCGCCGACCGGACGAGACGGACGGGACCGTCCCCGCCTCCTGTGGGATATGCCGGGGGCGGTCCTCTCGTCTGGCTCCCACCCGCCGCGGTAGGGATGGCGGTCCGAGGGGGAGCGACTCCGTGCCGGAGGTGTGAGCGGGGGGCTGACTCCGGCACACGGAGCGTTGCAGATGTCACCCACACGAACCGGCTGATTGTGGCGGATTCCCAACTATTCGCCCGGGCGATGCCTGGACGGTGCCGTGCGGTTCCCACGGACGCTGGGGGGGTCGTACAGGGCACGTCCGAGGGAACCGCACTACCGCGAACGCTGGAGCCCCACCCTTGAGCAATCCTTGTGACTCGCGGTGCGATCACGGAGGATCCGCCCCGGAGCGTTGCTGAGGGTCGTTTCGGCCCGGCACGGGTCATTACCCCCGCCTACCTCCTCCACAGCTCCCAGGGACCTAAGACTGTCGTGCCATCAGCGGAGGAGCGGCGAGAGTTGAGCCGGGGTCGGGGATTGACAGCGGTGCCGTCAGCGAAGCCATCAGAGCGCGGCCATGTAAAAACGGCGACCAAAGCGCGAAGCGGAGAGCGGCGAGAGTTGCCGACAGACTTGAACCGTGTAGTCTGTATCCGAGAAACGACCCAACCAACAGGAGCGCTCGCACCATGGCCCGACCGAAGACCCCGCCATACAGCTTGGGCAAGATCGCCGTGAGGGATCACCCGACCATGCCCGGAATGAAGCAGGCCCGCGGGTTCTACAACGACGCGCACTCCAAGCGCACCGAGGTACGGTCCAGCGGGAAGACCGACGCGGCAGCGCGCCGCGCACTCGCCATGAAGGTGCAGGCCGCACGCGATGAGCACCGAGGCGGGGGCGAGGTTCTCAACCAGTCCACGAAGATGCCGAGGGCGGCGGCCGTCTGGTTGGACGCGAAGCAGCGCGAGCGGCTGGCAGAGCAGACCATGCGGGCCTATCGGGGATACGTCGAGACCTCGATCAACTCGGGGGTGCTGGCGAACCTCACGGTGGCCGAGGCCAACGACGTGGCACGCATCGAAGCGTGGCTCACCTGGATCGCAGATGAGCGCGGCGAGACGGCAGCGAAGCAGAGTCGCAAGGTGCTCAGCGGCATCCTCGGCCTGGCCGAGCGGCGACGCGCGATCAATGCCAGCGTGATGCACCGAGTGAGGACACCGGGCGCGAAGCCGGGGAGCACGGGTGACCGCAAGTGTGTCGACGCAGACTGTGACTACGACTGCGGCAAGCGGCACCTCGACATCCGGCGAGCGTTTACCCCCGAGGAGGCCACCGCGGTGCTGGCAGCAGCCGAGCATGCGAAGGCCGACGTGGGCGACCTCGCTCACTTCCTGTTCGGCACGGGTGTGCGGATCAGCGAGGCCCTGCACTGCACCTCCTGGGCCGACGTGGACCTCGACGCGAAGAGTGTGCGAGTGCGTGGCACGAAGACGAAGCAGGCAGATCGCACCCTCGGACTGAGCGACGACCTCACCGAGCGGCTGCGCCAGCGAGCGGCAACGCACGGCACCGAGGGACTGGTCTTCGGCATCACCTACTTCGCGACGAAGGCGGGCCAGCCCCGCGACCGGAACAACGTCATGAAGGCGCTGCGGCGAGTCTTCGCCAGTGCCGGCGTGCGCTGGGCAGGCACGCACACCTTCCGCCGTACCGTCGCCACCTGGATGGATGAGGCGGGCCACTCCCTCGCCAGCATCGCCAACCAGCTCGGCCACGCCGACACGAACGTCACCGCGAGGTACCTCGGGCGGCAGGATGTGGCGACGAACGCGGCCAGCGTCATGGTTCTCCCACCGATGCCGAAGGCGCAGCTCCGAGCGGTCAAGTGACCGACTTTCGTTCCATAACTCGGTAACAACTCGGAAACGACCGGGGAAAGCACCAGGGCCTGATCTGCATTCCTGCAGGTCAGGCCCTGTTTTTGGTAGCGGGGGCAGGATTTGAACCTGCGACCTCTGGGTTATGAGCCCAGCGAGCTACCGAGCTGCTCCACCCCGCGTCGGCAGAAC
>C688J35102_120989419_pt1 | contig 11237 bp, 9 predicted proteins | sample HopSoiMetagenom2_FD_35102 | JGI IMG/M metagenome (IMG submission 35102)
CACAGAGTTCACAGGGGACACGGAGGAAAACGGCGTAGTTCCTCCATGTCCTCCGTGACCTCTGTGAGAGCCATTCAGTTTCGATAACCGACGAATGCACATTCAGCTGGAGAAATCAGAATCAGTGGTGCCCGCCGCCTTCGGAGAACATCCGGTTGCACTTGTTCACGCCCTCGGGATCCTCCGGGTCGTAGACGCAGACGTTGTGCATCATCCCCTCGTCCTCGTGCATCAGCACGTGGCAGTGGAAGACGAACGGGCCCGCGGCGATCGGCTCGAAGGTGAAGCGCACGACCACCGTGTCGCCCACCAGCCGGGTCGTCGTGTCGCCCGGCTCCGTGCTCGCCCTGACGCGGTGCACGCCCAGGGGGATGTTGTCGCGCAGCAGCCGCTCGTCCATCGGCTCGCCGTTCACCGACAGGATGGTGAAGTCGGTCTGGTGGATGTGGAAGGTGTGCAGCGCCGTGGTGGTGTTGATGAGAGTCCACTCCTGCACCTGCCGCCACGGGATGGCGACCGGCAGGTCGGTCGGCTTGTAGACGACGCCGTTGATCCCCGCGTCGTTCCCCACGAAGTCGAAGGTGAAGGTCTGCTTCCCCACGTTCCGCGCGCTGCGCAGGAAGCGCAGCGTGTCGATCACCGACGCGTCCACCCCCGCCACCTCGCGCAGCAGCCGCGGCGGGCGCGCGACCCCCTCGCCCACCAGGTAGCCGAGCGTCACCTCGGGGTTGTTGGGGCGCGGCTCGAAGGGCGCGGCGTACAGCCGCACCCGGGTGCCGCGCGGCGGGCCGGTGACGATCACCTCCGCGCGCGAACCGGGCGGGATGTAGAGCGAGTCCACCAGGGCCGTGTCCGGCAGGGGATTGCCGTCCATCGCCAGCAGCGTCCACTGCATTCCCGCGAGCTTCAGGTTCACGAAGGTGTTCGCGCCGAAGTTGCCGATGTGCCAGAGCTGCCGCTCGCCCGGCGCCACGGGGAGCCTCGCGCAGGTGCTGCCGTTCACGTTCAGCACCACCGGCGGCGCGCCCTGCCCGAGCCGGAACGACATGTCGCGGATCAGCAGCACCCGCTGGCTCACCCCCTGGTACTCGGGGAAGTACTCGAGGATGCTCCCCACCAGCAGCGCGCCGCTCAGCCCGCCCGCCACCTGCGAGGTGGAGATGCCGTGCGGATGGGGATGGTACCAGAACATCCCCGTGGTGTGGTACTCCGGCACCGGGAAGTGGAAGGGCCGCCGCGGCGCGTCGCGGTCGACGTGCACGTGGGTGACGTTGTCGCCGCTGTCGGGGCTGGGCGTCACCACCAGCCCGTGGTAGTGCAGGTTGGTCCAGGCGGTCATCGCGGCCGGCTGCGAACTGGTCTCGCGCATGGCGTTCACCACCCCGAGGACCACGCGCTGCCCCGGCTGCATGAACAGCGTGGGGCCCAGGAAGTTGCCGTTGTAGACGTTGGTGGTGTACCGCGTGCCGCCGACCGTGTACGTGTGCGGCGCCATGACCAGGGTGGCGCCGCGGAACGCCGGGAGCCGCGGCGGCTCGGGCACGTCCTCCGGCGCGCAATCCCCCGCGCCGCGGGGACTCGCCAGCGCGACCTCGTTCTCGTGCTGCGCGGCCGCAGGCCGTGGCGCGACGGCTCCGGCCATCACCAGCAGGCCGGAGAGGATGGGTCTGTCGATGCGCATCTGTCTCCGTGGATGGAAAGGTGGGTTGCGACAGGCGGGACGACGGGGGGATGGGGAACTTACGTCGCGCCCCAAGCCATCTGCAACCGTTTTGCGTAACACGAAGCCGCGAGGAGGCACCTGCGCCTCCCCCGCGGCTCTGCGTCTCTGCGTGGAACCCTTTCTTACGATTCGTTGTGCAAAAGGGCGTCATCCTGAGCGTCGCCGCCGCGCCGGTCCTGCGTCCGCGACGATGCCCGGCGGCGACCGAAGGATCTATCAATTCGGTCACGATACCGCCGGCCGATTCGCGTCCGCGGTCATAGATCCTTCAGGCGCCGCCAAGATTCATCGCGCGTTCTGGCATGGAGCGGCGGCGTCTTCAGGATGACGTCCTTTTTCACGATCGATTGGAGAAAACGGCATGAGATGAGACCGTCCGTCTCCTGTCATCCGCCCCCGCCGCCCGCCACGCCGCCGCCGGGGATGCCGGGCTCCGTCATCTCGCGCACGTTCAGCACGGTGTCGAGCTGCTCGTCGGTCAGCAGCCCGCGGCGCTTCACCACGTCGCGGACGGACTCGAAGTTCCTGGCGCTCTCCTTGGCCACGCTCGCCGCCTGGTCGTAGCCGATGTAGGCGTTCAGCGCGGTGGCGATGGAGGGGTTCTTCTCCAGCAGCTCGCGGCAGCGTTCGCGGTTCACCCCGATGCCAACCACCGCGTTGGCGCGGAAGGCGTCGCAGGCGCGGGAGAGGATGTCGACCGACTGCAGGAAGTTGTGGGCCATCACCGGCATCATCACGTTCAGCTCGAAGTTGCCGTGCTGCCCGCCCACGGTGACCGCCACGTGGTTCCCCATCACCTGCGCGCAGACCATCATCATCGCCTCGCTCATCACCGGGTTCACCTTCCCCGGCATGATGGAGGAGCCCGGCTGGATGGCGGGGAGGGTGATCTCCGCCAGCCCCGAGGTGGGCCCGCTCGCCAGCCAGCGGATGTCGTTGGCGATCTTCAGCAGCGACACCGCCAGCGTGTTCAGCGCGCCCGAGGCGGAGACGTAGGCGTCCTTGGCGCCCTGCGCCTCGAAGTGGTCCTCCGCCTCGCGGAAGGCGAGCCCGGTGAGCGCGGAGATCTTCTCGATGGTCTTCCGCGGGAAGCCGGGGACGGCGTTGGTCCCCGTCCCCACCGCGGTGCCGCCGAGCGCGAGCTCCGCCAATTCCTCCGACGCGTTGCGGAGGCGGCGGATGCCGTGGTCGACCTGCGACGCGTAGCCGCCGAACTCCTGGCCCAGGCGGACGGGGGTGGCGTCCATCAGGTGGGTGCGGCCGCTCTTCACCACGTCGTCGAACTCCACCGCTTTCGCGCGCAGCGCGTCGCGCAGCCGCTCCAGCGCGGGCACCAGGTCGTGCTCCACGGCCACGCGCGCGGAGACGTGCATGGCCGTGGGGATCACGTCGTTGGAGCTCTGCCCCATGTTGACGTGGTCGTTGGGGTGCACGCGCGTGCCCCCGCCCGCGAGCTGGGTGGCGCGGGTGCCGATCACCTCGTTGGCGTTCATGTTGGTCGAGGTGCCGCTCCCCGTCTGGTAGACGTCGAGCACGAACTGCCCGTCGAGCTTGCCGTCGATCACCTCGTCCGCGGCGCGGACGATGGCGTCGGCGAGGGGCGCGGCGAGCAGCCCCATCTCGGCGTTGGCCTGCGCGGCGGCCTTCTTGATGGTCCCCATGGCGTGGATGAAGCGCCGCGGGAAGCGGATGCCGCTGATGGGGAAGTTCTCGACCGCGCGCTGCGTCTGCGCGGCGTACAGCGCGTCGGCGGGGACCTGCATCTCGCCGAGGGAATCCTTCTCGGTGCGGAAGCCGGCGCCGGACTGGGTCGTATCGCTCATCGCGTCCTCGTTCATCGTCATTTCGGTGGATGGAACGCGTGAAAATGGCGTGGCGCGAGGCGGGGCGAAAGTGCGGGATGGCTGGGCGACACGCCCCGCGCGGCGATGGTTGAGAGGGGTCGGACAGGGGGTTGAGGACGGGCGGCTATGCTTCCCGCGTCGATCCTGGCCGGCATCCCCGGCCCCGCCCGGCGGACGGACTCCGCCGCCCCACATGTACGAGGTGGCACAATGACCATTCCCATCCTGAATGCGGAGCAGCTGCGCCAGCTGACCGACGCCGCCGCTGGCCACCGTGGAGGAGACCCGTACTGGATCGTCTACGGCGGCCAGGATCCCCTGACGGTGATGCAGGCCTCCATCGCACCCCCCGACGCGGTGTTCGGCGTGCAGACGCGCGACGTCGACCCGAACCGCCCCGCGGTGAGCGACGTCGTCATGATCTGCGGCGAGAGCGTCACGGCGAACCTGGCGCAGGAGTACGATGCGGTGTTCTGGAGCGAGGCCGCCGTCGAGAAGTTCGTCCTTCCCTACTACGCGTCGAAGTCCATGTGGGAGGCCGCGGCCGTGCTCGACAACATCTCGACGCTCTGGTACGGGAAGATCCCGCCCGATACCAACGACCCGGGAGCCAACTTCCGCATGGACGGGATCGCGGCGGGCGAGCTGCCGTTCGCGCTCGCGCATACGCCCGATTCGGACTGGGGCAGGGTCACGGGCGACCCCACCGCGTCCATCGGGTCCGACTTCCACCTGGCGTTCAAGGATGGGAAGGGGACCCGGATGGTGCCTCTCGGGAGCCTTCTCGACTCGCCGGGGCGTGCCGAAACAGCGGATCGCGCGCCGCGAACGCCCGCTGCGACGGCCGCCGCGTGAAGCTCCACTCCAGCAGCGCGCGGGCGGTCTGCGGCTGGCCCAGGAGCAGGTAGGCGTACGCCTCGTCGTAGGCGAGCGAGAGCCGCAGCTCGGCATCTCCGCTCGCCGCGGCACGCGCCCGGGCCAGCATGGCCCGGGCGCTGTCCGTCTGCCCCGCCCGCGCCATCACCGCGGCCGCGACCGCCAGCCGGAAGACCGGGGCGTACGCGCGCCCCGCGCGCCGAGCCCGCTCGGGCGGGTCCAGCCGGTCGAGCTCCGCCAGGAGCCGGGTGGCGGCCGCGGGGTCCGCCGGCCGCGACGGATCGGCGCGCATGAGCGTCAGGCGGCACTCCACGAACCGCCAGTCGCCGGGGAACCTCTCCCCGCCACGGTCGCAGAGGGCGCGCGCCTCGCGGTAGTCGGCGGCGTAGAGCGCGCCGAAGTAGAGGCGCGACAGGATGGCGTCGGCCTCGGCGAGGTAGGCGTCTTCCTGCAGCGCCCGCCGCGCCATCGCGGCCGATTCGGCCGAGCGCCCCCGGTACCGCAGCACCTGGCTCAGCGTGTTCCAGGCGCTGGCCAGCCCCGGCTCGGCCGCCACGGCGGCGCGCAGGTCGCGCTCGGCCGCGTCGACGCGCCCGCCCTGCCCGGCGCTGTCGACGCCGCCCACGGCCTGGGTGAAGAGCACGGTCCCGCGCAGCTCCAGCGCGAGCGGGTTCGCGGGCTCCCGGGCGAGTGCCCGCTGCGCGAAGGCCAGCGCGGTGTCGACGCCCGCGCTTCCGGCGTGCTGCAGCGGGGCGCGCTGGAGCGCGATCCACCCGCGCAGCACGGTGGGGCGCGCCCAGGCAGGGTCCGCGCGCTCCGCGGCCGCGAGGCGCACGTCGGCGTCGCGGAGCGCACCCAGCGCGGCGGCCTCGTCGGGCGCATCGTCGCCCGCCAGCATCCGCGCCGCGTCGTCGCGGGCCTGCTCGGCCTCGAGCACGTTCCGCCACGCCAGGTCGCTGTGCGTCTCCGCCCGCGTGCGGCGCAGCTCGATCTCGCGCCCCAGCCGCCGCCGCAGGAAGCCGGACACCGAGTCGGCGAGCGCGTCTTCGAGCGCGAAGACGCCGGTCATCGGGTGCACGAGGGTGCGGCTCTCCAGGTGCGCCTGGGTGTTGGCATCCACGAGCTGAACCGTCACCCGCACGCTGTCGCCCGAGCGCTGCACGCTCCCTTCCACCACGCTCCCCACCTTGAGGTCGGCCACCAGCGAGTCGAAGCGCACCGCACGGTCGCGGTACGGCTTCACCCCGTTCCTCGAGATCACCTGGAGCGCCTGCACCTGGCTGAGCGCGTGGATCAGCGACTCGGTGAGCCCGTTGGCCAGGTAGCCCAGCTCGCCGCCCTTGCTGTAGTCGTCCAGGTAGAGGACGGCCACCCGGCGCGGATCGAACCCGGCCGGCGCGGGTGCCGCGGCAGGTGGCGGCGGTGTTGGGGGATGATGCGGAAGAACGCTGCCCCCCGCGCCCAGGAGCACTCCCAGCACCGCCGTCGCCACCGGATGCGCGGCCATGCGCCTCCACCCGCGCCGCCCCCGCCGCCCGACCGTGCCCGGCGCGACGGCTTCGGGCGCCTGGGCCAGCGAAAGCGCGTCCGGCGCGGGCGCGGCGAGGTCGCCCGCGTCGTCCACGGCCGGCGGAAGAGCGGCGTCGACGGACGAGAGCGTGCCTCCGCTCGCCGACGTCACTGAATGCGGCTCCGTCTCCGGCTGCGTCGCCCGGTCGACCGGCTGCTCCACGGTGTCGATCGTGACGCCTTCCCCGCCGACGTCCCCCGCCGAATCCCCCGTCCGCATCCCATCGACCGCTTCCAGCGGCCTCCGGGCGACCCCCGCCCCGGCCGCCGGCGTCCCGTCCTCCGGTTCCGGGGCCGCCGACGCGGGCACGTCCGAAGCCGGCGGGCGAGGGGCGGCGCGGTCGCCGACGGGGACGCGGACCGGCTCCGTCCGCAGCCGCTCGACCAGCTCCTCGAAGTCGTCTTCCGGCTCCACCCCGAGCTCGTCGCGCAGGAAGGCGACGTGCTTCTCCGCGAACCAGAGCGCCGCCGCCCGTTCCCCTGACGCGTCGAGCGCCAGCATCAGCCGCGTCGCCACGCGCGAGTTGTAGGGGTCGAGCGCCACCAGCCGCCGCCACCAGCCCGCTGCTTCCGCGGGGCGCCCCTCTCCCTCGCGGGCGGTGGCCAGGCACTCCAGCGCACGGGTGTGGATGCGGGCCAGCCGGTCGCGCTCACCCTCGGCCCAGCGCTCGAACTCGGGCGCGTCGTCCACGGCGAACCCGTCCAGGAAGGGCCCACGGTAGAGCGCCGCCGCCCGCTCCACGTCGCCCGCCTCGATCGCGCTCTCGAACGCCTCCACGTCGCTCTGGAGGACCTCGCCGTTGAGCCCCACCTCGTCGCCCGACGAGACGAAGGCGTTCTCCCCCAGCTCCTTGCGCAGCACGTACAGCGACTCGGAGAGGAGGTGGCGCGCGGCGGCGGCGCGGTGCTCCGGCCAGAGCAGGCCGATGATGCGCTCGCGCCCCACGGTGCGCCCGCGCGCCGCCGCCAGGATCGCCAGCAGCGCGATGCGCCGGGTGTGCGCGGCCTTGCCGGTGACCGGGCCGTTTCGGCCCTGAAACGCCGCGCCGCCGAGGAGGTTGAGAGTGAACATCTGAGGGGGTGGATACCCGGGATCACATTGATGGGACAGGAGATTGAGGGGCTGGGACCATAGTTAACCGCGCAACCGAGCCAGGCGCAACCCGCCCGCTTCGGGACGCATGGAGAGCAGCGCCGCGCGGCCGCCGGACCGCCGCCCTCCACCCGCGGGCCCACTCAGGGGCTCGCAACCACTTCTCTTCATACCAACGGAGAACATCATGTCCGACGCGAGCACGTACCAGGTCAACATCACCATGAACCAGAACACCGCCGACACGCTCTGCAGCCAGGGCTATCAGCTCTACGGCTTCAAGGCCGTGAGCGGCCCCGGCAACGGCAGGCCCGTGGTGTGGTTCTCCACGAGCACGTTCGGCCTGAGCACCGCGGTCACGTGGACGGAGTCGTACCGCGTGTTCACGTCGCGCAGTGCCAGCGTCGGTCCCAACACGAAGGTCTCGGTGGACAACGACTACGACGCCGCGCTGGGCGACCTGCTCACGGTCAACTCGCCGACGGGTACCGGCCTGCTGACCAACGGCGGACCGGCGGGAGCCATCTCGGTGGTCAACAGCACCAGCAACCCGTTCTCCTGCGGAATCTCCCAGCTCCAGAGCGACGGCACGTACGCGCCGCTGGCGGCGTTCCCGCTGTTCGGCAACAACGAGGACGAGATGGTGCCGGTCGAGAAGGTGTTCCTGATGTTCGCCTCGGACACGGTCGACACCGGCACCGTGATCGAGAAGTCGTTCGGGTCGGGGATCCTGATCGACCTCACGGGCGCGGCCACGCGGAGCGTGTCGTACGACCTGAACGCGAGCTGGAGCGACAACCAGGGCACGTGGGGGACCGTGTTCCCCCCGAACACGAGCCTCGTGCCGCTCCTCATCGGCGGCGCGGTCCCGGCCGGCGTGTGATCCCCGCCCGCGGGCTGCCCGCCGCCCTCACCGGCGGCGGGGAGCCCGCGGCTTTCCCCCGCACGATCCACCGACGAAAGAATGGCCATGGCCAGCGCCGCCCCGGAGGTCTCGATCCGCATGAACCAGGACACGCTCGACGCCCTCGTCGCCTCGGGCTCCTTCCTGTACGGCCTGTCGGCGGTGCGCTCGGCCGACGCGGCGGGGTGGCCCGCGGTGTGGCTGCAGACGCGCGAGTATGCCATGCACACGCGGGTGAGCCCGCCGGCCGCGTTCCAGGCGTTCACCGCGGTGCGCACCTCGCCGCTGGTGGAGGGCTCCCGGGTACAGCCCGGGTTCCACTCGCCCGCGGAGCGCGGGCAGACGCTGGTGGTCGGGGGTCCGGGGGGCGGCGGAGAGATGCGCGAGCGCGGCGCGCCGGACGCCATCTCGCTCCTCAACACCGCCGCCGTCCCGCTCACCTGCGGGCTGGCGTGCGTGGTGGAGGGCGAAGCGACACCCATCCCCATCTACGCCGCACCGCTTCACGGCGGAGCGCTGCAGATGATCGCGCCGCTCCCCACCCTCGTGCTGTTCGTCTCCCCCCATCCCGCGCCGCCGGGCACGCTGGTCTCCACCTCCACCGGTCCCGGCGTGGTGCTGCACCTGGATCCGGGCGCGGAGTGCCACCTGGAGTTCGACGTGAACCAGGGCTGGAGCTGGGCGGAAGGCGTCGCGGCAACGTCGCTCCCGGCGCAGAGCGACCTCTTGCGGGCGCTGGTGGAGTATCCGGATCCGCAAACGCCGCACGCCGGGCTCGCCTGACGCGGTGGGCCGCGCACGGGGCTCCACACACGCAATACGACGGGAACACGATCTCCGGGTTCTCCGTCCACCCCGCTCACGAAACCATTGGAAAAGGAAGGCGTTCCATGCCTCTCACCGACCGATGATGCGCTCGCGCCCCACCGTCCGCCCCCGCGCCGCCGCCAGGTTCGCCAGCAGCGCGACGCGCCGGGTGTGCGCGGCCTTGCCGGTGACCGGGCCGTTTCGGCCCTGAAACGCCGCACCGCCAAGAGTGAACATCTGAGGTGGTGGATACCCGGGATCACATTGATGGGACAGGAGATTGAGAGGTCGGGACCATAGTTAGCCACGCAACCGAGACAGGCGCAAGCCGCCCGCTTCGGGACGCATGGAGAGCAGCACCGCGCGGCCGCCGGACCGCCGCTCTCCACCGCGGGCCCACTCAGGGGCCTTTGTCTCCAGCGAAGGGTCGGAAACGCCGGCCGAGCTTCGCGGTCCAGGGTTCGTCACGCAAACGGCCGCACCGTGACGAAACATTCAATTAGTGCGGCCACGACAATGGAGAACAACCATGTGTGCAGATGCCCAGAACTCGAGCAGCAACGCGCCGGTACCGGACTTCGAGACGGTGGGGTTCGACGGCGCCCAGGCCAACGCCCTGACGCAGGCGCATGCCGCCTTGGGTGACGTCAAGGCCCTGTCGCTCAAGGTGTGCGTGAGCGCGAGCTATGACCCCGGCACGAACAAGATCTGCTTCACCATTCCCATCTACGGCCAGTATTGCTTCACGTCGCCGATCAAGATTCCGGTGGGCGGGACGCTCAAGGCCTGCGCCCAGACCTGCGGGAGCCCGTTCCCGCACGGCGTCCAAGCGTCCGTCTACCTGAACAACAATCCGACCCCGTTCTACAGCGGCACGGTGTTCGGCCACTGCTGAGACGGCCAGCGGGGTGTCCGGACCATGGGCTCGACGAACCTCTTCGTCCGAGCTGCTTTCTCCCCCTCTCCACACACACACAGGAAGGTGACACATGGGCGTGGTAAGCGTACTCATCGTGGTCGACGTCGAAGCGGCGTTGTCCCCCCAGGGATTACCGAGCAACGTATACCTGGTCGACACCAACAAGTTCGTTGGATCGGGGAACGAGGGGCAGGCCGAGTTGCAGACCGCCTGCACCAACGGCGACACCATCAACTGGACCGTAACGCCCGTCGCACCCGGGACCAGCGTCAGCATCACGTCTTTCACGGGGCAGATGGTGGGTGACGGGATCTGCATGCCTCAGCAGGTCAACGCTCCGGGCGGGATCTACTGGTCGGGAATCGTGCAGGCCCAGCGAGTGACCGGGCAGCAACAGTACTCGGTGGTGCTGTCGGCGGACGGCCAGACCCTGTCCTTCGACCCATTCCTGGAGATCAGCGCAGCCCCATAAGCAGGCCGGGGATCAGGCCACACCGTACCATCGGAAACCCGGCAGCGGCTTCGTCGCCGGGTTTCTGCGTGTGGGAGCGGTAGCCGGAGGGCCCCCCCGCGGCCCTACGCCCTGCTGGGGCTGCAGGCCACGCTCGACGGCACGCCCATCCCACCCCGATCCGGTGTACGTGCCGGACACGACGCGGGGTGACACGACGGACTCGGCCTCGGGAACGTGGTGGTAGTGCCGTTCACGGCCCTTCCGGGCGACACCATCCCGAACCAGGCGCCCCAGTCGCGCGCGACTACGTGGTCAGCGAGTCTTTCTGGTTGTGCACCACCGCGTTTCGACCGCCAGCGGCGGCACGAAGGATTGGGAGAAGGCGACCTGGGTGTCGGAGACGGACGCAACGAGCTTTCAGCAAACCACCATGGCCCTCTCATGCGAGTTCGGCGCCGCGTACGGCGGATTCGCGGCGAAGGTCTCCGCCTAGGGAACCAGTTCGTCGGCCCCGCAGCAGCCGGCAATGGCGCGTTCAACCTCTGGCGCGCCGCCATGAATGTCATCCATTTCGCCGTCGTCTGAATCTTCGGGCACCCCGCCGCCGGCGTCACGGTGGTCGCTGAAGCGCGGCGAGGCGTGGGTGCGTCTGGCCGCGCCCCCACTGTCGTTTCTCCCGCAGCATCTCTATCTTCCGCGACGATTCGAACGAGCGTTCAACCACTGCGGGAACCGATGCTCCGGCTGCACGAATACACGTACCATCGCCCGTCCACGCTGGCGGAAGCCCTCGACCTGGTCACCGGGAACGAGGATGCCATCGCGATCGCCGGCGGCACGGATCTGATGCCGAACATGAAGCACCGCCTGTTCACCCCGCGCCACCTGGTCGCGTTGAAGGGGATCGGCGAGCTGCACGGGATCGGGCTGGCCGACGCGGAGGGGAACGCGGTGGAGGAGGATTCGCCCGCCGCGGCGCAGCTCGTGATCGGCGCGGCGGAGACGCTGGCGGCGGTGGCGCGGAGCCCGCTGGTGCGGCGGATCGCGC
>C688J35102_120989418_pt1 | contig 11225 bp, 11 predicted proteins | sample HopSoiMetagenom2_FD_35102 | JGI IMG/M metagenome (IMG submission 35102)
TCACATCAGCGCCGATGATGCCATATTCCTCCACCGTCGCCGCCCGCCCCATAGCATCTCCCTTGGAGGCTTTCGGACGCCGGCCGCCCGAATGTGCCGCACTGTCACCGCTGCGGCCGGCATCCGAAACCCTTCACAGAAGCGGCCCTTCACGGAAAATAGTACGGGACGTTCGTAGTCGGCTGACGGGCCATGCGAGTAGATCCGGCCTTCGCGATGAGCTTAGCTTCACGTCGTTTCGCCACGGCGGGTTGACGGAAGGAGCCGACTCCGATCTATCCGACGCCGCGCTATGCGCCGATGAATTTCATCCGAGAGCGTCCCACTCTGGCGCGAAGGGCGGCCGGACGAAGCGCTGGTCTTTCGGCAGAGCGGCGATAGCGGCGCGATCCTCGTCATCGAGTTGGGTCCCGAACGCATCAAGATTGGCCTTCTGGCTTTCGGGACGGGCGGCTTTCGGAATCACGATGACGCCCCCCTGATCGAGGAGCCACGCGACCGCCATCTGAGCGGCACTACAACCGTGCTTGTGGCCGAGGAAGGTGAGCGTGGGATCACTTGCCGCCCGCCCTTGCGCGAGGGGCGCATAGGCTGTTAGCGGAATCCCCTTGCCGCGCAGATAGGCGAGCATCGGCACCTGCGACAGGAACGGGTGGTATTCGACCTGGAGGCTGGAAATCGGCGCGCCGATCTCCTCCACCGCGCGACGGATCATCGGCAGGTTGAAGTTGCACACGCCGATCGCACGCGTCAGGCCGCGCTCCCGCAGCGACATCAACGCTTCCAGCGTCGCTGCCATGTCCATGTCTCGTGACGGCCAATGGATCATATAGAGATCGACATGCTCGAGCCCCAGCTTCCGCAGGCTGGTGTCGAAAGCGCGGTAGAGCGCATCCGGCGCAAGCTGATCATGCCAGACCTTGGTGGTGATGAAGAGCTCGTTCCGGTTCACGCCGGACGCCGCGATGGCCGCGCCGACGGCGGATTCGTTGTCGTACATCGCGGCGGTGTCGATATGTCGGTAGCCGAGCGCGATCGCACTCTCGACGACCGGCTGGGCATCGGCTCCCGGCATCCGGAAGGTGCCGAAGCCGAGGCGGGGAATCGCGACACCCTGTGTCGTGATCGTCTCCATGATGTTTTCCTTTCTCGGGTTTCATGCCGGCGAGTCGGTGCGTTGGTCCTGTTGTGCCGCCGTCAGGCGGCAAGCCATCACAGGGGCAGCGGCGTCAGGTGGATGCTTGGGCCTGGCTCGCCCTGACGAGTTCGGCGATGACGCTTTCGAGCGCCGTAGTGCCCTTCACCGCCGACCGACTGTGCTCGCTGAACTCAATCCATCCCTCGTTGAAGCCGTCGAGCATCCGGATCCGAGGCAACGGATTTCGCGTTCCCTGAGAGCGGAAAATCTGCTCCCAGCTCTCGCGCGGCACCGTCTCGACCCGGACGGTGCGCTTCAGCACCGCGGCGAAGGCGCGGGCGAGATCGTTCGGCGATATGCGTGCGGGCCCCTCCAACTCGACAACCCGCGTCCCGCTCCCGTTCTCCCGGAGAAGCGCGGCGGCTAGGTCCCCGACATCCTGCGTCGCGACCATCGGGAACAGCTTGTCGGCCGGCTGCAGGAAGCTGCACAGCACGCCTTCGTCGCGCGCCGAAGGAACGTCCCAAAGCGCATTCTCCATGAACCAGCCTGGCCTCAGGAAGGTGACCGATAGGCCGATCTGCTCCAGCGACTGTTCCATCAACGTGCGCTGGGTCAGCAGGTTCTCGTGCGGCGCATCCGCGCCGATGGTCGACAAGCAGACCACCTTGCCGGGACGAGCCTCGGCCAAAGCCGCCGTCACGGCCGCGATGACGCGCTTGGCTTCGGGAAAGCCGGGCTCCGGATCGAACTCAGAGGGCGGCAGGATGAAGGCGCCCGCGGCGCCCCTGAAGGCAGAAGTGAGGCTTGCCGCATCGTCCATCTCGGCCAGGGCGATATCGCAGCCCCGAGTTCCCCACTCCGCCGCCTTGGCCTCGTCGCGCAGAACGGCGCGGACGGGCAATCTTTCAGCGAGCAGGCTGCGCGCAACCACGCCGCCGACCTTGCCGGTGATTCCGGTGATTGCGTACATGATGGTTCTCCAGAAGGTTGATGTCGATCGCGCGGGCTCAAGCGAGCCCGGCATAGAGGCCGCGCTCGAACTCGCCGTAGAGCGCGACGACCCGCTCGTCGAAGAATGGCAGGACCTGAGTGAAGAGCGCGCCGGTGACATGCTTCACCGGGTCGAGCCAGAAGTAGCAGTTGAGCAGGCCCGCCCAGGAGATGCTGCCGGCGGAGCGCCCGTTCGGCCCCGGCTGCATGTTGATGTCGAAAGACAGGCCCCATTTGTGCGGCTGTCCCGGGAACTGGTCGAAGCTGCGGGAATATGGCGGCTGTGCCGAGCGCATCTCGTGCACGTTCAGTTCGCCGATCTGGTTCTGCATCATCATGGCGACCGTCTCCGGACGCAGGATTCGGACGCCATGCAGCGCGCCGCCGTTCAGCAGCGCCTGCAGGAACGCCATGTAGTCCCGCGGCGTGCTGAAGGCGCCGCCACCGCCCATGAAGAATTCCGGCCGTTGCGGCATCTCGAAGGGTGCCGACTCCAGCCCGCCGTCGGCGCGGCGGTTGTGGAAGGTGGCGACGCGTCGCTTCTGCTCGGTCCCGATCAGAAACCCCGAATCCTTCATGCCGAGCGGCGCGAAGATATTCTCGCGGAAGTAGACCTCAAGCGACTGGTCCGACACCGCCTCAACCAGCTTGCCGACCCAGTCCATGCTGGTGCCGTATTCCCACCGCTCGCCAGGCTCGAACTCGAGTGGAGCCGTGAAGGCGGCGTTCTTGCAGGTCGCGATGTCGGGCATCCCCGACACCTTCTCGTAGCGGGTCAGAGCCTCGCTCCAGATCGAATAGGTGTAGCCGGAGGTATGCGTCAGCAGATGACGCACCTTGATCGCGCGCTTGGCCGGCCGCATTCGCGGCGTTCCATCCTCTGCAAAGCCCTCAAGGACCTGCGGGGAAGCCAGTTCGGGCAGGTATTTTGCCGCGTCGTCGTCTAGATGCAGGCGGCCCTGCTCAATCAACTGCATGCAGGCCGTCGCGGTGAAGGCCTTGGTCATCGACAGCAGCCAGAACACCGTGTCGAGCGTCATCGCTGCGCCGGTTGCGACGTTCGCCTTGCCGAAGGCGCCCTCGTAAACCACGCCTTTCGGCGTGGCCGCAACGGCGATAACACCAGTCACGTCGTTTCTCGAAACGCCTGCCCGCAAGGCGGCGTCGATCGCCTTGAATCGCGCTGACGAGCCGGCTGGCGTTGTCCCGGCCAAGGCGGGGCTGACCGCATCGAGAGCCAGAACGGCCCCCAGCATTCCCCCGCGCCGAAGCATCGTTCTGCGTGTGAGGTGGTTCATGGCTAACTCCTTTCGGGATCGAAGGACGCCCGATCTTCTCGGCCGCTCGCCTCCGATGTCGCTGCGACCTCGGCCTTGTAGGCCGTGCCATGGCGTGATTCACGCGCATTAAAATCAATGCTATAGTGACTTGGATTCACTGCTACTCGCCTGGGACAGCTCCGGCGGAGAACCGTTGAGGCGAAGGGAGATCGAATGGCTTTGGACACGCGACTTCTGACCGGCGTCGGTGTCCTGGCAGCGGTTACGGAGGCTGGGAATTTTGCCCGCGCCGCGGAAATGCTCGGCCTGACGCCGTCGGCGGTGAGCCGGGCCGTCGCGCGTCTGGAGGCGCGGGTCGGCGTGCGGCTCTTCGATCGCAATCCACGCGAAGTCAGCCTCACCGAGGAAGGACGCCGCTTCCACACGCAGGTGATGCCGCTTCTCGCTGGCCTGGATGAGGCGGCCGCCGAGGCCGCAGGGGCGGCGGCGGGCGTGCGCGGCCGGCTGCGCGTATCGGTGGACCCGTGGTTCGCGCGTACGGTGCTTGCGTCGAAGCTCCAGCAGTTTCTGGTCCGCTATCCTCTGCTGTCGATCGATTTCTCGACCAGCAATTATCGCGAGGAGATGATGACCGGCGTGGACGTGGCGGTACGCTTCGGGCCGCCCGATGCATCATCCCTCATCGTACGCAAGCTCCTGGAAACCCCGATCCTGACGGTTGCGGCGCCGGCCTATCTCGAACGGCACGGCCAGCCGCGATCGCCGCACGACCTCGTCCATCACGAGGCGCTTCTCTTCCGTGATCCTCAGACTGGCCTTCCTTTTCCATGGGAGTTTCACCGAGGCGGGGAGATCGTCGAGGTTAAGGTCTCCAGTCGCCTAGTGTTGGATGATCCTTCCGTCGCGGTAACAGCCTGCGTGGCGGGCCAAGGCATTTTCCAGAGCCTCGCGATCGGCTTGGCGCCTTTACTGTCGCGAGGCGAGCTTATTCAGATCCTGCCGGAATGGTCGGAAGAACTCTATCCGCTCTATGCCTATCATCCCTCGCGCCACCTACCGCCGGCGAAGGTCCGAGCGCTTCTGGATTTCATCCAGGAGATTGCGGTCTGCGCGTAATTGATACTCGCCTTGTGCGGTATCGCACAATTTCGCAGAACTTTTTGGCGCTCAAGCCAACATTTACCATCGAGGTAACTACGGTTCAGAGCGATGACAGCAACCTCGCCCTGACGCAGGCAAAATGGCGTCTTGTTGGCACCGGCTCCAATGCTCATGCTCCAGACCTTCCCTCGCGATCATGCTTTCGTAAGAGCAGCCTGGTGTCGATCTAGCAACATGTACGACAGCCCATTTCAGGTCACGAAGTGCGACGGCATCCACGTTAGTCACGTTGCCGTCCCTTTATTGCGACGAGCGCGACCGTCACTGCTGCCAATGGGCCGGTCCACGAAGGATCTTCGTGCGAGCCGGCCCGGCCGCAGGGATGACTAGACGAGGACCCTGGGCTTCAGCAGGTCGGAGAGGCCGACCCGATGAAGCATCTCCGCGCGCAGGCGGTCGAGCACGGTGAAGCCGACATTGGCGCCGTCTTCGGTCGGATCGTAGTGGATCCGGAACGGGCGCCTGCCGAAGGGCATGTCGACGACCTTGACGATCTCGTTGGCCACGCCGCTGGGCTCGGCGTCGTCGGGGACGATCGCGGCGAACGCCTTCAACACCTCTTCGCCGAAGCCCTTGTAGGGGCCAGCTTCATATCCGCGACCCGCGCCTCGTCAGCCGGACGTCCGGAATGCGCGAAGTGGTTCGTGCCCTTGGTGAACGCGCCCGGCACGACGATCGTCGTCTCGATGCCCCAGCGCGACAGCTCGCGCGCATAGAGGACGGCCAGCGAGTCCATCGCAGCTTTGGCCGCGAAATAGGGCGCGAGATAGGGCGGCGTTCCGCCAGCGGAGCTGCTGCTCGAGATCCAGAGAAGCAGACCCTGTTTCGCCGCGCGCATGTGCGGCAGGACGGCCCGGTTAACGCGTTGCGTGCCGAGCACGTTGACGTCGTACTGCACCGCGAATTGCTCGGGCAGGAACGCCTCGGCCGGGCCAAACATCATGTGACCCGCATTGTGGACCAGCACGTCGATCTTGCCGCTCTCGGCCATGATCTTCTTGACCGCCACATCGATCGACGGCTCGGACTGAACGTCGAGCTCAATCGCGCGCAGATCGACGCCATTGCGCTTCGAGGTCTCGGCCATCTCGGCCGCGTTCTTGGCGTTGCGGCCAGCGATATCGCGCATCGAGGCGTAGACGGTGTTTCCGGCCTTGGCGAGCGCTTCGGCCGTCAGGCGGCCGAAGCCGCTGGAAGCGCCGGTGATGAAAATGATCTTCTTGCTCATGATGAAATCTCCGTTGTCAGCGTGTTGAAGTTTGAAGGGGATGCGGGTCAGATGATCCCGCCATTTGCGCGCAGCGTCTGGCCGTTGATCCAGGCGCCGTCCGGGCCTGCGAGGAAGGCCACCGCGTCGGCGATATCCTGCGGCTGGCCGAGACGTTCCAGCGGCGCCAGCTTGGAGAGGCGCTCGATCACCTCCTGCGGCTTGCCGTCGAGGAAGAGCTTGGTCGCCGTCGGCCCAGGCGCGATAGCGTTGACGGTGATGTTCCTGCCGCGCAGCTCCTTGGCGAGAATGCTGGTCATGGCCTCGACCGCCGCCTTGGTGGCGGCATAGACGCCGTAAGTCGGCTGCAGCAAGCTGGTGACGCTCGAGGAGAAGTTGACGATCCGGCCGTCGTCACGCAGGTGCCGAGCCGCTTCGCGCAGGGTATTGAACGTGCCCTTCAGATTGACCGCGATGTGGCGATCGAACAGTGCGTCACCGCTGTCAGCGATGGTCGCCAGCTTCATGATGCCCGCATTGTTGATCAGCACGTCGACGCCGCCGAACGCGGTTTCTGCCGAGTCGAACATGCGTGCCACGGCAGCGACATCCGAGATGTCGGCCTGAGCCGCCACGGCCCTGCCGCCGGCCCTCTCGATCCTGGCGACCACCGCCGCCGCGGAAGCGCTGTTGCCGGCATAGTTCACCACCACGGTGAAGCCGTCCTTCGCCAGTCGCTCGGCGACCGCGGCACCGATTCCGCCGGAGGCGCCGGTGACGATGGCTACTTTGTTGGTTTGGGTGGTCATGATCGTTCTCCTTGGGGTTGGGCACCGGTCATCGGCACTGGATGGAGACAACATGCCCATTCCGATGGCGCGGATAATCATGCATCTTTCGACATCATAATTCGAAAGATCGAACAATGGACCGCTTCGACGCCATGCGCGTCTTCGCCCGCATCGTGGAACGGCGCAGTTTCACCCAGGCCGCCGACGATCTCGGTTTGCCGCGATCCTCGGTGACGGATGCCGTCAAGGGGCTGGAGGCGCGATTGGGGGTACGGCTATTGCAGCGCACGACGCGGCAGGTCAGTCCGACCCTGGATGGCGAGGCCTATTACCAGCGCTGTGTGAGCCTGATCGCGGATGTGGAGGACGCGGAAGCTGCCTTCGCCGGTGCCAAGCCGTGATTGGTTCGTGTCGACGTTCACGGCACCCAGGCGCGCTATTCTCTGCTGCCGGGCCTGCCGCGCTTCCGGCAGCAATATCCCGACATCCGGCTGCACCTCGGCGAAGCGCACCAGCCGCTCGACACAGTCCGCGAAGGTTTCGACTGCATCCTAAGGGCCGGCGAACTGAGCGACAATCCGCTGATCAAGCGCAGACTGGCGCTGCTCGAACGGGGGACCTTCGCGAGCCCCGACTATCTCTGCCGCTTCGGCAAGCCGCGGACGCCCGACGATCTTGGAGGTCACGAGATGGTCGGATTGCTATCGCCCGACAGCGGCGACATCGTGCCGCTGGTCTTCGGCCGACGGCAACGCGCACCAGGTGAAATTGCCGGCGATAGTGAGGGTGACCGGTCCCGAGGCCAATGTCGCGTGCGCCTGCATGGGCCTCGGGTTTGATCCAGGTGCCGCGCTATCGCGTCGCTTCCGAGCTTGCCAGCGGCGCTCTGGTCGAAGTGCCGCCGGCTTTCCACCGTCGCCGCTGCCTATCCACGTCCTCTACTCCCATACGCGGCAACTGTCGCCGCGCCTGCGAGTGTTCATAGACTGGATGGCCGAGCAGTTCCGCGACCGGCATTCGCCGACTGAACGACAGGCGCATGAGACCCGTGCCCCTTTGTCGCCTGCCGCGACTACCCGGCGAAGAACACATGCGTTGGTTTTTAATTTTGCCTCGGTTGGGCGCGAGGCTCTACTGGATGGCCGCTTTGCGCCACCACCGGACTCATGCCCGCGACAAAACAGCATAATCAATTTCTGGAGCGTCTACCGAGTCGCACCGTCGGCGAGCAACATAAACTGAAAGACGGCGCCCTCGGGTTTGTTCGGTGCAACCCACAACCGGCCATCATGGGCTTCGATGATCGAACGGCAGATCGACAGACCCATCCCCATACCGTCCGATTTTGTCGTGAACAGCGGATTGAATATCCGCTCGAGCTCTTGCGAGCCGATTCCTGTTCCGGTGTCCGCCACCGATACGATTACGCCGCCGCCGTCGTGGACCTCGGACCTCACGCACAGGACCCGCGCGCCATCCTTGGCCGCCATCGAATCGATCGCGTTCGTGATCAAGTTCAGAAGCACTTGCTGCAGCTGGGTTCGATCTCCTCTTACCCGCGGTACCTGTGCATTCGGCTCGGCTTCGACCAATATCCGGTGTCTCTGCAGATTGTCGCGCGTCAAGGCGAGGGCTTCGCCGATGAGGTCGTTGATGTCGAGCGACGTTCTGTTCCGGCTGTCCTTCTTGAAGATCGTCCGAATGCCATCGATTACCGCTCCGGCACGATGGCCATCAAGGCCGATCTGTTTGAACGACGCCTTCGCTTGTTCGAGATCGGGCGTCGTGCGATCAAGCCAGTGCAAGCCGGCCTCGGCATTTATTACCATCGCCGACAATGGTTGTTTGACTTCGTGAGCGATCGAAGCCGACACCGCATCCCCGGTCATCAGCCGCGCCTCGCGCTCGCGACGTTGCGCCAAGAGCGCGCGGAGCAGCCGCGCATAAAGCGTCGTTATCTCGTACAGCAAGACAAACAGCAAAAGACTGCCGGACAGGACCCCAAAGATCCGGCCGGTATACCAGGCAATGCTGAAACGGCCCGGATTGGGGAGTGAAATCAAACATATCTCTATCACATACGCGAACATCAGCACCATCAGCCACAGATCGAGCACTGAAAGTCGCCGCGTCCAGAGCACAACGATCGCAAGGACGCTCAACAGTGCCGTGAATCCGCCGATATAAGGCCAGAGAGCCGAAAGATGGACCGTATCGAGCATTATGCGGGGCAATACTTCGTGCCCCGCGGTGACAAGCAAAGCCGCTGCGCACACGATGCCCGCGGTCACAGCCACACTCAAAAGGATGGCCACATGCACGGGGCCCTGCGACAACCGCTTGGTTGGATCGGCATCCTTCAGGAGGGCATAGGCGATTACGAAGACAGGGAAACCGGCGTGCCACAGAGTGTAGAGCCATACCGTGCTCTGGAGCCCGGCGCCAAGCAGGCCACCTGGCGCGAACACGCCCGGAAAGGTCAGCATCCACGGGATTAACATAAGCGCAGTGAAGAGATATCCACTCGCGATCACGAGAAGTGCACGCGAACGCAGGATGGAGAAATGTGCAAACAGCAGGACAGCGGTGATCGAATCGTTCACGAACATCGCCGTGGCATAAGCCGGGATGAAGGCGTCGATCCGCGCCAGTTGAACCCTCGCGAGGGGCCCTGCCGTGATGAAAAATGCGACAAGCAAAACCAGCACGACGCCAAGCGCGAGCCGCTTTTGCGCCAGGCTCGGCGACAGGTTCGAGAGGATAAAGTGCTGTTCCTCTGGGGCGGCGGCTGCGTTCACCATCGGAGCGACTCCTCGCAGCGGCTGGAGCGCGCCACTCGCGTCACATGCTGTCTCAGTTCGCGGCCAGTTCGGTCCGTTGGGACGGCTGACGACGAGCAAGGAAGCGTCGCGGCCTCTGAACAGGCTGGACTGGCAAGGTTTCCTCCGGCGGCGCATGTGATCGCGCCAGCGACCGACCTCAGGACACTTTTTCGCTCCATCGTTCCGGCTCTCCCCGGTCCGATTGGACACCCAGCGTGACCTCAGTGTATCTCGTTTGGGCGCAGAGATCGATGTCCGGTCGGGGTCAAGATGCGAAGAACTCAACTTGAGCAAATCCAATCCGCTCCGCCTCATTAAGCGGACCTCAATGGGGTGTGCCTCCACTTCGCCGATGGCTGCCAAATGCGACTGCTCACAGGCAAAGCGGACTATCGCAAATCCACCTGCCATCGCGTCATCGCTGGACACGCCATTGAACGAGCGTGCGTCATTAAAAAAAAATTTGTCGGCCATTGGGCGTTTCCGCTGCAAACCATGAAATGCCACCGGCGCCGGGAAGAGCATGCAAACGCTGAAGTCATCAATTCGATCGCCACTTGAAACAAACTGCTCCCTTTTGCGAGTTGTGCCTAGCTCAGACTAGCGTGTGCAGCGGGGAAACATTACCACCCCGCAGTGAAGGAATGGATGGAACCGGGGCCCGCCACGGCCTCGGACCAGTCCGAAAGCGCGCGTTTTGAAGTTTCAAGGGTTTTCGAAGTTCGCGTTCGCCCCCGAACAAGGAGGCATGATGAAATCGAAGGACACAGGGGATAGGGAGAGTTTGATCTCCCGGCGGACGGCTCTTGTAGCAAGTGCTGTCGCGGCTGCGGCTCCGTTGTTTTCCCTCAGCACCGCGACCGCCCAATCTACCCATAAAACTGCTGCCCAGACAAAAGGAGCCGAGAGCATGACATTTGTAACGACCAAAGACGGGACGCAGATATTCTACAAGGATTGGGGCCGAAGACCGCGCAGCCCCTCGTCTTTCATCATGGCTGGCCGCTCAGCTCGGATGACTGGGACGCTCAGATGTTGTTCTTCGTCGCCCAAGGCTTCCGGGTCGTCGCCCATGATCGCCGCGGCCACGGCCGCTCGACGCAGGTCAGCGACGGGCACGACATGGATCACTACGCCGCCGATGCGGCTGCGGTCGCCGAGCATCTCGATCTCCGCAAGGCCGTCCATATCGGCCACTCCACCGGCGGCGGCGAAGTAGCACGTTATGTCGCGAAGTATGGTGAGCCTCAGGGTCGCGTCGCCAAAGCCGTTCTGATCAGCGCTGTTCCGCCGCTCATGCTCAAGACCGACAAAAATCCCGACGGGACCCCGATTGAGGTGTTCGATGGCTTCCGCAAGGCGCTGGCCGCCAACCGGTCGCAGTTCTATCTCGATGTGGCATCCGGTCCGTTTTATGGCTTCAATCGCTCGGGTGCGAAGGTTTCGCAGGGAATTATCCAGAATTGGTGGCGCCAGGGCATGACGGGTGGCGCCAAGGCTCATTATGACGGCATCAAGGCCTTCTCGGAGACCGACCAGACGGAAGATCTGAAAGCGATCAAGGTGCCGACGCTCATCATGCAGGGCGACGACGACCAGGTCGTACCCTACAAGGACGCCGCACTGCTTCAGGCCAAGTTTCTCAAGAGCAGCACGCTCAAAGTCTATCCCGGCTTTCCGCACGGCATGTGCACAACGAATGCCGACGTGGTCAATTCCGACTTGCTCGCTTTCATACGGTCGTGATCGCCGTTGCCGAACCGGCGTGAGCCGGTTCGGCAACCACCGTCGAGCCACTCGCGGCGGTGAGCTGGAGCTGAGGGCTGCGCCTCG
>C688J35102_120989417_pt1 | contig 11221 bp, 7 predicted proteins | sample HopSoiMetagenom2_FD_35102 | JGI IMG/M metagenome (IMG submission 35102)
GCCGCGTCGGCGGCGTCTACCAGCGAGTCGAGCCCGGCGTCGCTGTGCTGCGGCAGGCCGCGCGTGTCGGGCGCGTCGCTGTACGGCGCCAGCATGTACGCGCTGCGCGAGCCCAGCGAGCCGTCGGTGTACCCCTTCACCAGCCCCAGCCGCACCCACGCGTCGCCGTAGGGCGCGCGGATGCCCAGCCGGCTGAAGGCGGCGATGAACTCGCGGGTCAGCGGCACCCAGGCGTAGACGCGGAAGGTGAGCGAGTCCTCGCGCTCCAGCTCCTGGAACACGCGGTAGGCGGCGGGGAGCGCGGGGTCGTTCTCGTCGAAGCTGCCGGAGGTGATCGGCGACACGTCGGTCTGCACGCTGGTGACGCCGGTGCTGGCGGCCAGGCGCATGGCCGCCTCGATCTGGCGGCGGATCTGCGCCGGCCCGGGAGACGGCACCCGGGTGGTGACCAGGCCGCGCGCGGGCCCCTCGCGGAGGATTCCCGTCGCCTCGCCGGTGCGGGGGTCGCGCACGATCTCGCCGCCGGGCGGGTTGGGCGTGGCGCGGGTGATCCCCGCCAGGCGCAGCGCGGCCGAGTTCGCCCACGAGGTGTGGCCGTCCACGCGCGAGAGCACCACGGGGTTGTTCGGGGCGGCGCGGTCCAGCGTCTCCCTGGTGGGCCAGCCGCCGGGGCCGAGCTCCGCCGCGGGGAGCCGCGTCTGGTCCCACCCGCGCCCCTGGACCCACTCGCCGGGCCCGGCCTTGGCCGCCGCCTCGCGCACGCGGCGCTCGATCTCGGCCAGCGAGGTGGCGCCGCTCAGGTCCACCTCGAGCAGCGCGCCGCCCCCCTCGGCGACGTGGATGTGCGCGTCGTTGAACCCCGGCGTCACCAGGTGCCCGCCGAGGTCCACCATCCGCGTCCCCGGCCCGCCGAAGGGGCGGACCTCCGCGTCGCTCCCGGCGGCGACCACTTTGCCGTCGCGCACCGCCATCGCCTGCACGATGGTCGAAGCGCTGTCGGCGAGGAAGATCCTGCCGTTGTACAGCACCATGTCCGCCAGGAGCGGAGCCGGGACGGCGGAGGGCGTGGGGCCGTAGGCGAAGCGTACGGACGAGGTCTGCGCCGTCGCCGCGCTCGCGCACGCCAGCGCCGCCGCCGCGGTGGCGAAGAATCGGTTGAGCCGCATGGTTCCCACGTCTGCGGTGGAGGGTGTCGGTCCGGAGTGCCGCCAATCTACGCTGGAGCGCGCCGGGCGGGAATCGGCCGCGCAGGCGCCTCTCCACGGCCCGAGATTCCCGACACCGCGGTGCGGGCGTCTCCCTGCACGCGGACCGCATCATCCCGGCACCATGAGTGCGTGGCAGGAACGAGCTTCACCCTCGCGCGTCCGGTGGGGACGCGAGGAACCCGGCAATTCGACGACGGACCGGAGCGGACGATGAACCTGAATCCCGCGCACCTGCACATCATGCTGAACCACATCCCCGTGTTCGGCTCGCTGTTCGCGGCGCTGCTGATCGCGTGGGGGCTGCTGCGGAAGAGCGAGGACGTGCTGCGGCTGGGGCTCGCGCTGGCGGTGGTGGTCGGCGTCGCCACCTGGGGCGTGCAGCTCACCGGCGAGCCGGCGGAGAACGTGGTCGAGCACCTGGCGGACGTGTCGCGCCGCATGATCCACGCGCACGAAGAGGCGGCGGATTGGGCGACCTACATGATCGCGGCCGCCGGCGTGGTGGCGCTCGTCGCGCTACTGATGGTACGGCGGCGGCACCGCGCGGGGCGGGGGCTCTCGATCCTGGCGCTGGTGATCTCGCTGGTCGGCTTCGCCGCGGCGTCGCGCGCCGCCCTCCTCGGCGGCGAGATCCGCCACCCCGAGGCCCGCCCCGACTTCGTCACGCCGGCGAAGAGCGGGGCGCGAGAGGGCGGGGAGCGGCCCGGGGGAGATTGAGGAAGCCGCGGCATTGAAGGGCGATTGAAATCGCGGCAACAACGGCCCGAAGTCCGCCTGCGCGGACTCGCGACCGATGTTTGGGGAGTGTTTCGACGGATCTGGTCGCGAGCCCCTGGCGATGGATAATCCGGACGAGTGCCGGCCCCTTCCCCGGTCGACCTGATTTCTACTCGATTGATCGTGACTCGGGGTCATGCACCCATGCATCGGGAGGGAGTCCGCGAAGGCGGACTTTGGGCCGTCGTTGCCGCGATTTCAATCGCCCGACCGAGCAGGATCCAGGACAGCCCGGCCGAATCGCCGCCCGCCCTTGCCGCGGCGCGGGGCGCGCCCGTAATTGCATCGCTCGGGCGGCGAGGGGAACCGGAACAGCGGAGGGGGCGATGCGGCTGGGGATGGTCGGGCTGGGGAAGATGGGCGGCAACATGGTCGAGCGCCTGCTCAGGGGCGAGCACGAGGTCACCGTCTTCGACCTCGACCCCGAGCTGACGCGGAAGGTGGGCTCGGCGCCCGGCGCCTCGGCGGCGGGCTCGCTCGAGGAGATGGTGCGGGCACTCCCCGCTCCGCGGGTGGTGTGGGTGATGGTCCCCGCCGGCGGGCCCACCGAAGGGACCCTCGCCAAGCTCGCCGACGCCATGCAGCCCGGCGACGTGCTGATCGACGGCGGCAACTCGAACTTCCACGACAGCAAGCGGCGCGCGGCGGAGCTGGCCAAGCGCGGCCTCCACCTGATCGACGCGGGCACCAGCGGCGGCGTGTGGGGGCTGAAGGTGGGGTACTGCCTGATGGTGGGCGGCCCGCCGGAGGCCGTGCAGCTCTGCGAGCCCATCTTCCGCACCCTCGCCCCGCCGGACGGCTACCTGCACGTGGGGCCCAGCGGCGCCGGGCACTTCGTGAAGATGGTGCACAACGGCATCGAGTACGGGCTCCTGCAGGCGTACGCCGAGGGGTTCGAGATCATGCACGCCAGCGACTTCCCCCTCGACCTGCAGGCCATCGCCGGGCTCTGGAACCACGGCAGCGTGGTGCGCAGCTGGCTGCTGGAGCTGCTGGAGCTGGCCTACCGCGCCGAGGGGGAGGACCTGGCCGCCATCAAGGGGTGGGTCGCCGACTCCGGCGAGGGGCGGTGGACGGTGCAGACCGCCATCGACCTGAACGTTCCCGCGCCTGTCATCACCGCCTCGCTGCTGGAGCGCTTCCGCTCGCGCCAGGAGCAGAGCTACTCCGCCCAGGTGATCGCCGCGCTGCGCAACCAGTTCGGCGGGCACGCGGTGGTGAAGGAGACCCCCGGCGCGGCCGCGCCCACCTCCGGCACCGCGCCGGCCCCCGCGCCGCCCGCCCAGGGATGAGCGAGCCTACGCAGGTCGCCATGGCCTCGGGGGCGCCGGCGGAGACGCCGCTGCGCAAGACCATGAAGTCCGGGCGCACGCCGCAGCCGCTGGCGCTGGTGATCTTCGGCGCCACCGGCGACCTCACGCGCCGCAAGCTGATGCCCGCCGTCTACAAGCTCTTCTGCGACGGGCTCCTCCCCGAGCGCTTCGCGGTGGTCGGCTTCGCGCGCGAGGACACCGGCGACGACGAGTTCCGCACGCGCATGCGCGCCGCGCTGGCCGAGTTCGCCAAGGAGCCGGACGAGGAGGAGTGGGCCCGCTTCGCCCCGCGGCTCAGCTACGTGGGCTCGGTGTTCGAAGACGCGGCGGGGTTCGGGCGGCTGCGCGAGCGGCTGGAGGCGCTGGACACGGGCGAGGGGACGGCGGGGAACCGGCTCTTCTACCTGGCCGTGCCGCCGGGGGTGATGGAGATGGTGGCCGAGCAGCTCGGGCGCGCGGGGCTGGTGTGCGACCCCGCCGGGAAGTGCTTCAGCCGCATCATCGCCGAGAAACCCTTCGGGCACGACCTGGAGAGCGCGAAGGAGCTCAACACCGACCTGCACCGGGTGTTCGACGAGAGCCAGATCTTCCGCATCGACCACTACCTGGGGAAGGAGACCACGCAGAACATCCTGGTCTTCCGCTTCGGCAACCTGCTCTGGGAGCCGGTGTGGAACCGCACCTACGTGGACCACGTGGAGATCACCGTGGGCGAGACGGTGGGGGTGGAGCAGCGTGCCGGCTACTACGAGAAGGCCGGTGCGCTGCGCGACATGGTGCAGAGCCACCTGCTGCAGGTGCTGGCGCTCGTCGCCATGGAGCCGCCCGCCAGCTACGACGCCGACTCCATCCGCACCGAGAAGGTGAAGGTGCTGCGCTCCATCCGCCCCATCCGCGGCGAAGACGTGGCGCACGACGCCGTCCGCGGCCAGTACGCCGCCTCGGCCGACGGGAAGCTGCCGGGGTACCGCCAGGAGCCGGGGGTCGCGCCGGGCTCGCGCACCGAGACCTTCGCGGCGCTCAGGGTGTGGATCGACAACTGGCGCTGGGCCGACGTGCCCTTCTACCTGCGCACGGGGAAGCACCTCCCGGCCAAGGTGAGCGAGGTGGTGATCCGCTTCCGCCCCGCGCCGCACCCCATCCTGGACGTGGTGGAGGGCGACCGCCCCGCGCCCAACGCGCTGGTGCTCAAGATCCAGCCGCAGGAGGGGATCTCGCTCTTCTTCGAGGCCAAGGTGCCGGGGATGCGCGGCGAGCTGCGGCCGGTGAGCATGGACTTCGACTACCGCGAGGCGTTCGGCGTCGACTCGCCCGAGGCCTACCAGCGCCTGCTGCTCGACGCCATGCTGGGCGACGCCACCCTCTTCGCGCGCGAGGACGAGGTGGTGGCCGCGTGGACGCTGGTCACGCCGATCCTGGAGGAGTGGGCGCGCGGCGGCGAACCGGAGCCGTACCCCGCCGGGACGTGGGGCCCGCCCGGTGCCGAGAAGCTGCCGCGCGAGGACGGGCGGGAGTGGCGCGCCATCGAAGCGCCGGGCGGCTGAAGCGATGCGCCTCGCGCCGAGCCGCAGGGGCACGGGGAGAACGGCCGCGCCGCTCCTCCGCCTCGCGGCCATGACCCTCGGTATCGCCGCGGGCGCGGGGACGGTCGCCTGCGGCCGCCGACCATCCACCGAAGCGCCGCCATCCACCGCACCGCCTCCCGCGCGGGTGAGCGCCGCCGCGGCGGATTCGATGGCGCCCGTGCTCCGGGACAGCGCCGACCGCTGCCGCTGGGAGGCGCCGGTGCCGCTGGCGCACACGCGCGAAGAATACGCGACGGGCCCGTGGGACGAGCGGTCGATGCGGAGCGGGGTCGCGCTCCGCTGCGTGCTGCGCGTGGGCGGGCCGGAGGTGCGGGTGGTGGTGCGCGGCGACGACCGCATCCCGCGCTGGGTGGACGTCTACTCTCCGCCGGATGCGCGTGCCCGCGCGCAGACGCTGGCGGTGCGTGACAACGAGCAGCCCGCGTACGAGCACGGCGACCTGCTGCGGGGGCAGGACCTGAACGACGACGGGTGGACGGACCTGCGGGTGCAGACCTGGTCAGGGACCGCCGGGGTGTCTCACGAGGTGTTCATGTGGAACCCGCGGCGCGGCCGGTTCGAGCAGGACAGCGTGTTTCCCGGCGGCACCGGCATCTACGCCATCCACGGCCGGCCCTGCGTGGGCGAGGAGAGCTGGAGCGGCCTCGGTCACGTGGGGGGCGGCGAGTACTGCTGGGCGCGCGGGAGGTGGCACCTGGTGCGGACCTACCGCCTGGACGCCGACAATGCCGCGGCGGAATTCTATGTCCGGACCACCCGGTGGCTGGAGGACGGCCGTGTGCTCCGCACCTGGACCGACACGCTCCCGGCCGATTCCGCCCAGGTCGACCCGGAGTTCCGGAGCGCGCCGCCGTCGGCGCCGCGGAGGGCGCGGGGATGACGCGCGTGCCGCGGGTGGTGTAGACGGAAAGCGTGGATTATATTGCTCCTCAATCGAGGAGGAATTATGGCCAGGACGAAGCTTCCGGAGCGCCGCCGCGCGCGAACGCTCGCGACCGTGAACGAGGCGGCCTACGTGGCCGGCGTCTCCACCCGCGCCGTCAACCAGGCGATCGACCGCAACGAGATCCGCACGTACGTGCTCCGGCGCAAAAGCGATCTCCGGGGGCGCGTCCTCGGCGGCGCAGAGCTCGTGTACCTGCGGCTGAACGCGCTGCTTTCGTCGAAGGCGAGGAAGGTAGTCTACCGTGTCCTTTCCGGTTTCGACTTCGACGCGGTGCCGCCGGTGATCGAGATGGAGGGGGCCGTCCGTCTGGACATCCGCGAGCCGCTGGCGGAGGTGCGGTCCCGGCTGGAAGAGCTCGAACGGATCAACGCCATGGTCCAGGTCGACCGCGAGATTCGTGGGGGGGAGCCCGTCTTCCGGGGAACCCGCATCCCCGTCCACATGATCGCCGAGTTCCTCCGCCAGGGGGTTCCCCGTGCCGAGCTCCTCGAGGACTATCCATCGCTGGACGATGCTGCGCTCGAGGCAGCCACGCGCTATGCGGAGCTCTACCCTCGCCGCGGCAGGCCCAGGGAGGCGCCCTGGCGCAGCCGCGAGCCCACGCACCGCTTTACGCCCGAGGAGCTCCGCGGCTGACTGTTCCGGGAGCCAGGGCGCGTGATCAAGCTCCTGGTCGATGAGTGCCTGACCCCAAAGCTCGTTGAGGTGGCGAACGGGTTCGGGTACGTCGCTTACCACGTGCTGCACCGCGGCTGGCAGAGCAGCGCCGATCCGGTGCTCCTCCGGTTCCTGCGTGAAGAGAGCCTGACGCTCGTCACGAACAACTGGCAGGATTTCGGGCCGATGCTTCGGCGCGAGGAGATTCACGCCGGCGCCATCGTGATTCCGAACGCGCCCAGGGCGGACCAGATCGCTGCGATGGAGCAGGCGCTGCGGGCGATCCAGGCGGTGCCGCCGCTGGACATGATCAACACCGTCGTCGAGGTGGACGTATCCGGCGAGGTGCGCATCTACCAGATGCCATGAAGGGGCGATGATGGCTTCCGCGCGGATCGAGGTGCATTCCGACGCGCACGGGGCGGCGCGTGCCGGGGTGGAGGCGTTCGTGGCGGAGGCGCGCGCGGCGGTGGAGGCGCGCGGACGCTTCTCCGCTGCGCTCTCGGGCGGGACGGCGCCGCGGGAGATGTACTCGCTGCTCGCCGCCGACGAGCGCATCCCCTGGGAAGGCGTGCACCTGTTCTGGGGCGACGACCGCTGCGTGCCGCCGCTGCACCCGCGCAGCAACTACGCGATGGCGTGGAACGCCTTCATCCGCCACGTCCCCATCCCCCCGGAGAACGTGCACCGCATGCGTGGCGAGCTGCCGGCGGAGGAGGGCGCGGCGCGCTACCGCGAGGAGCTCGCGGCGTTCTTCGGGCCCGGTGTGCCGCGCTTCGACGTGATCCACCTGGGCCTCGGGCCGGACGCCCACACCTGCTCGCTCTTCCCGTTCGACGATCTCCTGCGCGAGCGCAGTCTCACCGTCGCGCCCGCGCTGATGCCGGAACTGGGCGAGCCGCGCCTGACCATCACCGTGCCCGTGGTGAACGCCGCGGCGCGCGTGGAGATGTTCGTGGTGGGCGCCGGGAAGGCCGAGGTCGTGCGGAAGGTGCTGGAGGGCCCGCGTGATCCCTTCCGCCTCCCCGCCCAGCTCGTCGATCCGGCGGACGGGGAGTACGCGTGGATCATGGATCGCGCGGCGGCGGGAGAGCTCTCGAGCGGTTTGCTTTCAGGTTCGTAGTACGTCGCGTGCCCGCGGCGCCCTCTCCCTGCGCCTGAGAGCGCAAACCCTCTCCCGTACCGGGAGAGGGACTGTGGCCGCGGTGCCGGCAAGGCCTGCAAAACGTCGCGCCGCGGCAGATGAATCACTGCCGGAGAGGGCGCTGAGCCGAGGTCGAGCGCGGGATCCGCACCTGGATTGAACCGCAGCCCGCTCCAGGCTCGTCCTCTGCGCCTCTGCGTGAGACGCCGTTTACGGGGTCAGAGGAAGCCGAGCGGCACGGCGGCTTCCACGGCGGCCTGGAGATGCGCTCGCGTGCGCGGCAGATCGCCCGATTCCCAGAGGTCGACCGCCAGGGCGAGCTCGCGCGCGACTTCGTCGGGCAGCGGCTGCTGCTCGGGGTCGAGCTGCGCGCGCGCGTGCTCCACCGCCTCGCCGACCGAATCGTCGTGTAGCGCCGCGGCGAGCAGGGGCCAGCGCGCCGCCCACTCAAACGGGTAGACGGGGGATACGCCCGCCCAGATCCGGATCGCCGCCGCGGCCGAGGTGCGCGCGGCGGACGCGTCGCCCGCGCGCCAGGCGAGCCACGCCTCGTTCGCCCGCGCCATGCCGGTTGTCGCGGGAAGCTCCTCGCCCGCCGCGAGCGCGCGCCCGGTCCAGCGGCGCACCTCGTCTTCGGCGCCGCGGCGGCGGTGCAGCAGCGCGAAGTAGGTGCAGCAGACCACCACGCGCCACCGTTCGCCCCCGCTCTCCGCCAGCGCGAGCGCCGCCTCCAGCCGCGGCTCCGCCTCGTCCAGCCGCCCGCGCCAGAGCTGCGTGAAGCCGAGCGCGAACTCGGCGCCCGCCTGCTCGCGCAGCTTTCCGGCCCCCAGCGCCTCCGCCGCGTGCGTGCGGAAGGCGCCCACCAGCGCGTCCAGCGCGAAGACGTGCTCGCGCCGCGACAGCTCCCGCAGCAGCGCGGCGAGCACGAACGTCCGCTGGCCGGGCGTGCCGTAGCGCTCCACCCCCTCCGCCGCGCCGCGGACGAACGCCTTCAGCTCGCCCAGCCTCCCGGAGCCCAGCAGCGCCTGCGCCCACCCCACCTGCAGCCGCGCCCACTCGCCGAAGTCGCCGCCCTCCCACGCGGGCGTCTCGAAGAGCGCGTCGCGCGCGCGCCCGTACGCGGCGAGCGCCGGCTCGAGCGAACGCTCCGCCTGCCACGCATCGCCCAGCTTGCGCAGCAGCCGGGCCCGCGTCCCCGCACCGTCGGCCGCGGCGAGGAGCGACTCGTACGCGGCGCGCGCGGCGGCGTGGCTGCCGGCCAGGTGCAGCGAGTCCGCCGCGGACTCGTCGACCGCGGCGCGGAGGTCGGCCTGCCCGCTCCGCTCGGCCGCGTCGTGCGCGCGGGCGAAGAGTGCCGCGGCGTCGGCGTGCGCCGAGGCGAGGGCGGCGCGGGTGCCCGCGGCGTGCAGGTGGCGCGCGGCCCGGTCGTCATCCCCCGCCTCGGTGAAGTGCCGCGCCAGCCGGGGAGCGGCCTCGGCCCAGCGCTCGCCGTACAGGCGCTCCAGCGCGCGCCCGACGTCGCCGTGCAGGTAGCGCCGCTCCGCCGCGTCCAGCAGCCCGTAGGTGTGCGCCTGGAAGAGCGCGTGGCGGAAGCGGTAGCGCGACTCGCTCCCGCCGGGGAGCCGGCGCACGGCGTGGTGGGCGACCAGCCGGTGCGTCCGGTCGAGCTCCGCCCCGAGCTCCCGCACCACCTCCCGGACGTCGAGCCCGGCCACCTCCGCGACCACCTCGGCGGTGAAGACCTGGCCCTCGACGGCGGCGACGGTCAGCAGCCGGCGCAGCTCCGGAGACAGGCGACGCACCCGCTCGGCGATCACCCCCTCCACGCGTGCCGGGAGCGCAGTCCACGCCGCCGCCGCGCCCTCACGCCAGCCACCCTCGTCCGTGGGCGCGATCCCCCCGCGCGCCCGCAGCTCGTGCACGGCTTCGACCAGGAAGAGGGGATGGCCCCCGGTGTGGCGGAGGATGCGTTCGCGCAGGCCGGGGCTGAGCGCCGCCGGGTCCGTCTCCAGCACCTCGCCCGCCAGGCGCAGCGCGTCGGGACCGTCGAGGACGTCGAGCCCGATCCCCCCCGCGCCGAACAGCCGCTGCCACTCCCCCACCACCGACGCGGGCGACTGCCCCGAGCCGGGCGCCCGCGCGGCCACGTCGGCGTCGCGATAGGCGGCCATCAGTAGCACGGCCGCGTCGGCGATGCGGCGGGCGAGGTGGAAGAGGAGGCCGAGCGACGAGGCGTCGGCCCACTGCAGGTCGTCGATCACCAGCACCAGCGGCGTGTGCACGGCGGCGCGCCGCACCTCGGCCGTGAACCACTCCTCCACGCTCCCCGCGCCCGGCGCCTCGAAGCTCCCCGACGTGCCGGGCACCGCCTCGCGCAGGGCCCTCCAGATCTCGCGGAAGGGGAGGTACGCCGCCCCCTCGCCCGCGAGCGCATCGCACTCCCCCCAGGCGACGCGGGCGCGCGGCTCGCGGAGGGCGGTGCGGCGCGCGAACTCGCGGAGGAGCGACGTCTTCCCGATCCCCGCCTCGCCCGCGATCCAGCTGACGCCGCCGGCGCCCGCCACCGCGCGAGAGAGCGCCGCCTCCAGCTGCTCCAGCTCCCGCTCGCGGGCGACGAACCGCGCGTCCGCCGGCGTCGCGCGGGTCGCACGCTCGGCGGCGAGGGGCGATACCTGCCAGCTTCCGTCGGCCGCGCGCTGGAGCCGCCCGTCGTCCGCCAGCGCGCGGATCATCTCCACCGAGCGGGATGGGTTTCCGCCGGCTTCGCCATGGACCCATTCCGCCAGGCGTCGCCGCTCATCCACCGGCAGATCGAGCATGCTGCCGACGAGCACCTCGGTCTCAGCCGGGGCGAGGCGAGCGAGCGCCACCCGCTCTGCGCCGGGGAGATCAACGGCGCCAGGACCGGCGGCGAGCAGCATCACCCCGGGGATGCGCCTGCGCGCGATGGCTGCGAGCAGGCGTGCCGACGCGGGATCCGCCTCGGCGGCGTCGTCCACGTGCAGGAGGATGGGGGATTCGGCGGCGACGTCGGCCAGCACGCGGCAGACGGCCTCGTGCAGGAGCTCTTCCGCGCCGTCGGGGGCGGCGAGGGTGCGGAAGCGCTCGCGCAGCGCCGGCACCAGCCGCGCCGCCTCCGCCAGCGCCCAGTCCGGCGCCCCGCCGATGCCGGGTGCGCGCTCCAGCCCCGCCAGCGCATCGCGCAGCACCGCCCACGCGCCCGCGCCCCGCGCGTCCGAGGCCTGAGCCACGGCGAGCCACGCATCCCCCTCCGCCTGCACGCGCGCCGCGAAGTCGGCACAGAGCCGCGTCTTCCCCAGCCCCGGCTCACCCTCCACCAGCACCACCGCCGATCCCCCCGCGCGCACCCGCTCCCACGCCGACGCCAGCGCCGCGAACTGCGTTGCGCGCCCCACCAGGTCCGGCCCGAAGAGCGCCGCCGACCCCGCCTCCGAGGGCGGCGCGGCGGAAGGCGCGCGGCGGTCCCGGCCCAGCGCCTCGCCCAGCGCGCGCCACTCCGGCGACGGCTTGAACGAGGCGTCCCTCCAGCGGGCGGAGATCTCCTCGTGGCGCGCGGCCGCCTCTTCCGC
>C688J35102_120989416_pt1 | contig 11219 bp, 9 predicted proteins | sample HopSoiMetagenom2_FD_35102 | JGI IMG/M metagenome (IMG submission 35102)
ACTCGTAGAACTTGAGCAGCACGTTCCCCACGAAGCCGTCGCACACCAGCACGTCGCAGGCCCCGCGGATCACCTCGCGCCCCTCCACGTTCCCCACGAAGTTCAGCGCGGGCGAGCGGGAGAGGAGCTCGAAGGTCTCCACCGTCTGCTCGTTCCCCTTCCCCGGCTCGGTGCCGATGTTCAGCAGCCCCACGCGCGGGTCGGCCACCCCCATCAGGTCCTGGGCGTAGATGGTGCCCAGGTGGGCGAACTGGAGGAGGTGCTGCGGGCGCGTGTCCACGTTCGCGCCCATGTCGATCAGGAAGAAGGTGCCGGTGGCGCTGGGCACGGGCGAGCCCACCGCCGGGCGGTCCACGCCGGGGATGGGGCGCAGCATGAGCACGGCCGCGGCCATCACCGCGCCCGTGTTGCCGGCGGAGAGGAAGGCGTCGGCGTGGCGGCTCTTCACCAGCCGGGTGCCGACGGCGATGGACGAGTTGGGCTTGCGCCGCACCGCGGTGGCGGGCGCCTCGCCGGGGTCGATCACGTCGGGGGCGTGCACCACCTCGATGCGGCCCAGCGGCGCCTGGGGATGGCGCGCCAGCTCCGCCTCGACGGCGGCGCGGTCGCCCACCAGCACCACCGTGAGCTCCGGCCGCTCAAGCAAAGCTCCGACCGCGCCCTCGACCTCTACGGTCGGGGCACGGTCGGAGCCCATCGCGTCTACCGCGATCCGCATCTCTGCCCTGGAGGGAGGTTCGGTCAGAACTCTTCCACTTCCTTGCGCTGCGCCTTCCGGTAGTACCCGCAGTTGGGGCACACGGTGTGGGGCTGGTGCGGGTCGCCGCACTGCGGGCACGCGTTGAACGTGGGCATCGCGGCCTTCACGTGCGTGCGGCGCTTGCGCTGGCGCTGCTTGCTCTGGCGTCTCTTCGGTACGGCCATCGTCGCCTCTATCCCGGCTGCTGAAAGGTTCAGTCGAACGTGACGTTCTTCAGCGCGTCCCACGCGCTCGGAGCCGCCTGGGGCGCGCACTCGCACGCACCGTCGTTGAGGTCCGCGCCGCAGCTGGGGCAGAGCCCGCGGCACTCCTCCCTGCACAGCGCCAGCGCGGGCGTCTCCAGCACCACGTGCTCGCGCACCGCGTCGGTCAGGTCCAGCGTGTCGCCCCGCGGGAGCGGGTAGACCTCGCCGTCGGCCCCCTCCTCCTCGCCCTCCAGGGGCGGGGCGAAGAGCAGGTCAACGTGGGCGTCGATCTCGTGCTCCACCGGCTCCAGGCAGCGCCGGCAGGAGAGCCGCACCGCGGTGCGCAGGCTGCCGCGCACCAGCACCCCGTCGCCCACCTCGCGCCCCGTGAGCTCCACCTGGAGCGGCCGCGTGAGCTCCACGCCGGTGCCGCTCCACATCGGGTGCTCCGGCGGAACCTCTTCCCGCAGCGCCACTTCTCCGCGGTCCACCGCCGCGAGGCTCAAATGCAGCATAAACCGCAAATGTATGCGAAAACCCGGCTCCCGTCAAGCAAGGGAGCGGGTTTTCGGTGGGTTCTGGCCGTGGCGAAAATGTCGCGGGCCTTACGCCTCTGCGCAAGCCCAGGCTCAGCTGACTGCCGTCTCACGCAGAGACGCAGAGGAACGGAGAGAACTTCATCGCCGCTCGTCGCCGTCGTCCACCAGCACCACGGAGAGGAGCCACGACACCAGGCTGATGACCACGGAGCCCACCAGCGCGGGGACGAACCCGTCGACCCTGAAGTCGTAGCCGAAGTGGTGGGAGAGGTAGCTGGTGAGCAGCAGCATCAGCGCGTTGATGATGAAGATCGCCAGCCCCAGCGTGAGCACGATCACGGCGCAGGCCAGCGCCTTGAGCAGCGGCCGCACCAGGGCGTTCACCAGCCCGAAGATGAGCGAAACCACCAGCAGCGTCTTGATCCCGCCGCTGTAGTGGATGCCCGGGACGAAGTGCGCCGCGGCCCAGACGGCGGCGGCGGTGATCAGCCAGCGGAGGATGAGCTTCACGGGTAGCGCGAGAGTCGGGGTGGACTGGCAACTCGGGTCGAGATCCTGATACGAAACGGCGGGGGCGCAGGTTGCACAAGGTTCGGCTTCGGTTGTGGCCGCATCGACCGCATGGCCTTCCGCACCGGCTGCTCGGCGCGCTGACCGTGCGCGAGATGCTGTTTTACCCTCTACCACGACCGCCACCACGTCGAGGCGTGGAGGGGAGCGACCTCTCTCTATCGCGAAGCCGGCCTGATTTCAACCACCTCATGCAGAAGCGCGGAACGGAAACCCCCGATCGGTGCCCATCGGAATGAAATCAAAGCAGTTTGTTGACGGCGCTGAATACGGTTTCCGCCCGATTCAGACTGTCGAGTACCTCGGCAGAGTCCTCATCCAGCACCTCTGGATGCTGAAACAGCCACTCGGCGGGACTAAAGTGATCAAATTCCGAAACCTCAGGCGGCATAACCCGGAAGCACGCCTCTACCTTTTTGACGATTCGGGTGGTGCCGGAATCCGCCTCCTGAACCTGCTTTAAAGCCAACTGTTTAGCCGGCGGCAACTCGAAGGCATGGTTGACAATCGAGACATAGAGGCCGGGTGCAAAAACGTCTTCGACGTCCGCCTCGTCCAAACCGAGAAGGCTGGCGAACGTCAGCAGACGTTCACTCTCAAGGATTCGATTCTGACGAAGGTTCTCAAGCTTTCTCCGATCACCCTTTGCAAAGTCCGTCAGTGCCGCGATCGCTAGCCTAGCACCCACAAAGAGACTTACAAACGGCTGAATCTTGTCGATCCCACCAGCAGGGCAAATCGTCCACCGACGGTCTAATCCTTCGCGTTTCCGCCGCCGAAGGCTCGAGGAAAATGCTTGCAAATAAAGAATATCGCTGGGTCCCTCCACCAGCAGAGTGTGTTTTCCGACGAATAGGCTTTGCGTCACCTCGTACCCCAACGCACCTTGAAGTGGGAAGAGGGTGTCGCGATCTGTTACCAGCGTGTCCTCCCGAACCTTGGTTCCCTCGGAAATCCATTGCCCCGGACGCGGCGACGTGATGTGGTCTTCCACGATCCGCACAGATGGAAGATCGTCGGCCGGAACCATGAACGGAGAATGTGTCGAAAAGATGACTTGGTGGTAGGGTGCCAGCTTTTCCGAGAAGTACCGCAGAAGGTCCCCTTGGGCCTTGCCATGGAGCGTGAGTCCTGGCTCGTCGAGCAGGAGGACTAGCTCCCCCCCGCCCTTTTGGACCTGCGCAAACTTGACCAGAAACGAGAAGAACCAGATGAAGCCTGCGCTTCGCTCGGAAAAAGGCACCGTAACTTTATGCAGATTGTTCTTTACCCGAGCGCGCGCAACGACGCCTTCGTTGAACGGAGGTTTATCGTTCGGCTCTCCCTTGGTAACGCGGACTTCAATCTCTAAATTCGGATTCTGAGTCCAATATTCCAATAGTTGGTCCGTTATGCGGTTCGAAGCCGCTTCGCAACGCGCGTTGAGTCCTTCGTATGTTGTCGCTGCGTTTATTTGGTCTACCGACGTGCCAGCATATTCGAGGAAGTCGAGGAAGACCTGCTCTCCCAGGTCGATGGGGGGTCCTTGCTCGCCGCGCTTGCGTGAGTTGTACGTGTCCAATCGCAGTTGTCCCGCCATGCGGTCATAGTGCGAAAAGTACATGAATCGAGGTAGCCCAGGCTCGAGCAATTGCTTGATCTCGCCTGTGATAGACTTCTCTGACAGTTGATCAATTCGTGTTAGAAGGAGATCCTGCTTCTCCGTCCGGGGTTTAATCCCTTCAAGTGCGGATCGTAGCTCCTGCGTATTTCGAGCCTTCGCCAGTGGGGCTTTCTCGGCAGCGTTGAAATTTGCTTTCTGAATGAGGTGCACGAGGACGCGGGGGACGTTCACAGGCAGCTTCCATTCCGGAGAACTGGCCTTGTACCGTCGGAGGATTGTGAGTGTGTCGGAGTCGTTCCATCCTTCCCCAAATTGTTCCGCAACCTCCGCGATTTCATCTTCGGTAAGCTCCCATTTTGTCGTCACGACAACGGCATCACGACCTACATGTCGCTTGGCATAGTCAGTCAAATGGCGACGCGGGTAGTCGCGTTCGATATCAAAAGTGATCGGTGTCGAAGGATGGGGGCTGAGTCCGGCCAGCGCCTGGAGAACAGCTGTCTTTCCAGCCTCATTCTTTCCAACAAGACAGAGGATCTGGTTAATATCGAATTCACCCGAATCCTCGACACTTCTAAAATTCGTCACCCGCACGCCAGCCAGCCTCATAGATACCTCTTAGTAGAGGGTAGATGTGAGACCATCATGTTTAGCAAGGTAGTTTGTAACCAGGCGGACGCACAGAGGGTGTCGCTACTCGAGGTCAGGACGTGACCCAACGGTTGGCTGGCCTAACCGAGACTACCATGCTACAGACCGGCAGAGGTGCCCCCTCGCCGGTCTCTCGTTTCCTCTGCGTCTCTGCGTGAAACGGCAGTTTGCTCAGCCGACGAGCTCGAGACCGCTGAAGAAGAACGCGATCTCGATCGCCGCATTTTCGTCGCTGTCGGAGCCGTGCACCGCGTTGCGGCCCTTGGTCTCCGCGTAGAGCTTGCGGATGGTGCCCTCGGCGGCCTCGGCGGGGTCGGTGGCGCCGATGGTGTCGCGCCACTTCTGCACCGCGTTCTCCGCCTCCAGCGCGAGCACGACCGACGGCCCGCTCGACATGAACTCCGTGAGCTCGCCATAGAACGGCCGCTGGGCGTGCACCTCGTAGAAGTTCTGCGCCTGCGGCATGCTCACCTGGGTGAGCTTCATCCCCAGGATGCGGAAGCCGGCATCCTGGAGGTGGGCGATGATCTTCCCAGCATTGCCGTTCTGAACGGCGTCGGGCTTGATGATGGCAAAGGTACGAGACATCGGCGATATCCTTCAGAGTTCAGGGTTTAGGGTGCTTCGGATCATGGAAATGCAAACAGCTTGCGGAGGATGTCGCCCCGGGTGAGGAAGCCCGTGAGCCTCCCCTCGTTGACGACCGGGAGCCGCTCCAGGTCCTTGGTGACCATGATCGACATCACCTCGGCGAGCGCCTGGTCCTCGGAAACGCAGATCACGGAGCGGCTCATCACCTCGCGCACCTTGGTGTCCTTCAGCGAGGCGGGGCTCTGGCCCGTGGTCTTCTGCACCACGGGGAGGAAGAAGCGCAGCAGGTCGCGGTCGGTGACCATCCCCAGCACGCCGCGGTCCTCGTCCACCACGGGCACGGCGCGCAGGCGGCGCTCGGCCACCATGTCGAGCACCTCGCGCACCGGGGCGTCGGGGCCCACGCGGTAGACGCGCGCCGTCATCACGTCGCGCACCGTGAGCCGCGGCTGGATGGTGATGGCGCCCATCTGCGGGATCGCCAGCACCTCGTCCGGGGTGCGCGCGGCCACCATCGCGTCGACCACCTCGCCGTCGCGCAGCACGCGCGCGAGCGAGGCCACCGTCTGCAGGTACAATCCCGTGGCCGACGGCGGGGCCAGCACCAGCACCACCACCTGCGCCCCGGCCTCGTCCACCCCCGGCACCGCGAGCGGCGTGGGGGAGATGCCGAGGGCCACCACCAGCCGGGAGACGGCGTCGGTGCGCACGTGGGGGAGGAGCACGCGCTCGCCCACCTGCACCAGGTCGCGCACGCGGCTCTCCGCCAGCAGCCGCGCCAGCCGCTCGGGCTGGTCGACCGCGCCGCCGTCGATCAGCCGCTGCGCCAGCGCCGACACCGCGGCCTGCACGGTGTCGGCGGGGAGCGGGACCACCACGTGCTCGGGGCGGAGGATCTCCGTCAGCCGAAGCTCGCGGCCCCGCGGCGGAGAATCCTCGCTCAGAGCGCCTCCTGGATCAGGCCGACGACGTCCAGCGGGCGGCGTGCCACGCCGATGCCGTTGTCGCGGAACGCCTGCATCTTCTCCTCGGCCGTCCCCGCCGAGCCGGAGATGATGGCGCCCGCGTGCCCCATCCGCCGCCCCGGGGGCGCCGTCTGCCCGGCGATGAAGCCCACCACCGGCTTGGTGAGGTTCTCCTTCACGTAGCGCGCGGCGTCCTGCTCGTCCGTCCCCCCGATCTCGCCGATCATCACGATCGCCTGCGTCTCGGGGTCGGCCTCGAAGGCGGCCAGGCAGTCGATGAAGTCGGTGCCGTTGATCGGGTCGCCGCCGATCCCCACGCACGTCGTCGTCCCCAGCCCCGCCTGCTTGAGCTTGAACACCACCTCGTAGGTGAGCGTCCCCGAGCGCGACACCAGCCCCACGTTCCCCGGCTGGGTGATGTGGCCGGGGATGATCCCCACCTTGCTCTTGCCGGGCGAGAGGAGCCCCGGGCAGTTGGGGCCCAGCAGCCGCGCGCCCTTCTCGCGGACGAAGGGGCGCACCCGGGTCATGTCGAGCACCGGCACGCCCTCGGTGATGCAGACGATGAAGTCCACCCCCGCGTCGGCCGCCTCGAACATCGCGTCGGCCGCGAAGGCGGGGGGGACGTAGATGACGGAGGTGTTGGCGCCCGTCTCGCGCACGGCCTCTTCCACCGTGTCGAAGATCGGCACGGAGCCTTCGAAGCTCTGCCCGCCCTTCCCGGGGGTGACGCCGGCGACCACGTGGGTGCCGTACTCCATCATCTGCTTGCTGTGGAACGAGCCGTCGCGGCCCGTGATCCCCTGCACCACCAGCCGGGTGGAGCCGTCGATGAAGATGCTCACGAGTTCCCCCCCTGCTTGGCGAGCCCGACGGCCTTCTCCACCGCCTCGTCCATGTCGGTCAGCGCCGTGAAGCCGGCGTCGGCCAGGATCTTCACCGCGATCTCCTCGTTGGTCCCCGTGAGCCGGATCACGATGGGGATGTGGATGGGGCTCTGCCCGATCGCCGTCACGATGCCGTTGGCCACGTCGTCGGTGCGGGTGATCCCGCCGAAGATGTTGAAGAGGATCACCTTCACGTTGGGGTCGCTGGTGATGATCTTCAGCGCGTTCACCACCTTCTCCGGGTTCGACGAGCCGCCGATGTCCAGGAAGTTGGCGGGCTCGCCGCCGTAGTACTTCACCAGGTCCATGGTGGCCATCGCCAGCCCGGCGCCGTTCACCACGCACCCCACGTCGCCGTCGAGCTTGATGAAGGTGAGCCCCGCCTCGCGGGCCAGCACCTCGGCGGGCGCCTCGGAGCTCTCGTCGCGGAGCGCCTCGACCGCCGGCTTCCGGAAGAGCTCGTTGTCGTCGATGTTGAACTTGGCGTCGATGGCCTTCACCTCGCCCGCGGGCGTGGTGATCATCGGGTTGATCTCGGCCAGGCTGGCGCCGTTCTCCACGAAGGCGCGGTAGAGCTGCTGCAGGATCTGCGCGGCCTGCCGCTGCTGCTTCGCGTCGTCGTACAGCTTGGTCGCCAGCAGGTACGCCTGGTGCGGGAGGAAGCCGTAGCGCGGGTCCACGGGGAGCCTGGTGATCTTCTCCGGCTCGGTGGCGGCCACCTCCTCGATGTCGATCCCGCCCGCCGCCGAGACCATCCACACCGCCGCCTTGCTGGCGCGGTCGAGGATGATGCCGACGTAGGCCTCGCTGGCGATGTCCTCCGCGGGGGCGACGAGCACCTTGTGCACGGTGAGCCCCTTGATCTGCATCCCCAGGATGGCGCCGGCCTTCTCCTTCGCCTCTTCGGGGGTCTTGGCCAGCTTGACGCCGCCCGCCTTGCCGCGGCCGCCCGCGTGCACCTGCGCCTTGATGACCACGGCGCCGCCCAGCCGGCGGGCGATGGCCTCGGCCTCTTCGGGCGTGGTGGCCACCTCGCCCATGGGGACCGGGATCCCCTGGGCGACGAGCAGCTCCTTCGCCTGGTATTCGTGGATGTTCACGCGTGTTTCGGTCCGCGCTGAAGTTTGATCGAGGCAAAGTGCGGAAGTGCGTGAGTGCGTGAGTGCGCTGCAAGCCGCGTCGCGACCGGCCAGCGCACTTCCGCACTTCCGCACTCACGCACTCACGATTTCCGTCCCCGCTTCCCCCGCCACCGCTTCGCGCCCCTGGTCCAGCCGCGCGATCACGGCGCGGCGGCCGCCGCTCTTCACGAAGCCCGCGGCGGCCTCGACCTTGGGGGCCATGCTCCCCTCGCCCAGCTGGCCGGAGGCGAGCAGCGCCTCGGCCTCGTCCACCGTCAGCCGACGCAGGGCGCGCTGCGTCTCCTTGCCGTAGTCGGCGTAGACGCAGTCCACGTCGGTGAGGATCACCAGCACCTCGGCGCCGATGTCGCGGCCCAGGATGGCGGCGGCGCGGTCCTTGTCGACCACGGCGTCGAGCCCCTCCAATCCCCCGCCCCACTGCTCGGTGCGGTAGACGGGGCAGCCGCCGCCCCCGGCCGCGATCACCAGGTGGCCCTCCGCCACCAGCGAGCGGATCATCGGGCGCTCGACGATGGTGGTGGGGCGCGGGCTGGGGACCACGCGCCGCCAGCCGCCCTTCGTCTCGGCCACGTCGCCGCCCAGCTCGACGGCCAGGGAGCGCGCGGTCTCCTCGTCCATGGTGCGGCCGATGGGCTTGGAGGGGCGCTCCAGCTCCGGGTCGGTGGGGTCCACCCGCACCTGCGTGACGATGGTCACCACCTGGCGGCCGACGCCGGCGCGGAGCAGCGCGTTCTGCAGCGACTGCTGGATCATGTAGCCGATCCACCCCTGCGTCGCCGCCACCAGCACGCCCAGCGGGAGCGGCGGCACCAGGTGCCGCGCGTGCTCGTTGCGGACCAGCGCGTTCCCCACCTGCGGCCCGTTGCCGTGCACGATGGCGATGCGCCACCCCTCGCGCGCCAGCTCCACCACGGCCCCCAAGCTCTCGCGGGTGTGGCGGAACTGCTGGGTGATGGTCCCCTCTTCGCCCGGCTGCGCCAGCGCGTTGCCGCCCAGCGCGATGACGATGGTCTTGTCCTGTGCCACGCGCCCCCTGGAAAACGAGGGCGAAATGATACGCCCGCCGCCACGGCCCGGCAAGCTGCGGCGACGGAAACGGTTAGGGCCAGGTCGACCAGAGAACCGGGTTGGAAACCCGAGCTACAACAACACGAAGTCCGCCTTCGCGGACTGCGAAGGCGGGCATCGCGGCGAACCCAAGCCTTGCATCCACGCCGACGAACGAAGAAAGAGCCGCGAGCGAAGCGAGCCCCGTCCCTCTCCCGCAGTTGGGAGAGGGACCGCCGCGCAGCGGCAGGGTGAGGGGTAGTTACTTCGCCGCGAGCTGGTGGACGCCGTCCCAGTCGGCGGGGGGCGGGAGGAGGGCGTGCTTGCCACAGCGCTCCAGGTACACGGCCGTGGGGCCGTCGTCCGGGTAGCGCTCGGCGAGGGCCTCGAAGGCGGCGAGGGCGTCGCCGAACTCGCGCGCGCGGCAGAGCGCCAGCGCCTCGGCAAAGCCGGCCACTAGCGCGGCGGCGTCCTCGTCCACGGCGCCATCGCGGACGGCGATGAGCTCGTACACGGCGACGGGCTCGTGGCGGCCGGGGACGCGGACGCGGTCGATCTCGCGCCCGACGAAGTGCGCCTGCACCTCGCGCCAGGTGAACTCCGACACCAGGATCTCGGTGCCGTACTCCTTGTTCGCGCCCTCCATGCGCGAGGCCAGGTTCACCTGGTCGCCCATGCAGGTGTAGTCCATCATCCGGTAGCTCCCCAGGTTCCCCACCAGCACCCGCCCGGTGTTGATGCCGATGCGCGCGTGCAGCGCCGGCATCCCGCGGCGCTCCCACCCCTCGCGCAGGCGGCGCAGCGCGTCGCGCATCCCCAGCGCCGCGCGGCAGGCGCGCACGGCATGGTCGTCCAGCGGGATCGGCACGCCGAACTCGGCCATCAGCGCGTCGCCCAGGTACTTGTCGATCACCCCGCCGTGCTCCACCACCACGTCGGTCATCGCCGTCAGGTACTCGTTCAGCAGCCCCACCAGCTTCGTGGGGGCCAGCCCCTCGGCCACGCGGCTGAAGCCCTTCACGTCGCTGAACAGCACCGTGGCCACGCGCTCCTCGCCGCCCAGCGCCAGCAGCTCCGGCCGGTGGATGAGCTCCTGCACCACCGCCGCCGGCACGTACTGCTGGAACATGCGGCGGATGCGGGTCTTCTCGCGCGCCTCGTCGGTCACCAGCACCGCCGTGGACCCCGCCCAGGCGAGCCCCACCCCCAGCACCGGCGACACCGACCAGAGCCAGAGCCCCCCGCGCGTGAAGAGGAGCCACGCCGCGGCGACGGCAAGGGCCACCAGCGCGGCGGCGGCGGCCGACTCGCGGAACCCGCGCAGCCGCGCGGTCACGGCCACCGCCGCCAGGGCGAGCACCGCGATCCACGCGTACTGGGCGAGGGGCGGGACCGCGCGGAGCAGGCGGCGGTCGAGGAGCGCGGCGGCAGCCTGCGCGTGGATCTCGACCCCGGGGACGAGGTCCGCCCCCTCCGTCTCCGCCACGTCGCGGAAGGGGGTCGGGTGGAGGTCGTGGTGCTCGGGAACGGTGGTGCCCACGAAGACGATCTTGTCGCGGAACACGCCGTCCCTGGCCAGGTCCTCGAACGAGTCCAGGTCCCACTCGCCCAGGTCCGTCGCCGCGTCGTCCACCACCGTGGCGTACGAGTGCGTGGCCACGGAGCCGGTGGGGCCCGCGTAGTCCACCAGCATCCCGCCGGCCGGCCCGCGGGGGATCGTCCGCCCCGCGAGCCGCCATCCCCCCGCGGTCTCCCGCAGCGATTCCGCGGGGAGGCCGAGGAAGCGCATCACCGCCGCCACGCCGAGCTGGGCCTGCGGCCCCTGCGGATATTCGTGCAGCACCGGGTACTCGCGCAGGATGCCGTCCACCGCGTCGGGCCACTGGTCCACGATGCCGATGGGCGCGCCGCGGAGCGCGCCCGCCGGCTCCTCCAGCCGGAAGCCGTGCGCGCCGCGGCGCTGCACCACGTCGGTCTTGGCGCCGAGCACCGCGATCCCCGTCTCGTCGATCGCCGCGCGGAAGGCGCTGTCGTCGGGGGTGGGATCGGCGAAGGTGAGGTCGAACGCCACCACGCGGGCGCCGGCCCGCTTGAGGTTCCGCAGCAGCCGCGCGTGCCACGTCCTCGGCCAGGGGTAGCGGCCGAGCGAGTGCTCGGAGTCGAGGTCGATGGCGACCACCACCACCTGGCCCGGGCGCGGCAGCGGGCCGCGCAGGGTGAACCAGCCGTCGTACACGCGGCGCTCGAGCGCGCGCCCCACCCGCGCCTCGGCGAAGAGG
>C688J35102_120989415_pt1 | contig 11218 bp, 19 predicted proteins | sample HopSoiMetagenom2_FD_35102 | JGI IMG/M metagenome (IMG submission 35102)
TCTCCCGTAGTGGCAGACCGGAGGAGATCGTTGCCACCGGGACGGCATTACACCGTGAGAGCTTTCGACGGAGTGCCGCATCTCCTGGATATGTCTTGATCTCGATCCCCGCCGCATAGATGGGGGAGAGGTCTGATACGTCTCCGTCGTAGGTGTAATGAAGATGAAGTCCGGAACCAGACCGGGAAATTTCCGCATAAGTCGGAGGCCACTGCGAAGCTGCGTCCAGATTCCGTTCCAGAGCGTTGTAGCCATTATCTTCTTTCAAGTCGAAGTCGATCACTACGTGATTTTCAGGCACCTTCACGTAGTGAATTTTTCGCGTATCAATATCTGACAGGGCCGTCTTGACTTTGACCCATGGTTTGGTGGGGGTTCCAGAGGCGGAAGCGAGTTGGGCGGGGTAGTCCGCCAGGTACTCGTCCAGCAGTGAAGTTTCTTCCTCTAGAACTAGGGAGAATACGGCGGGATTTCCCTTGGGTACCTTGAATTTGTTGGCTGTAAACCCTTGATACAAGCTGCGCACGATTTGACCATCCACTTCGCCCCGATCTCTGAAGGTCTCGAAATAATTGCGCAACTCTTCGCGCATCTTGTACTGGGGTAGCGGTCGCTCGATTCCCGAATCCGAGCAGTATTCCTTGTACAGCAGATAGGCTTGCTTCACCGTGGTGAAATCTTGGGACTTGAATATGTCGAAGTGTGCCTCGATGAAGTTGAAGAACACATCGGTCTGCAACATCATCTCCAATGGGCGATATGCGTCATAGAAATTCTTGCCCATGGACAAATAAATATGCAGACAATGATGCGCTATAGCGCCGTATTCGAAATTGATCTGCGTCATCAGCGCTTGATAATGCTTGAAGCCGAACTTCACGCCGGTGGGATGGACATCGATCAACCGGCGAATGATGCCGGATTTGGCATCGGAGATCTTCACCGGTTGATTTGAGCCGATGAACAACATGGCGTCGATACGGGAAGAATATGACGGCTTGTACTTCTCGTTCAGCGTCATCTCTTCGTGGGCAATGATCGAGTTCAGACGGGCGTTGTCCTCTATCTTGCTCAGATCGCCATCATGTTGGATCGCCACCAGAGGATTGTGTTTGAATGCCTCGGTGGCAAACGCTGAATTGGATGACCCTAGGGCCTTACCGTCAAACGCCGTGGTATACCCCTCAAACAGCTTCTGAATGAGGTTCAGGATGGTGGACTTACCGGTAGCCGGTGGCCCGTAGAAGACCATGAACTTCTGAATCGTCTTCGAGTCACCGGCCACGATGGCGCCGATTGCCCACTCGATCTTGGCCCGTTGCTCGGGCGCGTAGAGCGTGGTCAATAACTCATCCCACGCCGGGAGTTCTCCTTCGCCGATGGCGTAGGGTAGTTGTTTACTGGCGTAGTCATGCTTCTTGATATCAGCGTTGGCAAACATCAAGGTACAGTCCAGGGGATGACTGTTGTCCGAGATATGAGCCATAAATTTGCGGAATCTGGCCCAGGAGGAGGAACCGAACGACCGCATGGACTTTACCGTGTAGATAAGTCCGGTCTCTCGGTGTAGTCTATCGGCCTCCTGGCGCAGATCTGCGTCGACTAGACGCTGAACGTCGTATTCATCCCGGGACCAGAGTCCTTTCTCTGCGTCCCATATTGCATAGAATCGTCCGCCCTGGACCATCAGATCCTCAGAGCGCCCGATGATAAAGTCGGGATAGACTTCCATCCTCGGGTCCTGTTTTGCATCCTTTGGCTCCCGCACCAGGATCTGATAGAAATCCATTACCCTCCTTTTTAGATTTCTTCTTCGAGATCGTCACTAACGTAGTGGAATGGGGACTGCGTGGTTGTCAAATGCGCGCTTTCTGCCAGATTACAGCGCTTACACAAGGACCACCACGCCCCTTTCGGCTCGAAAGGGTGACTGGAGATAATTGACGGTGTTTCGTCGTGAATTACCTCTTTGCGTCGTGTGGGTTCAATGGCCATCAGTGCTCCGGATGGATTTCTTCCGCGTAGGCATTCAACTGGTACCAGAGTTCGATCTCGGTTTGATCGTCGTCGGGCCAGGCCAGAGGAAAGAATCCACCTTGACCATCGGGCAGATACGTTCTGTGAATGCACGCGTCCATAATCTGGTTGACCTTACGCTGCTTACGGGGGGTAAGCGGATCGGCCATCCGATGTAGTTCGAGGTTGGTCAGTAATTGCCAGGCCCAGCCTGGAGCTTCTCCCCCGGCGGTGAACGCCAGTCTGCGTGATAGACCGATGAGGACTTCGAGAAACGAGCAGGGGCCGAGCTGTTCGAGTTGTGAACGGCGAATACGCGCTTCGTAGGAGTATTCGGTACGCAAGTCCATACCATCTACGATGCGATTGTCGTCGTGCGGAATAGACCAAGAGAACTCCTTGTCGAACATGAGATTGACCAAATCCCAATATGGTTCGGGCGGTGAGTATTGATCCTTGAGCTGTGCTTCTAGCCACTGCAGATATGCTTCTCGGACATTAACCGATCGTGCCGCTCGCGCATTAGCCGTCATCGAGGTCTTCTCTTTCCCGTCTGCGCATCTTCTCCAGGTTGCGTCCGTACTCCTGGTGAGTGAAGCCATGAACTTCTTCGGCGTAAGAGTTGGGAGACCTGACCACCTCTAGGACGAGCTCCAGCTTGTCGTTGCGGATATAGACAATGCTGGGATCATTGGAGCCGTGGCCAAACCGGTTGAGGTTGGCTTCTCCGATCATGGCCTCGCGTTCTTCACCCTTACCGATGACCTCGTCACGCTCATTGCACAGGACGTCATCGCGCTCGTAATAGGTAAGCGTCATTTCCGAGTAACCCTCAAACTCGTAGCGTTCATCGTAGTGAATGACGTACGGAGCCTCCGAAGTTCGACGGCGGAGCTCATCCTTATAGCTCCACGATTCCACTACGTTGGCTTCTTCTTCGGCATGGCGGAACACGTTGCGAACTTCAGCCGGAGGCGTGGGATCCACAGGCACCGGAGGCTTTCGCAAGAGCTCTTCGGGTGACGTCTCGTTGGCTGCCTCAACTACCTCAGTCGGCGGAGCCACGGCCATGGGTGGTTTGACGTCCTTCTCACCCTCTTCTTCCTCGTTGGGCACATAGCCTCGCTCGGTCACAATATCCTTGACCGGTGAGAGTTTCTGCGCCTGCGCCTCCGCCGCCTGGAGCTTGGCGTTGTAGTGCTTGCGCATCTCTGCAATCTCTTCGTCAGCCAAAGCAGAGAACTTCGTTTCGGCCCGCATATAGGCGAGTCGCCAGGCGATAAACGCTCCGGTTGCCGCACCCATGGCATAGCCAATCGTGGTGAACTGAATCTTGATCTTGTTCAGTCCGCGTACGATATCCGGGACGGCTTCGGAGATCTGCTGGACGACCTCTTCGGTCATCTCCATAGGTTGTTCGTCACTCATGTAAGTTCCCTTCGGGCGTCGATGAGATCCCAGATCGGACCGTCGACGTTAAAATCGAGAAGGATGCCGTTCTCGCGGCCATTGAAGAAATCCAGCGGCTGGCCGTCGTTCTCGCCCCAGCAACCGAAGTCGACATAATTGTCGCCCTCAGTCTCTCGGTCGTATATCCAACCGACGATGGCTCCGGCTGAGGTATGCTCTAGTCCGAGCAGACCATAGACTTCATTGAGGAAGATATGCCCTCGCGACCGCAGCATGTCGTTGCACCAGTTCTGCTGGTTCCGCAAGAAGATCCAGTTGTACTCATCGAACGGGGGATTGGTGTAGTTGTTACTGCTCTCCTCATCAAACCACCGCGCGTAGCCAGTCGGCATCTCTTCGGAGTCAGCCCGGATCTCAGAGACCACCTTGCCGGTCTCCTCATCTATGATGTCGACCTCTTCGGCACCGTAGCGGAAGTAGCGATCCTCAGCCTCACCGTGCTTCGCGATCACTCGCTCGCGATAGACTTCGAATGCCCGATCCACCGCAATATAGGCGGCTGTCAGAGCCGTGTTGCGTTCTTTGAGGATGGCATGCGACTTGGTCAGACAGACGACACCCACACCGCCGAGTAGGATCGACGGACCATACAACTTGACTACACCGGTCACCCCACGAGTGTAGATAATGGCCACATCACGCTTATGATCCGTAGTCGAGTACTTTTCCGGATGCAGAGATTGCACATCCTTCGCAGCCTTCAGATCGCCCTGAAGCTGATCGACAACTTCGTCGAGCTTGAGGGTGGCTCGACAAGCCAGGACAGTGGAGCCCACCATGCTGACGACGCCTGCGCCGAGCAGAATCGTCGGCGAGTTCTTACGGCCTCGCAAAGCGAGACCAGAGATCGATCTTCCGATCCCGTCTGGGACGAGCTTCATTGAGGCTCCTGATCTTCGAGGTTGACATCACTATTTTTGAGTAGGGCATTACAGTCCGTGCATTGTGCCCGATATTTCCCTACTCTCTGATACCCCTTGACACTTGAACATTCGGGGCACGGATACGGCCGGACAAACCGTTGTGGATCGTCAGAAGGGGATGTCGGGTTCGTCATCTGCGGGCTCCTTCGGCTGTTTGGCTTCTTCTTCCCTCCGCTTCTGTTCACGGAAATAGATAGCCGTGACCTGCTCCTCTTTCATTTGCGCCACTCGACGCTTCCATCTCGGTCCGGCATACATCTTGGCGATCTCTTGTCGCATGATGTTGATGTTAGTCATCTTCAGACCTATAGAGAAAACGATGAAGGATGCAATAGACCGGCCCAGAATATGACTTGGGTAGGTAGTTAATGGCCACGATGTTATGACATCCTGGAGCGCGGCAGTTTTCGAATATGTCCTGCCGACGATGTGGTTGAGAAACCGTAACGCGAGGCTGCCGTCTTGGTTTCGGTTTTGGCATCAGCTCAGAGGTTCGGGTTCGGGTAGATCCAACAGATAACCGCCCGAACGAAGCTTGGCCGCCTTGGCCCCGCGTAGATCCGTCCAGCCCCACTTGAAATCGGTGTGGGAGGACTCGATACCGGTAAGCTCGTACAGACTGGCTACTGGCACCGATCCGTAACGCGACAAAATATCGAACAAGCTATCAATCACATCGTTCGCCTCCTGTCGTGATTGAATGATGATCTCGTCGAAGTCGTGTCGAGCTCGGGACCGTCTGGATAGTGAATGTTGGGACGTAGGCGGCTGAGGCCGAGATGACGGCGGACTCATTTGCTGATAATTGACTCGTCCGACCGCAGAATACGACGAAGGCGGTGCTCCTCTCCGTGGCCTGGAGTCACCGTAGATCAACTTCTCGATCCCGGATGAAAGGGCCTCGGCCATAGTGTCTTTGATAGCGGGAACCACGACTTCGAGCATCGTGTATTCAGCTGCGGTACGCGCGCTGCCGCCGATGAAGGTCTCACGGAATTTACGACCCAATCCGCGCTTCCGTCGCTCAGCCGCAACAGAGGTCACGCGTTCGAGCTTCTGCGGCTCGTCGGGCAGCCTCCGCGACTTATGGCTGTTGGGCGGAAACTCTTGCATGTAGTTGCATCCTAGTTTGGGTGAACGAAAAAAAGAAGTCCATGATCTTTTCCGAGTCATGGTTAACCGCGTCGGCTACCCTTATGGGGGTACTTATCGGGTTACTTCTTTCATTACAATGCATGTTTTTCTCGCGAATGAGAAAATGAGAACCCGTGTATATGGATTCTCATTCTTAAGTCTCTACTTCTGAGTGACGCGCTTGGCGGCGTTCTCGGCCATCTTGGCGTAGGCTCGCTTGCTCCGAGTGGAACCAGCGGCGTCGACGAACTTGGCTGCTGCGGCGAGCAGTCCAGCGGCGACACCGAGGGTCAAAGTCGGATTGGCGGTAGCCTCACGCTTGAGGTTTTCGAGAAATTCGTTCATAGCTACTCCTTTAGTTGTAGGGTCTCATTATGTAACGTGTTTTACACGCGAGCCCCACAAAAAAAAAGAGAATCCGTGTTAGGGACTCTCTTGAGGCCGAAATTACTCGGTGGTCTCGGACTTCTTGGCGGCCTTCTTTGCCTTGCGGTTCGCACGCTTGGTGGCGACGAAGTCAGCAGTCTTGTCGACCATCTTATCCGAATACGGCTTGACAGTGTCGGCAACGCACCAACCGATCAGCTTGCTTCCGAGGGAGGCGACGAGGTCGTCTTCTTCGAAGCGAGTATGATCAGTGATAACGTTTTCGGCAGCATCAGCGGTCTTCAGCGCGATGATTGACGTAACGATGAACTTCGACACGTTGCGAGCGGTGAATGCGGGCATGTCGGTCATTGAAAAGCTCCTTGATTAGAGGGGGTTTGGTCTCATTATGATGCATGAAATTTACGCGAATGTGGGCATATCGGGGACGCGTACGGACGGTTTCCTCCCAAGCACCGGAGTGCTCAGACCATGCCATTTGCTGTCGTTTAATATCTAGCGCGTTAGCCGCTGATATCCCCGCTATGTGAGACCCCTCTAGGAGAGTTTGGGACTAGAAAAAGTGAGACCCGTGTGCGGGGTAAGACCTGGTCGAGGCGGCTTGTAAGGCCGCTCCCACCCCCATATCGAAATATGGTCCAGGATCCACACGGGCTGAGACCCCACCCTCTCTAGGAGAGCTTTATGAAAATCTTAATGTCCGTGAATTCGGTCATATTGTTCTTGACGCTTGGCCAACCAGATCAACCAAATCGTCAGACCGGTTACACCGCCATAGAAACCTATGACGAATCCACCACCGGCATGTAATGACCAATTCAGAAATTTCATTCACGAAAGCTTGTAGCGTCCGTCGACCAGACCGGACTGAAGTTCTTGAGCGTCCATCGCAGTAGCCTCGGCTGTGGTGAGGACTTGCGGTGTGCTCGGTTCGGACAACCCCGTAGGATCTCCGTTAGTTTCGGCAAGTGCCTCGACGGGTTGTTCAGTGGATGTCTCTTGGGCGAGATTCTCCGCCTTTACCCGGACTTCCTCAGCGATCATCTCGAGGTCTCCAGGAACAACGCCATTGATGAACTCGGCGGCCATCTTGGCATCCGTACAGAGTTCGAACAACATTTGCGAGAACGCTTCGGTGGCGGCGAACTCCTCCCAGATCTCCGAAGACTTGAGGAAGCGCGTACCGTCCTTCTTGCCGTAGGCGCGACGAATAATATCCTTGAGCTCGGCCATGATGGCCTTGCCATCTTCGGAGTCGACGATGCGTTGCAGTTTGGCCTGCATACCCGTCAAGGTTTCGCCCGTCTTGTTGGTGTACTCGTCCTTATGCTCTTCCATCTCCATTTCGACAAGGTCAGCCTTGGAAATATGGAAGTAGTGATCTTCGGTTACCAGCTCATCCGTGAACAGGTTCTTGTACGAAATCGTCTTCTTGAGCATCAGGCTCCTGGAGTCGAGTGGGTAGGTGAGAACCCTTCCAACTCCGAATCCTCCGTGGTTTCGGCAAGGGAGGCACGAAGTAGGATAAGGTAGTTGATGTGATCTGTGATCTTTTCGTCCCAGACCTCCACCGAATATTCCTTGCCGCCTTCGACCATGTCGAAAATAGAAACGGTATGTTTGGCCAGCATGCCCGAGATTGCCTGGGACACACTACATCCGCGAAGATGAGCGACTTTCTTGAAGTTGGCGAGTACATCAACGTCAGCGTACTCAGCCCGTTTGACACCCAGGATATCCCGGACACGCATGATTTGCGCATCCAGGATACCCTCGAACCGGTCGAGTTGCACTAACTCGCAGGCGTGGTTGTGGTCACGATCGGGCTTTCATGCTGTACCTTGGTGATCGTAACCTTGATATGACCGGTGTAGAGTCCCATGCCCAAGGCTCCCACACCGACACCGAGCACGAAGTAACGCATCACGTCACCGCCCGTCCACGCCCCTGAATGGCGCTTCGGAACTTGTGGTATGCGATGGCTCCTGAGTACAGTGACACAGCCAGAGCGAGAAACCCGGTACCGGTATCTCCCGAGATGGCGGCGAGTCCACGCGCACTGAGCTTCGGCGCTGTACGCCGAGTAGACGCGTAGACATCTTCCACGACGTCCTCGACTTCTCCAGCCGCGTGCACCAGTGCCTCCTTGGTCTCCTCGGCTGCGACCTCAGCGCCGATAATGGTTGCTCTGGCGGCATTCTTGGCGGCATGCCTACCCTGTCGGGCGGCTCGACCCAGATGCTCCTTGGCGTCCTGCTTGTCCGCTTCGGACATTTACTCTCCTTGATTTTGCGTTACCGCTCCATGAGTAGATAGGCGATGCCGAGAAGGATGATGCAGATCACGATAACGATCAAGGTGATGTCGTCCTTCAGTGCGGCGAGTAGCACGTTCTGCCTCTTGATATCTCTGAACCGCGGCCTCGATAGCTGTGGTCAGCAGGTTGGCGAACCATTCCTTCTGGAGCTTATAGGGAATGCTTGCGCCATTTTCGGTCAACTCGGTGCCATCCCAGCCCATATCGGCCAAGATGGCACGCTGCTGCTCTGGACTCAGGATCAGACTCCCGAGCCCAAATTTACTTCGTTCGTCACAAAAGCCCATCGATGTTATCCTTCTTTTGGGAATATCAGATTTACGCCTTACGACGCCGTGATTCCCAACGCCGATATCGTGGTGTACGATTCGGCGGTCCTGTGGGATAGTCCTGCGTCATAACCAGGCGTTTGCGCTGACGTCGTTTTCTTCGTTCTAGATAGGATGACGGCGCTTTCCGAGAGTCCCCAGACCGACTCCTCCGGTCACTCCCCAGGACATACCAAGGAAGTAACCGGAGCTCGGGTGCTTCAAGTCGGTCTAGTAGTGCTTTGGGACGTAGTCCATCTTCGGCAAGCTCTTGAAGTCTATGGCGATGCAAGGCCGACCCTTCGGATCTAGCACCGTAGAGATCGATAGCTCAAGCAGCTGATCGGTATTCCAGCCCACCTCATCCGTCCAAGTGGTGGCGGGCATCTCGAGCTCCTCATAGAAGTAGCTCGCGCTGGCGTAATCGTGATGGAGGATCTCCGCGTTTGTCGAATTGACGGCGCGGTTGATGTCCTCCATGGTGGACCGGAAATATCTTCCGGTTGGCTGATCGAAGCAGAGAACTTCTCCCTCCACGACGATGATTGCCTCATGGCCAGGCGTCCTGTCGACGCGCTCCTGAGCCAGTTCGTCGACTACCGCACTCTGCTTCGGTCCGGTGAGCTTCTCGGCGACTTTCTCCTTATACTCACTGAAGTTGCGTTCAGCCAGCCCGTATGCGGCGGCAAGTGCCGCGGCCTTCTGGGCTGACATGCGATTAGCCATAACGATGGCTGTGATTGTAGCTGCACCAGTAATCACTGGCGGAACGAAATGAGGCGCCACGATGAGCACCTTACGAGCCGTGGTCAGCTCGATGTCCTCTTCGTCGGCAACCTTCGTCTCGGCTTCGATAATTTGATACGCCTTGATACTGGCCCTACCGGTAAGAATCGCGGTAGCGACAGTTCCGACGACGCCACCTGCGGTAAGCAATGTCGTCGCGTTTTCTGAAGCTAGTCCCGCGACCTTCTGTCTGACATCGTTGAACAACTGCACTCCGAACTCTCCTTGAATTTTGGGGTAGGGCAGACAAAAAAAAGGAGGCTGCGAATTGCAGCTTGAGGATCTCTCCTCTCTCCTATTAGATGCCATGTTTTTCCCGCGAGTTTTGGCTTGAATTCGGATTGCAAGCATCTTGCTATATCGACTGCTGGCTCCCGGATGATCCCAGATATGTCGCGCATGTGGGCCCGGATACTTAGCTCTTCTGAGTGGAGGTCGTCAACACCCCGAAGAGTACCAGCAGAGTCCTCCTCCGGGCTTAGCTTGTCGTGAAGACCAAAGTGTCGGTGGCGTTGTTGTCGCCCACGGATGTGAACGTACCCCGAGCGTTGGCGTAGGCGCCAGTGCCCCCCGTGATCGCGCCAGTGACGTTTTCGCTCTGCTCCGTCACGCGGGCGGATAGGAAGATGTCACCATTTTTCAGACTGATAACTCCCTGACACAGATCGACTTCCTGCTTAGCCTTCTTGCTGAGCTTAATGATCGTGCACTGCGCCTCAAGTGAACCCTGGCGAGCCCCAGCAGTATCTGACAGTGGAGAATAGAAGACGAAGTAATCGCCCATCGACGGCGTTGGCCGCTTCGGATTCTTGGCAAACGGCCGGGCGGCGTCCACAAAGGTGAATTTCTCTGCCTTGGTGTTTTCCTTGAGAATCAGTGTCTGTGGCCCCGGAGCCTGGGCCTTTGAGCTTGAGACAATCGCAACAAACACCGCGGCGACAATAACCACTAGTACGACGAGATACTTCTTCACAACACACTCCTTTACCCTCGACGTTTTCGTCTAAATAGGCGTAGGCTTAGAGGATGCTCTGATTTATGGTCGTCGATATTATCTAGCAACCGACCTAACCGATGAAAAAATTCTTCGTCAGTCAGGTCGATTACCAGACGATCGACAGTTTCTTGTGGGAGGGTGTCTCCACACAATTCGCGAAGGAGCTCCTCATTCTCCTTGCTTAACACCCCCAGCCTAGACGACGATTTGCCAGCGAACCGCCGTCTTATGGCGTTTGGTGCATGTAGCAGTTCGGATCTTCTTCGATCGGGAAATGCTGGTATTGCGGGTGTTTTTCATTGTACAGCGATAGTTCCGGGCGGTTCGAGTGCCCGATTTGAATCCCCTGAGACGCTTGTCCATGATCAGCAACAACGCTGTCTTGCACGTTGTCCGGTTGTAGACCTTCACGTTAAACGCGTTGATCCCCTTCTTGGTACGTAGAGTCATGTACTGATAGCGCTTGAAACTCAGGTTGCCGCAGTCGTTAGCTCGAGGCTCACGACGTAGATCCCATACTCCGTAATGTGAAGCCGGTGCCGGAACTTCGGGATTGGTGATGACCGGCGTAAACACCTGTCCAGGACCCAACGGCGGGTTAGTCGACGGAGGGTTCTGAATCGGATTCGGATTCGGTGTAGGCGTGGGTGTAGGCGTCGGATCTGGCGGCGGAGTGACGGGAGCAGCCGGAAGATCCTTCCCGAGCTGAACCCACGTTGCTTGTGTTGGTGTGCCCGCCGCGTTCATGCCGAACAACATGTAATACCCAGGAACCGGAATCTCCGGAACATTGAGCTTGCCGTTGACGACATTAGCTGCCACTACTCGCTGATTCATATCTACCGAATGCGTCACCGCGCTCGGAGCCATGAGCACCGCA
>C688J35102_120989413_pt1 | contig 11210 bp, 5 predicted proteins | sample HopSoiMetagenom2_FD_35102 | JGI IMG/M metagenome (IMG submission 35102)
ATCGCCTGGAACTGCTCGTCGCTCATCTTGTGGGCGACGCCGTCCCAGGTGTAGCCGGCGTTGTTGATGACGACGTCGACCGAGCCGAAGGCGTCGTTGGCTGCCTTGACCAGCTCGTCGGCGGCTCCCTCCTTGGTCAGGTCGCCGGCATGCACCGCGGTCTCGCCGTCGATCTCGCTTGCTGCCTGCTCGGCGACGTCGGCGTCGAGGTCGTTGATCAGCACCTTCGCGCCCTCGCTCACGAACAGCTCTGCGGTCGCCCGGCCGATGCCTCGCGCCGACCCGGTGACGATCGCGGCTTTGCCATCCAGAAGTCCCATTTCTCCGTCTCTCCTTCGCTCGATGAAAGTCGGGCGGGGAGGCTATCGGGATCGGCGAGGTCCTGGTTGACCGGCCAGTCGAGTGTCAGCCGAGGCGGACGCCGCCCCGGGTGGAGCCCCCAAGATCATCCGCCGCCGCCGATCTGATCGCCACCCACGTCTGACCACTTCGCCAGCCTTACGCGCGCGCCGAAGCTGCATTCTGTTGACTTTCTTTGAGCGCTAGGTCAGGTTCAGCTCGATTTAGTCAAGCAAGATGGAGGAAGGAATCATGCGCAGGCTCATCATCGTCGGCCTCGGGGTTGCCTCCGCGGCCTTAATCGCTTTTGGCTGTGGGAGCAGCGGGGGAGAAGCCACCGCTCAAGTAAGCAGGGCCCAGTTCATGAAGGAAGCGAAGGCCGTCTGTGCAAAGACTCAGCCGAAGTTCGTCGTTGCCTTCCATAAGAGCGCAGGCCTTGCTGATTTTTCTGATCGTGCCGCCGCGTTGTTGAAGCAGGAGGCGAAGGGTCTGGAAGACCTGGCGGGCCCGGAAGAGGTTGAGGCGAAGTTCGAGCCGCTGATCGAAAACATGTCGAAGGTGAGTGCCGCCGTCGCCCGGGAGGGGAAAAAGGGCTTGGAAGATCCAGCGATCCCGGCGTACAAGCAGGAAGCCAAAGAACTCGGTCTCGGTGCCTGCTGAGCTACCTGCGACAGGACTTCAGAGGCGCAGCTTTGCGAGTGCAAATCCGTGTCGGTCTGACATTTGCGGGAAAAAGCCGGTTCTTTCGCAGTGGACTTCGAGCTAGAACAAAAAAACGCTCAGAGAGGATTGACTGGAACTGGACTTCCTCTGTAGGGATATAGCGGAAAAGCGGGGGCGGCAAAACCACATTGCCCGCCGCCCCCGAATCGACAAGCCCGGCGGGAAGGCCTGCTACGTCGTCCTGCCGGGGATCACAAAGAAAGGTATCCAAATGAGCAAGAAGATCATGCTGCTCGCTCTGGCTGCGGCCAGTGTGGCGGCTTTCGCTCTGCCTACGATGGCGATGGCAGAAGATATCCCGCTGCACCTGGTTCCCAAGCCCGAAGGCGCCAAGGCCATTACCGGCGGCGCGGCGGAACTGAGCACGGTCGGCGGTACCAAGGTCACGAGCAAAAAAACGGATGGCACTGCAACCTATGAAACCAGCACAACAGGAACGGTTGAGCTGACCTTCACAGAATCCAGCAGCTTCGGCTTCCCGTGCACCAGCCCCGGCCAGACCTCGGGAACCGTGACAACGGCAAGCCAGCCCTTCCACCTGGTCACACTGGCGGAAGAAAAGCCGGGCATTCTGATCACACCGCCCGCAAACGGAATCTTCGCGGAATTCACCTGCGCCGGGTTCCTCACCGCTGTGGTCAAAGGCAACGGGATCATCGGCACAATTACGGAACCCGCCTGCGGCGCGTCCTCCACGACCTCGACCAGCAGCTTCGAAAAGTCAGCGACTGGCGTGCAGAAACATAAGTTTGTCGCAGGAACAGAAACCGAATACCACCTGACGTCCTCGATCAACGGGGGTGCTTTCGAACAAGCCGCGCAGGTAGGCGCAGGCATCACCAACCTCGTCGAAAGCGCGAAATTGGAATGCACATAGTCTGAGGATGCGAGCATCCTTGCGCTTGTAAAGCGGGGCCGCCATAGGGCGGCCCCGCTTTCGATTTAGAACCAGAAAGCACCTGCAAAAGTAAACGCGCATGTTCTTGGATTACCGGGGATTGCAGCGAAAAACGCGAGGACCAGCATCCATAAGGGCTGACTCGCAGCTTCGAGCAAGCCTGCTGCTGGTACTCATGAGCTTAGGCACTCTCGTGCAAGCGTTACGGGAGGTGCCTTACAGGGACAAGGAGGGAAAGGGAGAGAGATGGCTGGGGTCCGGAGAAGCCTTTGCATTTGGTCGGCAGGTACGCGAGTAGCGGGAGGGCTGCTCGCCGTTTGCGCCTTGGCATTGGCCGTGAGCAGTAGCGCCGTCGCTTCCCCACCGCGCTACGAACTCGTAAAGCAATTCGGTACGGACGGCAGCGAAACCCCGAGCTTCGAAGAACCGACCCCTGTCGCCGTCGATCAGCAGACCCACTTCGTGTATGCGGCTTCGGGACTACCACGCGGTGAAGGGCCGGCGGCCATCTTCAAATTCGATTCCGAAGGCCACCCTGTCAACTGGGGTGGGTCCGCTGGATATCTGTCGGGGAACAAACTCGGCGGTCTCCAATTCTCAGCAGAACGAACCATTTGGCGCCAGGTTGCCGTTGATTCCGCTTCCCATGTCATTTACATCAACAGCAGAAATTCGATCACTGCCTTCCGGCCTGACGGGGAACCCGCAAACTTCTCCGCTGGGTCCGGGGCCGGAACCAACGCCATTGGGGGGTTCTCCCAGCTGTCAGGGATCACGGTGGACTCGAACGGCGACATCTACGCGAGCGACGCTGAAGGGGGTGCAGAAGTAGGAGGCGTCAAAACGGGAGTCGTAAAGATCTTTGCTCCCTCAGGCGCAGTGCTCACTCAATTTACCCCCAAAGAACCGAAGCCTGCCAATCTGGCTGTCGACTCAACCGGAGCGGTCTATGTGACGCGCGGAGCCATTGCCGTAACGAAGTATGTTCCGTCGCCGTATCCGGTCACGGCAGCAACCGGTTACACGGCAGCACCAGGGTATGTCGACTCGGCGAATTCTCCTGGTTCTGTAGGAGTAAATCCGGCAAATAACGACGTTTACGTCGTTCACGGAAACCCTCCCGGCGTTTCGATTTACAGCGAACACGGTGCTCCAATCACCACTTTCGGCGAACCAGGTACTGCGGGGGAACTCAACGGCCCCGGCGGTATCGCCATCGATGGAGCAACCACGAGGGTCTATGTCGGGAACCGACCGGGGACCGGACTGTCGCTGGTCGATATATTCCGCCCGGAACCTCCGGCTGCACCGAAGATCGAACTGGCGGCGGTGGGTGGGGTCTCGAGTACGTCGGCAACTCTTTATGCCCGCATCAATCCGGACCAAAGAGATACCACCTACAGGTTCGAATATGGGCTGGGGGATTGCGCGAGCAGCGTCTGCACGGCGATCCCGCTTGGAGGTGCCTCGATCCCCGCCGGGAACGACGGGGTCCTGGTGTCGCAAAAGATCTCGAATCTGATCGCGAACACCCGGTACCACTATCGGGTCATAGCGGAAAATGAACTCGGGCCGGATGAACAGGGCGGCGTGTTCGAAACTCAGGGAAGCAACCTGACGTTCGGGTTGAGCGATTCGCGAGTATGGGAGATGGTCTCCCCCCCGAACAAGCGCGGAGCGAGCTTGCGCGGCACCGAGGAGGCGGCCGGCACGGTGCAAGCGGCAGCCGACGGCAACGGAATCGCCTACGTCACCGTCGGGTCCCTGGAAGAATGGCCTGAAGGAAATCGCGCCCTGGAAGTCTCCTCGGTGCTTGCCCGGCGCGCCGCCGACGGCTGGCACTCGAAAGACATCTCGGCACCAAATGCGGAAGTCTCACCGCTTCACCCCGGTGGACAGGCGGAATACAAGGTGTTTTCGACGGATCTCTCCGACGCCCTCCTGGAACCGCGAAGTTCGACGGCGCTTTCCCCGGAAGCGTCCGAACGGACGCCATATCTCCGCTCCGGCGATCCGGCCACCTTCCGACCCTTGGTGACCGGCAAAGAAGGCTTCGCCAACGTTCCTCCTGAAACTGAATTCGGCGGCGGAAGCAAGCAAAGCTCGGACGTGGAAATCCTCGAGGCGACTCCGGACTTCGACCACGTTGCCCTCAGGTCAGAAGTTCCGCTTGTTCACGCGCCGGGACTCGAAGGTTCGAGCCTTTATGAGTGGACCGCCGGAACGCTGAGCCCGATCAGCGTTCTTCCGCCCGCGCAGGGTGGGGGAATCGCGGCGGCGAACCTCCTGGGCTCCGGAGGCCACTCGATGCGCCACGCAATTTCTGACGACGGCTCCCGGGCTTTCTGGACCGGCTCAAGCGGCAGACAACTCTACATGCGCGATATGCAGATCGACGAAACTATCAGACTCGATGAAGTCCAAGGCGGCACCGGTGAAGGTGAAGAAAGGCCGGTGTTCCAGGGTGCAAGCTCTGACGGCACCCTTGCGTTCTTCACCGACTTCCAGCGGCTGACTCCTGATTCCGGGGCTTCGTTCGGCACGGGTGGCAGAGGAAGCGCCGATCTCTATGAGTGCGAAATTCTCCGCAGCGAAGGAACTACCGAATGCCGCCTTCACGATTTGACCCCGAAGGTCGGACTCAAAGGTGCCGATGTGCAGGGAATCGTCTCGGGCTTGAGCGACGACGGCTCGAGACTCTATTTCGCTGCTGACGGCGCCCTGGTTACCGGCGGGAACCAGTTTGGTGACAGCGCGGTTGCCGGTCAGCCCAACCTCTACCTCTGGCAGAAGAGCGGCGGGTTGCGGTTCATCGCCACCCTGTCTGCCGAAGATAGTCCAGATTGGGGCCATACTGAAAGCGATCTGATCGCGGGCGGACACGTTTCTAAACTGAGCACCTCGAACTCCCCGAGCGGTCGGTATTTGGCCTTCGTGTCGGGACGCGACATAACGGGCCAGGGGAACGTGGATGTGACTTCCGGTGAAGCGGTCGAGCGTGTGTTTCGCTACGACGCCGGCACCGGTAGGCTCGCCTGCGTTTCCTGTGCCCCCGCCGGCGCGGCGCCGTCGGGCCTGCTCGAGAAGAAGAGAAATGCAGCTCCGTTCGTCGATCCACGGGAAGTCTGGTTCTTCGGGCCTCCGATTTCGGCAACCGTGCCTGGGGCCGAGATTCTCAGTCTCGGAGAAGACGGAGAAGTCGCCTACCAGCCTCGGGCCGCGCTGGACAACGGGCGCGTGTTCTTCAACGCGTTCGACTCGCTCGTCCCCGCGGATTCGAACAGACAGTGGGACGTCTACCAGTACGAGGACGTCGGCGTCGGCGATTGTGTCGCTACCTCAGGCAACGCGGACATTTCCCGATCGGGAGAAGGATGCGTTTCGCTGATGTCCTCTGGCACCGCGGAATCGGAAGTCGGGTTCCTCGACGCTAGCGTCAACGGCAACGACGTCTTCTTCCTCTCGCCGGCAAGGCTGGCGGCGACCGATGGCGACAACGAGGTTGACCTCTACGACGCCCGGGTCGGCGGCACGGCAGCGGTTCCCAGCCTGGCAACGGAATGCAGCAGCGGCGACACGTGCCACCCGGGTGCGTCGCAGGCTCAGGAAGTGGCGCCGGGAAGCTCCTCGTTCACGGGCGCCGGCAACGTGAGGACCGGCAAGAAGTGCCCGAAGGGCAAGCACAAGGTCAGGCGGGGCGGGAAAAAGCGCTGCGTTCCCAATAAGGGCAACAAGCACCGCCGGCGACACAAGCACGCGAAGGGGGCCGGACGATGAGGTTCTCCCCGACCAAACGGATGCCCAGCCCCTCGAGCAAGGAACTCACCAGCATGAAGAAGCGAATCGTCCTCGTCCCTCTGGTCCTCGCGGTCGTCGCGGTGCTCGCGCTGCCGATCGCCTCGGCCTCGGCCGCCTCTCCCTGGTGGCAGGTTCTGACCGGTAGTCGGCCCACGAACCTGTGGAAACCCGTCGACAACGTGCAGGAAATCCAAGCGGGCCCGTCACTCACCCTCGTTTCTCTGCAGGGGAAAAACGTTGCCTGTATGAACTTTCCGTTCTGTTTCTTCTTCGGACTCTCGAATTCCGAAACTGCACAGCAGCTGCAGGAAGCCTTGGAAGCGCCAGCGGCGTACGGAGCAGGCAATGTGGAAGTGAAAGAAGAACCCGAAGCGAGCCGGCGGTTCATCGTCACCAGCGTCGGCGAAGACGCCGGCCGCTCGGTTCCACCGCTCTCGGTTTTCGGCGAAGGAGCCTCAGCCAGGGTCCTACGTGCGGGCGGCAGCGGCCGCCTGGTCGTAACCATCACCAACCTCGGTGATGCTCCTGCGAACGGCGCGGCCACGCCCATCACGATCGAAGATCAGCTGCCCGGCGGGGTTGAAGCGACCGGCTTCGAAGCATTCGCCGGGCCGGAGGGAAACCCGGAAACGGGAGGTAAACCTCAGCCGGTCGATTGCACGGTGGTGTCGGGCCAGCTGGTCACCTGTGACTACGAAAAAGTCCTGAAGGCCTACGAAGCAATCGAACTGGAAATCGTCGCCACCCTCACCGGTGAACCGCCGGTGGCCGGAAGTCCTGGCACGGTGACCGTGGGCGGTGGAGGGGCGCCCGCTGCGAGCGTGCCCCAGGCTGTGAAGGTCTCTCCCGAAAAGACCCCCTTCGGGATCGAACAGTTCTCGGCCCAGGCAGAAGAAGAGGGGGGTGCTGCCGCCACCAGAGCCGGCAGCCACCCGTTCCAGCTCACCACCGCGGTCCAGCTCAATGCCGGAGCCATGACTCCGAGCGCCGAACGTCGCAGCGCGGTCGTCGAACAGCCGGCTCTGCCGCGAAATCTTCGCTTCACCCTGCCCGCCGGCTTGGTCGGGGTAGCCAAGGGTGTCCCTACCTGTCCTAACCAAGAGTTCCTGACTCGAGTGGAAGGCGAACGGGACGAATGTGGGGACGCGACCGCGATCGGGGTCGTGGCCGCCACCGTGGTGGAACGCTCGAACCTCGGGTTCGATCGCCTTTCGGTCCCGCTCTTCAACCTCTCCCCGGCCCCCGGCGAGCCGGCCCGCTTCGGCTTCCTGACCGCGGGCGTGCCTGTTGAGATCGACACCGCGGTCGATCCCGACAATAAGTACCGGATCATCGCTGAAGTCCGGAACGTCACCCAGGTGGCCGAGTTTCTCTCCGGCACGGTCGCCATCTGGGGCGCTCCCGGGGACCCCCGCCACGACATCTCGCGCGGCTGGAGCTGCCTCGCCCTTGACCCGCGTGCCGGCCCCTGTCGCCGTCCGCCCGGCCTTGAAGAAACGGCCTTCCTGAGGCAGCCTGTCGCATGCGCCAGTCCATTGGACTTCAATGCTGAAGCCGAACCATGGAACACCGCCTTGGGGGCAGTTGTCGATCAGCGCGAATCCATCGGCGAAAGGATGGAAGCGTGCAACCAGGTTCCGTTCAACCCGCAGGTTCACGCCTCGCCCACCGATGACGCTGCCGGCGGCTCGAGTGGCCTCAACTTCCAGCTGGACATGCCCAATGCAGGCCTGCTCAGCAAGGAAGCGATCGCCGAAGGGCAGGCGAAGAAGGTCGAAGTAACGCTGCCCCAGGGCGTGACCGTCAATCCTTCGCAGGCGGAAGGCCTCGGCGCCTGCAGCCCGCAGCAGTACGCGCAGGAGAAGTTCGATTCGGCGCCGGGCGCAGGGTGTCCTGAGTCCTCGAAGATCGGGAGCGTCGACATCACGACGCCGCTGCTCGAAGAGGAAGCCCACGGATCGGTCTACGTGGCAAAGCCGTTCGACAATCCGTTCAACTCGCTGCTGGCGCTGTACATGGTCGCGAAGATTCCGGACCGCGGGATCCTCGTGAAACAGGCGGGGCAGGTGAAGCTGGATCCGAACAGCGGCCAGATTGTCACGACGTTCGACGACCTGCCGCAGATCCCGTTCGAAACCTTCAAGCTGCACTTCTTCGAAGGCAACCGGGCGCCGCTGGTGATGCCAAGCTCGTGCGGCAACTACGACATCGTTGCCAGGTTCAACCCATGGAATGCGGCTGACCCGGACAACCCATTGCCGAGTGAGATCGTCACGCGGACGAGCAGCTTCAGTGTCGACCGGGGCCCCGACGGCTCCCCCTGCCCGAGCGGGATGCCGCCGTTCAAGCCGGGCTTCCTCGCCGGTACCGAAAGCAACTCGGCCGGCGAGTACTCGCCGTTCGTCGCCCGCCTCACCCGCAAGGACAACGAACAGGAGTTCACCCGCTTCTCGATGAAGCTGCCGAAGGGCGTGATCGGCAAACTCGCGGGCATCCCGTTCTGCTCGAACGCGGCGATCTCCGCAGCGCGGGGGAGGACGGGTCCGAACGGGGCTCAGGAAGAGCTCGAACAGCCGAGCTGCCCGGATGCTTCGCAGATCGGGCGCCTCTCGGTCGGCGCCGGCGTCGGGCCGAGCCTCAGCTACGTCCCCGGCAAGATCTACCTCGCCGGCCCATTCCAGGGGGCGAAGCTCTCGATCGTGGCGATCACGACGGGCAAGGTCGGGCCATTCGACCTCGGCAACGTCGTCATCCACCAGGCCCTGAAGGTCGATCCGGACACCGCCGAAGTCTCGACCGATGGCTCGAGCTCGGACCCGATCCCGCACATCCTGCAGGGAATCGTCGTCCATGCCCGGGACATCCGCATCTTCGTCGACCGCAAGAATTTCGTCCTCAACCCCACCAGCTGCGAACGGATGACGGCGGAGGCCTCGGTGGTCGGTTCCGGAACGAACTTCGGATCTTCCGCCGACGATCAGGTGGCCGACGTGACCTCGCCATTCCAGGCTGCCGACTGCGCCAGCCTAGGCTTCAAGCCGAAGCTGAAGCTCAGCCTCAGCGGCGGGACCAAGCGCGGTGACACGCCGCGGCTCAAGGCCGTCCTCACGGCTCGCAGGGGCGATGCGAACATCGGCGCCGCGGTGGTCACGCTGCCGCACTCCGAGTTCCTCGAACAGGCACACATCCGCACCGTCTGCACGCGGGTGCAGTTCAACGCCGGCGGCGGCAACGGCCAACATTGCCCGAAAGCCTCCGTCTACGGCCACGTGAGGGCGATCACGCCGTTGCTGGACGAACCGCTCTCGGGCCCCGTGTACCTGCGGTCCTCGAACCACCCGCTGCCCGATCTGGTCGCCGCGCTGCACTCGCGCAAAGTCGACATCAACCTCGATGGGCGGATCGACTCGGTCAGGAACGGCCGCATCCGCAACACCTTCGAGGCGGTGCCGGACGCGCCGGTGACCAAGTTCACGCTGCAGATGCAGGGCGGCAACAAGGGCCTCCTCGTCAACAGCACGAACATCTGCCGGGGCAAGAACCGAGCGATCGCCACCTTCATCGGCCAGAACGGAAGGCGGTACGAAACGAACCCGGTGGTGAAGAGCGGCTGCGGCGGCAATCGGAAGGCCGGGCACAGGAAGCATTAGGGGGCGTGTTCCCGCGCTCGCTTGCCACGGTCGAGGCGGCCGCGGCCCTTGAGGCACGTCAGCTGGACGTCAGCCGCCGATCGCGTGTTTGACCGGGCGGGCTTTCAGCTGTGTGCGAAGACGCCTGGAAGCAGCCTCAGCGCATCGACCAGGGCCATCGAGAGAGACAGGTCGCCGGCCATCTCCAGCTGACCCGTGGGTCCACCGTTCATCTGTCGCATCCAGGCGAGCGTGGTCCCGGTGGCAGATGCCTGGGTATCCCCCTCGAGGCGGGAGATGCAGGAAACCACTTTCCCTTCCTCGACGCCGACGATCACACCGGCCAATGCAGGCGAGGAGCCCCCTCGCACCTCCGCCGCGAGCCGGCAGTAGCCGCTGTGGGCCGCGTCTAGCTCGATAAGTGGAACGGCGAGCAGGAAAGCGGCCTCGATGTCGAGGCGACCGATCTGCGCCGTGGAGTCCGGTGCGAATTTGCGCTCCCACGTCGCGGCCGAGGCCAGGGGGATCATCGCCTTGCGCAGCCACTCGGTCGGGCCGTAGGGCGTGCCCCGGCCTTCTCCGGGCTGGGGCTCCACCAGCCTGGCGCTGCGCAGCGTGCTGAGCTTCCGCTCGAGCGTCGGGTAGCTGACCTTCGGAATAAGCACGTTCAGCTCGGTCAACGAGAGGGGGCGCGCCGCCACGGCTCGCACGATCTTCGACGACCAACCGCCGAGCAGCGCCTTGGTCGCGCTCTTGGCCGCCATGCTGCCAAGCAGGATCGGCCCGTCGGGAGCCGCCATCAGCCACTCTTGGAGCAGGTCGGCGACTTTGAGGAGCTCTCCTCCGGCCGGCGTGATCGAGTACTCGGCCGTAGCCGGGAACTGGTTTTGGCGCTGCCGCTCCAGGATGCCGAGCTCCTCGAGCTTCCGCGTATAGACGCGCATCGTGCTCTGTGGCGGAAAGCCGACAGCTCGGTGGAGGTCGAGCAGGCCCATGGGGCCTTCATTCAGCGCCTTTAGCGCATGGATGTTGATCGGTGCTGCAAGCAACGAAAGCGCCTCTGCTCCGGTCCGCGTCATCTGCCTTCCCTCTCCAGATCCGACTCCAAGCAACGTCTCTCATGTCCCCATAAATACCCCGTGAAGTACCGAGAACACTATGACATAGATCCATGATCTATTGCCAGATTGCGGGTGACAACTTTTACTTCTAAGAGAGTGCCGACCTGGCCGGCGCGCGGCCCCACAGCCCCATCGTCTTGCCGATGATCTCCTTCATGATCTCGTCGGTGCCGCCGGCGATCGGGCCCAGGCGGGCGTCGCGGCCGGTTGTCGGACGCCCGGGAGTATCGGCGCCTCCTCAGATTTGGCTTCGGCTAGAGATCGAGCTTCTTTTCCAAATTGCGAGCAGGACGGATGTTGGTCTCAAGTTTGCAGTTTATTAGTCGATGCACATCCCTAGTATGCCCGCGATGTCCTTCCCAGGCGGCCGGAAGTTGCTGGTCGGCGTCTTGGCGGTGGCGGCCACCTTGGCGTTGCCGACCGTTGCCACGCCGGCGGGCCAGATCGTCATCTACGGGACCCATAAGGGGTCGACGCTGACCCTGCGCACGAAGGGCAGCCACATTTTCGTCAAGGGCAACGTGGCTCGCCATGGATTGGTCGGCTGCCACTTCGCGCGTGGCCATCGGGTCGCGGTCTGCTCGAGCCGCAACGCCTCGAGGATTGAAGTCCAGATGGGTCCCTCCGGCGACTTCGTCAGAGTCGCCGACCGCCTGCCGATGACGCTGACCGTTCACCTCGGCGCCGGCTCGGACAAGTTCA
>C688J35102_120989411_pt1 | contig 11201 bp, 7 predicted proteins | sample HopSoiMetagenom2_FD_35102 | JGI IMG/M metagenome (IMG submission 35102)
CGAGGACGGCAGCGTGGTGATGAAGCGCGAGACCCTGCTCCCCGGCCAATATTACGTCGGCTGCCCGACGCGGCCGGCCCTGGCGCCGGGCCTGGAATTCCAGAACGCTACGACAGCGGTCGCCGCCTGACAGCCCTAGAATAGGGGCATGCCCGAGCTCCCGGACGTCGAGGTCTACCTGGAGGCGCTGCGCCCCCGGATCCTCGGCGAGCCGCTGGAGGGGGCCCGCCTGGCCAGCCCCTTCCTCCTGCGCACGGTGGAGCCGCCGCTCGCGAGCTTCGTGGGGCGGCGGGTCACCGACCTCCGCCGTCTCGGCAAGCGCATCGTGATCGGCTACGAGGGGACGCTATTCATGGTGCTCCACCTGATGATCACGGGCCGCCTGCACTGGAGACCGCGCGGCGCCAAGATCGCGGGGAAGATCGGCCTCGCCGCCTTCGACTTCCCCACCGGCACCCTGCTGCTCAACGAGGCCGGCGGGAAGAAGCGGGCCGCGCTCCATCTGGTCGAGGGGGAGGCGGCGCTCGCCGCCTACGATTCCGGCGGCCTGGAGGTCCTGGCCGCCGACCTCGCGGCCTTCCGCGCGGCGCTCACCGCGGAGAGCCACACGCTGAAGCGCGCCCTGACCGATCCCCACCTGCTGAGCGGCATCGGCAACTCCTATTCGGACGAGATCCTCCACAGAGCGAAGCTCTCGCCCTTCCGCCTCACCGGCCAGCTCACGCCTGGGGAGATGGAGACCCTCTTCCAGGCCACCCGCGACGTGCTGACCGAATGGACCGGCCGCCTGCGCGCCGAAGCCGGCGACGGCTTTCCGGAGAAGGTGACCGCCTTCCACCCCAAGATGGCCGTCCACGGCCGCTTCGGCCAGCCCTGCCCCGTCTGCGGCACCCCGGTGCAGCGGATCGTCTACGCGGACAGCGAGGCCAATTACTGCCCCACCTGCCAGACCGGCGGCCGGCTGCTGGCCGACCGGGCCTTGTCGCAGCTCCTCAAGAAGGATTGGCCGCGGACGCTGGAGGAGTTGGAGGCGCGGAAGCGGGGGATCTGAGGAATTCCGCCAGCCGCGCCACCCCCGCCGCGAAACGATCAGGTTTCGAGAGGAGCGACAACACGAGAAAATCGTCCGTCAGGAAATCGAAAAAATATCCCGGCTGGACGAGCACGCCGGAGCGAGCGAGAAGCCCTAGCGCCAGCTCTTCGTCGGAGACCGGCAGCGAGACGCGGATCAGGACGGCCCACCCTCCCGCCGGCTCGAAGAGCTCGGCCGCCGGCACGCCCGCCAACGCCGCCCGGAGCGTGGCGAGATTTCCGCGCACCCTGTCGAGGATCGCCGCCCGGATGCGCGGCGCCAGGGCGAGCACCTCCGGGAGGGCCCGCTGGACCGGCGTCGAGACCGAGAGATAGCTGTCCGCCACCATCTCCAGGGCCTCCAGGGCCCGGCGGCGGAGATCGGGGGGACCGCCCACCCGGATCCATCCCAATTTCCAACTCGGGAGCCCAGCGCTCTTCGACAGGCCCCCGAGCGAGAACGCGAGAGCCTCCCCCGAAGCCGCCGCCGGACCGGCCCGCAGCGGATCGTCCGCCAGCCCGAAGTCGAAGAAGACCTCGTCCGAGATCAACGGCACCCCGCGCGACGCGCAGAGAGCGAGCACCGCCGCCTGCTCGGAGACCGAGAGGAACGCTCCGGTCGGATTCCCCGGATGGATCACCGCCAGCAGCCGCGTCCGGTCCGACAACGCGAGCTCGACCCGCTCCGGATCGAGAGCGAACCGCCGTCCGGGCTCCAGATAGACGTGGCGAAGGACGAGCGAATCCAGCGCCGCCAGGCTGTCGAGCAGCGGATACGACGGCGCGGCGGTGAGCACCTCGTCCCCGGGATCGGCGAGCAGCTTGAACAGAAAGGAATACGACTCGCTGGTCGAAGCCGTCAGAACCAGATCCTCCGGCGAGACCGGATCGCCCGGCGTGGAGAGGTGCGCGGCGAGCGCCTCGCGGGCTTCTGGAATCCCCCGCGGGTGTGGCTCATACCGAGCCATCGCACCCCGGCGGAGCAGCTCCGCGAGCTCCTCCGCCGGGTACGTAAGCCCCACCCGCGTCGGGTTGGTCTCCGTGAGATCGATCGTCTCCAACCCCCGCGCCGCCCGCTCTTCCACCGCCAGCGTCAGCCGGTTCTTGGGGTGCTCCCAGGGGAGACGGCGGGAGAGGGCGGCGGACATGGAGGGAGTCTACCGTCATCACCCTCCTTATGACCCCACGAAAATCGACCGGATCAGCCGGCCCACCACGGAGCCGTCAAAGCTGGCGGTCAGCTCTGCATACAGGGCGAGCGCCCCGGAGTTGCTCATGAGCTCTGCCCTGGTGATGACCGGATTGAGCACGAGCAGATCATTGGGCAACGTCTGCTTGAGCAGATCCGGAGCGATCAGGCGATCCAGGGCCTCTTTGGCAATGGCGTTGATGTTCACGCCGGCGATCTGGAGAATGCCTCCTACAGCGCCGCCAAATTGCCCTCCAAGGTTGACCGCGGGCTGCCCTAATTGCACAGCGATCGTGTGAGGATCGGCCACCACCACGCGGAATGGCAGCGTCGCATCGAAAGGCTGATTCACGAGCCTGGTCTTGAAAGGGCTGCCAAATGGATTCTGGACGCAGGCCCAGTCATCGACATCCCCGTGCAAGCCCAGGGTGGCGACATCCCCTGCGACCGTAAGGTCCTTGCCCCAGATCCTGGCGACGATATTGCCGGCGCTGAAATGCGCGCAGTTGTCGTTTGGCAAGGGAACTGTATCAACGAGAGGACCGATCTTGCGTTGCAGGTCCGACAGGTCGGCGAAAATACGCGCGTTGACCTGAACCTGGCTACCGATCGGCAGGAACGAGAAAAAGCCGGAAACTAATATCGAAAGTGGAATCCCTCGGACGGTTTGAGGAAACGGTATCGGAGGGATGGGGACCTCATCCAGATGCGGCTGGAGAGGTCCTGCCTGTACGGCGGAAGCTGCGCTCGCGAGTAGGGGCTCAACAGCGGTCGACATGGCATCCTCCTCGGCCTCAGCCTTACTGGACCAGCGCCGGGATTATTCCGGCTTCGGTGTTGGCGAGCGCGGCGACGGCGGGTGTTGCATCGCTCGAATCGTGCAGTGCTGTCCACACCTTGATGGCATCGACCGGAATCCCACTGCCTGCCGCTGCCTTCTGAACCGCTGCGATGAGCTGCTGATCGAACAATTTAAAGGGCGTTGGATTCCGCTTGAAGACTTCTGTGATGCTGTCCTTGAGGTCTCTGATCCGGTCGTCTCGCCGTTGAATCATGGCTGTCTGGACATAGCTCCTGAGCTCCCGATTTCCCCACACGTTGACGAAGGTCCGGCTCGGATCCGCGATCGTCTGGCCCAGCACCGTCCCTGACTTGAGGAACTCGACCAGGAACGGCCGCAGGATTGCGGCGACACCTCCAAGGTCGATCGCACCCGAGAGGATGTCATCGGGTGTGAGATTGAGGCTTGCGATGCTGGTTTCGAACAGCAGCTCCTGGCTCAGGGCGTAGCGTGGAGTCGTGGGGGACTCGCGGTTCCAGACGTCCGTATCGCGGGCCGTCACCGCCGTCGCAGCGGAAATGGGATCTACGTTGATACGGATGTAGGCTACCTCGAAGACCTTGCCTTGGTGCGGACCGTCCTTGAATGGAGTATCCTCGTGCCCCTCGAACGTCTCTTTTCTGCCGTCCGGCAGCACCAGATCCAACCGGTATTTCCAACCCTCGGGCCGGTCCCAGTCATGATTGTTGTGGTAGGTCTTCCCCCTGGCGACCATGAGCACCAGCTCGTTGTCGCCAGCATTCAGCTTGAAGTCCGTCTCCGTGTGTGTCGGAGCATTGAGGGCGATCTTGCCGTTGAGGAACACCAGAAGATCGTCGTAGGGGTCTTCGGGGACGATGGCACGGACGAAGACGGGCTTGCTCAGATAGAAGCTCGTGGGAAGCCCCCCGATCCCCTCATCCTTCGGGCTCTGTTGCCGTTGGGTGATTGCGAAGACCTGGTCATGGACCCGGGCCAGAAGGTCGCGGATCTCCAGGCCGGGCTCGCGAATCGAGCCCAGAAGCACGCTGGTATAGGGAGAGAGGCCTCCGATGTTGCCGCTCACCGCCGGCTGGCCGTAGGTTGACGCGTACCCGAAGAGCGTGGCGGGAGGGGCCCCCTGCTGGGGCTTGGCGAGGCCCGGCTTCCAACCCGGAACGGTTTTGAGCTTCTTGCCTCCAATAACCGGGAGATCGGCGTTGGTCCGGCACGCGTCAAGGAAGACGAGCTTGACAGCCCCATCCGGAGCGCCGCTCAGGCTCCTGAGAATCACCTTGTCGAGCGATATCTCCGGCTTTGCCGGATCGATGGTCGAGCCAACCGGCAGGAGGTAGTTGGCTCCGTTGAGCTGATAACCATGTCCCGAGTAGAAAAACAGAACGACCTTGGCTTTTGCGATCTGCTTTCTAAAATCGGTGAGCGCAGTTTTGATTTCGTTTACGTCGCCATCGAGCACGGTCATAATAGAGAACCCTAGCGCTTTGAGAGCCCCGGTCATGGCCGTGGCGTCCTCCTTGCCGCTCACACGATCGCTCCCTGTATAGCCATTCCCGATGGCCAGTGCGAAATTCTCGCTGGATTGGATGATTTGTGTCCTGCTCATGGCAGCGCCTCTACACTTTCATTGAAGCTCCCCATGGGACAAATTGGGCGGCTCATGGGATATTTAAGCTTCCTGCACTCGTCTGAATCCAGATCCGAAAAGCTCTTCGATTGGCTGTACTTGACGTGAGGCACAGGCCGATCCGCCCAGGCCGGGGGGCTCTGAGCCAGATCATAGAAATAGGCGAAGTCCCGGGCCACGCCGTCGTCGCAAGGATCATCAGGAGCCATCATGTGAGGACGGCTATTGGTGAGCTTGATCGCGAACCCGGTGGAGCTGATTGGCAGAGTGAACTCAGACGTTGTACCTGCTTCGCCAGGAAATGGGGTCAAGCGCAGCTTCAAAACCTGACCTCCGTCCGTGTCGACCGGGATCTCCACATTGGCGACGAAGATCTGCGCCATGGCCTGAGCCATCTCTCCAGGCGTCTCTTCTGCTCCGACGCGGCGGAAGCTCAAGGGGTGGACGTAGTCGGCGCCGTCATCCCTCCTGGTGCTCAGATTACAGGCCTTCACAGTGGTGAACGGAAAGCGGACCCGTGCCACCAGCGGAGCCGGTGGCGCCGTCGGTGGGTCTGACGGGTTTGACGGGGGAAGGAACGCCTTGTTCAGCGTATAATGCGACTGCGGTGTGGAGCTCACCTGCGCCAGGTTCCCCAGGTAGGCGAAATCGACGGCATCCTGGAAACTGAACGGCAGGATGCGGGCAGGGCTCTTCGCCAGTTGAGATTTGCTCGGCTCGGTGTCCGGTAGAATCGAGATCTCTTGACGATCCAGGGTGCAGAGACACAGCCCATCGCCATCAATCTCGCAGGCATCGACATCTGTACATTCCGGAGCTGAGGTCGGAAATAGGATCTGCGGTGTGTGGGCCATGACGCACGTCATCTCTGGCGTCGGATGTCGAGCATCGACGAGGAGGGCCGTCATGTGGCTGGCGCCGTCAGGGGTGTTGTTGGGCACCAAGGCAATGAGGCCATGCATAATGAGTTGAATCGGTACCGAGGTCATTGTTTCTCCTTTCCTGAAGATTCTGTCGTCAGAGCTGGCGCTGCTCCGCGCGAGCCCGACGGTCGTTCCGTGCTCAGCATTAGACGGACTGCAATCTTCGTTTTCTCACTCCTGCCTTGCCGGAAATCGTCCAGCCCGTGGATGCTCCTGGGAGCCGTGCTCGCGCTCTGTGTGCTGGTGGCCTGTGGCCGTGAGCAGGGCGGGGCACGGTCTCGCCAGCGCGGCAGCGAGCCGTCCCGGCGCCTTGCCTTTCAGCCCGGAGAGGGGCGGTTGGCCGGAGTGGAATGGACCGATATGCGGTCGTCCAGCGATCTGCGGAGCCGCGCTCCAGGCCTGCGGCGCAAGGCTATCCAGGCTCTGGCCAGTCCGCAGGACCGGCACACGATCGGAGCCCTGCGCGCCGAGGCCGTCGTGCTCCTCCTGGACGGCCGTCTTGACGAAGCCTTGGTCCGGCTCTCTCAGGCCGTGGAGCTCGCTCCCGGCAGCGCGGTCGCCTGGAGCGATCTGGCCGCCGTCCGCTTGCAACGCGGAGCAGCCCACTCCGATCCCTACGATTTCTTCCTTGCCCTCGCCGCCGCCAACCGGGCTTCCCACCTGAGCCCCGCTCTGCCCGCGATCCTGTTCAACCGGGCTCTCGCTCTTCAGCGGCTCTCGCTCAACGAGCCCGCCGGCGAGATGTGGCGTCTCTATCAGAGGTCGGAGCGTGATCCCCACTGGTTGCAAGCCGGGCAGGAGCACATTGCAGCCCTGGCGCAGGGAGCCCGGCGGCCGGCTCCCGAGGCACGCCGCGAGGCGGTGGAGCGAGCTGTCGAGCGCGGAGACCTCAGACAGGTGCGGGCGATCGTCGCCGGCTCGCCGCAAATCTTCCGCGAATACGTCGAAGGGGACCTCCTCGTCGCCTGGGCGGAAGCCGTGGCGGCGCATCGCGACGGGGAAGCCCAGCGGCGACTGACGCTCGCGCGGGCCATCGGCGAGGCTCTGGCGGCGAGCAACGGCGAGCGCATGGCAGCCGACACCGTCGCCCAAATCGACGATCTGAAAGCGCATGCGCCGCGGCGGCTGCCCCGTCTAGTGAGTGGAATCAGGGCCTACGGCCGCGGAATCTCGCTCATTCAGGGAGGGGATTTCGCCAACGCTCTGGCGCCGCTCCAGACGTCGCTCCGTCTGCTCACGGCAGAGCACAGTCCTCTCGCTGGCTGGTCCACCTACTGGATCGCAATCTGCCACTATCAACATTTCGAGTATCCCTCGGCGCTCGCTCTTCTCAGCTCGTTGACCCGGGGAGACCGCTATCGCGACCGCTACGCGGCGCTCCATGGGCAAGCCCTGCGGACCGAGGGCATCATCGCGATCATCCAAGGAAACCCGGCCGCGTCGCTGACCGCCTACCAGGCCGCGATGGCCGATTTTCGCAAGCTCGGCGAGACCGCTTACGCTGGCAAGACGGCATCGCTGGTGGCGAGCAGCCTGGACTACCTCGGGCAGCGGAGCGAGGCCTGGCGCCAGCTCTATCCTGCGCTGATCGAGCCTGCGATCCGGGACACGCCTTCGCTGCGGGAGGGCCTCTGTCTGACGGCCTCCTGGCTCGCGAACGAGGAGGGCGAGAGGGAGATTGCCCTCTCGTTTCATGATGAGCTCGTGCACAGCGCCTTGGCTTCCGGCGTCACCTATCGGATCGTCGAGGCGCTCCGGGGACGTGCCGAGATCCTGGCGGCGCTCGCCGATACGGACAGGGCCCGGACGGACCTGGCCCAGGCGAGGCAATATCTGAATCAGGGCAAGAGCACCGATCCGGGCATCCGTCAGGACCTAGATGGAAATCTCAAGTGGGTTGAAGCGCAACTGGCGAGATCTCCGAAGGAGGCGATCGCTCTTCTCGACGACGTGATCCAGGTCCTGCGCTCGTCCTCGTATCATTACCGACTCGCGCAAGCGCTCTTCGCCCGCGCCCGTTCCAAGGAGACCCTGGGGCAGAGCGACGACGCGGAGCGCGACCTCTCCGCAGCGATCGCCGAGTTCGAGCGCCAACGCCAGAAGATCGCCACTCCGGAAGAGCAGATTTCCTATTTCGATCGCACACGGGAGATTTTTGACACCATCATCCAGCTACAACTGGAGCGACGCCGCCAGCCTTCCGAGGCCTTTCGCTACAGCGAGCGGGCAAAAGCGCGCGTGCTGCTGGATTGGGTTCTGGCCCAACCGGTGGGCGGGACGATACCGGAGCGAGCCCGGCAGAACGCGGAAGCCTCCGCCGACCCGGTGTCTCTGCAGCGGCAGATACCCACCGGCACCACGGTGGTCGAATATTGGGTGCTTCCTCAAAGCGTTCAGATCTGGGTGCTCCGCCGCGACCGTTTCGCGGCCGAGACCGTGCCGGTCAGCGCGCAGAGCCTCGAAGCCCTGATACAGCGGATGAGCCATGAGTTAGAGCAGAACCGGAGAGCCGACTTCTTGAAGACATCCTCCACACTCTATGAGCTTCTGATCCAGCCCGTCGCGCGGCATCTCGCTCCCGCCGACCGCCTCGTGGTCGTGCCGGACGGAGCGCTGCACGGCCTCCCCTTCGCCCTGTTGCGGGACAGCCGAAGCGGAAGGTACCTGATCCAGGACCACGTCTGCTCGGTAGCGCCCAGCGCAAGGCTCCTGATCGCCAGCCTCCGCCGCGCCGGGGAGCTCGCCTCCAGCCAGCCTCCCCGGGCGTTGGTAATGGAAGACCCCGCTTTCGACAGCAGCCTTTTCTATAGCATCCCTCGTCTGAGAGCATCCCACCTCGAGCGCGTCATCCCTGGGCTCTTCCCAGGATCGCGGATGCTGAGGGAAGAGGCCGCGACGCGGAGCGTCTTCCTGGATAGTGCCAGCGATTTCGAGATCCTCCACTTCGGCGGACATTCCCTGGTCAACGCGAGATACCCACTGCTCTCCCAGATGCTCTTCGCGCCTGACAAGGACGACCGGGCTCGCGGCGTCCTTCACTCCGGCGACCTGCTGGGACGTCGCTTCGCGCATACCCGCCTGGCCGTCCTCGCCAGTTGCAGCACCGCCGCCGGTCGAATCTCCAGCACCGAAGGGGTCGAGAGCCTCGCCCGCCCCTTTCTGGCTGCCGGCGTGCCGGAGGTCGTCGCTTCACTTTGGGACGTGGACGATCCACCAACCGCTGAATTTTTCGCGCGGTTCTACCACCACCTGGCACAGCGCTTCGACGTGGCCGGAGCGCTCCAGGCCACCCAGGTTGAAGCTCTTGAGCACGGCATGGACCCGAAGGCCTGGGGGGCCTTCGAAGTCATCGGCGGCAGCGCCACGGATTCGAGTCTCATCCACTGATCAGCGGAGGACGGTCTGACGGCCACGGGTGGGAAATTCCGCGACACGGTCGTCTCTTGAGGATGACGTGTCGCAAAAAGCTCCCGCCAACTCGAGGAGGCTGCCATGCAGGAAACCGGCCAGGTCATCATCGGCGCGATCTTCGTCTTGATCTCCGCCGCGGGGCGATTCAACACCCCTCCCACCAATCGTTCGTCCACGACGGCACTGCGCTACTACACGGCCTTTTTCTGTTATCAGCTTGTGGGAATGGGTCTCTATTTCGCGCTGTTGAGCTTTCGTCCCCTCCTGGAGGGCATCAGGATCGAAGCGGCGTACTTCGGGGAATTGCGCGAGGAGCTTTCGTCCGCTCCCTTCGTCGCCTTGCTGTTAACGGTCCTGCTTCCCAAGATCCCTCTGCTGGCGGAGGCAGACTCCTGGATCCTGGAGCGCCTTCAAAGGATGGGGGCCATTCCCCATGAGGCTCGGCGGCTTGCCTCGGAGCTCCAAAAGTCCCGGTTCTCCTTTCCGCCGCGCCTGCGGAAGGAGGTGACGGAACGGCTCGTCAGCGAAGGCTTCCAGGCCGACGACCTCGTCTTCGACGAAAGCCCGGGGCTCGGTTACGTCTGGACCAGGACCTCGGCCCTGATCGTCCTGATCGAAGAGTGGGAAGGCGACGGTAAATTCACCGGTTTCCTCGATCAGTTCGCGTCAGAATACAGCGCGCTCAAAGAGAGCTACCGGCGGCTCAAGCCGAAGGTCCGCAACTATTTCCGGCTGTCGCGGGTCAGCGCACCGGACGAACACGGCCGGAGCGACGACCTGGTGATCCAGGTGCGGGCCGACCTCACGGAGCAGAGCAACGAGATCCTCAAAGGACTCTATAATCTCGTCAGCCGCGGGTTGCTGCAGTGTGGGATCACGTACGGCGCACGGGCCGCCAGCCTCGCGATGCTCGGCTTCGACCTGCACACGGTGGAGCTCAAGCCGAAATTGACGCTCAATCACATGATGGCGCTGTTTGGCATGGTCGCGGTCATCGTCCTGGGGGCCTTCATGTTCCTCGGCACGCCGCCGGGGGTCAGCTTCGAGGTGCTCCTCACGCGCATCGTCATGATCTCCGTCATCTACAGCGTCGCTACGGTCTGCGCCGTCTCTCCCAAGGAGCGCTGGAGCTTCGCGCGACGGGACCCGCACAGCGTCAGGCCGATCGCCTTCTACTTCGCGGCCGGCATCCTGGCGGCCCTGGCGAGCCTGGCCCTCAGCTTTCTCTACAACCTGGCGATCTTCCGTAACCTGCCAATAACCTGGGGGCAGGCGCTACTCAACTATCCCTGGTGCCTGAGCTCCTTCACGGCGGCGTTCCTCATGGCATGGATGACGGACGACACGCCCACGGCCCTCCTGACCCGCGCCCGGCTGCGGTGGGTCGAGGGTCTGGCCGGAGCAGGAGCCCTTGCGATCACTGTCTCGCTGGTCTTCCCCTGGCTCGATGCGGTGGCGCTCAGCCGCCATACGGTGCCGGCGCCCCGCTTACCCTTTCCTGCCGCGTTGGCGATGAGCTGTGCCATCGGTTTCATGATCGGATATCTGATCCCCACCTGGTACCGGGAGGCGCCAAGAGAGGGAGGGCTGCTCGCCGACGCCGAGCTGGCGGACCGGCTGCAGCCCCTGGGTACGAGCGCCTGACCGCCAACGGGCCGCGGGGTGGCAGGTCTACGCCCCGCCGCCCCTCGCCCCGTCCCCCTCCACCGACACCAGACGCGACAGACCGGCGACCTCCGCCGAGGTCGCGCGGCTGAACAATCAGATCTTCGTTTTCGTTCTGTTGGCCGTGCTCGTCATTCAGGACGTGCGGATCGCGCTGGACGTACGCCGGATCGTCCGGCAGAGAGCGACGCCCGCCGGCGGGTTGACCGCGAAGGGTGGGTCTATCCTCGCCGGCTAGCCAGGATCAACGTCTCATCGTCGTCACGGTGTCACGGCCACCCCCGTCAACGTCCCCCTGGCCTGCGCCGTGCCGGCGCCGTTGCGCAGCACCAGGAAACCGATGTAGGCGTTCGTGGCCATCGGGATCGTCTGCGTGCTGAAGATCTGGGTCCACACCGCGCCGTCACTCGAGATGTACGCCGAGAAGTTGTTGACGGCGCGGGTGAGCTTGAGCCAGCGCGGCGGAGAGGTGCTGCCCGTGCTCGGCCCGTCGCTGTC
>C688J35102_120989412_pt1 | contig 11201 bp, 11 predicted proteins | sample HopSoiMetagenom2_FD_35102 | JGI IMG/M metagenome (IMG submission 35102)
ATATCCCTGCAGGGCAGGTGGGCTAATCATTCGAAATCTAATATAGCTTCAGGACGGATTCTTTACCAGCTGACGTGGCCGTGAAGCCCGTGTGTGTCCCAGTCCTGATAGCGACAACTCAAATGACTAATTCCCGCTAATGTATACAATGGTATACAGAAAATTGTTCGCTTCACACGGGGGTCTTTTATTTATGAAAGAACAAGGTAACGACATAACCATCCAGTTTATGTCCACTGCCTACACCGATGAACGAACATGCTGCATTAACTAACCAATCTGTAGCCATCGTTTGATATGCCTCTTTTAGAGGAGTTAAAGCGTTCTTTCAAATTCTCCTGTGGTGCTTTTTATGCAAGCTAGTGTAAACGAAGGTACTTTTCAGCCCATTTTCTAGGTAGATGGACTAAGAAACTACATTGTTTGCATAAATAGTCCAATCTTTCAAACTCCGACGATGAGGTCATTATAACATGACATCGAGGACATTGCAGTCGGCGGTGTATCAGTCTTGGACCTCTTTCCATTTCAATATCATTCACTCCCTCTACCTGGAAAGTATCAAGTCGGACGTATACCGACGGTTTCTTCCTCTGCATATCCAAAGTTCATTCTGCTAATTATTATAGCATATAACCCGCTTCAGAGAGGGAGGGAGGTAGCTGCTACAACCAATTTTATATAATCTTAGAGATTATTCACTTGAGTATTCATTTAATGCTTATTATGATCTATATTTAACATTCACTTGTGTTTTAAGGCTGTACCATATGAAAACCGTCGGGCCCATACAGAATCAGAAATACTGAATTGAGTAGGTGTTATTATGCTCGACGATATAAAACATTTTACCTCTTTTTTCTGCCTAGACAGATTCGTAAAGAATGATACAGTCCAGAGAATTTACCTAACTCCAAAATTAGCCGAATACAAAGTCGTATGATGTCTTTGTTACTGTTTGGTGAAACATGGATAATAGACTTTCGTTTATCGTTATGATAGAGTAATTCAAATAATTAAGCTGGTTCATATACTACTTATTTAATCAAAGTAAAGTATATTATTGTACGGCTAGTTATTTAGTTCGTACCAAATTGACACACAATGGAATTGATATAGATGAATTCATTTTACTTACTATTTATCCTACTGCAGTAATATTTGCGATAGGTTATATTGCAAGAAAAATAAATTTGGCTGAATCGTTAAAGTACGCAATCCAGGCCGCTGCAAGTATTATATTTTCCATCATTTACCTGCTCACCATACCCAATGGCGGGGCGCAAGGTCTTGCTCTAGTCCTCTTGTTATTTGGTCTAGTCTTATTATATATGGCGAGAAAGGAGAAGTTGACTCCTACTTTAACCTAAATTCTATGTATATTTTCAAATAGAAAATAGGTATTGGCTAGAAGATCCTGTTATCTGAACTCTAATATATAAGTGATCCTGGTTAAGAGGATCCATGAAAAATTTTCCACCTGGCTTAGACCGCGTTAGCAAAAATGCGGGTCATTTAACTATAACTCGTTTAATAATACCTAGTGATTACTTTTACTCATCATATAACAGTACGTGAGGGATAAAAGGTTTATTGATTTGGATAACTAGTATCGAGTTATGATCGCAAATAGTATCTCAGCTGTCTGTTAGGAAACGGTTACTAACGGTTTGGTTAGAGAGTAACTTAGAAGGAGATTCTAATCAGATCTACTAACGTTAAATCGAAGATAGCTCTGTTCGACATAGAGGGAAAATAAAGCGATCTATATTTTCAGAGCTAGTTGAGGCATAATATTCACAGGTTTTTGGAACCTCTAATTTAAAGACTGACACTAGAACTGACTGCGTAAACAGAGAAGTAAGGTGTGTCTGAGTTCATCTCCCTGCTTGGGCATTCCCTATCAGGGCTGGAATATATGATTAAATGTAATTTTTTCTCAACCAGACATGAAAAGAAAGACTGTCCTAGACTGGTCCAGCTTACTTACGACTATAACCTAATTTCATGGATAGGATTGATAAATCATGTTAATTAGAATTATGATTATTAGGTAGCCCCTGATTATCGGCTCGAGTTTCCATGGTAAAGAAAATTATTTACCACGATGAGTAGATTTATACGTCGAGGCTTTGTTGAATGAGTAATACTTGTAGCCAAAAAAAGAGGCAATTACGAAATTAGGCACTGATAATAAAAGGAAAAAAAATGAGGAGTGCAATGATGACATAAATAAACCGAATATACCCGCTGAGCCTGCAATTATAACTAAAAATAACATAGTGCTCTTCTGAACTGGCAATGTTGTAGATCTATGTCTGCACTATAAAGACCTTTCAGGATATTTCCAATTTGATCTCCTGAAGGACTACTAATTATTGCCTCGACTTTGCTTGTCCATATATATGTCATCAAGATTTCATCAGGATAGTTCATCTGATTTTTTTAACAAGTATACTCATACACCCTGTAGACGCTCCCGACATTCCGATAAGAAGGGTAATTCCATTTAGCAGTATCAAGCATTATCTCACGTAGAGGTACCACATTATTGAGATAAATTCTCTCATTCTTTGATTGGCCTAATATATTATAAACTGACTCGCCCACTAATATCTGATTAGCTTGGGTTATAGAAGCAATTTTTGATGCTATGTTAATTGCGGAACCCAAGATGTCGATATGCGCCTTTTGAACATCCTTCCCATATACAACTACCAAAACTTCCCCATAATCGATGCCGATTCTCACCTTAATATCAGGAAAACTCATCTCTTCAAAAATTGGGGATATGACGTTTTGAATAATATCAAGTATAGTCTTAGAACAGCTCATTGCATTGACGCAAGCCTTACTTGGATCGTGCCCTGCTGGGAATAACACTATAACTGCATCTCCTACATATTTAAACACATATCCGCCGTAACCAGAAACGACAACGCTTATCTCTTGAGCGAATACCTGAATCAACAGAGCAAACCTGTCTTCTTGCATTGAGAGACTCATTTGGGTTGAATTATTGATATCTACAAATAGGAAGACGAAGTTTGTTTTCGAGTTCACGTGTCTTCTCAACAGTTTCCTGCTTTCTTGGGTGGACATGTCAAGTTGAACCCCATTTTTCAATGTTTTTCTTACTCTCGCACGGATTTGGTCGAATAAGGAACCCGCGGGTAGTTCGTCGATTACAATGTCCATGAGCTATCGTTCCCTAGCAATCAAAAAATAACCCAAAGTTAGGTTCCTAATCATAATCATTCTTAATTTTAAGATCATATATTTGTTCGATTGGTCAATATAGGTAGCATCAGCCTGACTACATCAGTGTGACTCATGAGCATTAAATTAAACGATTGTGCGTATTACTAATATATTTCCGGATAATGCATATATGCTAATGCATGAATATACCATCAATAGATTCAGACAAGATGTCAGTTAAAGTAGATCTTGTACAGTCCCTATATAGTGTAATAGATGAACTTGGCAAACAAAATATTCAAAAAGACCTTGTAAGTTCCGATCTTCAAGCTTCAAGAAAATATCTACAGATTATCATGGACACTTGCCTGTCAAGGCTGCAGAACACCTCAAAAATCGAAATTGCTGATAATTTGGTACTAGATCTCTGCGAGGCTCTTTTACATTTCATGCTTACTGCCTCGACCTTGCCTTCTGCAAGAAAGACTGAGGTTAATAAAAAGCTAAAAATCGATTTAGCCATTCCAAATGTACGATGCTTGATGAAAAATCCTCAGAAGGCACTAGTTATTGCTATCATCCGCGAGCCAGAGAATATAAAAAAAATCTCACAGCTTAAATCGATTCAGCCCGAAATCGATAACATCTGGTTAATTTCTGCCCGACCACTACAAATTCCACATCTGAGAAATTATAGTGTATTTCAAGGGGGTTCCTCGAAGAGATTCTGCGATATAATTATTGATATAAAAAAGTTTTTGAGAAAATCTGGAGATAATAGCATCAGATTTGTTCATTCGTAGGTAGATCGGTTATAGACAACAATTGAAAAATCGAGTATTTAGGAATTTCAAGGATTCCGCCTGCATTGGGTAGAGTCCCTAATCGCTTTGACTACTTCAGGAATTTGCCATCTGAGACTAAATATAGGCTTTATATTGATTATGTCTGATGGATTCAATAATAATACAACTCTTTCTATATGCCATATTTGTAAATCTTGGACGCACCAACCTGTAATGAGTATACTAAATTACGGACGTTTAGGTTCCTCACCATAGTCAATTCATCTAATTTTAACTGTAAATCAAGGCGCCGCCAAGTGTTATCTTAGGCAATCAGATACTATTGACATCATTGACAGGCATTTAGTAATATCAAGTACGATGATTGTCCTCCTCTAAGATTTTCAGATCATAATTATGATGTGCTAAGCGAGTCTTGATAATTAAGTTAATAAGTTAGATATTCTAATATAGACATTTATAGAGACGGGATGAGCTTCCTGAGTGCCCAACTAAGACAGTCCGTATTAGCTGCGCTGGCTGACCGGGAGATTGTCAAGATTTTGGATTGCGCGTTAGTTAGGGAGAGATCAGTAAATGAAGTGATTAGAGAGTGCAATATTCCACATACCACTGCTTATAGAAAAATTAAGTGGCTTCTAGATAAGAGACTTCTTATATCGACTAGGAACGAAATTACTGAAGAGGGAAAGAAGTTCACTTTGTTTAGAAGTGTGTTCAAATCACTTAGAATTAATTATGAATATGATAATATTGTCGTATACGCAGAGTATAATATTGATCCTGTGGAAAATGTAACAGAAAAATTACTATCCATCCATTGAATGAAAAATTTGAGCGGTGAAAATAGATTAAAAAGCTAACTGTTATATCTCAAAGTTATCGGCGAGTCGCCTTTGGGATTTGTAATAGTAATAAAACCTGAACCATAGAAGGACGCTAAAAAAAACCATGGCGGCCACGTGAATTTCCAACCAGATCTCCTCAAAATTTTGAGTAATAAACAGACCGTTTTGTTGCAAAACGTTCGTAATTTCGCCCATAATCCAAATAATAATAAATATCGAAATTTGAGATTGAAAATTCCTAATACTTCTCGACTTAATTACTATCCAGAAAAATAAGCCAAGGGCAATCACTAAAAGGGGAAGGGTTAAATTATTTGAAATGTCCTCAGTCGATTCGATAGCTACTATCTAGATCCACCTCTCAGCTTTTTTGTAAGTATAGAACTCGGATATAGAATCCGTATCATGAGAATGCCAAACACAATTAGGATCACGACGGATAACGGCTCAAGGAATCCCTCCCCTAATATATGATACCCCAATAGCTCAGCGAAGTGATATAAACCATGTATCACAATAAACAGGGTTAAAACAATTGTTAAAGTTCTTACTCCATATTTATTACCGGCCTTAATCCTAATACTGATATATAAGGGAATTATCGCAGCACTGAAAATCGCAATGATACTAATAACATGAAATGACATAGTATACAAATTGTTATCTTCATTATTGGAGTCACGCAATTAATAAATGCTAGAACCTGGGTATACCTATGGAGAGCAGAGTCTCACGCCACTAAATCCTAAATGTAGGGTTGACTTCGCTTCGAAATTCCAAATTCTAATTGTACCATGTGATTCCAATTAAAGTTTTTAATTTTATAAAAGTCTGGAATTTTGCTCCCTTGAAGGATATGAAAAAGCCTCGACTGATGGTAACGTGAACTAATATTGAATTGTGAAGAACCAAGACAATACACGACTATAGTACTCAGGCCTAAAAAATGATTATCAATTGTAAGATATAGAATATTAGGAGTTTTATTAGAGCCTCGCTTAGACTTAAATGAATTTATACCCATCTGGTATTCAGAGGCCGGACCGGACAGGCCATATTTTTTATCATTTCTTACTTTCAAGTTGTTATCGATGATGGAAGGATTAAATAAAACAATAATAGTGATGAAACACTTTCAATTTTCTAACTTTAATTTAGTTAGTATGATAATTTTATGGGCTAGCTGCGGTCTTGATATGTCCGGTTTTGGCGCAACGTGATAAGATTATTCAAGCAATATTTTTTAAGAAAGTCCTGCGAAATATTACTACGACTAATGTTCATACCAAGACTAGAGAAATATAAATATCCAATTGATGAAGATTATCGACATTTTTTAGATTGCAAGATACGTAAACAAGGTAGGTTAAATGATTGCGGACGTTGCAAATATGTTTGGGAACATTGGTATGGGACCGACACCCCATACGATATGAATGCCCATCCTTAACAGTTGAATATGCCAGTCCATTCTCTTCAAAACAGTTATTTCATTCTGATGTAACGGCAGAATTAGTTATCAATTTTTTCTAGTTTTTCTATCTTCTTCCAAGTTTGACCTTGAGGATCCGCATTTATAGTTACCAGATGTAGATATCTCTTGGAGAATTGAAGGTCATTCTTTCTGGGAGTTACCACGAAACGGAATAGTCAAAGCAGTCATGTCGTATCTTGCTAATAAGAATTATTAAATAGTGTTCTGAGCGGATGCTCTTATACATTTCGTTAGTCTAACAAATTTTTTAGGCATATCAAATTTTGATTATAAGGAAGAAAAGAAAACTGTACCAGATCAATGTATGTCCGTAACCGTACGCGTGTATGCTGGCCTGTACTTATTAGCTGGACACGGAATCCTGTAGATTAACTGTTCTGAAAAGATACGCAAGGTGGCAAGATCTAGCCTGTAGGTCAATTCCAGGTGTTTTACCTTATGTAGATAATATCAAATATTCAATGATATTCAGTACACAGTGTGAAGGAGTCTTCATTTTTAAAAAAAATCATATAAGGTACAAGATAAATATTCTATAAAAGTTTTATAGTAGATTCTCTTGATCTAATCTATACTATTTAACATGAATTAGAATTAAATAAGGAGAAGTTATTCTCTAATATAACTAGAAATGAAACCTGTACATAGATCCAGGACAGAGATAATAGGCGCAATTTTGGAATGTGCTAATGGAAACGTCATAAGGATAACTGAAATTCAGTTTAGGACTTACTTATCGTATAATCTTTTAAGAGAATATCTGAAAATTCTTATTGAAAATGATCTTTTGGAATATATTGAAGGTGAAAGATCTTTCAAGACAACTCCCAAAGGAATGCATTACTTGGAAGTTTATAATCGAATGGGAGAGTTGGTAGTTCAAAACACCTTTGGCAAGAGGACTAATAATGTACGCGCCTAAGTTTTTGCCAACTGTGCTACATACCAAATCCTAATACATTCTCAGCTAGATTTTTACTATTTACCTAGTTCTGCAAATCTATAAAACGAAAGTACTAAACATTCGCCTAGTAATATAGTAACTAGGCGGATTTCTTTTCTTGTTCGAATTGTAACTTATTTTTCAATTCTAAATTTTTTCCCCAAGGATATATTCCAAATTCGGAAGGGAACACCTTGATCGTACGATTCTAATGGTGGCGGCTGCAGATTAGTAATTTTTATTTTATCTCTTTGCGTCTAATCTTGAGAACATTCGTTTTTCTTGTGCCGTTGGAGCGTTGTGGATCAACTGAAAATGACCTAACATACTGCGACGACTAAGAAATGTTTGAATCCTCTAACGCAATCCCAAAAACACTATAATATATTCGCAAGCTATTTACTATAAAACAGTAATGCTAACCCGGAAATTAACTTGAACCATTTATAAATTGGGTTAGGTGAAATTGAGGAAAACAGATGACGATTACTGTTTGTTAGTATTTCCTATTTATTTTCAGTGTATCGAGCATATTTTTCCATGAAGCCACCCTCTGGTGAATCGTTTTCCAAGATGTTTTTTCCAGTGAACCTGAGGAAGACATCATTTAACGTTGGTCTTCTCAAATCTACACGTCCAATATCGTTGTCTTTAATTACTGTTCTAAGGATCGGGATTAAATTATGTGATGCATCATCTACATGGATAGCGGCCACCCCACTCTCCTTGTCAAATTCCACCTTATGTACAAATCTGAATTGCTTCAATATCTTTCTGGTATCCTCTATAATTCTGTCTTGACTACCCTTATCTGTTAATTCGATCTCAATAATCTCTCCTCCTACATTTTCCTTAAGCCTCTCTGGCGAATCCAGTGCGATTATTTTTCCCCTATTGATAAACCCTATTCTGTCGCAAAGTACGTCAGCTTCTTCCATATAGTGTGTAGTCATTACCAATGTAATTTTCTCATATTGTACTAAACCTTTAATATAATCCCACATTATTCCTCTGCTTTTCGGATCCAGGCCTAATGTTGGTTCATCAAGAAACATTACCTTGGGTTTATGAAGGAGACCCCTAGCAAGTTCCAACCTCCTTCTCATACCACCAGAGTATTTTCTTACTTGATGGTCTTTCCTATCGGTAAGCCCTACCAATTCTAATACTTCCAGAATTCTGTTTTCTCTTATGTTTTGAGGAACACCATAGAGCAAAGAATGTAACTTCAGATTCTCGTACGCCGTGAGCATGTCGTCGCTACTGGGAGCCTGAAAGACAATCCCTATACTTGACCTAACTTTTGAAGAATCTTTGACTGTATCGAAGCCATTTACAAGAGCAGTGCCGTACGTAGGCTTTAGCAGCGTGGCAAGAATATGGATGAGAGTGGTTTTTCCTGCACCATTAGGTCCCAACAGCCCGAACACTTCGTTATCAAAAATATCAAGGTTTATCTCATCTAAAGCGACCATATTCCCATATTTCTTGACTAAATTACGAATCTTTATCAGAGAGCCTAATGCACCAACAGCAAAGTCTTCATAGAGTACAATTATGCTTTTCCAAATAAGTCAAATTCCGCAATAGTAGTTTAGCAATTATTTGTTCTGTATTACTGAAGCAAATTGTTTAGATATCGGTCACTTAATCGAATTATATGCAACTGCAATTTGAGTTTTAATATCAGCCGACTGAAGTGGGCTTTGAATAGTGTTAACTGAAGGAGGTTCGGTTCTACTTTTTCTTATCGATATGACCAAGGCGTTATTTCTTGGTTGGATATCCAAGAAAGTCCTGAAGGTTAAAGATTTAGCGTAGACTATTCTGTGTGGCCTTATCTCTTCGATGACATTGCTACCGAGTGCTTTCACGAAGTCGCGGATTTCGAGTAGTATTTGTTTGGGTTCCTGCTCCAAAGATGATAAATGACTTTCAAAAGATATGTCTCTAGCCTTATTTGAAATGAGTCCGAAATTCATATGTAAATACATAGTTTTAGAGAGTATTTTAAGTATTGTAGGCGTTTGTCTTCTAGCATGAAAACATATTGTTCTGAAGAACCTGCTATCTTAAATGGCATGCCAAATTGTACATTAGAATGGTGTAGTCTAAGAAAAGAATCCTAGACTTTATCCCAACTTTGCTATCGAAGTTTTTCTTATACCAATTACGCAAATGGCGTCCTTGACCAGCAAATGGGTCTACTATTGCAATTGAACGAGCAATACGACATAGATCTATTTTAGTTTTTAGAAACGATGTTATGAGTCTAGATCGAATTTGTGTGGGCAACACAAATCTAGAAACTTCATCAGCGTCGAGGTTATGGTGGTCTCTTTTGGAGTGCTCCAAAATTAGATATCACTGAGCAAATAATAGAAGCTACTTTAAAGGTACGAAAAAATAGTAGGGCATTGCTACTCTATGAACGTTCTTTTGAGCATGACTGGACAGTGCCTGCCTGATTTAGGTTTGGGTGTTAGCAAGCTTCCTGAATGCCCCGTCCTTAACAGTCACTATGCCAGTTTCTACAAGCGGTCCTTCGTCCAACGCTCTTTCCATCGCTTTATTGCCAAGTGCGATTGCTTCATCGATACTCAAATCGGGATTGTACTCTCGTTGGAGCACATCTAAGGCAATATCAGAGTAATGACCTATAGCAAAGCCAGATCCACGAAAATAAGTCCCGCTAGGGTCAACCTGGTACAACTGAATACCTGTTTGATCCAATCCAGAAATTATTATAGAGGCGGCTTGTGGTCTTACAGCGTAGATCGTATAGTTATGTAAGTAGGAGCTAAGGTACTTTGCAAGGGAATTGATATCTATCGGGCTTTCGTAAGAAAGTCGATGCCTTTGGGCTGCTATCCTAATCTCATCTATTAATTGTAGTATATCGCCAATATATCCAGAACCAGTAGCACCAATATGCTGATCTATGGTAAAGATCTTTTCCGCAGGCTCGACCAACGCTTTAGTTGGTTTAATATGACTCGAAATCAGTGCAAAGTCTCGTGTTTTTATACCAATGGTAGTTGATCCTCTGCTTACAGCTTCTAACGCGCTATCTACTAATACCAGTCGTCCTTCTGGACCATAATAGTAGGGATATCTCGTATTGTTACTAACTGCTGAGCTACCAATTTCTGACATTTCTAATTCACATGCTCCTGTTGCGGAAGCTGCATTACGTTTGGAATGACCAAAGCATCGATTCCGTTCCCTGAACCAGGATCTCTCTCCATTGCAGCGGATACCGCTTTTTCAGCAATCTGCTTTGCCTGCTCGTTAGTCATTTCTCTCTGGTATAGATTTTCAAGCACACCATAAGCAACTGGAGCTCCAGAGCCTGACGCGGCGAAGTCCTCACTGGTTATGGCGCCACTCATGTCGGCCACATAGACATGCCCGCCCTCACTATCAACTCCTGCGACTATCAACTCTACAAAGTATGGTTGGTAGTTCTTAAGACCAGAATATGCCAAGTTGGCAATCAACCTTGAGGATTCCTTAACTGTTAGAGGAAATCCCCTACGTAGTTCTATCAATTTTCGCTCACCTTTAGCAACTTTGATTATGTGTTCTGCGTCTGACAGCTGCCCTGCAACAGCAACAGCTAGTGTATCATCTATCCGTGTTATTTTTTGGGTTATTTTGGATCCTATAAAGAACCCTTTACTTGCTCTTCTGTCAGAACCAAGTATAACGCCGTACCTGGTTCTGAGCCCAACTATCGTTGTCATCTAATAATATATAGAAATACCTATTATTATTGACCACTTTTAGAAAAGAATGGTCACTACAATGACAATGGGTTACTGGCCACAATATTGTCATGATTATGTCCAATGTGTATTGCAATGGTTATTTATTCGTCCACCTTGCTGGTTCAGTGGCTATAAAGT
>C688J35102_120989409_pt1 | contig 11195 bp, 13 predicted proteins | sample HopSoiMetagenom2_FD_35102 | JGI IMG/M metagenome (IMG submission 35102)
CCAGGGGAGTCACCGCCGTCATGGCGGGAGGAACGGTGCTGCTGACCTCCGACCCCGGCTGGAGCGCGCTCAACATCACCGCGCTCGGGTTCTGCGTCCTCGGTAGCTCCTTGATCGGCGCCGCCCTGGCGCGGCTCGCGGTCGGGGCGGTGTTGATCCACCGCTCAGGGTTGTGGCGGGCGTCCCGGCGAGCCTGGATCGTCGGCGGGAGCGTGATCGCGCTGGCGACCATTGCCAACGCGATCTACTCCGTCATCTTCGTCCTGGGAACCTCACCCGCGATTTGAGCTACGCCGCCGGGAAGCGAGCCGCCCTCGCCTCCTGCGCTTCAACCGCGACCGCACCGACGCCAACGCTCGCCGCCACAGGCGCACCGGAACGTCTGGACCTCCGAGGGCTTTGAGCACGTCCCGGTCCTCTTCCATGCGGCGGCGAAGACGCTCCTTGAACTCCTTGTCCCTGCGCCGGTCGGCGATGTGCTTGTCGAGCTGGGCTCTCTCCTCCTCGGTGGGCCAGCCGCTTCCCGGCATCAAGCCGAGGCCGACGAGCGCCCACTCCGAGTTCATCAGCAGCTCGGTCGCCTCGTAGCGATGGCCGGAGGAACGCCACGGCCACAACTCTTCGGAAACCTTCAACGCGCCGAGGATCTCCAGTTCTTCGGCGTGTTGGCGGATGGTGGAGCGCAGCCCGTCCATGGACTCCGCCAGCTCGTCCAAGCTGACCGGCCGCTGCGCGAGAGCGCAGCGGCGCAGCAGCTCGCGACTGAACGGATTGCGGATTGAAGCTCCGAGGGCGAAGGGCAAGTGCCTTTGTCTTCTTCGCATCAGCTACTCCCCGATCCCGAGGTCTTTGAGCACGTCGCGGTCTTCCTGCTGCCTTCCGCAACCGCTCTTTGAACTCCTCATCCGAAAAACGGGCGGTGATGTGGTTCTCGATCCCTTCCCGTAGAACCTCCGATACGGGAAGGCCATCGGCGCGGCCGATGGCGGCGAGTTTCTTTGCCATCGACTCGGGGAGTCGGAGAGTGGAAACCTTCATGCTCATGCTGCCCTCCTAACCGCAAAGCTCCCTTGAGCGGGAGGACCGGGCGGCAGCCACTCGATCCCCTCCACCAGCGCTTCCACCGAACTTCAAGGGCGGCGGCGAGCTTCATCAGCGTGTCAATGCGCGGCAGGCGCTCGCCGTTCTCCACGAAACCGATCTCGGTGCGATGCAACCCGCGCAGCGCGCCGAGGGCTTCCTGCGAGTAGCCCGCACGGCGGCGGACCCTCCACAGGTTTTTGCCGAGCCGCCGTGCGGCCTCTCTATCTACGTGCCTGCCGTCCATCACGCTTCCCCCAGGGAGCGAGAGACGACGGCGGCTCGCGTCGGGAGAACAAGATCGCCGACGAGATGCAGCAGTCCGCCGCCGATCAGATCGCGGACGGCTCGCTCGATCCGATCCCGCTCTTGGAAGTCGGTCGAGTCGTGGGTCATTTCCCGAGTCAACTCAGCGAGCATCAGCGGTCCGGGGCGAAGGTCGAGGATTTGACGGAGGACGGCCGCCTGGTCGCGGCAGTCCTGCTGGGCGGTGGTCGTGGCGCTTGCATCGCCAACGCCACTAGGCTTGTCTTGCATGGGGAGTTCAGGCTCCTTATGCCATGCCCCGGCTGTTAGCGCAGCGCGGGGGCGCTTTTTGTATGAAGCCCGAAGCTACCATGGATAGGCGATATATCAACTTCTATATATCGACTGGATCGAAGCGCCTGAAGTTGGGAACGTGTGACATATGGCTCCGTCACAGCGACCACAACGGGCTTTGGGGCAGGCGATTCGCCAGCTGCGGGAGAAGCGCGGCCTCACGCAGGAAAACGTCGCGCACGAGGCCGGGGTCACCGCCTCTACGTTCGGGTTGATCGAGCGAGGGCAATCGAACCCCACGTGGGCGACGGTCGAGGACATCGCCTCGGCCCTCGACGTTTCGGTGGTCGAACTGGCACGGCGGGCCGAAAAGCTCAAGCGGTGACTGAGGAGTCAGCCGACTCGCCTCCGTTGGGCTTCAAGCACCTGACGGTGGAGAATTGGACTGAGGCCGACCCGGTCAACAGGCATTTCGCTCGCCTCAGCCCGGTCGCCGGCCCGGTCGCCATGGACCAAAGCGACTGGGCTCGGAACTTCCTCTCTGTCGAACTCTCCGAAGCGGTTCCTGTGGAGATCAGGGACCTCTTTGCGATTGCCCGCGGGGCGATGCTCTACGGCTGGTTCTTCTATCCCCTCTTCAGGCTCGGAGAAGAGCAGCTTTATCGCGTTTTGGAGACGGCCGCCAAGCTCCGATACCGCGAAGCGGGAGGAACGAAGAAACGACCAACCTTCTTCGAGGTGATCGATTCACTGGTGGAGATGGGCAGTATCCCGGAGGAGGAGCGCGAGCGTTGGGCTGCCGCCAGGAAGCTCCGCAACCACGCGTCTCACGCCGAGCGCGCGGCTGTCGTTCCTCCTGGCTTCGCCCTGAGGATGCTGAGTGCCAGCGCCAGGGATATCGACGGGCTGTTTACGCACCGCCCCAGTTAGGAGCTACGACTAGCGAACAATCTCCGCGCTCTCTATCCACCGAGCGAGGAGACTCAGCGCAGCTAATGCCTCTAGGTCTTCCTGCCCAGACTCGCCGTCATGGTGGGTGTAGAGGTTGCGAATTCTGAGAAAGCAGCCGCGGCCGAACGCTCCGGCTCCGTCATGGGCACTCTTCCATCCGTCCGATCCCGGGGGATCAAAGCCTGCGAATCTCAACCGTGGGGCGTCTGGAGTGGGGTCAGCAGAGGAGAATGCAGAAGCAGCAAGAGACGCAACGCTGCCTTGATGGACGTCAGTCTTCGCGCGCAGCCAGTTCTCCACCACTGAAGCTGCCGCTTGTACAGCTTGACGCTGATGCCCATCTCGCCATAGGCGAGCTGCGGCGTCGACAACCCAGGGATGCAAATCATCGGGATCAAGCCCTGGAAGCTCTGGTGACCGTTCATGCTCCTCCAAATCCTCCACAAAGGCTTTTAGCATCTCGACCGCTCGACGGAGTCCGCCACGCCTAGCTTCGGCGTAGGCGCTTCGCGGGGTGGAGTCGGTGACGATGGGCAACGTCCAGCGAATCTTGTCGAAACGCCTGAGCTGGCCAGATTCATCCCCGTAGGCAGCTGAGACAGCGAGCCGGGCACGCTCCTTCCACGCATTTACCTGACCGTCGGCCAGGTTTTCAGCCTCCTCGATAAGGCGGCGTATTCGGTCCTGCTTGGCGGTCACTCGTCCGTACGTTTCGTCAGCCACGCGATGATCTCATTTGGAGACGCCTCGCCAGCAGCAATCCGCTCCACCATCGGCACATCGGTATCTGGATCTGCATCTCGGATCGGCAGGCCGTTTGCGGCGAGAAAGCGCTCGACGGCAAGAAAGGCGCAGCGCTTGTTGCCGTCAGGCAGCGGGTGGTTGCGCGCCAGGTGCTCGACTAGAACGGCGGCCTTCTCGATCAGGGTCGGATAGGCGTCTTGATCGCCGAAGCCGGCGCGAGGCGATGCCAGCGCGGAGTCGGCCAAGGCAATGCGAGGCAGCCGAGCAACCCGCTCTGGGGTCGTTCCAAGAACATCCGCCGCAATGCGGCAGTAGTCGCCGAAACTGACGTAGAAGACTTCGACCACTTTTGAGCGGCGGCTACTGCGCCAAGCGGCGCAACATCTCCTGGTGCTTCTTCATGGCCGCGCGAAGATCGCGGCGCTGCTCCTCAGGGGTGCCCGGCAGCCCCGATTTCATATCGGGCTTCTCGGTGGACTTCTTGGGAGCGCTGGGAGCTTGCGGCTTCATGGTCTGGACATTGTTGCACCCAGGTACTACGCCTCCGCGAATTTCGGAGCAGGCGGCGATCTCTTGTCGATCAGCGGAGCTGGTCGATCACCGGCGGTTCGGCATTACGCGATACCCACCGCTCCAACTCTTGGATCGGGATCAGGCGCTTCCGCCCTCGCCGGACAATCCTCAACTCCGGCGCAACTTGCCGATCGAAGAAATCAGGACCTACGCCGAGAGAGGCTGCCGCCTCGGGTGGAGTCAGCGCGATGCGCGGAACCGTGGCCGAGAGCTTCTTCGCCACAGCTATGCCGCCGCCTTTAGCTCATCGGACTCGAGCGGAGCGGTCGAGGCTCGCAGAGCGCTGGACAGCTTTTCGGCAGCATCAACTCGCGGGACGTGGTGGACGTAGATCATCGTCGTCGCAATGTCGGCATGGCCCATGTACGCCTTCACGTCAGTCAGCGGGAAGACCTGGACGGCGAGGGTGCCGAAGCTGTGGCGGAGGTCGTGAAAGCGGAGGTGCTTGAGATCCGCTGCTTTCAGGGCGGCGTAGAAGCGGCGGCGGAGGGCGCTGTCCTCGATGTGTTCGCCGGCAGGGTTGACGAAGACGAGCTCGTCGTCGCCCGTCCAGTCCGGTCGACGACTCAGCTGGTCCAAGGCGACCGCCACCTGGTCGATCATCGGGACGCTGCGGACGCGGCCGGACTTCGGCACGTCCTCCGTCCGCATCACGTAGGAGTGCCGGACGTGGATCAGGCGCTTCCCGAAATCGAGGTCGCGCCAACGCAGACTGCGCAGCTCGCCGAGGCGAAGACCGGCGTAGGCGGCGGTGAGGAAGATCGCGGCGTCCTGCTCGTCCTGTTCGCGCAACTTCTCGCGCCACTCGGGGCCAGTCGGGTGCTTCGGCGGCTTTCGGTGCCGACCGTCACGCGCCGCCCGCGCTAGCGCCTCAACCTCCGGCGCCGACAGGACGTTGAAGTCACCCGAGCGAGTGACCGGCTGGCGCTCGGCCCACGCAGCCGCGTTTGCGGCCAGCCCGTAAACCCGCTGGGCGCGTTTCAAGATGCTGTGCATCACCCCGAGGTACTTGTTGATGGTCCGCGCCGACAGCGCTTCGCCATCCGCGAGGCCGCCGCCTTCTACGAGGCCCGCCCGCCATGCGTCAATGAACTGCGTCGTAATGGCTTCCAAAGGCGCGGGACCGAACTCCGGCAGCAACCGCCGCTCCACGATCCAGCGGTAATCGTTGACGGTCGAGGCGCGGCGCTTGCGGTCATGCTCGACGTAGCGCAGCCACTCCCGCGCCGCCTCGCCGAACGTGACGGTGCTGGAGCGCCGAGGGCGACTCGTCAGGTTGCTTTGCCTGGCGTCGGCGAGGATCGCGTCCAGCTCGCGCTGGGCGCCCTGCTTCGTCAGGTAGCCCTCCGTGGGCCTCCCCCGCTTCGTCCAGACTCGGCCGAGGACGACCTGGTGCTGGCCCTCGGCATCCCGCCACTTCGCCATCCAGCGGTCGCCCGACTTGCGAGCCTTGCGGAAGACGTGACCGCTTACCGGGGTTTCGCGAAAGTGGATCGAAGACGACGCCATGAACCGAGGGTAGCGCCCCCATTCGGACTGAAAATGTGTCCCGAAATGTGTCCCCGACTAGGCAAAAACAGGCCGAACTGGACTGCACTAACCGGACAGAATTCGGCTTGATCAAGCGAAATCCTTAACAATCGCCCTCGATCATAATCCGCGTGTCGGGGTTCGAGTCCCTCCTCCGGCATCGGCTACTGCCCTTATCTGGTCAGGGCGATAACCACGAGAGCTGCGAGGACGCAGGAGAGGGCGATGTTGAGGGCGCCGAGCGCGATCGCCCACTGGGCCATTCCCTGTCCGCGTTCGGAGCCATCGGAGTCCTGGATCTCATCCAGCGCCACGAAGCCGAAGACGGTGCCAAGGACTCCGCCCACGAGGACCGGCCCGATGCAGGAGCAGATAAGCGCGGTGACCGCGAGTCGGTTGGCTTTTCCGGGCGGCCGCGCCTTGGGCTCCTTCCAAGGCGCTCCCCACTCCTCGCCATCCCAATAGCGTTTCCGATCGGGATTTCCCGGCTCCGGATACCAACCTGCCGGCACCGGACCGTCCCCGATATCCGGCTCGGGGTCTACTACTTCAGGTTCCTCCGAATCAACCATCGCGCCTCCTTCGCAGTGTGTACGACCAGGCTCCTCGGCCTTACCCAACCTATCCAGGATTGCGGGTTCACGCATATGTCGTTGGTCCCGGCCGCCACGACCCAGTCGAGGGATGCTCAGCCCGCGACCAGCGAAGGGAGCCAGCGCGGCCCCACTCAAACCAGACCAGGCCCAGCACAGTGACGAACCGCGGCAGCGGCGCGAGACCAGTGACCATGCAAGGGACCTCTCTCGAGCTCGATCCGTTCGACGGTGACGACCGGCCCTAGGCGTTCGAGCGGTAGTGCAGGTGAACCACACCGTTGCCGAAGCGCCGCTCGCTCACCAGCTCCAGCTTCCAACGCACTCCATCGGGCAGTGCGCGGTTTCCCCCTCCCACGGCGATCGGGCAGAGGAGGAGGTGACACTCGTCGACCAGACCCGCTCGGATCACTTCGGCGGCGAGGTGCGGTCCGCCGATACCCAGGTCTCGCTCCGCCTCCGCCTTCATCGCCCGCACCGCGTCCGGGTCGAAGGCGCGCTCGACGCGGGTGCGTTCGCTCGAGGCGCTCTCCAGCGTCCGCGAGTACACCACCTTGTCCGCCGCCCGCCAGATCCGGGCGTAGTCGGTCATGACTGGCTCGTCCGGGGAGGTCCGCATCGTCTCCCAGGCGACCATCACCTCGTACATCCGGCGGCCGTAGAGATAGGTGCCGATCGGGCGCTCGAGGTCGTTGACGAAGGAGTGGACCTCGTGGTCGGGAACGGACCAGTCGAAGTTGCCCTGCTCGTCGGCGACGTAGCCGTCGAGGGAGGCGATTGCCGAGTAGATCAGCTTGGCCATGCTCGGAAGGCTAAAGAGGGAATCCCACGGATCCCGCCAATCGTGAGAGGATCGGCCGATGGGCATTCGAACTCGTCGTCTGCTGGCAGCTTCCCTGGCTCTCGTCGCATGCGCGTGCATGGTGGCACTGGCGTCGAGCTCCGCCTTCGCCTTCAAGTCGTTCCAGACGCCGAGCCACAACATCGCCTGCGTGATGTTCAAGACCGGGGTTCGATGTGACATCGCCCACCACTCCTGGAAGGCGCCGCCGAAGCCGAAGAGCTGCGACGTCGACTACGGCAACGGGCTCAGCCTCTCCACCCATGGCCGGGCCACCTTCACCTGCGCCGGCGACACGGTCCTGAACATGGGCGCCGTCCTCCCCTATGGCCAGAGCGAGACCAAGGGGCGGTTCCGCTGCACCAGCCAGACCACCGGGGTGCGCTGCGTGAACAAGGCCAACGGCCATGGGTTCCTCCTCTCGCGGCAGGTGGCGCGCCGCTTCTAGTTCAGCAGGGTCGCCACCAGGACTTCCTTTCATCGATTCGTGATCGTCTGTCCTCCTGAGAGGACCGAGATCCTGAGCGGGCTCGAGACGGCGGCGCGGTACCTGGCGTCGACCGCCACCTTGGCTCGGAAGCTGCTGGTGCGCGGGACCCGCGGCCGCATGCGGGCGACGCAGTTGCGGTTCAGCCGCGGGCGTCCGATCTTCACCCCGCCGCGGTAGAAGGTGACTCGCTTCGCCTGCCGTCCCTTGCAGGGGGTGACCCTGGCGACCAGCAGCGCTCGCGACCCGCTGAGGACCCGCCGGCTCGCCGCCTTGAGGCTGACCCGCGATTTGGCCAGCTTGGCGCACCTCGCGGGCGTCGAGCCGGCCAGCCTGTACACGGCGCCGGCTCTGGACATGACGTAGACCCGCCCGCAGGAATCCTCGCCGAAGGAGGTCGCTTCGCCGACGCTGAGCCCGGTCGAGCGATCGGTCCCCGCCGGGTTGGCGGGAGCGAACGAGCGCACTTCGGCGGTGCAGAAGTCGGCGTAGACGAAGCGGCCGTTCAGATCGGCGACGCTGGGGTCGCGGACGACGAAGCCGCCGATGATCGCGCAGCCGTAGGCGCCGCCCCCGCCGGGGTCTTTGTGCCCGTATTCGAAGATCGGGCTGACGTAGCCGCCGGCCGGCGGGCTCGCGCACTCGGGGTCGGTCGCCGGCCCAGGCAGGCTGCCCTCCATGCAGTTCCAGCCGAAGTCGGCGCCGGCCGAGGCTGCCAGGGGGAGCATGTCGACCTCCTCGCGCTGCAGTTCGCCGACGTCGGGTATCACGATCGAGCCGCTCGGCGGGTCGAAGGAGAACCGGTACGGATTGCGCAGGCCATTGCTCCAGATCGCGTCGAACGGCGCCGGCGCGCCCGCGAAGGGATTGCCCGCCGGCACCGTATAGGGCAGGGCGCCGGCCGGGACGGGGTCGATCCGCAGGATCTTGCCGAGAAGCGTGCCCAGGCTCTGGGCGTTGTGGTGCTCGTCGTTTTTTTCTCCGTGCCCGCCGTCGCCGGTCGAGACGAAGAGGTCGCCTTCGGGGCCGAACTGGACCTGGCCGCCGTAGTGGTTGGCGTCGGCTTCGTAGGGAACGGTCAGCACGGTGCGTAGGGTCGAGGGCGAGGCCGTCCGACCGCTCGCGCGGATTTCGGCGATCACGATGTTGCCGGCGGCATCGGTGTAGTCGAGGTAGATGCGGCCGCTGGCGGCGAAGTCCGGCGCAACCGCGAGCGATTGCAGGCCGCGGTCTTCGACGCAGCAGTCGACCGTCGAGCGCAGGTCGACCAGCGTGCTCGCCCGCCCGTCGATCACCTGTTTGATCCAGCCCGAGCGCTCGGCGACGATCAACCGTTCCGGTTCGGCCGGCGGCGAGGTCACGTACATCGGTTCGGTGAAGTTGCCGACGGACCGCAGCGAGGCCCCCTGTGCGCCGGCCGCGCCCAGCAGTGCCAGGGCCAGGCAGCAGAGGGCGATCGAAGCGGCGATCCGATGCGGTTGCATGGCCGTCCAGCTTAGGGGGCGCCCACCCTCGCCTTGTCCGGATAGGCGCCCCGCGAACGTCAGGTTCAGACGCGGCCGCGAGCCCGGAAGTGGGACGATGGGTCGTATGACCACTTCGACTTCCCAGCCGGCGGCGGGCGTCCGCACGCTCGACAACTACATCGGCGGCTCCTGGGTCCCGTCATCGGGAAGCGAGCTCCTCGACGTGATCGACCCCGCCAGCGGCGAGACGATCGCCAGGGCGCCGGTCTCGACCGCCGCCGACCTCGACGCCGCGGTCGAGGCGGCGCGGGCGGCGCTGCCGGAGTGGCGCAATGTGAGCGTGATCGAGCGCGGCCGGCGCCTGTTCAGGCTGCGGGACGCGCTCGACCGCCGTCGCGAGGACCTCGCCCGCTCGGTCACCGCGGAGATGGGCAAGACGATCGGCGACGCCCGCGCCGAGGTCGCCCGGATGATCGAGATGGTCGAGTGCGCCTGCGCGATTCCCACCACGATCCAGGGCCGCGTCGCCGAAGACGTCTCGCGCGGGGTCGACTGCGAAACCGTGCGCCAGCCGGTCGGCGTCTGCGCCGCGATCGTCCCCTTCAACTTCCCGGCGATGGTGCCGTTCTGGTTCCTGCCCTTCGCGATCGCCTGCGGCAACTCGTTCATCCTCAAGCCCTCCGAGCAGGTGCCCATGACCCAGCACCTCGCCTACGAGGCGCTGGAGGAGATCGAGCTGCCGGCCGGGGTCGTCAACCTGGTCAACGGCAGCCGCGAGGTCGTCGAGTCGATCCTCGACCACCCCGGCATCGACTCGGTCAGCTTCGTCGGCTCCGCTGCGGTCGCCCGCATCGTCTACGAACGCTCGGCCAAGGCCGGCAAGCGGGTCCAGGCCCTGGGCGGCGCCAAGAACCACATGGTCGTGATGCCCGACGCCGTCGTCGGCAAGACGGTCGAGGGAATCGTCGGCTCGGCCTTCGGCGCCGCCGGGCAGCGCTGCATGGCGGGCTCGGTGATGGTCCTAGTCGGCGCCGCCAGGGAGACCGTGCTGCCGGCGCTGCTGGAGCGTTCGAAGACGATCAAGGTCGGCCCCGGCGGCGAGGAGTCGGTCGAACTCGGCCCGGTCGTCTCGGCGGCGGCGCGCGAGCGGATCGCGACTGAAATCGAGCAGGCCGCCGACGAGGGCGCCGAGCTGCTGCTCGACGGCCGCGCCACCGACGCCGGGCCCGGCGGCACCCTGCTCGGCCCGACCATCCTCGGCAACGTCGACCCCGGCTCCGAGGCGGTCACGAAGGAGATCTTCGGCCCGGTCCTCGCGGTGATCGAGGTCGACACGCTCGAGCAGGCGATCGAGACGGTCAACCGCAGCCGCTACGGCAACGGCGCCTCGATCTTCACCGAGTCGGCCGCCGCCGTCCGTGCCTACCGGCGCGACGTCGAGGCGGGGATGATCGGCGTCAACATCGGCGTCGCCGCGCCGGTCGCCTTCTTCCCGTTCAGCGGCTGGAAGGACTCCTTCCTCGGCGACCTGCACGCGCACGGCCCCGACGCGGTCGAGTTCTTCACCCGCAAGAAGACCGTCACCAGCCGCTACTTTGGCGGTGGCGCCGACAGCGGCGCCTATTTCGTCGAGCGCGGCGACTGAGCGCGAGCGGCAGGGAGAGCGAACGTGAACGGATCGAGGGGACGTGGCATGGCTGTGTTCGCGGCGGCGACCGCGGCACTGCTCCTCGGCGCCGCGGCGGCACCGGCTTCGACTCCGGTCGACCCCGGCCCGTCGGCGACGGCGTCGGTGATCGGCGGCCACGCGGCGAAGATCGTCGAATACCCGTCGCTCGCCTACGTCGAAGCCGAAATCGCGCCCCATAGCGGCCTCGTCTTCTCCTGCACCGGCTCCGTCGTCGCCCCCCGCGTCGTGCTCACCGCCGGCCACTGCATCGAGGACATCGAAGCCGAAGTCCTCTACACCGCCTCGACCTACCGGGTCGCGACCGGCGTCGCCAATCGCCGCCACGTTCCCAAGGCGAACGTCTCGAGGGTCTCGCGGGTCCTCCTCTTCCCCGGCTTCAGCCTGCCCTTCATCCACGGCGACGCCGGCCTGCTGATCCTCCCCAGGCCGGTCGCGGCGCCGGCGCTGGCGCTGGCGAGCGCCGCCGACGGCGCGCTGCTCGCACCGGGGTCGCCGCTGGAAGTCGTCGGCTGGGGACTCGCCGACGCCAGCGCCGAAGACAGCCCGGCGCTGCTGCAGGCCGGCACGCTGAAGGTTCAGAGCACGGCGCGCTGCCGCCGGGGGGGAACCGACCTCAACCGCCACTTCTCGGAGCGCCAGCAGCTCTGCGCGCTCGACACCCCCGACTTCAGGACCAGCGGCTGCTTCGGCGACAGCGGCG
>C688J35102_120989408_pt1 | contig 11191 bp, 6 predicted proteins | sample HopSoiMetagenom2_FD_35102 | JGI IMG/M metagenome (IMG submission 35102)
AGCGATGCACCCGCCTGCACCGATTGGATGTTTGCACCCGGACAAGGATCGGGACAGGTCGATTTCGGCATCAACGGCGGGTACGCTTATCTTGGCTCGCACTTCTTCACGCAGGGCGATGACCAGAAGGGCATCTTGTTCCGTGACGATGCGACCTGGCGACGCGGCGCTCACACCATCAAGTTCGGCGGACAACTCAACTTCATCCAGTTGAACCGTCAGGTCACGAACTTCACGAACCCTAGCTTCTTCTACTTCAACCCGGGCCCGACCGGCACTTTCAACGAGACGACCCAACAGCCGGAAGCGGCGTTGATCGCGACCGGCGCAAACCCCTCGCTTCGCGCCGACGATGTTCAGATCGGTGCGTATGTTCAGGACGAATGGAAGCCGGACATCCACTGGACGATCAATGCTGGCATTCGCTGGGATTATGAGACCAACGCCAACAACAATGACTATGTAACGCCGACGGCCGTAGCGACTGCGCTGCGGAATTATCCTGGGTGGCAGGCACGCGGAATTAATCCAGAAGACTATATCTCGAACGGGAGCAACCGCCCGGCCTATTCGAAGGAATTCCAGCCTCGCCTTGGCATCTCGTACGACGTGCATGGCGATCACGATCTCGTAATCTTCGGCGGTGCAGGCCGCTATTACGACCGGAGCCTGTTCATCGAAGGCGCCATCGAGAGGATCACCAACGCCAACTACATCACGCCTGTGACCTTCTGCGCGCCGGGCACGGCCCCGCCGCCCGGGGGTAGCGGAAATGGATCCAACGTTGCGAACTGCGCCCCTTGGAATCCAGTCTATCTTACCGATCCATCAGGACTGCGGGCGATCGCCGCGTCGCAGAACATCGGTGGCTCTGTCTGGGTGCTGCCGAACAAGATCAAGCCGCCCTATTCGGACCAGTTTGACCTCGGCATCCGAAAGCGTTTCGGCGACATCAACGCGACGCTCACCTTCTCGCACATTCGGTCGCGGAACCTCTTCATGTTCACCCGCGCGAACTTCTTCGAGAACGGCTGGTACACGCGCTTCGTCACGCGGACGCCGGTAGTCACCGACGCCAATGGAAATTATGTGAGTGGTGGCGTGGTCACCGGCTGCACCAACGGCGGCGATGCGTGGATTCAGGATCAGATCCCCGGCGGCCTGACCAACGTCGACGGCTCTGCGGTTCCGACGAGCATTTGCGCCGCGCAAAATGGCCAGCTCCCCGGGTTCAACGGCAAGTTGAACCGCGGCATGGACAACGGCAAGGCAGACTACAACGCGATCTACCTGCAGCTCGAGAAGCCGTTCACGGACACGTCACGGTGGGGGTTCACGACCGCATTTACCTATCAGCGGGCGCGGACGAACGTCGAGCAAGAGCTCAACAGCGACGAGTTCTACAACGGCACCAATTTTGGAGTGTACGGCAAGACTTACGTGAATGGCGTGCCCAAGTGGCGCTGGGTTACGTCCGCGATTTACCGCGCCCCGTTCGACATCATCCTCTCGGGACAGCTCACACTTGATCGCGGTCCCGCATTCGGGAACATCAACCCTCCGTGGAATGGCGGCCCGGCTGCGCCCGATGGCGCTTGCTGCGCCGGCAATCTTGGCGGCGTTTTCTTCCCGAAGCAGTCGATCGGGTACAAGCGGCTCGACCTTCGTGTCGCAAAGGCGTTCAAAATGCCGTGGGGCCACGAACTCACCGTGGATTTCGCGGCATTCAATGTCTTCAATTGGCTCAACCGCAACTACACATCGTGGGACGCCGGTGGCGGAACCCCGGCGCCTCGGACCGACAACTTTGCGCTCAGCAACGACCAGCGCGAGTTCCAGGTGGGTCTCAAATACAAGTTCTGATCGAAGGCCTCTCTGCTCGGTTGGGCAGCACCGGGAGGGGGATGGAAACGTCCCCCTCCTTGTCTTTAGGGAGTCGAGTGAAACCGCAGCTTCTGCGTTTCGGCGAAAGCCAGATCCCGGTCGTCGTGATCGACGAGTTCAGCGGCGATGCCGAAGCCGTGGCGGAAATCGCCGAAGCACTCGGCCCGTTTCCCGCCATCAACGTCAATCATTATCCCGGCGTACGGCGACTGATCACTCGCGCAGACACGGATGCGGATGCCTACGTTGAACGCAGCTGTCGCGACTCTGCGCAATTCATCGCCGGCGCCTTCGAGATCGAAAGCTTCAATCTCATCGAGAGCAGCTTCTCCATCGTGAGCCTGCAGCCGCACGAACTCCGCCCAGTCCAGCGCGCGCCGCACTTCGATTCACCCGATCCCAATTACTTCGCCCTGCTCCACTATTTGCGTGTGCCGCCCCGCACCGGCACCGCTTTCTATCGCCAGCGCGCCACCGGAATCGAACAGGTGACCGAGCAAAACATCGCGACGTTCGTGCGTACGGCCGAAGCGATCGAGCCGCTGCTCCCTAAGGACTCCGGCTATGTCCATGGTTCGAACGAACATTACGAGCAGATCGGCGCAATTGAGGCAGTGCCAGACCGGATGATCATCTATCGAGGGAGCATGCTGCACTCGGGCATCATTCCCCCCGACATGCCACTGAGCGCCGATCCGCGGGAAGGCCGCCTCACCGCCAACATTTTCGTGCGCGGCCGGTGAAGCGCCTCGGGATCATCGCTGCGCTGATACTTACGGCTGTGCCCGCAACCGCCCAGCAGCGCACGTACATCAACCCGCTCGACGTGGACTACCGCTACAATTTCGAAGAGATCAACGAAGGCATCTCATATCGCACGGCAGCCGACCCGGCGATCGTCAATCACAAGGGTGTCTATTACCTCTTCCTGACGCTGGCGGACGGTTACTGGCGCTCGGCCGACCTCATCCACTGGACCTTCGTAACGCCGACCCGCTGGCCGATGCAGAGCATGGTCGCGCCGGCAGCCTGGTCCGACGGGCAGCGCATCATACTCATGCCGGCGATGATGGAGCCGGGCTCTATTATGTCGAGCACGGACCCGGACAGCGGCAAGCTCGATTTCTGGGTCCGCCGGATGCCGCCCCTCCCCGGCTCGGTCGACAAGCCGCAGGAGCAAATGAAGCCCGGCGAAGTGCCGCCCGGACCGTGGGACCCGGCACTGTTCAAGGACGATGACGGCCAATGGTACCTCTATTGGGGCTCGTCCAACGTGTTCCCGATGTACGGGCAGAAGATCGCCTTCACCGACGGCAAGCTGATCTATCAGACCAACCCCGTCCGAATGCTCGCGCTCGATCCAGCAAAGCACGGGTGGGAGCGCTTCGGTCAGGACCATTGCGCGTGCTGGCAGCCCGGCAAGCCAAGCCCCTCCTACATGGAGGGCGCCTGGATGACGAAGCACGGCGGCCGTTACTACCTGCAGTACGGAGGGCCCGGAACCGAGTTCAACGTCTACGCGAACGGCGTCTACACGTCAGACAAGCCGCTCGGCCCGTTCACGTACGCCCCTTACAATCCCGTCGCTTACCGGCCCGGCGGCTTTGCCGAGGGCGCCGGGCACGGCTCCACGTTCCAGGACAATTACGGCAACTGGTGGAACAGCGGAACGAGCTGGATCGGCTATAATTGGGGGATGGAGCGCCGGATCGTCATGCATCCGGTGAAGTTCTACACGGACGGCCAAATGGCTGCGTCTACGCGCTTCGGCGACTTCCCCCATTACGTGCCGGCGGCGAAATTCAGCGATCCTGACAGCCTGTTCACCGGCTGGATGCTGCTGTCCTACCGCAAGCCTGTGAGCGCATCGTCGACGCGCAACGGCTTCGCTACGGCAACCCTCACCGACGAGGACCCCCGCACCTTCTGGGTGGCGGCGGCGAACAAGCCTGGCCAGACGCTGACACTCGATCTTGGAAGCGTCGAAACAATCCGCGCGATCCAGGTCAATTTCGCCGACTATCAATCCAACCGCTTCGCCGACGCGCCGGACATCTACACCGAGTTCACGCTGCAGGCGTCAACGGACGGCGCGCACTGGCAGGAGATCGCCCGCACCGATGCGCCGCGCCGCGATCGGCCGAACGCGTATCTGGAGCTCGCTTCACCAGTCCGCGCGCGCTTCATCCGCTACGTTCATGGCCACGTCGCCGCTGCGAACCTCGCGGTCAGCGACATCCGCGTGTTCGGGAATGCCGGCGGGCCCCTCCCCTCAATACCGGCGAACGTTTCGGCGTCGCGTCATTCGGATCCGCGCGACGCGACCATCCGCTGGGCACGAGTGCCCGGCGCAGTGGGCTACAACATCCGGTTCGGAATCCACCCCGACCGGCTCACACTCACGCATCAGTTGTGGGCCGACGAGCTCGGCAACCACGCAACTCTCGAGAAAGAGCTGCGCTCCCTGAACGCTGGCGTTCCGTATTGGGTTGCCGTTGAAGCCTTCGACGAAAGCGGCGTCTCTAAACTCAGCCCCGTTGTCCCGATCCGCTGAGCCACCCGCCCCTAAATCCCGCGCGCTGCAGCCCCCGCCGAATCGCCGGCACCCGCCGCATATAGCGCCACACGAAATCGTCGCGATAGTTCGCGGCCTGCAGCAGAATCGGCCCCTGGTCGATGCCAAGGTAATCGCGCCCGACCCAGCCGTTCTTCGCGTCGACCGACCCCGTGTTCACCGGCACGTCGGTGTAGGTGAAGCTCGGATTGAAGCTGTCCTTGAAACCATAACGGTCGAACAACCCTGGCTGCTTCAGCAGCGCCTCGGCGCACGGAATCACGATCTCGGGTGCGAACGGCAGCGAACCGAGGGCAGCCGTCGGCGCGATGGTACCGTCGTCCATGCCCTCAGGCTCACTCAGCGGGCCCCGCGCCGAATAGCCGTGAAATTGTTGGGCCTTGCCCTTGAACGGCTTCTCGAAATCGCCCGGCCCATCGCACGCGGTAAGACCCCATATATTCGCGGAATAGCCGGTCCAGCCCATGGGATTGGCCGTGCACCAGGCTCGGTTCGCATAGGTCGCGCGCCGGCTGTTCTCGAAATAATCGAAACCGGCTTCGCGCATGACCGAGTCCTGGATCCCCCGGAAATCGAGCCAGATGTGGCTGTACTGGTGCCCGAACAAAGGCGCGAAGCCGACGTGGCGTGTCGGCCCCTCGCCGCGCCAGAAATCGGGGTAGCGCGAAGTCCAGAGGTCCCACAGGCCCGCCGGCGCCGGGTGCGTCGCCGAACCAAGCGCGAGGATGTTGACGAACATGCCTTCGTTGTAACCGACCCAATTGGCGGGGATCAGCTCGCCAGCCTCCGGGTGCCAGCCCATCGACACCGCGTTGCGCCCGTCGCTGCGGAAGAAATTCCAATCGGCGCGGGCGTAGATCGCCTCCGCCAGCTTACGGATCTCACGCTCGGTGGTATCGTTCCGATCGTAATATTGCCCGGCGAAGAGCACGCCCATGAGCAGGATCGTCGTGTCGACGCTCGACAGCTCCACTTTCTCGAAGCGGAGCCCCGTCTGCATGTCGAGGAAGTGGTAGAAGAAGCCTTTGTAGCCGCTCGTCCCCCGCTCGCCCGAGCCCTGCGGAGCGTTCCAGAAGAACCGCAATGTCGTCAGCGTCAGGTCTCGCGCGTCGGCCCGCGAACACCAGCCGCGCTCAACCCCGAGCGCGTACGCAGGAAGCGCAAAACCGACGGATGCGATGCTCGAGAATGACGGAGTGGGCCAGCGATCCGGGACCAGTCCGTTCTTGCGGTTTACGGTGTCCCAGAACCAGCGGAATGTGCGGTGCTCGATCTCGTCATAAAATGGCGGAAGCGTGCGCGAAGGTCGCGCCGCCAAACCGGTTGCGCTTCTCGAAACGAATGCTCCAGCCGCCGCGAGGAGCGATGATGATTTGAGGACCTCGCGGCGATCGATTTTCATCGTGCGGAATCGGTTGTCGAGCGCACGACTAGCTCGGGTGCGTGCATTTCGTCGCCGCCCGCGTCTTCGCCGGCGAGGATCCCGAGCAGCCGCTCGAGCGCCCGTTCGCCAAGCTCGGCGATCCTGACGCGCACGGTCGTCAGGCCGACCAGCTTGGCCACGGGAATGTCATCGAAGCCGGCCACGGCGACGTCGTCGGGGACGCGCTTTCCCGCCGCCCTAAGGGCCTGCAGCGCGCCCAGCGCCATATTGTCGTTGGCGGCAAACACCGCGTCGAAAAAGCGGCCGGAGCCGAGCAAGACTTCAATTGCGGCTGCGCCCGACTCTTCGGCGAAGTCTCCCTGGACGACCTCGAAATCGACCGAATGCGCCTTACATGTCTTCCGAAAGGCTTCCGCGCGCTCCTGGGCGTCGAGGTTGCCAGCCGGGCCCGCGATATGGACGAGACGCCTTCGGCCAAGCCCGACGAGATGTTCGACAACGGCCGAGGCTCCCGCTTCATTGTCGAGGTGGATGGCCGGCCTTCCGTCCTCCTCGGCGCGGGTGTTGATCAGCATCGCCGGAAGGCGGATCGGAAGCGCCTGGGCCAACTCGGCCTCGGAGAGGTGCGGCGCCATGACGATCAGCCCGTCGACGCGCCCGCGCATGGCGTGAAGCGCGGTCACCGCCTGCTCCTTGCGCCCGTGCATGTTGGAGAGGAGCAGCAAATAGCCCCGCCGGCTCGCTTCACGGTCCATCCCGCGTACGACCTCGGAGAAGAATTCGCCGTGCAGGTCTGGAAGGACCACCCCGATCGCATTGGACCGCGCGAGACTGAGGCTGCGCGCTCCGGCATGTGGGACATAGCCAAGCTCGCGGACGGCATCGGCCACCCGCGCCCGCGTGTGGTCGCTAACGTTTTCCAGCCCGTTGAGCGCGCGCGAGACGGACGCGACCGAAACCTGGGCGCGGCGGGCCACATCACGGATCGTCGCTTCTGCCATATCCCTCCCTGGTCCGGCCTCGGCACCTTATCGCGGGAAGTTCGCGTAAAAGTCACGTGCGTTGATGATTGCAATTAGCCACTTTCTAGCTCATGTAACCGGTTACACGATGCGTCAAGCACAGCGAGAAAGTTGTGCTGGGGCAGCGGGTCTTGCGCTCGGCGGGCCCACAGTGGAGGGGAAGCGGATGATCGACACGCGCATCTCGCGCCGAGCTGCACTCATTAGCGCGGGCGCCGTTGCGGCATGGCTCGCGAGCCCGGCGCGGGCGCTGCTCCAGGCCGTCGGACGCCTCGATGTCCCGGCCTTCGTCGAACCGCTGATCGCGCGCATGACGCTCGAAGAAAAGGCAGGCCAGCTGAGCCTGATGGCGTCAGCCTGGGGCGGCGGCACCGCGCTCTCGCTCAATCCCGCAAGCGCCGGACCCAACTTCCAGCAGCAGGTCGAGGAAGCACGCCGGGGACAGCTCACCGGCGTGTTCAACGGCAATGGCGCGACGATGGCGCGGATCCTGCAGACCGCCGCGGTCAAAGAATCGCGGATGAAGATTCCGCTGATCTTCGCTGCCGACATCATCCACGGCCATCGGACGATCTTTCCCGTCCCGCTCGCCGAGGTCGCGAGCTTCGAACCCGATCTGGCCCGCCGCACGGCAGAAGCCGCGGCTTACGAGGCCGCCGGCTCAGGCATCGACTGGACCTTCTCGCCGATGGTCGATGTCGCACGCGATCAGCGTTGGGGCCGCGGAGTGGAAGGCGGCGGCGAGGACGTGCTCCTGGGCCGCCTGTTCGCCGCGGCGCGCGTGCAAGGCTTCCAGGGCGCCGATCTCAGGTCGACGGAACACATGCTCGCATGCATCAAGCATTTCGCCGCCTACGGCGCAGCGGAGGCTGGCCTCGATTACAATACGGTGGACATGTCCGAAGAGCGGCTGCGCGAGGTGTATCTGCAGCCGTACAAAGCCGGCTTCGACGCCGGCGCACTCTCGGCGATGGCGTCCTTCAACGAGATCAACGGCGTGCCGTCGACCGGCAACCGCTGGTTGATGACCGACGTGCTGCGCGGCGAATGGGGTTTCAGGGGCTTCGTCGTCTCCGACTACACCGGCGACGAGGAGATGATCGCTCACGGCTTCGCCAAGGACGGACGCGACGCCGCCCGGCTCGCCTTCCTCGCCGGCGTCGACATGAGCATGCAGAGCGGCCTCTACCGCCAGCATCTGCCCGAGCTCGTCCGCAGCGGCGCAGTGCCCGAAGCGCAGCTCAACGAATCGGTCCGCCGCGTGCTCGCCATGAAGGCGATGCTCGGCCTGTTCGAAGACCCCTTCCGCCGCATCGACGTCAAGCGCGAGAGCGCCCGCTCGATGCTCCCGAAGACCCGCGCGCTCGCACGAGAGGCCGGGCGCAAGGCGATCGTCCTGCTCAAGAACGAGGGCGAACTTCTCCCCTTGCCCCGTTCCGGCAGGACGATCGCCTTGATTGGTCCGTTTGCGACCGGTCCGCATGACCTTGTCGGGCCGTGGGTCGTGTACGGTGACGATGCGAAAGCAGTCGACCTCGCGACGGGTGTCCGAGCCGCGCTCGCCAACAAGAACAGCTTGATCGTTGCGCAAGGTTCCGGAGTCGAGGAGCCGCTCGCCGGCGGCATCGAACAGGCGGTAGCCGCGGCGCGGCAGGCGGACGTTGTCGTACTCGCGATTGGCGAAGGCGCGAACATGTCCGGTGAAGCGCAGTCGCGGACCGAGATCGTCGTTCCCGCGCCGCAACAGCAGCTCGCCGAAGCCGTCGCTGCCGTCGGCAAGCCGGTAGTGGTCGTCCTCAAACACGGCCGGGCGCTCGCACTTGAGGGCGCGGTCGCCAACGCACCTGCGATCCTCGCCACGTGGTTTCTCGGGACCGAGACCGGCAACGCCATCGCGGACGTTCTGTTCGGCGCCTACAGCCCCTCCGGCCGTCTGCCGGCGAGCTTCCCGCGCCGTTCGGGCCAGGAGCCCTATTATTACGCGCACAAGTCGACCGGACGCCCGAACCCGCAGGGTCCACTCGAGCCGTACAAAGCGCATTACCGCGGTATCCCGAACAGCGCGCTTTATCCGTTCGGCCACGGCCTCACCTACGGCAGGATCGAGTACAGCGCGCTGGCGCTCAGCGCCCCTGCCCTGCCGATGAGCGGCGAAATAGCCGTGAGCGCCCGAGTGACGAACCGCGGCACGCGCGCCGCCGAAGAGGTCGTCCAGCTGTATACGCACGATCGCACAGCGAGCGTCACCCGACCCGTCCGCGAACTGAAGGCGTTTCGCAAAATCGCGCTCGCGCCGGGCCAGTCGGAAGTCGTGCGCTTCACGCTCCGCTCCAACGACCTGACCTTCTACGGCCGCGGCAATCGGCTGACGGTCGAGCCCGGCACCTTCGATGTGTGGATCGCGCCGTCAGCGGAGAGCGACGGCGTCCACGGGACCTTCGACCTCACCGCCTAGCCGCCGCCGCTCGCGCCCGAGCGGGTTCAGCACCATCGCTACACAGGACAGCGCAAGGAAGGCGAGCGGTACGAGCGCGACCGTCGCGCGCATCCCAGCCAGCGTCGCTGCGCTCTGCTGGACGTTGGCGACATAGCCCGCCGACGCGAAGCTCCAGCCAAGGATCGCAGTCGCGATCCCGATCGCGATCCGCTGCAGCAAAGCCGCAACGCCAAAGACCGCGCCCTCGACATGCAGCCCGGTTTCCTTCTCGCCATATTCGATCGTGTTCGGAAGCATGGCCCAAAAGACGAAATAGATGCCGACGGCCATTACCTGCATGCCGATGAGAAAGCTCTGCATCGCGACGACGCCGTCCAGCCGCACAGCAACAAAGATCAGCAAGCCGACGATTCCAAGCCCGACGGAAATCAGCCACGATGCGCGCAATCCGACATACCGGCTAACGAGCATCCACAGCGGAATGGCGATTCCGCCCGCCAGGCCCATCCACGCGAGCGCAATCTCTCCCGCGTGGGGTACGTGCAGCAGATATTTGAAATAATAGAGCACCGATTTGCTCAGCACGGTCATCGCTACGATCACCGCCATCATCGCCGCGTTGAGCGCGACGAACGCGCGGTTTCGCGTGAGGCTGAGCAACGCGGCTTCCAGACTCTGCGGCAGCGGCCGCTCGGGCTGAACCGCCTCGCGATAGGTGATACCGACGAGGATCAATATCGCCGCACCGGCGACGGCGAACAAAACCGCAGCGCCGAAATAGGCCTCAGCAGAGTCCGATCCGGTGAGCCACTTGCCGATCTTGACGGTGTACAGTGCGACGATGACCTGGGCCGCGGTCCCGAACAGCATGCGCATCCCAGCCACGAAAGCACGGTCACCTCCGTCCGCGCTGACCCGCGCCGTCATCGCGAGGTACGGTACGTTCGTTCCAGCATAGGCGGTCCGGAAGAGGAGGTGTGCGGTCAGAATGCTCGCAAGAGCCCATCCTCCGCGCGCGATCGGCGGCATGTAGGTGAGGACGAACGTGAGCCCTAGCGGCACCGCGCCAGCAACCAGCAATGGGCCATAGCGAAAGCTGTCGTGCTTTCGGTCAACCAAGACGCCGGCAACAAAATTGGCGATCCCATCCCACACGGAGGCGACCAGATAGGTCGTGCCGGCAACCGCGATCGAGATGCCGAGCGCGTCGGTGTAGTAGAACAACAGGAAGAGCATGATGCTCTGCCAGTAGAGATTGAAGGCGAAGTCGCCGAAAGCGAACAGGAGCAACCGCGCCTTGGATGGGCGCTCCGTCACCGGATCTGAATCGTCGCCGCGCGCGCTTGGTCGGGGAAGATCATCAGAGGCCGGCCGACCTGCCGTTCAAGATCGACGGCCGACCCATACATCACACCCGATCGAAAGCCGAATGCGGCCAGTGTGAAAGTTACGAAGGACGCAAAGACGAGGATTGCAGAAGTGAGCGACCATCTCATAACGGTACATTGATCCACGGAGCTAGGGTCCGCAATGGGTCGAAAGCAGACATTAGCTACGGCCCGATGCGGCTCGATGCGCTCCGCTGAGCGCATTTTCTGGTGGCACGTGACACATACACTCGGCGCCAAACCACCCCTTATGCGGTCCAATTAACTTTCCACAGCTGTGGCAGTATTTCAGGTCTTGAGGCGTCGGCGGCTTCGGCATTTGCACCCGATATGCCGGCCAGACGCTACGTGAACGGCCATGTCCCGTTTGTGCCCGAACGAAAGAATGGGATAGGCCGTAAATTTGGCAGGAAACTGCGAAAGAACGGGATTACGATTTCAAACCGAGTCAATTGCGAAATCCGCAGAAACTTCAAGAATTTGGGTGGTAGCGGAGGAGGG
>C688J35102_120989407_pt1 | contig 11177 bp, 8 predicted proteins | sample HopSoiMetagenom2_FD_35102 | JGI IMG/M metagenome (IMG submission 35102)
AGCACGACATCATGGGCGCCGGCCACGCCTCGACCTCGATCGGCTACGCGGTCGGGCTGAAGGAGGCGATGCGCAAGGGGATCGGTCCCGACGGCAGGGTCGCTGCGGTGATCGGCGACGGCGCCCTCACCGGCGGCGTCGCTTACGAGGCCCTGCACGCCGCCGGTGGCCTGCAGACTCCGGTCGTGATCGTCCTCAACGACAACGGGATGTCGATCTCGCCGAACGTCGGCGCGCTCTCTCGCTACTTCAACCGCATCCGCCTCAACCCGCGCCTCTGGCACGCCCGGGAGGGGGTCGAGGACCGGTTGACCAAGCTGCCGCTCGGCCTCGGCAAACGGATCGAGCGTCTCGGGCCGGAGATCAAGTCGGCAATCAAGGCCTACTGGGCGCCCGGGCTCTTCTTCGAGGAGCTCGATCTCGCCTACCTGGGTGTGATCGATGGCCACGACGTTCACGCCCTGCGGGAGGCGCTGACCGAGGCCTTCGCCGCCGACCGCCCGGTCATCGTCCACATCCACACCGTCAAGGGCAAGGGCTTCACGCCGGCCGAGGAGGGCGGGCTGGAGTCGATGGAGGAGTGGCACGCGGCGAAGCCGAAGTCGATCGTCGAAGGGCGCCCGGCTGACGAGGCCAAGGAGGCGAAGCCGGTTCCGGTGACCGAAACCGACTCGCCCGAGGGGATCGAGCTGCTGGAGAAGCCCCCAGCCGCGAGCTCGCCACCCCAGTACACCAAGGTCTTCGCAGGGGCGATGGTCGCCGAGGCGAAGGCCGACGAGCGGGTGATCGGGATCACCGCGGCGATGGCGGGTGGGACCGGTCTGCAGCAGCTCTGCGACGAGCTGCCCGGCCAGTACTACGACGTCGGAATCGCCGAGCAGAACGCGGTGCTGCTGGCGAGCGGGCTGGCGCTGCAGGGCGGCAAGCCGGTCTGCGCGATCTATTCGACCTTCCTCCAGCGTGCCTTCGACCAGATCGTCCATGACGTCTGCCTGCAGGAGCTCGACGTCACCTTTGCGATGGACCGTGCCGGTCTTGTCGGCGACGACGGCCCGACCCATCACGGCGCTTTCGACGTCTCCTACTTCCGCCCGATCCCCAACGTCGTAGTGATGGCGCCGCGGGATGAGGCGATGCTGGTCCACATGCTCCACACGGCAATCGCCCATGACGGGCCCGCGGCCCTGCGCTACCCGCGCGGCGCGGCCGAGGGGGTCCCGCTGCCAAAAGTGCCGGAGCTGCTGACGATCGGCAGGGGCGAGGTGCTGGCCGCCGGCGATCGGGTGGCCCTGCTGGGGTACGGCTACGGGGTGACCGTGGCCGCCGAAGCGGCCGACGTGCTTGCCGGGCATGGGCTCAAAGCCACGGTCGCCGACGGCCGCTTCGCGAAGCCGATCGACGGCGAGCTCGCGGAGCGCCTCGCTCGCGAGCACGAGCTGGTGGTGACGATCGAGGAGAACGTCCTGGCGGGTGGTTTCGGCTCTGCCGTTCTCGAGCACCTCGAGGACGCCTTCGCCGAGCAGCCGGGGGAGCGGGCGAGGGTTCTGCGGATTGGCCTGCCCGACCGCTACGTCACCCACGGCAAGCCGGCGCTGCTGCGCGCCGAGGTGGGGTTGACGGGAGAGTCGGTCGCCGATCGCGTCCTGAGCTCGATCTCCAGCGCGCAGCCCGCCCTCACGTGACGAGCGCCATCCTCACTTTTGACGATTGATTCGGTCGGCGCAATCCATTAGCCTGCCCCAGTCTCTCCGGTGAGACGAAGCAGGCAATAGCCGGCGCTTCTGGGGAAAGTCACCAAGGGAGGAGAGGCGCGCATCTATATATGTGTGGATCCGCTTGGGGAATCGGATCTCTCGCGCCCGCCCTTTCCGGGGCTGGGGCGCGAGGCGCGCCCGCGTCTCGGTGAGACACGGTCAATGCCACCAGGCCCCGAGCACCCGGCGCCAGTTCCCCCAGCAGAGTGCCTTCAGCTCCTCCTCGCCGAAGCCGGCGTCCTCGAGAGCGCCCAGGAGCCTGGGCAGGCCGGCGGCGTCGGCGAGCTCGGCTGGAATCGTCGCGCCGTCGAAGTCGGAGCCGAGGGCGACGTGCTCGGGGCCGATCCGGTCGGCCTACCCGGCGATCGACGACCGTGACGAGTTTGACCTACAACCCGTCGGAGCAGATCGACCTTCCCGGCGGCCACTCCAGCGCCCCAAGCGGATCGCCTCTCGAGAGGAAGCCGCAGCGCTGCTCGCCGCACCTCGCCACCGTACGATGGCGCTCGATGGCTCGCACGCCTGATCCTTTCAAGCCCGATGAGGGTGCCGTTTACACGAACGGCCAAGTCAATCGCGCTGGGCAGCTCTTACGCCGGTTCTATGCCCAGCCACCGGTGGAGGAGGGGGAGGACGCCTTCGCAGGTTTCGATGTCGACGAGCTGGTCGACGCCATGGTCGCCGTGACGTGGTGGCGGAGTCTGCACGCGCGACCGCTGTCGCGCGTGGCGGCGAACCTGCGCTACCACGCCGCAGCCGAGGAGGCTGTCGTCAGGGATCGCATCGACGTCACCCAGCGCCTCAAGCGACGGCCGACGATCTTCAACAAGCTTGAGCGGGAGCCGACTATGGAGCTGACTCAGATGTGGGACATCGGTGGAGTCCGCGCCCGCCTTCCGTCGCTGCGGCACGTCCAAGCGGTTAGCCGGCGATTGCGGAAGACCTGGACGATCGTGCGGACTAAGGACTACATCAAAGAGCCGCGCTCCTCCGGCTATCGCGCCATCCATCACATCGTCCGGCGCGATGGGCGTCTGATCGAGATTCAACTCCGAACCGTCCTGCAGGATGCCTGGGCCAATCAGGTCGAGGAGGACAGTCGCCGGCTGGCGACCGGCTACAAGTTCGGCCGAGGTGGGGAGGACGTGCACGACTACTACCGAATCGTGTCTGAAGCATTCGCGGCACTCGATCGCAACGAGGAGTTGAGCCCGGACCTGGTCGCTGCTATCAATGAGAACTACGTAAACGTGGCCGAGACGCTCCAACGCAGGCCACCAAGAGGGGACCGCTGAGATGACCGACGCTGATATCCGGCACTTCCTGATCGTCTTTGACATCCCGACGGGGAAGGCGAAGGTGCGCGACTTCGGGACGGATTACGACCGCGCGATGGAGGCCTACGCCGAGATCGAGGGGGAGATGCGCGGGCGTGACGACCTCGACATCGTTCTCGTCGGCGCCGACTCTCTGGAGACCGTCAGGCGCACCCACTCCAGCTATTTCGAGACGGACGAGACCTTTGAGTCTTTGCTGCCGGCTGGCGTTCTCAGTCGCTGATCACTTCCATCGCTGCGGAGCGAGTCAGGAGCGGCGCGGCAGAAGAGAAGGAAGACGGAACTGCTCAGGACCATCTTCGAGGAGCTTGGGCACGAGCCGCAACGCTCCCTGAGCTTGAGGCGGTTTATGGCGCTGTGAAGCCGCCGGACGGGCGAGGGGTAGCAGCGGCGCGTTCGGGCGCGTGGGCGGACCACTGTGGCCTGACCCTGATGTATCGATGCGGGGGCCTCCCCATGCCCAATTAGTAGCCCGTATTTGGCTATGTAAAGCCCCCACAACAGAAAACGCCCCGCCGGGGAGGCGGGGCGCTTCTGGGGTTACTACAGGGAGGAGAGATATTTATCTCTATATATGTGTGGATCCGTGGGAGGTAGGTGAGCCCGGTTTGTGTCGAGAGCGTCGCTGTGGGAAGCAGCGAGGCGATTGTCGACGCGGGGCTCAGCCAAGAAGTCTTTTCCTTTGTCGGTTCCTCTTCCGAATCCTTGAACAGCGTACGAACGTATGTGCGACTTGTGTGTGAGTGGGATCACAGACCCCCTGCACTCACGGATCGAAATGTTGCACCGTTGTCTCAGCGCCCGCTAAATCGCGCTCGTTGCGGAGGGCCGCTGTAGCTTTCGAGCGATGAAGAAGGCGCGGATAGACGCGGTCCTGGCCGATCGCGGGCTCTTTTCTTCACGCTCGGCGGCGGCCGGCGCGGTGCGTGCCGGGGAAGTCCGGGTCGGCGCCGATGGGCCCGTCGCCCTGCGGCCCAGCCAGCTGGTCGAGCCCGACGCGCCGCTGGTCCTGGCCGAGGGCCGGCGCTTCGTCTCCCGCGGTGGGATCAAGCTCGAGAATGCCTTGGATGCCCTCGAAATCGAGGTTTCCGGTCGCGAGTGCCTCGACGTCGGCGCCTCCACCGGCGGTTTCACGGACTGCCTGCTGCAGCGCGGCGCCGCCCGGGTGATCGCCGCCGACGTCGCCTACGGACAGCTCGACGTCAGCCTCCGTGAGGACCCGCGCGTCTGCGTGATCGAGCGCCTCAACGCTCGTGAGCTGGAACCGGCCGCCCTGCCATTCGCCCCCTCGCTGGCCACTGTCGACGTCTCCTTCATCTCGCTGACCAAGGTCCTGCCCGCCGTCGGTCGCTGCCTGGCCCCGGCTGGCGAAATCCTGGCGATGGTCAAGCCCCAGTTCGAGCTCGGAAAGGATCGGGTCGGGCGTGGCGTCGTACGCGACACCGCCGACCGTCGCGAGGCGGTGCTGAAGGTCGCGGAGGTCGCCTGTGAGCTGGGTTTGGTGGTGCGCGGCTTCGCCTCCTCTCGCCTCCCCGGGCCGAAGGGCAACCGCGAGACCTTTGTCTGGTGCGGCGGCGCCGGGCCGGGGGTCGCAGACCTGCCGGCCGCCGTCGCCGCCGTGGTGGAGGAGGACGGGTGAAGACCGCGGCGCTGATCACCCACTCGCATCCGCCCGCCGCCACCGAAGCGGTCAAGGTGGCGGCCGAAGTCGCCCAGGAGATGGGTTGGCGCCTCGCCGCCAGGGAGGACGAGCTGGAAAAGCACGGCAGCGCCGCCGCCGGCATCGACGTCACCGCCGAACACACGCTGCCCGAGATCTGCCTCGTCCTCGGTGGCGACGGCTCGATCCTGCACGCGCTGCGCCGCTACGCCCGCACCGGGATCCCCGTCTTCGGCGTCAACTTCGGCACCGTCGGCTTCCTCGCCGCCGTCGATCGCGAGGAAGCCCGCGAGGGGATCCGGCGGGCCCTCGACGGCGATGTCGAGACGATCTCGCTGCCCGGCCTGGAGGTCCGCTGCGACGGGATCGAGGAGGTTGGCTTGAACGACATCACCCTCGCCCGCCGCCCCCGCGATCGGGTCGCCGAGCTGAGCTACCGGATCGCCGGCAAGGAGGTCGGCAACGTCCGCTGCGACGGCCTCGTCGCCGCCACCCCCGTCGGCTCGACCGGCTACAACCTCGCCAACCAGGGCCCGATCCTCGCCTGGGGCGTGAAGGGGTATGTCGTCAGCTACATCTCGCCGCACTCGCTCACCGCCCGGGCCCTCGTCGTCGCCCCCGAAGACGTCCTCCATGTCGGCAACGCACCGGAAAGAGAGCCGGTCGAGGTCGCCGTCGACGGCGGCAAGGTCGCCGACCTCTCGCCGGGCGCGGAGCTCGAGATCCGTTTCCTCGACTCGGTCAGCACCCTGGCGCAGCTGCCGGGAACGAGCTTCTATCAGCGGATACGCGAGAAGTTCGGCCACCTAGCCGTCTGAGGCCGCCTGATCGGCGCATCTCTGCGTCCTCGGTCGCTCGCGTGCAAAGCACGCCACGCTCCCTGCGTCCTTGACCTGCTTGATCAGGCGACCTCACAAGGTCGTTAGGGTTGCCGCCGATGGAGCGCAAGTGGTGGACCCTCGTCCTCGTCTCGGTCGCGACGTTCATGCTGCTGCTCGACGTGACGATCGTCAACGTCGCGCTGCCCGATATCCAGCGGGAACTGAACGCGAGCCTCTCCAGCCTGCAGTGGGTGATCGACGCCTACTCGCTGATGCTCGCCGCCTTCCTGCTCACGGCGGGGTCGCTCGGGGACCGGCTCGGCCGGCGGCGCGTCTTCACGATCGGCTTCGGCATCTTCACCTTCGCCTCCTTCCTCTGCGGCATCTCCGGCGACCCGACGCTGCTGAACCTCGCGCGCGGGCTCCAGGGCATCGGCGGCGCCGGCATGTTCGCGACCTCGCTGGCGCTGATCGGCCAGGAGTTCCACGGCAAGGACCGGGCCACGGCCTTCGGGGTCTGGGGGGCGACCGTCGGCGGCGCGGTTGCCGTCGGCCCCCTGATCGGCGGCGTCATCACCGAGAACTTCGGCTGGGAGTGGATCTTCTTCGTCAACGTCCCGATCGGGATCGCGGCGATGGCCCTGACCGAGCGGAAGATCGTCAACGTCTCGGCTCAGGACCCCGAACCGATCGACCTGCCGGGGCTGGTGACCTTCTCGACGGCCCTCTTCCTGCTGATCTTCGGCCTCATCCGCGGCAACCCCGAGGGCTGGGGGAGCGGCGTTATCGTCGCCTGCCTGATCCTCGCCGCCGTCCTTCTGGCGACCTTCATCGCGATCGAGCGGCGTAGCGACCATCCGATGCTCGACCTCACCCTGTTCCGCAAACGCGCCTTCAACGGCGTCTCCGCCGTCGCCTTCACGCTCTCGGCCGGGATGTTCGCGATGTTCCTCTACCTCACCATCTACCTGCAGGGGGTGCTCGACTTCTCGCCGTTGGAGGCGGGATTGCGCTTTTTGCCCCTGACCGTCCTGGGCTTCGTCGTCGCCCCGATCTCCGGCGCGCTTTCCCACCGGGTGCCGATCCGGATCCTGCTCGGCACGGGGATGACGCTGGTCGGCACCGGGCTTCTGCTGATGCGCGGGATCGCAGCCGGCTCGGAATGGACGGCCTTGCTGGCCGGCTTCGTCATCGCCGGGATCGGGATCGGGACCACCAACCCCGGCATCGGCCAGGCCGCGATCGCAGTCGTGCCGGTGGAGAAATCGGGCATGGGGTCTGGCATCAACACGACCTTCCGCCAGGTCGGGATCGCCACGGGCGTGGCCGGCCTCGGCGCTGTCTTCCAGGGCCAGGTCGACTCGAAGCTGGGCGAAGAACTGCCCCACGTGCCGTCCGGCCTCGGCGAAGCCGTGGCCTCAGGTGGCTCGCGGGCAGTCGGCGAAATGGGCTTGCCGAACCACATTCAGCACGCTGCCGACGTCGCTTTCGTCAGCGGCATGAACTCGATCCTCGCGATCGGAGCGATCGTCTGCTTCCTCGGCGCCGTTTGCGGCTTCCTGCTGGTCCGCTCGGAGGACTTCGTGCAGCCGACCGGCGGCCCGGGCGAGCCTTCATCAGGCTGACCGCCCGATGACAAGAGATGCCGTATGCTTTTGTCTATGGCAGTGGTGGAGAGACCGCGCTGGGGCGACGAGAGGATTGACGAGCGGTTCGACGGGGTGGATGCCGACATCCGCGAACTTCGGGTAGAGATGAGGGAAGGCTTCGCGCGGATCGAAAAGCGCTTCGATCAGGTCGACAAGAGGTTCGAACGGCTTGACGCGAGGTTCGAATCGATGCAGCGCGAGATGACTGCCCGCTTTGATGCGGTGCAGCGGAACATGACCACCTGGTTCGTCGCCGCCTTCTCGACCCTGATCGCGGCCTTCATCGCCATCTCTCTCGGTTAGTGACCATCCGATAACCCCCACGCACGCCTGGCGGCACCGGACACTTCGCGGGGCGTCCTCAGTCGGCCAAATGCCGCTGCCATTCGGCCTCCCTGCGTCCTACCCCCGCTCGGTCGGGCACTCGCCAGCCGCACGCGCGAGTTTTCGGATAGTCACTTAGCCGGAACCTGCGGGAAAGCGCGGCGAGTCGGTCCGCGGCCGTTGCTACACAGACCGCATGCTGCGTGAGCTGCGGATCGAGAACCTCCTGCTGATTGAGCGGGCCGAGTTGCGGCTGGGCGGGGGGCTGAATGCGATCACGGGCGAGACCGGCGCCGGCAAGACCGTCCTCGCTCACTCGCTCGACCTGCTGATGGGCGGCAAGGCGAAGGCGCAGATCGTGCGGCCCGGTGCGACTGAGGCGTGGGTCGAGGGCGTGTTTGACCTGCCTTCGGGGCTACTCGATCAGCCCGAGCTCGCCGAGCTGGCTGCGCGCTTGCCCGAGGGGGCCGAGGAGGTCGTTCTCGGTCGCCGAGTCTCGGCGAGCGGCCGCACCGGCGCCTTTGTCGCCGGGCGCGCGGCGGCGGCGGCCGACCTCAAGCTCCTGGGCGGGAGCCTGCTCGCCTTCTTCGGCCAGCACGAGCACCGGCGGCTGACCATCTCCTCGGCCCAGCTGGAGATCCTCGACGGCTTCGCCGGCCCCGAGCACCTGGCGGCGAGGCTCGAATACGAGCGTGTGCACCGCGAGGTGGGCCGTCTCTCGGCCGAGCTGGCGGAGTTGCGGGAGCGCGAGGGATCGCGCGAGCGCGATCTCGACCTCCACCGCTACGAGCTCTCCGAGATAGAGGCGGTGGCGCCGGTCCCCGAGGAGCGCGAGCAGATGGCGAGCGAGCGCGAGCGACTGCGCCATGCCGAGGGACTGCGGGAAGCAGCAGGCGCGGCACATGCGGCGGTGGCCGGGGCTGAAGAGGACGGTGGCGGCGCCGCTGCGGCACTGTCTCGGGCGGAAACGGCGCTGCAGCCCGCGGCTGGCTTCGATTCCTCTCTTGACGGAATCGCCGAGCGGGTAGCTGCCTTGGCGGTGGAACTGGGCGACGTCTCCTCCGAGCTGCGCGGCTACGCCGAGGCGGTCGAGGCCGATCCCGGCACGCTGCAGGCGATCGAGGAACGGCTGGAGGCGATCGACCGGCTCGAGCGCAAGCACGGCGGCAGCGTCGAGTCGGTGCTGGCGCACGCCGAGCGCTGCCGTGCCGAGATCGCCCGGCTGGAGCGCGCCGAGGAGCGGACGGCGGAGGCCGAGGCGGCGCTCGCCGAGGCCGAAGCTCGCCGGACAGACCTCGGAAAGAGCCTGAGCTCGGGCCGCGAAGCCGCGGTTGGGCCGCTGCAGGAGCGTGTCGCCGCCGAGCTCGACCAGCTCTCGATGCCCGGAGCGACGCTCGGGGTCGTGCTCGAGCCCGATCCCGACGGCTACGGTCCCTCCGGTCGTGAGACCGTCGAGCTGCAGGTGGCCCCCAATCCGGGGATCGAGCCGGCGCCGCTGCGAGACGCCGCGTCGGGCGGCGAGCTCTCGCGGGTGATGCTGGCGCTGAGCAGTCTCGGCCGGGCCGCGAGCGCCGGAACCGTCGTCTTCGACGAGATCGACGCCGGCATCGGCGGCAACACGGCGCGGGTCGTGGGCGAGCGGCTGCGGTCGCTGGGTCGGGAACGTCAGGTCCTCTGCATCACCCACCTGCCCCAGGTCGCCTCCCTCGCCGAGACCCACTTCCGCCTGGCAAAGGATGTCGCGGGCGAGCGAGCCGTCGCTACGGTCGAGCGACTCGAGGGGGAGGGGGTCGTAGGGGAGATCCGGCGCATGCTCGGCGGCAGCGGTTCCGACGAGGCGGCGACGCAGCACGCGCGCGAGCTGCTGGCGGCGGCCTAGGTGGGATTGGCGAAACCCACGGCACGCGCATGGCGGCGGCGGACACTTCGCGGTGCGCGTTTCGCCTTCCCTCCTATCAGTAGCGCTCTGCGGCATCGCATCCGGTTTTCGGCACACCCCGCTGTGGCAAGAATCGGATGCGTTGCCAGGCGCTGGCCCGTTCGCCTAACCTGAGTCGGTGGCCACTGCATCTCGCCGTCGTCTGCCTGCCCTGCTCGGGCGCAGGAACGGCGCGCGGGCAGAAGCGTCGATCGAGGGAACCGCGCGTTTGGGAGGGCGGACCAAGCACCTGGTCAAGCGGTTGCGCCCGGGCGACGTCGCGGTCATCGACCACGGCGACATCGACCGCATCGCCGCCGAGGAGCTGATCGAAGCGGGCGTCGCCGCGGTGCTCAACGCCGCACCGTCCTCCTCTGGCCGCTATCCGAACGCCGGGCCGCTGATGCTCGTCCGCTCCGGCGTCCGACTCCTCGATGCGCCCGAGGCCGGCCTCTTCGACCGTCTCAAGGAGGGGGACAGGGTGAGGATCGCGGAGGGGGTCGTCTACGTCGGCGACGAGGAGATCTGCCACGGCCGGGTGCTCCGCCTGCCCGAGCTAGAGCGCCAGATGCAGGAACACCGGGAGCGGATCGACGAGGCGCTGGGGGAATTCGCCGAGAACACCGTCGCCCACGTCCGCGAAGAGACCGACCTGCTGACCGGCAACATCGCCTTCCCGCCGATCAGGGCCAGCTTCCGTGACCGCCATGTCCTGATCGTCGTCCGTGGCGAACGCCACCGGCGTGACCTCAAGGCGCTGCGAGCCTATATCCGCGACGTGCGACCGCTCGTCGTCGCCGTCGACGGCGGCGCCGACGGGGCGCTGGAGGCGGGCCTGGCGCCCGACCTGATCCTCGGGGACATGGATTCCGCCAGCGACCGGGCGCTGCAGTGCGGCGCCGAGCTGATCGTCCACGCCTACCCGGACGGCCGGGCGCCGGGCCGGGACCGCCTGCTGGCCGCCGGTCTTCCGCACCAGGTCGTCCCCGCCGCCGGGACCAGCGAGGACGTGGCGATGCTGATGGCCTACGAGAAGGGGGCGTCGCTGATCGTCAGCGTCGGCGCCCACTTCAACCTGGTCGAGTTCCTCGACCGCAAGCGCGGCGGCATGTCCTCGACCTTCCTGACGCGGCTGCGGATCGGCGAGCGACTGGTCGACGCCAAGGGGGTGAGCCGCCTCTACCGGCCGAGCTCGGCGCTGAGGCCGCTGGCCCTGTTCGCGGTCACCTTCCTGATCCTGCTGACGATCCTGATCATCACCTCACCCGCCCTCAACGACGTGTGGGAACTGGCCTGGCTGAAGATCCGCATCTGGCTCGGCATCTAGACGGTCTGCGCCCTGCGGCTAGCCTTCCCTGCGAATGGGGTACTCCGCTCGCTACCACGCCGCCTCGCTGATCGCCGTCTTCCTCGCCCTGGCGGTGGGAATCCTCGTCGGTGCCGAGTTCGGCGGCGACACCCTGAGGAACACCCGGCGGGACCTCGAGCACAGCCTCGTCGGCAACCTCCAGGACGCGCGCTCGCGGGCCGACGAACTGAGTGGCCAGCTGAACCGCTCAGATGAATTCGGCGAACGCGTCTACCCGGTCATGACCCGGGAAAAGCTGGCCCGGAAGCGGGTTGCGATCCTCGCCCTCGGCGGACTGCCAAGCGACCTGACCGGGGACGTCGAGGACGCGCTGGGGCCGACGGGGGCACGGCTCGTAGGCGTCGG
>C688J35102_120989405_pt1 | contig 11167 bp, 4 predicted proteins | sample HopSoiMetagenom2_FD_35102 | JGI IMG/M metagenome (IMG submission 35102)
ATGCTCGGCAAGACGATCCGGGCCGGGCCGAACGGCTTCGACCCGAGATCGAAGAAGCAGTTGCTAACGCGCGGGGCTGGCATGGATGGTTGTTCCGATTGCGCCTGCAACAAGCGTGTGCCGAGCTCGCTCTTGCGCGAGCGGATTGGCAGGCAGCGGTCGCCTTCGCTACCGCAGCGCTCGGGCACAGCCGTGCATCGGGGCGGAGAAAGTATGAAGCAGCTGCGTTGACAATTCGGGCGCGCGCCCAGTACGCGCTCGGCCGCACACGTGTGGCTATCCAGGACGCCAAGTCGGCATGCGCGATCGCACGAAAAGTCGGCGATCCAGCGCTAGCAGTCAGGACGTTCGCCGCGCTGTTGCCGGTGATTGGCGACGACGCTCTCCGACAGGAGTTGAGACAAAGAACGGCAAGCGTACTGGAGGCGCTTCCCGTTGATGCGCGGACCGCTTTTTCCCAGGCGCCATTGCTTCACGCCGCTCGCGAATAGACCTGAGCCGTCGATTCAGTTCATCACTGTCACTACCTCGAGCTCTGCTACCGAGCAGTCCTTCGCCGTTTTGCCTTTATGGCGTAGTGTCCGTTTGCTCGGGACAATCAGCTGAGCGCTGGGGTTCGTTTTTGCTTGCCGTGTTCGAGGCAAGCAATCCTGTGTGTTTGATAGGCCATCACAGGTGGTATTTTAGGTGCGCCGCTTGCCGCTGGCTCAGTGCGCTGAATTTCCGGCAGCTTGTAAATGGCATCGCCGATACGCGGGTCAGTGCTCTTGCTTATGACAAAAACTTTTAACTCAGGACGATACCAAGTCTCTGTCGACGAAACCATTGCGGTTGAGGTTAGGCGCTTGAATCAGAGCACGAGTCACCGGGGCCTGGAGGAGGTCGCCGTCCTGGTCTGGAACAACATCGAGCGGCTACCTCCTTTCCTAGCATTTCGAGGCGTTTCGTCGAGACAGCCCGATGCGGTGACTTTGCCACTCAGCTTTAACTTTCCGCTTGATCGTGTGGGCATCGATTCGCTTTCCCGACAAGTTGCGGCGCCAGCATTCGGCCCGAGTCCCTGTACTCCTTACCATCGCATTGAGCAGAACGAGGCACAGCGAGTTCGAGGAACTTCACACTACCGGCCACCTGAGGTGTTCCGCAAGGTCACCCGGGAGCATGAAAGACGGTTGTTCAAGATTCCGTCTGGACGCGTCAAACCTCACGATAAGAGTAAGCACATCGCGATGTTGAAATTTTCTTTACTGCGGAGCCTCGGGCCGGCATTTTGCGTAACTTTTATAGCTGTCATGCCTGCGGCACAGCAGAACCGACCTGCGATCACGGGGATATCGCACATGTGTGTATACGCCAGTGATGCCAAGGCGAGTGAGCATTTCTATGCTCAGATACTCGGTGCTGCTAGAGGTCCTGATCCCCAGGATGCAAATGGAACGCGCTATTACTTCAGCCCTACCCAGTTCGTCGAGGTTTTGCCTCTACCCGCTGGCGCGACTCAGAGCAGGATGGCTTGCGTCGCGTACAACACGATCGATGCAGGCGGCCTGTCGCAATATCTGCGCTCGCAAGGCGTGGAGGGGATAAGCGAACTTCGTACTGGGAAGGATGGGAGTCGCTGGTTTCAGACGAATGACCCTGAAGGAAATCAGGTTCAATTCATCCAGCCTGGTGAACTCGCCACAATGCCGGGAGGTGCCAAGCCCATCGGCAACCGCATCATTCATGTGGGATATCTCGTGCACAGCAGAGCCGCGGAAGATCGTTTCTATAAACAGATCCTGGGATTCAAGGCATACTGGTTTGGTTCAAAACAGCCAGACCACGTGGACTGGGTTTCACAACAGGTGCCGGACGGGCATGACTGGCTTGAGTACATGATGGTTGGCGACGGCTCGACAGTACCTCTGTCCAAGGTGGACCAGCGTCAGCTAGGAGTCCTCAATCACTTTTCGATTGGTGTGCCGAACATGGAAGAGGCCGTGACCACGTTTTACCGAGAGGATCGCCTCAGCGCCAGGCACGACGGCCCACAGATGGGATTAGACGGGAAGTGGCAAGCCAATCTTTACGACCCGGACGGTACTCGAGTGGAATTGATGGAGTTTCAGCCCGTCATCAAGCCATGCTGCTCGGGGTTTACCGCGGAGAGTCCGGTCAAGTGAAGGTTCTGCGATGTGTTTTGTCAAGCCAGGCGTTTGCTAGGCGTCGTTCATGTTCGTTCAGACCAATTGCAAGAAGCGAGTTGGTCGCCTTTTCCCGAATACCAGGAGGGCTGCGCGACGCGGCTCGAGTTGAGCGGAGAACTACTTACCGCTCCTTTCATCACGAACGAGATACCAGGCTGCTGGAGCTCAGAACCCAGTTCATACAGAGTCGCACGCGGATCGCGGGCAGGACCGATCAGTATCGCGGCGGTTGAGCATCCCTTTGATAAGTTCTGTCAACCCCTGCGATCTCTGATGCGTAGCTGTAAAACTCCACCGATTGCCTCAAGGCGTGGATTCGACCCCAGCCGCTGTAGGCGTTTGGCGCAAAGAACAAAGCTTCAGCAACCGCAGGCGCGGTGAAACTTGCTGGCGAGGAGATCGTGCCTACGTGCGCACATTTCCAGTTATGCGTACCCGGCTTTGCCGGGCGAGGCGCAGCAGATGCACCCACACTTCCGATCGGAGGCGACACGCCTTTCCGCTATTGTGCTTTGGCGGCCGGCGGCTCTTCTGACGTCACCGAAACATCCGAGAATACGGCGATCGCTGAAGCATCAGCTTGATGCGAGCAGATTGCAAGCCCGACCAGGACGGGGTTCCGGAAGGAAACCTCGGTGTTTAAGATCTTCTTCGGCTCGGCCTCATTCTTCGCAATGTACATGTAAACCTTTACTTCCGTACAAACCAGCTTCAACTTAAACGTGCCGGGGCTATCGAACGGAAGATCGAAGGCATTCGTATCTTCGCCCTGTTTACTGCGCCATTGGAGTGCGGGCATGCCGTTGCCGTGGACGACGACATCGGCGTAGGTCGCATCCGTGTCCAACGACTGGCGGACCATGATACCGGCCTTGCGGTGCTCGGCTCCGTCGCCGACGAAATGCACAGTGGCGGTTACCGTAAAGTTGCCAGTCATCTCTCGCCACACGTATTGAAATTGATCCTGCTTGGCCCAGATATTCGCTCCGGAGCCAGACATCCGGTACTGGCCGTCTGAGAACTGGACGGATCCCTTGATGTCGGGATTACCAACGTCGCCAGAATGGCTAAAAAGACCCAAACTCCCGTTCTGGGCGAAAACCGAAGCAGACACTAGGGAAATGAACAGTAGCTGGCGCATGGCAATTACTAGGTCTTGTTCAGAATCTGGGATTCCATGTTCTTGCCGTGTGACCGTCGGCCCCGGTAACTGCTCCACCGATACATCTGAAAACAACACCGTGTTAGTTGCCGCCTGGGAATGTGAACTAACCCCGAGTCCAACTAAGATCGGGCTGCCTAACTGATTCACCGTGTGGCCCAGTTCCCTAAGAGGCGTACCGTCTTTCGCGATCCACACCGTGACGGTCGTGCCTTTCCGAACCAACTTCAGGGACCATGTCCCAGGACCTTCCGTCGGAAAATCGACTGTATTGGTGTTGTCCGCCTTAGCGTTGCGGAACTGAACAGCCGGTGTGCCGTCGCCGTGAATGGCGAGTTGGACGAATGGTGAATCTGTGTCGAGAGTCTTCCTTAGCATGATGACGGCCTTGCGATGCCCGATTCCCTCAGTGAGGAACTTCGTAGTGGCAGTGACGGCAAAGTCGCCCGACATTTCGCGCCAAACATAATGGAACTGATCCGCCTTGGCCCAGATGTCGGAGCCGGAGCCTGTGATTTTGTACTGACTTGTCGCCCTATCAAACTCCGCTGCCCCTTTGATGGGAGGATCGCCCACATCGTCGGAGTTCGTGAAACTGCCGAGTGTTGCGGTCTGAGCAAAAGCCGAAGCAGCCAACAGGCAAGTAAGCAACGTTTGATGCACGTGAGGATTGTATCCGAAAAAGGCGACGTAGACGCCACACGGTCGCCCGAAGCGCAGTGAGCGACATTGTCCTTGCGGGCAGGTTCAAAAGTCGCGGCCTACTCCGATTTCGTCAGAAATCACGACTTGATTTGGCCACGATCGCAAGTTCTGAAAGGCATGTCTTGATGGACGACGCCAAAAGCAGACGAGTATCTGTGGGAGTGGTGGCAGTAGCTACTTCGGAATCACCGCCAAGACGGAGATTGGCTCGATCTTCTCGACGGTCAGAGTTTGACCGGTGGGCGTACCAGCGAGCACAAAGGGTCAGGGAGAATCGTTGATGGCGCACTTACCGTGAACCGCCCCGCAAACTAAACAAGAGATGAGCGCGTCGGCCTTCCAGGTGGCCGACATCCTTCGCGCAGCAGACAAACCATCCTTGAGAAGAACGGGTGCCGATTGAACTGGCAGCACCTTCGCGTACTACCTACTCCGGAATTAGGGACTGCTGATTATGGGCTCCAGGTGTGACTGGATGTCGTTTGCACGAACACTTTTCAGGGATTCTCCGGAAGGCACAACGGTCACCACAGAGCGTCAAATCTAAGCGCCAAAACAGGTTAGATCGTCCCCTGGCCCGTCGCGAACTGGTCTACCGTAAAGCCGTCATGGCGCATGACCGAGTATCTCGTTGCAGCTATGAAGATTCCGGCACCAATTTCTACTAGCAGCGTATAGTTTCGTTCGAGATTGGAGTCTGAATCTTAAGATTGTGTCGCGAATGTTGCCCGACTTCCGGGCCCTGTTATGAACGGAGTCAAATCTGCCATGAAGCACATTCCCTTTGTTGCGGCCTTAGTGCTGCTGTTTAGCCTATATAGTCCGAGCCAGACGCCTACCGGAACACTGCAGGGGACAGTATCAGACCCTTCAGGGTCGGCTGTCACCGGGGCGAAAGTCACAGTCACTAATACCGGTACAAACGAAACGAGGGAGCTGACGACTGACACCGCCGGACGTTATGTCGTTCCCTTTTTAACTCCTGGTACATATACCGTGACTGTACAGGCGCGCGGCTTTACATCGAGCAAAGTCGATAGCATCAAGGTAGACGTCTCGCAAACTCGTGATGTAAATGTGTCGTTGCAGGTCGGCGCTATCGCGCAACAGGTAGAGGTGCAGGCGGCGGCGGCGCCCCTTGATACTTCTGGCGCCACCACCGGCCAAGTGATCGATACTCGAAAAGTAGTTGATCTGCCCCTCAATGGACGAAACCCTTTCAGTTTGGCGAATCTGGTTCCGGGCGTGAATAATGTCGGTAACGCCTCCACGCCGCACATCGGAGGCTCCCGCAACGCGGTGAATGAGCAACAACTCGATGGAATGACGAATATACTGCCAGAAAACAACGTGGGCAATAATGTCTCCGCTTACACGCCGATTGTCGATTCTGTTCAGGAGTTCAGCGTGCAAACGAACTCGCTTTCGGCTGAATATGGACGGTTTGGCGGAGGCGTGATTAACCTCGTCACTAAGTCCGGAACAAACGAATGGCACGGAGGTCTTTTCGAGTTTCAGCGTAACGCCATTCTCAACGCCAATGACTTTTTTGCCAATCGTAGTGGCCGCTCGAAGCCGGACTCGAACGAAAGACAGTACGGCGGCACTCTGGGTGGTCCTGTTATAAAGGACAAATCATTCTTCTTTTTTGGATTCCAAGGTGACAATGCAGCAACAGCGGCTAGCGCGATTGATACTGTTCCGACTGCGGCCTTCCGATCCGGCAACTTCTCAAACCTGGGCACTACCATCTACGATCCGCTCACAGTCAATTCGGTAACTGGGGCCAGGAGTGCGTTCGCCGGAAACCAGATACCCGCTACCCGGTTTGACCCGGTCGCTGTCACAGCCCAGAGCTACTTCCCGCTTCCCAATACCGGGGGGCCCAATGCGCAGACAAACAATTACGCCGCTGTCGGCACTAGTACCAGCAACGATTACAAGTGGGATACCCGAGTTGATAACAACTTCACTGAACGATGGCGCATGTTTATCCGTCTGTCCCACGACTGGAACAACAGCAGTCCCTTCTTTGATTACGGCAACAACAACCCGGCATCGAAGACGGGTAGTGGCTTTATCACCGGTGGCGCGTGGAGTGTGTCCATGGACCATACGGTTACATTTAGCCCGACGCTGCTCGGCGACTTTCGTTATGGCTTCGCCCGATCTTATGTGGACGACACTCCGCTCGGCGCCGGGTTTCAACTGACCTCACTCGGATTGCCCTCATCCCTTCAGGATGTCGCTGCGCAACGAGTTCTGGAATTCCCTCAATTCTCAATTTCCAACGGTGCTCAGTTAGGCAACAACGGCTATGTGCGTCTGATTGAGAACCCGATGGCGCACGATTTCACCGGTAGTCTTACCAAGATTACGGCCCACCACACGATCAAATTTGGCGGCGAGTTCCGGAGGATGCTAATCAACTTCACGCAATATGGCTATCCTTCGGGCCAATTCACTTTTGACCAGACCTGGACTCAGCAAATTGCGAACAACGCGAATGGGACAGGCTCGCCGTATGCCACCTTCCTCCTCGGTCTTCCTACCGGAGGTCAAGTAACGCACGAACCGACAGCTTCCGATGGGAGTAACTATGTCGCGGCGTATGTCCAGGACGACTGGAAGGTGAAATCAAACCTCACCCTCAACCTCGGTTTGCGGTGGGATCTGGATACACCCCGTACAGAACGCTACAACCGGCTTTCCTATTGGGATCCGAGCCTACCGTCTCCCATACAGGGGCGGGTACCGGCGAGTGCGTGCTTATATTGCGGCAACCTGGTTGGTCAGATGGCCTTTGTAGGTACTTACCTTAGCAAGTATGGCCGCCATCAGGGACCGTATCAGTTGAAGGACTTCGGCCCGCGGTTCGGTTTTGCCTACAACCCCTCTAGCAAGATGGTGCTTCGCGGCGGCTTCGGCATTGCCTATATGCCCTCCGCCTTACAGGCAGCCGGCACGACAGGCGCTCCCGGCGTGCAGGGATTTGGTTCGAATACCAATGTGCAGTCCAGCTTCAACAACCAAATCAGCATCAACTCTACTCTGAGCAATCCATTCCCGCAGGGCTATAACTTGCCGTTGGGCGCTGCTGGCGGGCCATCTACAAACTTGGGTCTTGGGATCGGCGAATCTTTCTTCAACTCCTACCGGAACCCCTATGCAATTCAATGGAATTTCAACGTTCAGCGCCAATTACCGGGCCAGATGACACTCGAAGTGGGGTACATCGCCAACAAAAGTCTCTTTCTAGTGGATGGCGAGGTCACTCAGCCCTACTCGCAGTTAAACCCGGCCTATGCCGCGCTCGGTAATCAACTGCTCACGCAGGTGGCCAATCCGTTCTACGGAATCATCACCACTAACGGATCCCCGCTGAGCCAGCAGACGGTTTCCTACAATCGGCTGCTGCGGCCTTTCCCGCAGTATGACGGCGTTGGGTACTACCGGAAGCCTGGAGCTAGGTCTTTCTATAATGCGATGATTGCCCGGCTCGACAAACGATTCTCGAATGGGCTGACCTTCCTTCTCTCGTTCACCGGCGGTAAGGGGATGGATGACTCCGCATCATCGGTCGGCTACCTGGGGCCGATCAGCGGAACACGCGCCGACCAGTATAACCGCCGTCTCGAATGGTCCGTTTCACCGCAGGATATTTCGAGAAGCTTCGTCGGCAGCGTCGTTTATCAGTTGCCATTTGGAAAAGGGAAGAAGTTCGTCAACTCAACTCCGCGTGTTGCGAATGCCCTTATCGCAGGATGGGAGGTAAACGGGATCGTGACGCTCCAGACCGGAACTCCAGTTGTGATGGGGAGTGTCGTAAACCAGACGAACCTGTTTACGGCCGCTCAACGTCCGGACAACACCGGGCAAAGCGCACAAATCAGTAATCCCAGTATTGACCGCTGGTTCAATACATCCGTTTTCTACCAGCCTCCGCCGTTCACTATCGGGAACACAAGCCGCACCTTACCCGACGTTCGCAATCCGGGCGTCAAGACGGCTGATTTGTCTTTGTTCAAAAACAACTATTTCGGCAAGGAAAATCGTTACAACCTGCAATTTCGTATGGAGGCTTTCAATTCTCTCAATCATCCCAACTGGAACACTGCCAATACCAGCCTCCAGGGCGGCAGTGCGTTTGGGACGATTACGTCGACGAATCCCTATGTCCCGAACCGGGTAGTGCAGCTAGCGGCAAAGTTCAACTTCTAGTTCCATTAGCAGTTGGACCAAATGCGCTATGTCATCGCACTTCTCCTGTTTTCATTTTGCAAGGTGGCGAGTGCCAAGGTGGCAGTCTTCTGGGAGAACGGGTTCCCGACGGTCCGCAGTCAACCAATCTCCCGGCAAGCTCTCGAGAGAGCCTTCTTAGGAGAAGAACCTGTCTTTGTCGACTTACAGGGATTAAAGGGAGGCAACGTATTAGAACAGGCAGATCTGCTGGTTATCCCCTACGGATCTGCCTTTCCGGTGGATGCGTGGACAAGCATCCACGGGTATCTGAAACGGGGCGGCAATTTGCTCGTTATCGGCGGGCAGCCGTTTCGCGTTCCGGTCAGTGCGGTTCATGGCAACTTCCTGGAAGGGCAACCACAGGACGCCTACTCTCGGGAACTCGGTATCTTACACACCTACGACGTGCCTCAAACCGACGGCAGAACCTTCGGCTGGAAATCGGGATACGGCTTTCTGCCTCCCGCTAAGGTAGACGGTCGCAAGTTCTTCGTTCTAGAAGGCCGAGGGCTAGACGGGCTCGGATACATGCTGAACCAGGACGGAGAGAAGGTGGCCTCTCCGTTAGTGGTGGTCAACCACACCGGGCCGACGGCTGGCGAGATGCTCGGATCGCGATGGGCTTTCCTAGATTTTGAACCCGCTTCAGGTTATTGGGACTCACGCGATGGCGTTTCGCTCGTCCGAACCAGCGCAGAGTATGCCCGGCAAGGCGCAACCTCCTTCTGGGTTGAATTGCCCTACTCAACCATCAGGAGAGGCGAGATTCCCGAAGCCGTTATTCACCTGCGGAACCCTCGGCTGGAACAGCAGCACCAATCGCAAACCGGACAGGTCAGGGTGGAACTGCTCTCGGGCACTTCGGTACTCGCCACAGACCAGATTGCTTGTTCCGGTACTAGCGTCGATGCGGCAATAATATTCCAGAAGCAACTGCCGCCGGGCTTTTACACCCTACGAGCCACTTATCGAGATAGGGACAAGGAGCGCGAGTTCTATCAAAACGGCTTCTGGGTTGAGGACGAGCAGACTCTGAAGTCCGGTCCCGTTCTGCGCCGCCAAGGAGACTTCCTCACAAAGGACGGCAAGCCGTTCTTTCCGTTTGGCACAAATTACTTCACTACGGAAGAGAACGGGTGGGACTTCTCAGGCCCGCGCAATGCGGCCGTTTGGGAATACGATTTCGCCGACATGGAAAAGCATGGCGTTTCGTTCGTGCGAACCGGCGTATGGATGGGGCAGCTCAAGATGATAGACGGTGCCGAGGGCGGAGTGACGGAACGCTTTCTCCGCAATGTGGAAGCATATCTGTTATGCGCCCGTCGCCACAGCATAGCCGTTAACTTCACTTTTTTCGCCTTTGATCCCCAGACGACGCTTCGCCGAGACGACAGCCCTCTTACGCTCCTGCCTGGAGGGAATCCATACATGGATCCGATCACGATCCGGGCCGAGCAGAGCTATATGCTTTCGATCGTAAACCGGTTCAAGGATGTTCCCTATCTGTGTTGGGACCTGATCAATGAGCCAAGCTTTTCCAATCCGAAACATATATGGCACGGCAATACACCCAACGGCGATCCCGCCGAATTACAAGCTTGGCATGCTTGGCTGCGACAGCAATACGTTGATGTAGCTAAGCTCGCTTCGGCATGGTCCACCACGCCGGACCAGTTAGGAAGCTTCGATGCCGTTCCTTTACCGGCGGAAGCTGATCTTGGATTGAATCTGGAACACGGTGAACCGAGACAGGCGCGGGCGCTTGATTACAACCTGTTTGCCCAAGAAATGTTTAGCCATTGGGTCGCGACAATGATTAGCGCCATTCGTCGTACCGGCAGCAATCAGATAATCGGCGTAGGCCAAGATGAGGGTGGAGTTCAGAACCGGGTGCTGAATCAGTTTTATGGTGCAGCGGGACTGTCATTTACAACAAACCACACCTACCGTCAGAATGATGCGCTGCTCTGGGACTCACTGGCCTCCAAGGTGCCCGGAATTCCAAATATTGTCGGCGAAACGGGCTATCAGCCTGTTATTCTGCCAAACGGTCAATGGCATTACGACGAAATCACAGGCTTCTCGCTGATCGAGCAGAAGTGGGCCTATGGTTTTGCCGGCGGTACGAGTGGATCTTTGTCGTGGGATTGGGCAAGGGAGATTTACTTCGGGATCGAGCGTAGCGACGGCTCGGCCAAAATCTGGAAGAACACGATGCGAGAGATGGGCGAGTTTGCAAAGAGGGCCGAGGGGTATGCAACCTCGCTTGTTCAGCCTGAGACAGCGATTGTCCTTCCTCAATCCCTGCAGCTTACCGCGTTCAACCACCTCGCTTTGGAAGCGCAGCAGAATTGCGTTCGGACGCTCTATGGTCTCGTCCGCTCCGAAGCCTATATGGTTGGCGAGTATCAACTCGACCTGCTGGGAAACCCAAAGCTCATCATTCTGCCCTCGCAGTGGATTTTGAGCGAACGCGCCTGGGATCGTTTGCTTCAAGCCGTCAATAATGGCGCAACTCTCTTGGTTTCGGGCCGCTTCGACGAAGACCCGCATTTCAATTCAACGGACCGGGCCGCTCGAATTGGAATCCCGTATGAGCCTGAAGCGCTCGAAACACGGGATAACCAACTTGAATGGCCCGGAGGCAAGGCGCGGCTTCTTTACACGGGGCAAAAGATCGATTTGCTCGAACATGCTGTCTCGCGTGATGGGAAAACGTTTGCGGAAAGACCTTTGGGCAAGGGCAAAATCCTTTTTGCGTCATTCCCGTTGGAACTCAACGACAATCTAGAATCCGTCGCCGAGATCTACCGATATGCTTTGCAAACGGCGGGCGTGACCGCCACGTATTCAAGCAGCATCCAAGGCT
>C688J35102_120989403_pt1 | contig 11162 bp, 12 predicted proteins | sample HopSoiMetagenom2_FD_35102 | JGI IMG/M metagenome (IMG submission 35102)
CGAGGACCAGATCCGTCGCGAGATGAATCACCTCGCACGGCGATGACTCGTCGCGGCCACTAGAGGTCGACGCGGGCGTCGTGCTCGCCGCCGACGATCGGAAGCACCAGCCACAGCCCGGCAAGCACGAGCAGGGTGACGAGCGTGGCGACGATCGCGGCGCCCATGGACCACACAAGGTCGAAGACGAGGAACATGACCCCGCACATCGTGATGCCGAGCATCGTCAGGCCGACGCGCGCTGCGTTGTTCGCCGCCTCGATGAGCCACTCCTTCTCCTGCTTGCCGAACAGCACGCGGTGGAAGGCCACCGGTGCGATCAGCAGGCCGGCGGCAAGGATCGATGCGGCGACGGTGATCAGGTAGGCGACCTTGTCGGTCTCACTCAGCTCGGGGAAGCGCTGCGAGAACGACACCGTCAGCAGGAAACCGGTGAGGACCTGGACGCCGGTCTGGGCGACGCGCAGCTCCTGGAGCATCTCGTTCCACTTGCGCGTGGTGCGCTCCCGCTCCGACTCCTGCTTCTGCCCGTGGGAGTCGCCCCCTCGCCGGTCCGCTGTCATTCGCGGAATCCTATTTCTTGACCCGTTCGGTGCGCACAACGTGGCGCCGGGGGCCTGTGGGACCTACTCGGCTCGGCGGCCGGGAGGGCGCAGCTCGGCCTTCGTGGTGATGGTCGCCGTACACACGCGGGGGCGGACCAGCGGCCGCAGACTGACGGAGGTGTCCGGCTCTCCGACTGCCTCGAGTGCACCGCGCAGCAGACCCCGGTGCACGCCGCAGACGACGGCCGGGTGGTCCTCGGCGAGCGGCAGCAGCGGGCAGTCCACCAACGTCAGCTCAGCGGTCCGGCCGCCGTCCTCGGTGCGCACCTCGGGCTGGTAGCCCCACTGGTGCAGCAGGTCCACGGTCTGGCCCACTTTGCCGAGCCACGCCCCGGGCGTCCGGGCCTGCTCGCGACCGCGAGCAGTTCCCTCGAAGGTGTCGCTGTCGGTGTACTCCGCTGCGTGTTCGAGGGCCCATCGCCGGCCGGCCTGCTCGGGCGTCACGGCCTCGCCGTCGTCGGTCCGCTGCCAGGACTCGGTGAGCAGCCTGGTGAGCGCATGGAGCGGGGTCTCGCCGCGCGCGTCGGGCAGCGGTCGGCTGGGGCTGCGGTAGAGCTTGCGCGGGCGGCCGACGCGCCCGCGCTGGAAGTACGACGCGACCAGGCCATGCGTCTCCAGCTGGTCGAGGTGGAAGCGGGCCGTCGTCGGATGGATGTGGAGCCGCTCACCGAGATCCGTCGCGGTGAGACCGAGCTGGTCTGCGTCCGACAGGTTGGCCAACATGTCGACGATGGCCCGGCGAACCGGCGAGGCGAGGAGCTCGAGCGGACGGTCCGGTGCGGCTGACATCAATCCATTTTCCTCATTTGAAATGACGAGGGAGGCAGCATAGGACGGAGTGACCTGGATGGACGAATCCATGCCGGACCCCGGTGGCTGCGTGGTGTTGCTTGGGCGGGATGCCGCCCTTGGCGGAAGTTCGCGCAACATGGTTTGACGGAACCGTGAGCAGTATTTGGAGGAAGGCAGCAGCACGAGTGCGTGGGCTCGTCGGCGGAAAGGCTGGGTAGGAAGCCGGCATGAGCGAGACGGAAGCCCAGACCGAGTCCGACGACGAGAGCGGCGCGAGCACCCCGAACGACAGCGGGGAGTCCAGCGCGAACAACGACGGAGGTACCAGCGCGAGCGACGGCGGGAGCTCGGGTCAGAACGGTGACGGCGACGACAGTGTCGGCATCAGCGACGACCAGCTGCCCGAGGACTTGCAGCCCACGGACGACAACCCGCTGGCCAAGCCGCCCAGCGACGAGGACGACGAGGACTCCGGCATGAGCCTCGACGCGGAGGGCCCGGGTGCGGACGGCGCTCCGCCTGGCTGAGCTCGCGGTCCAATCACTAAGACGCTCGTCCGAGACGGGTGACCGCTTCCTGTGAGACAGTGAGCGCATGGGTCGTACTCGGGAGCTCGATGCTGCGACTGCAGACCTGGACCCACCGTTCGCGGTCGTGGACCTCGACGCGTTCGACCGCAATGCCGCGAGCCTGGAACGTCGCGCCGAGGGGACTCCCATCCGCGTCGCCACCAAGTCGGTTCGCTCGGTCGACCTGATCCGTCGCGTCCTCGAGCGACCCGGATTCGCCGGAGCCCTGAGCTACACGTTGCCCGAGGCGGTGTGGCTGGCCGATCGGCTCCCCGAGCTGCACGACATCGTCGTCGGCTACCCGACGGTCCATCGCGGCGCGCTGCGCGAGCTCGCCGACAGCGAGGACAAGGTGCATCGGGTCAGCATCATGGTGGACTCCACCGAGCAGCTTGACTTCGTCGAATCGGTGGTCGGGTCCGACGGCCCGCCGATCCGGGTGTGCGTGGATCTCGATGCCTCGCTCCGGCTGTTCCACGGGGTCGTGCACCTGGGGATGCGCCGGTCGCCGTTGCACAGCCCGGAGCAGATCAAGTCGTTCGCGGAGGAGATCGCTCGTCGTCCGCGGTTCTCCCTCGTAGGCGTCATGTGCTACGAGGGCCAGATCGCCGGCATTCCCGACAACGCCGGCCCACTGCTGCGCCGCACTGGAGTCAAGATGTTCCAGCGCATCTCCGCCGACGAGCTCCGCGAGCGTCGCGCGGCTGCGATCCAGGCGGTGGCGGAGGTGCAACCCCTCGAGTTCGTCAACGGCGGAGGCACGGGCAGCATCCACCGCACTGCGCGCGAACCGGCCGTGACCGACATCGCGGCGGGGTCCGGTCTCTTCGGCCCGGCTCTGTTCGACCAGTACTCGTCGTTCCGGCCCGAGCCGGCGGCGTTGTTCGCACTGACCGTGGTGCGGCGACCGGGCCCGGCGTACGTCACCGTCCTGGGCGGAGGTTGGATCGCGTCCGGACCGGCCGGCAGTGACCGGCTGCCGGTGCCGTGCTGGCCGGAGGGCCTGAGCCTGGTCAAGGAGGAGGGTGCGGGCGAGGTACAGACCCCGCTCGTGGGCGACGCAGCAGCGGACCTGCGCGTCGGAGACCGGGTCTGGTTCCGGCACGCGAAGGCCGGTGAGCTCTGCGAGCACGCGGACATGCTTCATCTGATTTCTGGAAAGACTGTGGTCGACAAGACGGCCACATATCGTGGCGAAGGACGCACCTTCCTGTAACCACAAGTGACCCCCGCACCACAGGAGCCTTCGCGTGACCCGCATGTCCGCCGCCCAACGACGCGAGCTGCTGGTGGAGGCGGCAATCCGCGTCATGACGCGCGACGGCGTTGCCCGGGCCACCACGCGGGCGATCGCCCAAGAGGCCGACATGCCGTTGGGCGTCTTCCACTACGCGTTCCGCTCCAAGCAGGAGCTGATGGCGATGGTCGTGCAGACGATCGCGCGCCGGTCCCGCGCTGTCATGGACGAGGCGGTGTTCTCCGGCGAGACCGACGAGGTCTCCGAGATCGTCAAGGCCGGCATGCTGGCCTACTTCAACCATGTCATCGACCACCCGCTCGAGCACCTCGTCACCTACGAGGTCACGACGAGCGCACTGCGCGACCCGGAGCTGGAGTCGGTGGCGAAGGAGCAGTACGACTACTACCTCGAGGACAACGAGCAGCTGCTCACTGCTGGTGCGGAGCTTCTGCATCTCGACGTGCTCGGTGAGCTTCCGGTCATCACGCGGATGGTGTTCTCCCTGATGGACGGGCTGGCGTTCAACTACTTGGCCCGGGGCGGCAAGGAGACCGCCTGCGACGTCATCGACCTCGCCGCTGTCCTGTTCTCACAGCTCGCGCGACCGCGCGAGGAGCCGAGCGGGGAGGCAGACCTGACCGCGCAGCCGGGTGGTTGAGCATGTCGACTGGGTGATTGAGCCTGTCGAAGCCGGTAACAGCTAGCTCAGGATGAGCTCGGCGGCGCGCTCGCCGATCATCATCGACGGCGCGTTGGTGTTGCCGCCCGTGATCGTCGGCATGATCGAGGCGTCCGCCACGCGCAGTCCCTCGACGCCGCGGACCTTGAGCTCGGGATCGACGACGGCGCGCTCGTCGGCGCCCATCCGGCACGTGCCCACCGGGTGGTAGACCGAGTGCACGTAGTTCGGCAGCTCCTTGCGCATCGCGCCCTCGTCGAAGTAGTCCTCGCCCGGCCCGATCTCGCCGGTGTTGTCGCCGGTGTCCTGCATGACCTCACGCACCATCGCGATCCCTTCCATGAGGACCTCTGTGTCGCGGGGGTCGGTCAGGTAGCCGGGGTCGATCAGCGGGGCGTCCGACGGGTCGGCGGAACGCAGCCGCACGGTGCCGCGGCTCTCCGGATAGATCAGCGCCGGGAAGACGCTCATGCCCGGCTTCTTCGTGGGCGGCAGGACGCGCTTCTCGGTGTCGTCCTGGTTCGGCACGGGATAGACCCAGTAGAGGCTGAGCAGCTGGAGGTCGGGGATGTCGGTGGCGTACGACGTGCGTACGAACGCGCACGACTCGAACGACGAGAAGGCCGCCCACGTCGAGCCGCGGCGGATCTTCTCGCGGGCGAGCCCGCCCAGGAAGTAGCCAGGAGTCGGCTTCGCGATGGCGGAGTCCATCCGGTACGACATCGGCACGAACAGGTGGTCGTGCAGGTTGTCACCGACCGGGAGGTCGGCCGTGACGTCCACGCCCACGGAGCGCAGGTGCTCAGCCGGGCCGATGCCGGACAGCATCAGGATCTGTGCCGAGCCGAAGACACCCGCGGAGACGATGACTTCGCGTGTGGCGCGCACGACCTCGCTGTGCCGCTCCTTCTGTTTGCCGGTGACGATCTCCACGCCGGTCGCCCGTGAGCCCTCGATCACCACGCGCGTCACCGTTGCGTCGGTGAGGATCGCGAGGTTGGGCAGCCCGCCGTCGTGGAGGTAGGCCTTGGAGCTCGAGTAACGGTGGCCGGCTCCGATGCTCTGCTGGAACGGAGAGACACCCTCCTGGGTCTCGCCGTTGTAGTCGGCGATGAAGGGCACATCGAGCTTCTCCGTCACCGCCGCCATGAACGCCTTCGTGGCCTCGGTGGGGTTCGGGTTGCGCGTGACCTTGACCGGGCCGTTGGAGCCTCGATACTCGTTCGCGCCGTCCTCCCAGTCCTCCATCTTCTTGAACGCGGTGAGCACGTCGTCGTAGGCCCAGCCCTTGCAGCCGTCCGCGGCCCAGTCGTCGAAGTTCTTGCGGTTGCCGCGCACGAACAACATGCCGTTGACAGAGCTCGAGCCGCCGAGCACGCGGCCACGGGTCATCGGGATGACGCGGTCCCACGCGCTGGTCTGCGGCGTGGACTTGTAGCCCCAGTCGAAGACATGCTTCAGCTGCGGGGTCGAGTGCATGACGTTGATGGCCCCGGGGATCTGGAACAGCATCCGCGCCAGGCCCTTGTCGTCGCGCCCGCCGGCCTCGACCAGGATGACGCTGGCGCCGCTCTCGGCCAGCCGCCGGGCCACCGCACAGCCGGCGCTGCCGGCCCCGACGACCACGTAGTCCGCTGAAGTCATGGCGCGAAATATAACGTGTTCTAGTTTCGAGGACCATAGCGCCAGCGGTCTCACGGACGTCCGTTCGCGGATGCGAGGCCACCACCGCGCCCTAGGGTTTGCCGGTGATCGTCGGGCTGTTGGTGCTCCTGGCCTGTCAGCTCGCGGGCGAGTTCGTGGTGCGGCTGATCGGCGTACCTCTCCCTGGCCCGGTGGCCGGGATGGTGATCCTGCTGGTCTTCCTCACGCTCAGGGAGCCGGCCGTCGGCTCGCGGACCGTACGCGCGGCAGAGGTGCTGCTCCGGCATCTGCAGCTGTTCTTCGTGCCCGCCGGGGTGGGAGTCGTCCAGTACCTCTCGCTCATCGCCGCGTCGGCGGTCCCGCTCGTGGCGGGTCTGTTCCTCTCGTGGTTCGCGGCGCTCGCGACGACGGCCGCGGTGGCGGGCGTGCTCGCCGCCGCGAGCGCCCGGCGCCGGTCGGTGCCGCGATGAGCCTGCACCTGCACGAGGCCTGGGTCGAGACTCGCTCCTCGCCAGTCTTCGGTGTGGCGCTCACGCTCGTGGGCTACCAGCTCGGGCGGGTGGCCTGGCGCCGGGCGGGACGCAACCCGCTGCTCAACCCGGTGCTGATCGCGGTCGTGACGATCGCACTGGTGATGTGGGCGTGCGATATCGACTACGACACGTACTTCCGTGGTGGGGCAGTGATCGCTCTGCTCCTCGGGCCGGCGACGGTCGCCCTCGCGGTGCCCATGCACCGAGAGCTGGAGGTCCTGCGCCAGGCGGCCGTGCCGGTGGTCGCCGGGGTTCTCGCCGGCTCGGGAGTCGCCGTGGTGGTCGCCGTCGTCGTCACCCGCGGGCTGGGCGGTGACGTGGAGCTGGCCCGCTCGATGGCACCGAAGTCCACGACGACGCCGGTCTCGATCGCGTTGTCGCAGACCATCGGAGGCCTGCCGGCACTCACCGCGGTGCTCACGATCCTGGCGGGCATCATCGGTGCGGTGATCGGGCCTGCGCTGCTCACTGCATTGCACGTGCGCGATCCGCGGGTGCGCGGACTCGCAGTGGGGGTCGCCTCGCACGGCATCGGGACCTCGCAGATGCTCCATGAGGGACGGACCCAAGGAGCCTTCGCGGGTCTTGCGATGGCGCTGACCGCGCTCGCCACCTCGGTGTGGGCGCCGCTTCTCGTTCCTTGGCTGACCTGAGCCGGCGCGCGTCCTGTGTGGCAGGATTCCGCCCGGAGTGTCCGTTGAGTCGAAGCGGCGCATCCGCCTCGAGAGGAGCGTGCATGGCCGAGAAGTCCGTGAGTCTTGACCACATCGATCGGTTCTCGAACCTCAGCGACTCCGAGGTGAAGAGGATCGCGAGCACCGGCACCTACGTGACCGTGCCCTCGGACTGGGCGCTCATGGGTGAGAGCACGCCGGCTGACAAGGCCTACCTCCTCATCAGTGGAGAGGTCGAGGTCCGCAAGGACGGCAAGGCGATCGCGAAGCTGGGCCCCGGGGACATCTTCGGAGAGATGGCGATCGTCGGTCACAAGCTGCGCAACGCGACGGTCGTGTCGCTGTCGCGCCTGGAGTGCCTGCACTTCACCAAGGAGCAGGTCGAGGAGCTCGAGAAGGACATCCCCGCCTTCAAGGAGGCGCTCGAGGCCTCGACAGCGGAGCGCTCCGACTCGGACTCGTGAGCAAACGGGCCGAGAGCCCGAAGCCCGACTCGGAGAGCAGCGAGCCGACGAGCGATCCGGCCACGCAGCTCGGGGTCGACCCGACGCATCTCTATGACGTCATCGAGCAGGCCATCCTGGGCAGCGCGCGATCGCTGACCCGGGTCCAGGTCACGGACGAGGCCGACGTGCCGTTGGAGCGCGCCACGGCGCTGTGGCAGGCCCTCGGGTTCCCCGCTACCCAGAGCGACGACGAGGTGCTTTTCGTCGACGCCGACATCGAGGCGATGAAGCAGGTGTCGTGGCTCATCGAGACCGGGTTCATCGACCCGGACATCGAGCTCACGCTTGTGCGCAGCATGGGCCGCAGCTTCGCCAGGCTCGCGGAGTGGGAGATCTCCGAGCTCGCCGGTTCTGCGATGACTGCGTCGACTGTCTCCGACGAAAGCCGCCTCGAGGAGCTCTTGAACAAGCTCATCCCGGTGGTGGAAGACCTGCAGAACTATGTCTGGCGCCGGCACATCGCGAACGCAGCCGGGCGGATCCTGCTCCATCCCGGTGGCGAGGAAGGCGTCGAGATGGCGGTCGGGTTCGCCGACATCGTCGGGTTCACTCGCCGCAGCCGTGGGATGAGCTCTTCCGACATCACCGAGCTCATCGAGCTCTTCGAGGGCATCTCAGCCTCCATCGTCACGAGCAACAACGGCCGGATGATCAAGACGATCGGCGATGAGGTGCTCTTCGTGTGTGACGACCCCACTGACGCGGCGCGGATCGGGTTGGAGCTCACCGAGGGGAACGAGACCGACGATCGTTTTCCTGAGCTGCGCGTCGGGCTGGCCCACGGCGAGGTCGTGTCCCGGATGGGAGACGTCTTCGGGCCGGTGGTCAACATCGCGTCGCGGCTCACGACCCTCGCGCGCCCGGGGCGCGTGCTGATCGACCGCGAGCTCGGCAAGCTCCTCAAGCCGATGGACGGGGAGTTCCGTGTCCGCCGAGCCCGCACGACGACGGTGCGCGGCTACACGCGGCTGGAGACCTGGTCGCTGAAGCGTCCGCGCTGACGTTGAGACGTGTCTCAACACGTCGACATCAGGCGAGCGCGATGGTGAGGCGCAGCACCCAGTCGGGATCCTGGAGTCGGTCGCCGTAGACCTCGCGGAGCTGTTGCATCCGGTAGCGCACAGTCTGTTGGTGCACGAACAGCTCGGCTGCGATCTCCTCGCGACGACCGTGGTGCAGCAGCCATGACCGCAACGTCTCGCGGAGCTTCTCTGCAGCGGCCGGGCGCAGGCCGTCGAGTGGCGCGAGCACCTGCGCCCGCAGGTCCTCCAATGCTCTCGGATCGGAGGAGAGGATCAGGTCCGGCAGGTGAGCCTCGGTGTCGACCGGTGCCGGGGTGCGTTCGAGGTCGAGCTCGAGCACCCGCAGCGCGCGGTCGTACGACGACTGCACCGACCGCCACGGGCGGGCCGGCCCGACCACGGCGTCGCGGTTGGTGAGCCTGCGCAGCAGCGCGCCGCGTCGACGGCCACCGACATCCGGCACGAGCAGGACGGTCAGCTCGGCGTGCTCCTCGAGGCCCGGCACCTGCTCGGTCGGTTGCAGCGTGCGGTTGTCGAGCTGGCCGAGCACACCGTTGGCGCGGGCATCGGGCAACAGCACTGCGGTCAGGGTCTTGGGGGGCTGCCAGTCCGCACGTTCGGCGGCTGCATCGAGAACCTCGGCGGCACGGCCGCGCAGGAGGTTCTGGGTCAACCGCTCGAGGTAGCGCTGGCGCACCCGGCCGGAGGTCGCGAGCTCGTCGGCGTGGCCCGCGGCGCTGGCCGCAGACAGCTCGTCGATGTAGGCGAACACCAGCTCCGCGAAGCGCGCGACCGAGTCGGCTGTCATGCCGGCCCTGACGGCCGAGTCGCCGAGGTCCCGCCACGCCACCCGCGAGCCGACCCGGTACGCACTGAGAAGTGCGTCCATGGTCCGGCCGCTGCGTGCCTCACCGCGGCCCAGGTCGTAGGCCGCGTCGTAGACCTGCTCGAAGCTGGGCTCGGACGGCCCGGCGATGTCGTCGCCGGAGGCGACGCCGAGGAATCCGCCGAGGGCGACGGTCACCGCGGTCTCGATGTTGCGGCCCATCTGGCCGCGGAAGGGATCCGCGTAGCTCGGGACCTCGGTGCTCACCGCGAGCACGACCTGCTCGGCGACGCGGTGAAGGTCGGTCCGCATCGCGGCCACGACCTCGGGCGCCAGCTCGAGCGGGGCACCTGCGGCGGAGCCGCTCCAGGACCGTTGTGCCATCGGTCTCACTTCCGCGATGTTGTGCGCTGCGAACAATTCACAGGGTTGGATTCACGTCCGCCGGTAGTGATTTTAGACCCTCATCGGGGCAACCTGAAGACATGTCCGCGATGCCGGCCCTGCACGCACCGGGGCGCCGCCGCACCACCGTGCGCGAGCGGCTGCGCCAGCGTGCGGGCACCGTCGGTCGGCTGCTCGCCAGTCCGCTCGTCCCCGACGACTACCTCGACATGTTCGCGCCGCTCCGCGCGGGCGCCGCCCTGCGTGGCCGGATCGAGGAGGTCGTACCGGAGACCGCCGATGCCGCGACGCTGGTCATCCGGCCGGGCGCCGACTGGGCCGGTCACGTCCCGGGCCAGTACGTGCGGATCGGGGTCGAGGTCGACGGGGTCCGGCAGTGGCGCGCGTACTCGCTCACCCACGGACCGCGGCCCGACGGACGCATCTCGATCACCGTGAAGGCCGTCCCCGACGGCCTGGTCAGCAACTTCCTCGTGCACCGCACGAAGCCGGGCACGCTCGTGCACCTGGAGCAGGCGGCCGGTGAGTTCGTGCTCCCGACCCCCTCCGAGCCCGTCGATGCGCCGTCGGACGACCCTGCCGAGACCAAGCTGTTGTTCGTCACCGCCGGCTCCGGCATCACGCCGGTGATCGGCATGTTGCGCAACCTCTTCCCGGTCACCGACGCCGGCGTGCTCAGACCGGCCCGCAGTGCGGTGTACGACATCGTCGTGCTGCACGTGGCCCCCAGCGAGCCCCAGTCGATCTTCCGCAGCAACCTGTATGCCCTCGACGACGTCGGTGCGATCCGGCTCGTGACGCGGTACGACGACCAGCACGGTGTGCTCGACGTCCGGGAGCTGGCGTCGCTCGTCCCCGACCTGGACGAACGGGTGACCCTGGCGTGCGGACCCGCGGGACTGCTCGAGGCGCTCGAGAAGCACCACGCCGACCGCGGCCTCGAGCTGCGCACCGAGAAGTTCCGGCTGACGACGCTCGTGACCGGTGACGGAGGAGCGGTCACGTTCACGCAGTCCGGCGCCACCGTCGAGGCTGCAGGGGACCGCCCGCTGCTCGACGAGGCAGAGGAAGCCGGTGTGCTGATGCCGAGCGGCTGCCGCATGGGTGTCTGCTACGGCTGCGTCCTGCCACTGCGTGAAGGAGTCGTGCGCGACCTGCGCAGCGGCGACATCACGACGGCCGTCGAGGGGGACGGCGTCGTCATCCAGACCTGCATCAACGCCGCGGCAGGCCCCTGCCGCATCGACAACTGACCCGTCCCGGTGGTTGAGGAGCTCGCGAAGCGAGCGTCTCGACACCACCTCGAGAGGAACCTCCCGTGACCGTCGTACAGAAGAAGTCCGAGAACCCCACCGCCCACCTCTCCGCAGCGGACATCGAGGAGCTCGGCAGAGAGCTCGACGCGATCCGCGCCGAGGTGATCGCCGACCGCGGGACCCGCGACGCGGCGTACATCCGCCGGGTGATCGACGCGCAGCGCAAGCTCGAGCTGGGAAGCCGGGCGGTGCTGCTCGCGTCGATGTTCCCGCCCGCATGGATCGCCGGGACGATCGGGCTCAGCGTCGCGAAGATCGTCGAGAACATGGAGATCGGCCACAACGTCATGCACGGCCAGTGGGACTGGATGCGTGACCCGAAGATCCACTCGACGACGTGGGAGTGGGACA
>C688J35102_120989404_pt1 | contig 11162 bp, 10 predicted proteins | sample HopSoiMetagenom2_FD_35102 | JGI IMG/M metagenome (IMG submission 35102)
TGGACACTCAGCGAGCCGCCACCCCCGAGTCCCTGGCGGCTACCTTGCCCGGGCTGCCGGACGGCAGCGCCGTCATCGTCATCCCGCCGGCCGGGCACCCCGGTGAGCCGGTTGGCGACGTCGCCACCAGGTCCGCGTGGCTGCTCACGAGCGTCGCCCAGCAGCTTGCCGCGCACGGCCCCGCCGCGGGCACGCGGCTGTGGTGCGTCACCTGCGGGGTGCGCGAGTCGGCGGATCACGCGGCGCTCGGCCAGGCGCCCCTGTGGGGCCTGGGGCGGGTCATCGCGAGCGAGCACCCGGAGATCTGGGGCGGCGTGGTCGACCTGGAGGCGGAGCACCCTGATGCCGCCGCTGACTCACTGCTGGGGATGCTCGCCGGCCGCCCCGACGAGGACATCGTCGTGGTTCGCGACGGCATCGAAATGGTTCCGCGGCTAGCCGCCCTGCAGGACGAGGCGACGCGGCCCCGCCTGGAGTGCCGCGCCGACGGCACGTACCTCATCACCGGCGGCCTGGGCGCGCTCGGCCTGGAGGTCGCCAAGTGGCTGGCCAGCCGCGGAGCCCGCCGGCTGGTACTGGTCAGCCGCCGCGGGCTGCCGCCGAGGGAGCACTGGCACGAGGTCACCGATGCCGCCACGCTGCGGCAGATCGAGTCCGTCCAGGAGCTGGAGGCGGCGGGGGTAGCGGTCAGGGCCCTCGCGATGGACATCACGAACCGGGACGAAGCCGCCAAGATGCTGTCACCGGACGAACTTGGCCTGACCCCGGTCCGCGGGGTGGTACACGCCGCCGGCGTGCTGGACAACCAGATGGTCCGCGATGTCGGCCGCGGGTCGCTGCGCGACGTGATGCGGCCGAAGGTCGAAGGCGCGTGGGTGCTGCACGAGCTCTTCCCGCCCGGCAGCCTGGACTTCCTGGTCCTCTTCTCGTCCTGCGGCATGCTGCTCGGCCTGACCGGGCAGGCCAGCTACGCGTGCGGCAACGCGTTCCTCGATGCGCTCGCCAGCCACCGCAGGGCGGGTGGCCATACCGACACGATCAGCTTCGGCTGGACGTCCTGGCGAGGGCTTGGCATGTCCACCTCGTCGGCGGTCATCGACGCGGAGCTGGCCGACCGCGGGACGGCGGACATCTCGATGACCGACGCCTTCGCATGCTGGGAGCTCGCCGAGCGGTACGACCATGGCTACTTCGCCGTGCTGCGGCTCATCCCCGAGGAGCCGGGCGCGCCGCGGCTGCCGGTGCTGAGCGAGCTCTCCGCGCCCGGCGCGCAGGACGGGCAGGAGGTGAGCGGCGAATCAACGGCCGCCTGGTCGCAGATGTCACCGGCTGAGCTGCGCGACTACGTGGACGGTGAGGTCCGCCGCGCGGTAGCCGCCGAGATGAAGATGGCGCCGGCCGACCTTGACGGGAGGCGGCCGCTGGCCGAGATGGGACTCGACTCGGTCATGACGCTGGTGATCAGGCGGCGGCTGGAGAGGCTGTTCCGCCTCCGCCTCCCGGCGACCCTCCTGTGGGAATGCCCCACGGCCGCCGCGGTCGCGCGGAATCTCTCCGAGCGCCTGATCGACGACGACGACGGCGGGCCGGTGCCGGACTCTGCCGCGGCGGCCCCGGCGACAGCCGCGAGCCCGGGCAGCGAGCAGGCCAGCGTGACCGGCTCCCCTGAGATCACGGTGGGCTGACCGGCTGCCGGCGTGCCAACCGAGGCGAGCACAGATGGAGGAAGGATGACCAGGACAGGAATGGTCCCCTGGCCGGATCGTCTGGCGAGGCGCTATGTCGCCGCCGGGTACTGGAGGCAGCGTCCGCTTGGTGCCTGCATGTGGGATTGGGCGGAGCAGTTCGGCTCCCGCGTCGCGATAGTGGACGGCCAGCAGCGAATCAGCTACCGGGAACTGGCGCTGTCCGCGGACGCGCTGGCCGGGCGGCTGGCCCAGCGCGGACTGTCCAAAGGCGACAACCTGCTCGTGCAGCTGCCCAACACGTGGGAGTTCTTCCCGGTGCTCCTCGCCTGCCTGCGGCTGGGCGTGGTGCCGGTCCTGGCCCTGCCGCAGCACCGCGAGTTCGAGCTGACCTACCTGGCCTGCCAGGCAGGCGCCGCCGCGATCGTGGTGCCTGCCCGCTGGCGCGGTCATGATTATCAGGCGCTCGCCACCACGGTGGCCGGCCGGCTGGAGAAAAGTCCCGAGGTCATCGTGATCGGCGACCAGGCCACCGCGGGGCATCTCGACGTACGGCAGATCCTGCACAGCGCGGATGCCCCGGCCGCGACCCGGCGCCGGCTCGACGAAATGGCACCCGACCCGGGCGACATCGCGCTGTTCTTGCTGTCCGGCGGGACATCCGGGCTGCCGAAGATGATCAGCAGGACGCATAACGACTACGAGTACAACGCGCGGCGAAGCGCCGAAGTCTGCCAGTTCGGCGCGCAGACCGTGTACCTGGCCGCCCTGCCTGTCGCGCACAACTTCGCGCTCGGCAGCCCGGGCGTCCTCGGGACGCTGATGAACGGCGGGCGGGCCGTGCTGGTGCCCTCGCCCGACTGGCGCACAGCGTTCACCGCCATGGAGCGCGAGGCGGTGACGGTGACCTCGGTCGTGCCGACCGTGGCGCGCCGCTGGCTGCGAGCGGCCCGGTCGGCTAAGGAGCGGCCGGCCAGCCTTGAGGTGCTTCAGGTGGGCGGCTCGCCATTGCCGCTGGAGCTGGCGCGGCAGATCCCGGCGGCGATTGACTGCCGGCTGCAGCAGGTTTTCGGCATGGCCGAGGGGCTGTTGAACTACACGAGACTGGACGATCCCGATGAGGTGGTGATGGCGACCCAGGGCCGGCCCATGTCGCCCGACGATGAGATTCGCATCGTGGACGAATCAGGAAAACCGGTGCCCGCTGGCGAGCCTGGGGAGCTGCTCACGCGCGGTCCCTACACGCCCTGCGGATACTTCGCGGCGCCTGAGCACAACGCGAGCGCGTTCATAGACGGCTGGTACCGCACGGGTGACATTGTCAGCCTTCATCCGAGCGGCAACCTGATCGTCGCCGGGCGGGCCAAGGACCTGATCAACCGCGGCGGCGAGAAAATATCGGCGGCCGAAGTCGAGGCAATTGCCTGCCAATTGCCCCAGGTAGCCGAGGCCGCGGCCATTCCGGTCCCGGACTCCGAGCTCGGCGAGAGGGTCGGAATCTGCATCGCCCCCCACCCGGGCCAGTCGCTCGTTCTCGCCGATGTGAAAGGCGCCTTCGCCCAGAACCAGATAGCGAAATTCAAGACGCCGGAGTACCTGGTGCAGCTGCCCGCGCTCCCGCACACGCCCGTGGGGAAGATCGACAAGAGGGCGCTCGGCGCGATCGCCCTGGAATCCTTGGGGCTGGGCCCCCGCACCGAGCCCGCCAAGGCAAACGCACACGTGAAGGAGGCGTCATGACTCTCCAGCCGGCAACGACATCACCGGCACCGCCCGCTCTCGGCGGCGTCCACCACATCGCCCAGGTGACGTCGTGCCCCGAAGAGACCCTGCGGTTCTACCGCGATACGCTCGGCTTCCCGCTGCTGCACACAGTGTCGGCGACGGGATGGCTTTCCAATGATTACCCGGACTTCATTCACTTCTTCTTCGGCCTCGGCAAAGGGTGCCATCTGGCATTCTTCTACTTCTTTTCCGATCCCGACGAGAAACCGCCGAGCGCTCTCATCCGGCAGTCGAAGCACATCGCCTTTACGGTGGACACGGAAGAGGAACTACGCAATTGGCGGGAGCGGCTAAAGTCGCATGGCATCAAGGTGACCCCGCCGCTCACGCATGAGCTCGTGGAGTCAATCTACTTCGAAGACCCGAACGGAATCCAGCTCGAGATCGCACGGCCGCTCCGGGCGTTCACTGACATCGACGCCCGTGATGCGGAGCTGACGCTGGACGCGCTCTTGTCCGTGCTCAAGTCCCCCGATCCGACGCTGCGCAACGTGTGGCGGCGCAAGGGAGAGCTAGTCCAGGACCGGATCCGGACGGAGGAGCCGTAATGCCAACGCTGTACGTAATGGACGTTCCCGAGTTCGCGCCGCTCGTGGAGGCCAGCCGGCAGGCGAACGCGGACGTGCGGACGGTCGGGGCCTACATCGAGCTGAGCACGGCGGCGCCGAGGCTGGTGCTCCAGCGCCGGCTGGCGGGCGGACTACGGCCCGCTATCTGGTTCGCCGCATTGACCGCCGGGTTCGTCGGGGCGATCGCCCGTTTCGACGATGAGGAACTCTGGCTGGACGAAGAGCCTGAGCTTATCAGCGATAGAGCGTGACATACGTTACCGGTGAGGTCGGGGCTAGTGCCGCACCATCGTTGACCGGAACCGGCGCCGAGCCGCAAGGCGGAAAGCCCCAGCACCTTTGCGCGTTCGACGCTGTCATCCCGCAAGCCAGCTACAGTCCGCGATCGCCCGGTTCGTCGACACCTGGATCCGGTCTCATTGAGTTACCATCCAGGCGCTGATCGCCCTGCTGGGTGCGGGTCCGGACGAAGTTGATCGCGGTCATGCCCATCACCGTCGCACCATGCTGATTGACTACCTCGACCAGTGCCCTGACAATGCCACGATCAGGCTTACCGCGCGAGCGCCGGGCCTCGACCACGGTGACGCTGACCCGCAGCGTGTCGTCGGCCTTTACCGGCTGCGGCCAGCGGAGCTCATCGATGCCCGCCGAGCCGAGGCCAGTCTCGGCGGACATAAAGTTGTCCACGATCAGCCGCATCACAAGGCTGGCCGTGTGCCAGTGGCTAGCGACCAGCCCGCCATTCAGTGGGGGGTCCCCACGGAGCGGCCGCGGACCGTACTCCTCGGCGAAGGCGATGATCTCCGGCTCGCGCACCGTGACGCTGCCGCAGTCGAAGACGGAGCCGGGCAGGTAATCCTCAAAGTACAGAGTCGGGGACGAGCCGCGCACTGCCATAATTCACGGTACCTCGCTTCGCCTGACGACGGGCCTCAGCTAGCCTCAATCGTTCAGGATGTTGCCCAGGATTCGCTCGCGGCCAATGCGAGATGCCGGGCGGCTCGATGAGGCCATCGCATTGTTCGAGCAGGCGCTCGCAGGCCTGGAACAGGTACTCGGGCGGGAGCACCCGACCACCGTCATCGTTCGCGAGGATCTCGACCGGGCACGGCGGGCGGCCGGGGCGGGATAGCAGCGATCAACGCGTGCCACGAGCATGCTGGGCTGGGTGGCGAGAGTCCCCCTCCTGGGACCCGGTGGGAGAAGGGAGCCGCCAGGGATTCACGCGCAATTGATTACGGTGCAACTGGCATTGCTGATGACCGCGCGCAGGGCCCCAGGACGGCTTCGGCGCCGTCCAGGCGCCATCTGGCCCCTCCCATGTCGAGGTGGTCGGCGATGATTCCTGACAGGCCTATCCGCATTTCCTGACCGGTTAATCAACGTCGCAGCCGAGCGTCAGCGCGGCCCAGTGGGCCGAACGTAAGGTCGGCCAGGAGGCGCAGGCGCCGTCTCGATCAGCGCGGTCGGACCGCCGGTCAGGGTCACGACCGCCTCCGGCGCAGCTTGCTTACCGCCGATCCTCTCAGGTCGCCGGGGGCAGGATATATCCCGGGTTCACCCGAGCGGGGGCCGTTCCCGGCTGCGAAGCTCACTTCCCAGAGGATGCGTTAGGTCTGCGGGCACCCGCCCAGCGCGTCCGGATGGTGGTCGGCAGCGTGTCCGGGACGGACGGAAACCGACGCCACTCTCGGAGCGATGGTGGCCCGTCTCGGTTAGGCGCTGCTGAATCTCGCTGGCGCGCTCGTAGGCGTCGACTGGCATCGGCACCCAGGTGAACAGCCGCTGGAACAGGCCCTGTTTCTCCAGTCGGTCAGCCAGGGAGCTTGCCGAGTACCGGAACTCGAGTCGCCACGGCGGTCTTTGTCAGTCAGTCGGTGACTGCCCGGGGCAGGTTCCCGCGGCGGCCGCCCGGCGCAGCCCGCGGCGGGCGATTTGGCCCAGTGTGTACAGCAGGTACACCGGGAGGCCAAGAAGCAGCACGGCGGGGTCGCGCGCCGCGAGGATCGCCACCCCCGCGATCGGAGCGGCCGACAGCACTCCCGCGACGAGCAGGTTGCCGACTGCGAGCCGGGCCGACCTCGACCAAAGGTCCACGGGGGACAGGCCAGGCTCGTCGACGATGAGCTGGAATACGTACCCGAGGGCCGCCAGCGTGACGAACAGTGCACCGGCGCAGAGACCGAGCGCGGCCTTCCCGGCCAGCGTCGCCTCCAGCGCGAAGTGGCGTATCTCGGCGAGGCCGAGCACGGCGGCGGCCATCGGGATCCCGGCGCCGAGTGTCGTGCGCGCCGACCACCGGGCACGGAATTCGATGAGGAACTGGCGGACCACCCTGTCATCCCCGTCGCGCCGCCACCGGTCCAGCGCGGCAAACGCGGCGGTGGCCGCGACGGGCATCGTGATCAGCGGCAATGAGGCCAGGATCATCGCAAGGTTGAGGGCCAGCACGTTGAACAGTGCCGTGAGCACGGCCATGAGCCTGATCCCGAGGATACGACTGGTCATGAGGCGTTCCCTCCATGACGAGCTGTGAGTCGACCCACGCGGCCAGGCTGGGCGTCCGCAAGTCCGTCTCCGTTCTGGCCCGTGTGGCGTCCAGTGCCGCCATTGCCGCCGCGTCCTCCAGGACAGGGACGACCATGCCGGTCTCGATCAGCGGGCGCAGCGCGAGCAGGCCCCGAAGCTCCGCGGCGAGGGCGGCGGGCCGCGGGCTGGAGATCATCAGCTCGGCGGCGCGGTCGGTGACGAGGTAATGGTCCGCCCACAGCAGCGTGGCACCAGCCATCGCGGCAGGGTCGGCGTCGCCGGCCCAGATGGCGGCCCTCCCGGCCAGCACCTGGCCGTCCGCCAGGCAGTCCAGCGTCGACCTCGCCATGTCGAGGAAGAAGAACCGCAGCTCCTCGGCATCGGACTCGGATAGCTCCGCCAGCCGCCGGTCCAGCCGCTCCGGGTCGGTCAAGCCCAGGGAGTCCAGGATCTCGAACCGGTGCCCTCCCAGGGCGGCCAGGCCAGGCGTTGTACGGCCAGGTGGCCGCATCATGCGGGCGACGACGTCCGGCACCACCACGCGCGGCGGTGCCAGCTCCTCCTGCGGCAGGAAATTGGCGCGCCGAGCAGACCGGATTCCAGCCACTCCCGATCGACCGTCGCAGTCGGGGAAATGTAGACGAGAGGGTCATCATCTGCCTCGATGATGGGATCGCCCGGCTCGCTGGGCGGCAGCGGATCCCCATGGCACGCCACGTGGGCCAGCGCAGACCCGCACCAGCACGGGTCATCAGGCCCTAGCCCGCTCACGGGATCCGCGTCATTGAGTTCCCGCACCATCGCCCCTTCCGCAATCAGCCAGTCTTGATGCGCGCCGTGGCCGAGTCGGCCCCCGCGGCACAGTGCGCAGGCATTGTCCTACCAGATAAGAGCGCAAGAGCCACCATTCGGTGCAAGTGTTCGAGCGGCGGCTAAGAACGCTGCTCTGTTCTAGGATTCCCGCTCCTACGTTGCCGCCCGGTCTCCATATCCATCACGAGTGTCTTAGCGGGCAACGGGACGGCCAGCACCCGGGATTGCGCAGCTTCGGGCGTCGTCAGTCACAGTTGCCGCGCTATCGTCGCAGCGGGTGACCATCGGGACACGGTGCCCTGCCGTTCCCAGCCGCGCGATCCTGCCGATGCTGATCAAGGCGGGCTGGGTGCCCCTGGTCCGGAAAGCCGGGTGACGGCTGGTAGCATCTCGCAACTCCGTCGAGGTCACTACGTATCCGGCAGCTGCGAGTGCCGCCGCGAGGCCTTCGAAGGGCAGTGGGCGCCGTACGCGCGCTAGGTGGCGGGCGGCGAGTTCTTCCACCGTTGGAGTGCCGTACGGCTCGATTACCCGCAGAGCCTGGCGTGCCTTGCTGTAGGCGTCGGTAGCGTTGCCGAAGGCTTCGATGCCCGTCGCGGCCACCCTGCGGATCTCCTGGCCCGCTGCCCGCAGCCGGTCGCGCCTGAGATACCCGGCCTGATACGCGACCAGGGCGATGACCGCGCCGATCCCGAGTGTGGCCAGCGGGTGGCGGCGGGCTGCGCCGGCGACTGCGCTGACCGGCACGGCGACCAGTCGGGCTGCCAGTTCGAGGGCGTATGCCGCCTCGGTGAGGGTCGCCTCGTAGCCGGCTGCCTGCAGCAGCCGGTGGGCTAGGGGCAGCCATGTGTCTGCCACGGAGTTGGCCAGCCCGAACCGGGTGAAGACGCTGTCCGCGCTAATGATGACCGCAGGTGCGAGGGACTCGGCGAGCGCCGCGGTGCCCAGGTCGTCGGGGTCGCCTCTTAGAGGACGTTTCGCGGGTTGATGCCCCTTTCGTTGTTGCGGTCGGGTTAGGCGTCCTGGTCAGCGGCGCGCGGGCGGGGCTGGGTGAACAGGCCGGGCTCGGGCTCGGTCAGGATGCCGCGGCTGACCAGCTTCTTGAGCTTGGAGCGGATGCCCTCGGTGTTCTTTGCCACGATGGGCAGGTCCAGGGCGGTGCAGAGGTCGCGGGCCCGGAGGGGCCGCCGCTGGTCGGCGAAGGCGTCCAGGATCTGCTGGTAGGCGGGATGCCCGGGCAGCAGCGGGGCCGGCATGGCAGGCTCGGCGGCGGGCTCGTCGTCGCGGGCGGCGAGGGACAGCAGGGTCTTGCGGGTGACCTGCAGGTCGCTGATCTCCTGCCGGATCTCCCGGAGCCGGGCGGCGGCCTCGTCGATTGAGGCCTGGGCTTCATCGGCCTGGCGGGCCAGGGCCTGCTCGCGGGCGTCGATCCGGTCCAGCAGGTGCCGGCCCGGGTCTGCCGGGGTCACGCGGCCCGCCATGACCGGGCGGAGGCGCCGGTGACCCGGCGGGCCATCACGTCGGTCATCGCCCAGTACACGCGCGATGCCGAGCTGGACAGCCGGTGCTCGTAGTCCCGGACGACCCGGCGGTGGAAGGACAGGATGCCGAACGCCTGCTCCACCACCCAGCGCTTGGGCTGGGGGACGAACCCCTTGTCGGCGGGGTTGCGCTCCACGACCTGCACGCCGATGCCCGGCGTGGCCCCGTGAGCGACGACGGAGCCCTTGAAGCCCTGGTCTACGAGCGCCGTGGTCACCGTCGGGGTGCTGGCCGCGACCTTGTCGAGCAGGGCGGTCCCGGCCGTGTTCTCGTGCGCTGAGGCCGCCAGGATCACGACCGCGATGACCAGGCCCAGCACGTCAACGGCCAGGCCCCGCTTCCGTCCGGGGACCTTCTTGCCCGCGTCCTTGCCCGTCGTGCCGGCCGGGACCGAGGCGGCCGCGTGCACGCTCTGGGTGTCCAGCACGACCAGGGACGGGTCGGCGTTGCGGCCCTTCTTCTCCCGCGCGTGCCAGCGCAGCAGGTCGTGGACCACCTGGTCAGTGCCGTCATCGCGCCACTTCGCGAAGTAGTAGTAGGTGGCGCTGCGCGGCGGCAGGTCATGGGGCAGGTACTCCCGCTGGCAGCCCGTCCGGGACTGGTACAAGATCGCGTTGATGATCTCCCGCATCTCATAGCCGCCCTGGTGGCCGCTGGCTGACGGGTGCGCGGCCTTCCAGGCCGTGATCACCGGCTCGATCAGTGCCCACCGCTCGTCGCTCAAATCGCTCGGGTACGACTTGCGCTCGTTCACCGGGCCATCCAAGCACGGCCAGGCCCGCCAACCGGCTGTAACGCTAAAGATTCGCCCGATCACGCAAAGACAAGATGGGCCTCAGCCCACGAAACGTCCTCTGAGGGTGCCTCGCCTTCGGGATTTCTCCGTGTGGCTGTCGAATCCGGGGGGCCGCGTTCGATAAGACGGTAACTGCCGAGGCGCTGTCGAGGGAGATCACATGAAGTACATCGCTTTGCTTTACGGTGAGCGGGATGCCGGGCCGGCGCGGGGGACGCCGGAGTTCACGAAGATGCTGGATGAGTTCCAGTCCGCCACGCAGGCAATGGCGGACGCGGGGATCCTGGTGGACAGCGGCGCCCTGCAGCCGCCGCAGACCGCGACCACTATCCAGGTCCGCGATGGCAAGACTGAGCTGAGCGACGGGCCGTTCGCCGAGATCAAGGAGCAGCTCGGGGGGTATTACATCCTGGACTGCGAGGACCTGGACACGGCACTGCGGTACGCGGCAATGATCCCGTCGGCCAAGTACGGGCTGGTCGAGGTCCGGCCGCTGATGGTGGTGGTGAGGCCACACTGAGCGAGGACATCGAGCTGGCCCTGCGCGCCGCGTGGTGGCCCGCCGTGGCGGTGGTGGCCCGGCTGGCCGGTGACCTGTCGCTGGCGGAAGACTGCGCGCAGGAAGCGTGCGCGGCGGCCATGGAGAAATGGTCACGCGAGGGCCTCCCGGATAATCCCGGAGGCTGGGTCGTCGCTGTCGCGCGGCGCCGCGCACTGGATCACCTGCGCCGCGAGGGCTCCCGCGCCGGGAAGGAGCGCGAAGCGGTTCGGGAGTGGTCCGCCGCCGAGCCGGACGACAGCGCCATCGTCGGCGATGACCAGCTGGCGTTGCTGTTCGCGTGCTGCCATCCCGCGCTGGATGCGGCATCGCGGGTGACGCTCGCCTTGCGCGTGGTGTGCGGGGTGCCCGCGGCGTCCATCGCGCGGATGCTGCTGCTGTCGGAGCCGGCCGTCGCCCAGCGGATCGTGCGGGCCAAGCGGAAGATCCGCGACGCGGGCATCCGGCTGCGCGTGCCTGATCCGGCTGAAAGGCCGGCCCGGCTGGCGTCGGTGCTGCGCGCCATCTACCTCATGTTCACCGAGGGACACTCACCGCACGGCACCAGCGCCGCCGTCCGGGACGACCTGTGCGAGGAGGCACTACGGCTCGCCAGGAGGCTGCACCGGCTCTTGCCGGGTGAGGCCGAGGTCACCGGGCTGCTCGCGCTCCTCCTGCTCACCAGCGCCCGCAGTGCCGCACGGGCTGATGAGGACGGCGCGCTGGTCCTGCTCGCCGACCAGGACCGCAGCCGGTGGGACCGGGAGCGCCTGGACGAGGGGCGCATCCTGACCGAGATGGCGCTCGCCTGGCGCCGTCCCGGGCCCTACCAGCTGCAGGCCGCCATCGCCGCCTGCCACGCGGACGCGGCGACGGCCGCCGGCACCGACTGGCGGCAGATC
>C688J35102_120989400_pt1 | contig 11158 bp, 10 predicted proteins | sample HopSoiMetagenom2_FD_35102 | JGI IMG/M metagenome (IMG submission 35102)
CGCCGCCGCCGCCGGGTCCGCCGCGGCCGCGCGGAAGGCGGCGCGCACGAAGTCGTCCGGGTCGCCGGCACGGAAGAGGAACGGGTCGTCCAGGGCGCGCAGCCGTTCGGCGGTGCCCCCCGCGTCGGGGCCCACCACGGCCAGCCCGGAGGCGAGCGCCTCCAGCACGGCGAGCCCGAAGGTCTCGTGCGGCCCCGGCGCGAGCATCACGTCGTGCTCCGCGAACGCGCGCGCCACCTCGGCGCGGTCGGCGACGAAGCCGGCGTAGCGGTAGCGCGGGTGCGCGAAGGCGGCGAACGCCTCCTGCAGCTCCCCGCGCCCCATCACGGTCACGTGCACGCGCGGGTCCCGGAGCAGGCGCGGGAGCACCTCCAAGAGCAGGTCGGCGCCCTTCTCCCGCCCCAGCCGCCCCGCGTACAGCAGCCGCCGCGCCCCGTCGGCGGGTGCGGCGCGCAACGGCGCCGCCCGCGCGAAGCCGGGGTCGGTGCCGAAGGGGACGCACGCCACCCGGTCCACGCCGCGGCTGCGCAGGTGCTGCTCCATGGCCGGCGAAGAGACCATCGTCACCCGGTACCTGCGCTGCAGGCCGTAGAACAGCCGCGCGGCCGCCGCGGCCGCGAGCCGCCGCGCCGGCTCCAGCGGCCCGGGCGCCGCGGCCCACGGCTCCGTCCAGGTGCGCACCGGGTCGGAGTGGTAGAAGGCCGAGACCGCGCAGCCGGGGGCGAACGGGCGCGCCAGCGCCAGGCAGAAGAGCCCGGTGAGCCACGGGTCGCCGGCCTCCACCACGTCCGGCCGCAGCCGGCGCAGGAGGGAGAAGACGCGGGGATAGTCCAGCATCAGCCGGTATCCGCCGTCGGGCCCCAGGGCGGGCCCGTAGACCTCGACGATGGAGACGTTGGGGCCGAGCTCGCGGATGCGGTGGCGGGGGCCGGGGCAGACCAGGTGGTAGTGGTGCCGGCGCTGGCGCGCGAACCACTCCAGCTTGGCCGCGTGGTAGGTGCGGATCCCCCCCGCCTGCTCGGCGAAGAAGGTGTTGATGTCGACGAAGATCACGGCGGGGCGGGGGTCGGGTCTCGGCTCCGGAGCGGCCGGGAGCGGCGGCTCGAACGGGCGGGCTCGGGTGGGCGAGACCGGCGACGCTCCCGTGTACACCGGGTGCGCGGAATCCTTCCGCCCGAGGGGGGAGGATTCCCCCAAACCAGAAGAATGGCCTCATACCATCTTCTGAGATTGATGATGCAAAAGGCGTCATCCTGAGCGTCGCCGCCGCGCTGGACCTGCATTCACGACGGTGCCCGGCGGCGACCGAAGGGATCGATAACGTCGGCCACGATACCGCCGGCCGATTTGCGTACGTGGTTATAGATAGATCCTTCAGGCGCCGCCACGAATCATCGCGAGTTCCGGCATGGAGCAGCGGCGCCTTCAGGATGACGCCCTTTTGCACAGTCGATCCCAGTCGATCGGAGAAGACGGCGAATCTGTTCGCGGTGAAGATCGCCCTTCGGCTGGATTCGAGGGGCCGGGCTACGCGCGCTTGCGCAGGCTGTCGAAGGTGAGGACGAGCGCCTCGCGCGGCTCGGCGGAGAGGAGGTCGAGCAGGGTAGTCTGGTAGCGCGCGTCGGAGGGGACCTGGTGGCAGCGGCGGCAGCGCGCCTCGTAGCTCTCGTGGCCGCCCACCTGGACGACGGGGCTCTCGTAGGGGGCGGGCTCGCCGTTCACCAGCCGCTGGTTGCGCGTGGCCGAGGCGCCGCAGACCATGCAGATGGCGTGCAGCTTGTCGACCGACTCGGCCATGGCCAGGATGCGCGGCATGGGCCCGAAGGGCTCGCCGCGGAAGTCCATGTCGATCCCCGCCACGATCACGCGCGCGCCGCGGTCGGCGAGCGCGCTGATCACGTCGACGATGCCGTCGTCCAGGAACTGCGCCTCGTCGATGGCGATCACCTGCGACGCCGGGTGCACCCGCTCGGCGATCTCCAGGCTGCTCTTCACCGGCACGGCGTCCACGCCGGAGCCGTCGTGCGAGCTCACGTGGCCGATGCCGTGGTAGCGGTCGTCGAGCGCGGACTTGAACACCTGCACGCGCCGGCGGGCGATCAGCGAGCGGCGCACGCGACGGATCATCTCCTCGGACTTGCCCGAGAACATCACGCCGGTGATGACCTCGATCCAGCCCTGGCCGTCGCCCTGGTAGAGCGTGACGTCTCTCAACTCCGGGAGCCCTGCGGGGATGGTGCGGAAGGATGGGGACCGGCGGGGGCCGGGCGCCGCAAAGGTAGCCCGGCGGATGGGGCGCTGCAACCGCCGCGGCTACTGCCTGCCGCGCCGCCGGTTGCGCTTCTCGAACACCACCTCGTCTTCCACGATCATGTAGCGGATCATCCGCTCGCGCGCGTCGGGAAAGCTGTCCTGCCGGTCGCGGAAGCGGTCGTTGGAGACGATGAACGCGTCGAGCTCGCGGGCGAAGGCGAGGATGAAGTAGTCCGCGTCGGTCCCCGCGGGCGCCTGCCGGATCTCGCCGTCGTCGATCAGCTGCTCGTACTTCTCCGCCTGGTCGATCTGGTGGCGGAGCGCCGCGTCGGCCACCACGATGGGCTCCAGCCCCTCGCCCTCGAGCTTCTCGACCACCAGCTCGATGTTGCGCAGGCGCGCCTTCTCGCCCTCGCTGGAGTGGGCCACGTTCGACCCGTCCACGAGGACCTTCCCCGAGCGCTCCTGGCGAGGAACGCGCTTCGGCCGATGCTGGTGCTGCTGCGTCATTCCGTCTCCCGTGCCGTCCGGCTGTGCGGTATCGCAGGGTGGGTGCCAGTGAGTACAAGTGCGGGAGTGCGGAAGTGCGGAAGTGCGCTGGATCGGTGCGCACCTCCGCACTTCCGCACTTCCGCACTTGCCGTTACCGCCCGAGCTGGCCGACGATCCAGGTGGCGGCGTAGCCGATGGCGTCGGGGGGGAGGATGTGGCCCGCGTTCCACCAGCGGATCTCCTTCGGCTCGCGGGCCGCGTCGAAGAGGCGGCGGGCCTGCTCCGGCTTCACCGTGTGGTCGTTCTTCCCGTGCACCATCAGCAGCGGGCGCCCGTCCAGCCGGCGGACGGCGCGCAGCGGGTCGGCGATGGCGCGCGCCACGGCGGAGAGCGGCGTCCCCTCCGGGAGGTCGCCACCGGCGGCGAGCACCACGGCGCGGGCGGCGGGCTCGTCGGCGGCGACCATCACCGCGAGGAAGGAGCCGAGCGAGTACCCAGCCACGCCCAGGCAGCCGCGGTCCACCTCTGGGCGCGCGCCCAGGTAGTTGAAGGCGAGCCGCGACTCGCGCAGCGCCTGCCGCCAGAGCCCGAACACCGCCAGCGGGTTGCGCGCGGCCTGGGCCTGCAGCGGGTCCTGCCGCGTGCCGTGCAGCGGCAGGTCGATGGAGAGGCTGGCGACGCCCTGCCGGAGCAGCGCGACCCCCACCCCGTCGACCATCACCTCGCGCCGCGACGAGTACCCGTGCAGCAGCAGCACCCCGCCCGACGGCGCCTCCGACGGGAGCAGGAGGGTGCCGGGGATCGCATCGCCCGTGGTGCGGAACTCCACCTCCAGCCGCCGCCCGCCGCTGACGGCGCGCTCCGAGAGCGTCGTCTGCCGAATCTTCGTGGTCATCCCGGGCGCCCCGACAAGAAAACTGCCGAACGGCATTCTCAACCCAGAGAACCAGAGGACCAGAGGATGCGCATGCAGTTCTCTGGTCCTCTGGTCCTCTAGGTGAGACCTGCTGAGTCGAGGAAGAGACAAACGCGAATGGCACGCAGCGACTGGACGTACCGAGGGCGCTGGGCGCTGGTGACCGGCGCCTCCGCAGGCATCGGCGAGGCGTTCGCGCGGGAGCTGGCGCGGCGGGGGATGAACGTCGCGCTCGCCGCGCGCCGCGAGGACCGCCTGCGCGCGCTGGCGGAGGAAATCGGGAAGGCGCATCGAGTCCACACCCTCGTCGTGCCCGTGGACCTGGGACGCGAATACGCCGCCGAGGCGCTCTGGGCCGCGGTGACCGCCGGCTCGCGCGAGATCCAGCTGCTGGTGAACAACGCTGGGTTCGGGCTGAAGGGCCCCTTCGCCGAGCTCCCGCTGGAGCGGCAGGCGGAGATGGTGCGGGTGAACTGCCTCGCCCCGCTCGATCTCTCGCACCGCGCGTTCGCGCACATGCGGGGGCGCGGCGGCGGCATCGTCAACGTGGCCTCGGTCGCGGGCTACCAGCCGATCCCGCTGATGGCGACGTACGCGGCGAGCAAGGCCTTCGTCGTCGCCTTCTCCGAGGCGCTCACGGAGGAAGGGCGCGCGCACGGCATCCGCGTGGTGGTGGTGAACCCCGGCCCGGTGAAGACCGAGTTCCAGGCCGTCGCCGGCACCGAGGTGCGCGGCGCCGCCCCCGGCCTGCGCACCCCCGAGCAGGTCGTCGAGGCCGCGCTCGCCGGGCTCGAGGCGGGGCGGAGGACGGTGACGCCCGGCCTCTTCAACCGCGTCTCCACCACCCTGGCGCACATGGCGCCGCACGGCCTCGTCATCCGCGCCGCCAAGGCGGCGATGACGAAGCTGCGGTGAAGTCGGCATATCCCGGTGAGCCCCGTGCGCTCCGGGACCAGTGGCGCCGCACGGTAGCGGGATTGCGGTGAGCGGGACCACCTCGCGCGCCGCGCGGTACCACAAGCAGGTTGCGCTTGAGGCTGGACGACCGCACAGTTCGGAGACGCGTACCAGACCAGTTCAGGAGCACCGTTCGTGACGAATCCATTTTTGACGAGGATCGGATACACGCCGTCCGCGAGCGAGCGATCCCTGGAGCTGCACGGACCATCATCGGTTATCACCGTGACCGTCCGATCGCTCGCGACCTCGCGTGGTACGGGAAACCTCCTCAAAAGGCTGAAGAGTGCGCTCTGGAGATGGTTGAACCAGGCCACGCCCGAGGCGGGTGAACGTCTTCAGCCGCTCGAGCTGCCACCGCAGCTCATCGTGCTCAGCCACTACCAGCAGGCGATGCAAGGACTTGCGGGTGACGCAGAGCTTGCCGAGGCGATCGGCGTCGCCCCGTCTGAAGTAGAGCAGTGGAAAACCGGGCAAGTACCGAGCGCCGAGAAGCTGCGGCGGCTCCGGGATCTCGCGACCATCGTTGCGCGGCTGGCGGAATATTACGAATCGGCCGCGATCCCGGACTGGCTGTTCGGCCGCAGCCCGGATCTGGGTGGCCGTCAGCCGGTCGAGCTCCTCCGCGAGGGCAACCTCGCCGACGTCCTCTCTGTAGCCGACGCACAGATCAGCGGCGCCTACATCTAAGCGATGGCGGACGCAGCCTGGCGGCGGTTCTGGCGTGTTTTCCCATGGGATCCGGCTGCCGAGCGCGGAGCGCCCTTCTCGCCCGAGTACATCATTCCTGCCGAGCGCCAAACCAAGGGCCGCTTTGATCTCGGCATCACACCCGTTCTCTATCTCGCCGAATCTCCTGAACACGCCGTTTCGGAGCTGCTTCGCTCGTTCATCGGCCGACCATTACGCCCGGTGCATTTAATCGGCGCGGGGCATCCGCTGGCCCTGGTCGAAGTTCAGCTCGATCCCGACGTTTCCACGCGCGTAGCGGACCTGACTGATCCAGCCGTTCTGCTGCGCTACGGAGTCCGTCCCGACGTGCTTGCCTCACGCAACCGGGCCGCCACGCAATCGGTCTCCAGGTCGTTGTTCGACCATGGGCTCGCCGGATTCCGATGGTGGTCGGCGCTCCACGGCGACTGGCACGCGCTCCTGCTCTTCCTCGCCCGAATCGCTCCGGGCGAGGTCACCTACGCCGAGCCGGAGCCGCTCACGCCAGTCCACCCGGCCGTGGTTGCAGCAGCGCGCGAGCTGATGATGGAGTAAGGGAACGCCGCCCCGGGTTGCGCGATTCGCCCAGCCCGGTTATCATCTCCCCGCGCCTTCACGGGCGCCGCGGCGAGTTCTGGCGATTGCTCCGCGTTACAAATGTGCTAAACCGCTCGGGGGTCCCCGGCGGAGCATCGCCTGGGGACCCCTTTGACATTCCAGGATCCGGCCCGCGTCAGCCGCGGGCGGTGCGAGTGCTTTGCTGCGACAGCTTGGCGGGCTCGCACCAGCAACGGATCGCCGCCTAAAGCGTCGTCCCAGGGCCCCCGTCCCCGTGCGACGGAGGCCCTTTTTCCGTTCCGGCGGCAGCGCCGGATGAGCACCCGAGCCCCGACACCAGGCAGCCATGAGCACCGTCCTCGACCCCACGCGCGCCCCGGCCACGGTGGCGTACACGTTCACCAGCGAGTCCGTCAGCGAGGGCCACCCCGACAAGGTGTGCGACACCATCGCCGACGCCATCCTCGACGCGCACCTGGCCGCCGACCCGAAGAGCCGCGTCGCCTGCGAGGTGCTGTGCAAGGAGAACCACGTGGTGCTCGCGGGCGAGATCACCTCGGACTTCGGGGTGCGCTACGAAGACGTGGTGCGCGAGGTGGTGCGCGAGATCGGGTACGTGGACGACGACCAGATCTTCCGCCCCGACAACCTCGACATCACCGTCTTCCTCTCGCGGCAGGCGGCGGAGATCGCGCAGGGGGTGGACAGCGACACCTCCCTGAGCGGCGAGCAGGGCGCGGGCGACCAGGGGATCATGTTCGGCTACGCGACGGACGAGACGCCGGAGCTGATGCCGCTCCCCATCCTGCTGGCGCACCGCCTGGCCCGCTCGCTCGCCGAGCACCGCCGCGCCGGCAGCGCCGCCTGGCTCCGCCCCGACGCCAAGACGCAGGTCTCGGTGCGCTACGAGAACGGCATCCCCGTGGCAGTGACCGACGTGCTGGTGAGCACGCAGCACTCCGCCGAGGCCGAGCGCGACGCCATCCGCCACTTCGTCGCGCTGAACGTGGTCCCCGAGGCGCTGGGCTCCTGGTACCGCGACGACGTGGCGCTGATGGTGAACCCCACCGGCAGCTTCGTGCAGGGCGGCCCCAGCGCCGACGCCGGCGTCACTGGGCGCAAGATCATCGTCGACACGTACGGGGGGATGGGGCGCCACGGCGGCGGCGCCTTCAGCGGCAAGGACCCCAGCAAGGTGGACCGCAGCGGCGCCTACTTCTGCCGCTTCGTGGCGCGCCAGGTGGTGAAGGCCGGGCTGGCGAAGCGCGCCGAGGTGCAGGTGGCGTACGCCATCGGCGTGGCGCAGCCGGTCTCGGTGAAGGTCGACACCTTCGGCACCGGCGACGAGCGCGCCGCCGCCGAGTTCGTGCGCAAGAGCTTCGACTTCCGCCCGGGCGCCATCATCGAGCGGCTGGACCTGCTGCGGCCCATCTACCGGAGCACCACCAACTACGGGCACTTCGGCAAGCCGGAGCTTCCGTGGGAGGCGTAGTCCGCTAACGGCATCGTCCGTTGCTGAAGGTGACTTCCCAGGTCAGCCGCGCTTGTGTATCCGAACTGCATCCGAAGGCAGGAACGATTCACGCACTGAACGGAACCACGCAGATGAGCTTCGCACGCGTCCGCATGATGTGCCGCATGTGCATGTGCCGCCTCCCCACGGGAGACGGGACCGGCGCGGCTGCACCCTGCGGACGCGACAAGGAACGATGACCGAGTAGCCGGATCCGCCGGCAAGGTCTCGCCTCCCCGGCCCTCTCCCACGAGAGGGCCGGGGCTTTTTTGTATCCCTACCAGCCAGGAGACGAACGGATGAGCACGATCATCGAGCAGCGCAGGCTCGGCCTCGGCACCCGCGCGGTGCGCGCGGCCCAGGAGACGGCGGACCCGGCGACGAACGCCCGCGCGGTGCCGATCTACGCCACCACCAGCTACGTGTTCGACGGGCCCGGGCACGCGGCCAGCCTCTTCGGGCTGCGCGAGTTCGGCAACATCTACACGCGGCTGATGAACCCCACCTCCGACGTGTTCGAGCGGCGCATCGCCGAGCTGGAGGGGGGCGTGGCCGCGGTGGCCACCGCCAGCGGGCAGGCGGCGCAGACGCTGGCGCTGCTGAACCTCGCACAGGCGGGCGATTCCATCGTGGCCTCCAGCCGGCTCTACGGCGGCACCTTCACCCTGCTCAAGTACACGCTCGGCCGGCTGGGCATCACCACCCGCTTCGTCGACTCGTCGGACCCGGCGGACTTCGCGGCGCAGATCGACGAGACCACCAAGGCGGTGTACGTGGAGACCATCGGCAACCCCAAGCTCGACGTCCCCGACTTCCGCGGGCTGGCGGACGTGGCGCACGCCCACGGGGTACCGCTGGTGGTCGACAACACCTTCGGCACCCCCATCCTGGTGCGCCCCATCGAGCACGGTGCCGACGTGGTGCTGCACTCGGCCACCAAGTGGATCGGCGGGCACGGCACGGCCATCGGCGGCGTGGTGGTGGACGGCGGCACCTTCGACTGGGCGGCCAGCGAGCGCTTCCGCGGGCAGTACGTGGACCCGGAGCCGGCGTACCACGGGCTGTCGTTCGCGACCGCTTTCGGCAACCTCGCCTTCGCCGTCCGCCTGCGCGTGCTCCTGCTGCGCGACGTGGGCGCGTCGGCATCGCCCTTCAACACCTTTCTCTTCCTGCAGGGGCTGGAGTCGCTGCACCTGCGCATCCAGCGGCACAGCGAGAACGCGCTCGCCGTCGCCCGCTTCCTGGAGGGCCACCCGGCGGTGACCTGGGTGAGCTACCCCGGCCTGGAGTCGCACCCCAGCCACGAGACCGCGAAGCGCTACCTGCACGGCGGCTTCGGCGGCGTGCTCACCTTCGGCGTGCTCGGCGGCGACGCGGCGGCACGGCGGGTGATCGAGGAGTCGCGGCTCTTCTCGCTCGTCGCCAACGTGGGCGACGCCAAGAGCCTCGTCATCCACCCCTGGAGCACCACGCACGCGCAGCTCGCCGACGAGGAGCGCGTGGCCGCCGGCGTCACCCCCGACCTGCTCCGCCTCTCGGTGGGGATCGAGGACGTGGACGACCTGGTCGCCGACCTCGACGCGGCGCTGAGGACGGCGGTGGGGCTGTGAGCGACGTCCTGGTGATCAAGCTCGGCGGCACCTCGCTCGGCTCGGCGGCGCGCATCCGTCTGGCCGCTCGCCGCCTGCGGGCGCACGCGCGCGCCGGGCGCCGGGTGGTGGCGGTGGTGAGCGCGGCGGGGGGCGCGACGGACCGCATCGCCCGCATGCTCGCCGCCGTCTCCGCCGGCCGCCCGCACCCGCGCGAGGCCGACCGCGCGCTCGCCACCGGCGAAGACCTCTCCGCCGCCCTGCTGGCCTCCGCGCTCGCGGCGCTGGGCGTCTCCGCGCGCAGCCTGCGCGGCGGCGAGGCCGGGGTGCGCGTGGAGGGCGGCTTCTGCGGCGGCCGCATCGTCCGCGTGGACCCGGCGCCGCTCCGGGCACTGCTCGAGGCGGAGCTCGTCCCCGTGGTCAGCGGCTTCCAGGGCGCGCGCGCCGACGGCGAGACGGTGACGCTGGGGCGCGGCGCGTCGGACCTGAGCGCCGTGGCCATCGCCGCGGCGCTCGGCGCGGCCGAGTGCCACATCGTCACCGACGTGGCCGGCGTCTTCGACCGAGACCCCCGGGTGGATGCCGCGGCGCTCTGCTTCGCCCGCCTGACCCACGGCGAGCTCCTCCGGCTCGCCGTGGACGGCGCGAAGGTGGTCCACCCCGAGGCCGCGCGCGAGGCGCAGCGATCAGGCGTCGCGCTGCGCATCCACCACTTTCGCGCGCCCTTCGAGGGCGAGCACGGCACCGCCGTGACCGCCATCCCGCGCTCGCCGCGAGTTGTCCCGATCCACCATCCGTCGCCGATCAGCCCGCCCTCCGCGGAGATCCCGTCCAGGGAGGTCCGCGAAGGCGGACTTCGGGCCGTTGTTGCCGCGAAGCCGCGAGTTCATTCGCCCGTTCCAACCATCTCGGCCGGGAAGGAGGTGGCGGCATGAGCCAGCGACCGCTGCGCCGTCACCGCGTGCCGCGCTTCAAGCTGGAGAGCGGCGGCGTGCTCCGCGACGTGGTGCAGGCCTACCACCTGGACGGTGAGCTGAGCGCGGAGCGCGACAACCTCGTGGTCGTCTTCCACTCGCTCACGGGCGGGAGCGAGACGGTGGGCGGGTGGTGGGGATCGCTGGTGGGGCCGGGGAAGACGGTCGATACGGATCGATACGCGGTGCTCTGCGCCAACCTGCTGGGTTCCTGCTACGGCACCACGGGTCCGGCGGATGTCGATCCCTTCCCCCTCGTCGCCCCGCGCGACCAGGCGCGGCTGGTCCAGCTCCTGGTGGACGAGCTCGGCGTGCGCTCCGTCGCGCTCGCGGCGGGGTGCTCGCTCGGCGGGATGGTGGCGATGGAGTGGGCGGTGCAGAACCCGTCGCTGGCGCGTGCGGTGGCGGTGTTCGCCGCGCCGGCGGCGCACACCGCGTACGCCATCGCCTGGAACCACGTCCAGCGCGCGGCGGTCGAGGCGTCCGGCGAGCGCGGGCTGGAGATCGCGCGGATGGTGGCGATGATGACCTACCGCACGGCAGGCGAGCACGCCGCCCGCTTCGGCCGCGCCACGGAGGATGACGGCCGCTGGTCCGTCGCCTCGTACCTGGACCACCAGGGCCGCAAGCTGCGGGACCGCTTCTCGGCCGATAGCTACGTGGCGCTGACGAAGGCGATGGACGCGCACGACCTCGGCCGCGGGCGCGGCGGCGTGGCGGAAGCGCTGCGTGCGATCGAGGGGCGGCTGATCGGCGTCGGCATCCCCGGCGACCTGCTGTACGCGGCGGACGAGGTGCGCGCATGGGTCGATGCGGCCGGCGGCGAGTACCACGAGATCGTCTCCCCCCGCGGGCACGACGCCTTCCTGCTCGAGCCGGAGCAGGTCGGCGCCATCCTGGCCGAGGCGCTGGCGTCGACAGAGCCCGCACTGGTCGGAGCCGACGAATGAGCACCATCGAACGTGCCGTCGCCCTTCCGCGGATCGCGCGCGGGCCGCGGGTGGTGCGCGTGGCGCTCGCCGGCTGCGGCGTGGTGGGCGGCGAGCTGGTGCGGCTGCTGGCGCACGCCGCCGACGAGATCCACGCGCGCCACGGGGTGTGCTTCGAGCTCGCCGCGGTGCTGGTGAAGCACCCCGGCCACGCCCGCCCCGACGAGCTGCCGCGCGGCGTGCTGACCACGGACGTGGACGCATTC
>C688J35102_120989401_pt1 | contig 11158 bp, 13 predicted proteins | sample HopSoiMetagenom2_FD_35102 | JGI IMG/M metagenome (IMG submission 35102)
CGCACTCCCGCACTCCCGCACTCCCGCACTCCCGCACTCCCGCACTCCCGCACTCCCGCACTCCCGCACTCCCGCACTCCCGCACGTCAGACGCGCTCGAGGATGGTCGCGACACCCTGGCCGCCCGCGATGCAGAGCGTGACCAGCGCCGTGGCCAGCCCGCGCCGCTCCAGCTCGTCGAGCGCGGTGCCGAGCAGCATGGCCCCGGTCGCGCCGAGCGGATGCCCCAGCGCGATGGCGCCGCCGTTCACGTTCACCCGCGCCGGGTCGATCCCCAGCCGGCGGATGGTCTGCAGCGGCACCGCGGCAAAGGCCTCGTTGATCTCCCACAGGTCGATGTCGCCCGCCTCCATCCCCGCCTTGCGCAGCGCCTTGCGCGCCGTCTCCGCCGGGGCGGTGAGCATGATCAGCGGCTCCTCGCCGTGCGTGGCGACGGCGCGGATGCGGGCGCGCGCCTTCAGCCCGCGGCGCCTGGCATAGTCAGGCGATGCGAGGAGCACGGCGGCGGCGCCGTCCACGATGCCGCTGGCGTTGCCGGCGGTGTGGAGGTGCCGCACCTCGCCCGCCTCGGGGTAGAGCTTCAGCGCCATCCCGTCCATCGTCTCGCCGTTCGGGCCCACGGGCTTGGCGCCCGGCTCGGCGAAGGCGGGCGCGAGCTGCGACAGCACCTCGAGCGTGGTGTCGGGGCGCAGGTACTCGTCCTTCTCCAGCGCCACCGCGCCCGTCGCGGGGTCGACGACGGGGAAGAGGGAGCGCGAGAAGCGGCACTCGCGCTGCGCCGCGGCCGCCTTCTGCTGCGACTCCAGGGCGAAGCGGTCCAGCTCCTCGCGGGTGAAGCCCTCCAGCGTGGCGATCAGGTCGGCGCTGATCCCCTGCGGCACCTGGAAGTGCCGGGCGCGCAGCAGCGGGTTCAGCCCGTCGGCGCCGGAGCCGTCGGAGCCCATCGGCACGCGCGACATGCTCTCCACGCCGCCGCCGACGACCAGGTCCTGCGCGCCGCTCATCACCCCCATCGCCGCGAAGTTCACCGCCTGCAGCCCCGAGCCGCAGAAGCGGTTCAGCGACACGCCCGACACGTTCAGCGGCCACCCGGCGGCCAGCACGGCGTTGCGGGCGAGGTTGCCGCCCTGCTCGCCCACCTGGCTCACCACCCCCGCCACCACGTCGTCCACCTCGCCCGGGTCGATCCCCGTGCGCTCGGCCAGCCGGTTCAGCGTCTGCGCCAGCAGCTCCTGGGGATGGATCTCGGTGAGCGACCCCTTCCCCTTCTTCCCGCGCCCGCGCGGCGTGCGCACCGCGTCGATGATGTATGCCTCGGCCATCTCCCCCTCCGCGTCGAACGACCCCGGCCGCCCTTTGCGACCGATCGGTCTCTAACGTAAGACAGCGCTGTCGTGCGCGCAATCGAACGAGCGTTCGGAACGGCGTTCCACGCAGAAAGCGCAGAGCCGCGGAGAGAATCATCCGTCCTCTCCGCGGCTCCGGCCCGTGCGACAGGTCCCCCTCCTACGGTGCGCACCCGCACGATGGGTCCGCGGTGCCGCCGGGCTTCCAGAGCCAGGCCGCCGCGAGCAGGATGGCTCCCCCGTAGCCGACGGCGGACGGAGCCACCCCCGCCGCTCCCAGCATCACGGCGCCGGCGCCCGCGACTGCGAGAACGATCTGGGCTGGCGCCCGACGGTGGCGGAGGACGAGCAGCGCCACCACCAGCACGAGCGCCGCACCCTGGAGCAGCGCGAAGGCGTGCTCGTGGAGCGGGTGCGCGACCCCGAGCGCGCCGAGCACCAGCATCACGCACAGCGGGCACTTCGGCAGCACCGCGACGCCGATGGCCGGAAGCACGAGTGCGCGCGAGATCATGTCCGCCTTCCTGGTTCGCTGTAGAAGGGGCGCCCGCAGAGCCGCGGGCACGAGCCCGGAATCCCCCCGTTTCGCGCCATCCGCCGTCCATTGGACGGTCTGCGCGGTACGAATTCACCTCTGGCGGCGCGGAGGTTGTAGCTTGGCAAAGGGCCGGACGAGGCGTCCACAGACGAGGGTGCGCGTGCGACAACTGCGGAAAAAGTGTGGCGAAACGCTCGTGGCGTGCTATGCTTCCGGGATCGCGGTGCAGCGAACGAACCGTCCCCGCAACGGAGGTGACATCATGAAACGCGCATCGGCATTGGCAGTATGCTTCGGCATCATGGCCGGGGCAACGACTTCGGTCTCCCACGCGCAGGCGACGAGGACCTGGGTGTCGGGTGTGGGAGACGACGTGAACCCCTGCTCGCGCACCGCTCCCTGCAAGACCTTCGCGGGCGCGATTTCCAAGACGGCGGCCGGCGGGGAGATCGACTGCCTCGATCCTGGCGGGTTCGGCGCGGTCACCATCACCAAGTCCCTCACCATCGATTGCAACGGGGTGGCGGGCGGCGTGCTGTTCGCGGGGGCGACCACCGGCGTCAACGTCAGTGGCACCAACATCGTCGTCACCCTGCGGAACCTCTCCTTCAACGGCGAGGGGACCGGCCAGGACGCGGTGCGGTTCACCAACGGGAAGCAGCTCAACCTCGAGAACGTCTTCATCACCCAATCCGCGCAGCGAGGAGTTTCGGTCCTCGCGATGGCGGGCCTGGGAGGTGTGGTGATCAAGAACTCGACGATCTCCAACGGGGTCGATGCAGTCCGCACCGCCTGGGGCTTCACCACGGTGAGCAACTCGATCATCTCCGGCAATTCCGGGTTCGGGCTGATCGCCGAGAACGTGGGCGTGATCAACGCCGACAGCAACCTGCTGGTCAACGACGGCGTGGCGGTGCAGGCCGGCAATGGCGGGGCGGGGCAGGGCGCCGCGACGGTCCGGATCTCGAACAACGACGTCTACGGCAACCTCAACGGGTTCGTCTGCGCCGGCGGGCTCATCTCCTCCGACGGCAACAATCGGAAGGGCAACAACACGGGAGGGGCCGCAACGCCCTGCGCGCCGAACGGTCCTCCCATCACCAAGCAGTAGCCACGTCCAGACCGCACGCAGAAGCCGCGGAGACGCGGAGGGAGGCCACGTCGGCTTTCCCCGCGTCTCCGCGGCTCGCGTTCGCCAAGGCTTGACGGTGCCGCCCCGGCGAGCGATCCTGCGGCCCTCCCGCCGGCTCCATCTCCCCAGCGACGTTCCCCATGGCCGCGCCGACCGAACGCAAGCCGCTCCATCGCTCGCTCTACGTGCAGGTGCTCGTGGCCATCGCGTGCGGCGTGGCGCTGGGGGTGCTGGCGCCGGCCACGGGTGCCGCCATGAAGCCGCTGGGCGACGGCTTCGTGAAGCTGGTGAGGATGATCATCGCTCCCATCATCTTCTGCACCGTGGTCACCGGGATCGCGGGGATGAAGAACATGAAGCAGGTGGGGAAGGCCGGCGGCTTCGCGCTCCTCTACTTCGAGGTGGTGTCGTCGCTGGCGCTGCTGGTGGGGCTGCTGGTGGTGAACCTGGCCCGCCCCGGCGCGGGGATGCACGTGGCCGCCGCGCGCCTGGACGCCGGCGCGGTCGCGGGGTACGCGAAGCCGGGGCAGATGCAGGGCGCCACCGACTTCCTGCTGCACGTGATCCCGCAGAGCCTGGTGGGCGCCTTCGCCGAGGGCGAGATCCTGCAGGTGCTGCTGATCGCGGTGCTCTTCGGCTTCGCGCTGCACGGCCTGGGCGAGCGCGGGGCGCCGGTCTTCGACTTCATCGACCGGCTGTCGGCGGTGCTGTTCAGGATCGTGGGGATGATCATGCGCGTGGCGCCGATCGGGGCGTTCGGCGCGATGGCCTTCACCATCGGCAAGTTCGGCGTGGGGACGCTCGCCTCGCTGGCCGGGCTGATGGCCTCGTTCTACGCCACCTGCCTCCTCTTCGTGTTCGGCGTGCTGGGGGCGATCGCGGCGCTGCACGGGTTCAGCATCTTCAAGCTCGTGCGCTACATCAAGGAGGAGCTGCTGATCGTGCTCGGCACCTCGTCGAGCGAGGCGGTGCTCCCGCGGCTGATCGCGAAGCTCGAGAACCTGGGCGCGAGCAAGTCGGTGGTCGGCCTGGTGGTGCCGACCGGCTACTCGTTCAACCTCGACGGGACGGCCATCTACCTGACCATGGCCGCCGTGTTCATCGCGCAGGCCACCGACACGCCGCTCACGCTGCTGCACCAGGTCACGCTGCTGGCCGTGCTGCTGCTGACCTCGAAGGGCGCCGCGGGGGTGACGGGGAGCGGCTTCATCGTGCTGGCGGCCACGCTCAGCGCGGTGGGGAGCGTGCCGGTGGCGGGGCTGGCGCTGATCCTGGGGATCGACCGCTTCATGAGCGAGGCGCGGGCGCTCACCAACACGGTGGGCAACACCGTCGCCACGCTGGTGGTCGCTCGCTGGTGCGGTGAGCTCGACCGTCCACGGCTCGCCGCCGCGCTGAATGGCGAGACCCGGGCCGAGGCCGACGCGCCGGAACTGCTCGTGGCGTGAGCCGATGCCGACCCTCAGGCGCCGCACCGCGCGCGGGAATGACGTTTGCTGACTGTTCTTGTATCACCGTAGTCTCTTCTCCCCCGTTCCCCTGGAGCGCACGATGAAGAAGATGCACCTGGACCTCGACCGCCTGCGCGTCGAGACGTTCGACACGAGCGATGTGGAGAAGGCGCCGCGTGGAACCGTGTACGGCCACTACAGCCAGCGCGGCACCTGCGACGCCTTCGTGGGCACCTGCCAGTACGGGGGAAGCTGCGGCGCCGGCTGCGGCACGGTGGGCGGTACGGGGATCTGCTGCGTCTGACGTTCAAACGGAGCCCAAGGATCAGGGGCGTGTCAGCACGCTCTTGGAGGCCGGCCAGCGCGAGGCCGCCCACATGGAGGTCGCCGGTGAGATCCACCTGACCATCGAGGACGCACGCTGGTGAGCCCCGACCAGGTCGTAGTCGAGCAGCGGCTCCCCGTGCGCGATCCGGTTGCGGAGCCGCCGGATCGCGTCGGCCCGGTCCTGCACGAGCTCGCGGTCGACCCGCCGCGGTGCGGAGGGGAACGAGGCCGGGAACTCCCGGCTCCAGATCCGCTGCTCGAACCGGGAGCTCAGGAGCATCACCCAGAACCAGTACGATTGAGCCGCGACCACGTCTCCCGTCTCGGCCCGGGCTGCAGGGAAATTTCGTTCGAGCTTCCGCCGCCCACGCTCGAAGGTCTCGCGCTCGGGCCTGGGGAGATTTCGCAGGAATCCCTGTGAATACGGCCAGTCCGCGCCGAACTGCGACACCAGGGCATGGTTCACGGCGTTGCGCAGTGCGACCTCGTTCACCTGCAGGATGGGGTACAGCGCGGCGCCCGTCTCGATGTTCCACGCGTACAGGTCGAGCGCACGCCTCACGTTGCCGTGTGTGCGCCTGAGGTAGGTGCTCAACCGCGCCGGCGAGATCGCCTCCGTGAGCGCAACGATGTCTGCCGCTCGCGCGGGGTAGAGCAAAACCGGCTTGACGAGCGGGGCGAGCTGTGCCATATTGGTTGCGGGAGCCTTCGGATTTGCGCCCGATTTATCGGGTTCCCCGGAGGACAACGGAGTTCCGAGGCGGGCCGGGTGAGACCATTCACCCGGCCCGCTTTCTGTACTCCTGCGTAGCCGACGGGAACGGTGTGAACGATGTGGAATGTAATTGCTTAGCTCTTTTTACGCCATTGTAATGCATGCTGGCGTAGAAGGATCGTTTCCTCGAGCAGCGGGATTCCCCGTCCGCGCTCGGTGTCTTCTCCCTCACGGCCGCACGGTGAGCGGGTTCTCCAGTCGCCGCGTACCTGCGGCGGCGTATCCGTTGCGGTGGATTGTCCGTCCTCGTGCCGCATCTCCTGGATCGGTGAGTCATGGCCCTGCCGCTGTCCGTCCTCGATCTCGCGCCCGTGGTCTCCGGCGGCACCGCGGGCGACGCGTTCCGCCACATGGTGGAGCTCGCGCGGCTCACGGAGCGGCTGGGGTTCGCGCGCTACTGGCTGGCGGAGCATCACGGGATGCCGAGCATCGCCAGCTCGGCGCCGGAGATCCTGATCGAGCACGTAGCCTCGGCCACGGAGCGCATCCGCGTGGGGTCGGGCGGCATCATGCTCCCCAACCACGCGCCGCTGCGCATCGCCGAGGCGTTCCACACGCTGGAGACGCTGCACCCGGGCCGCATCGACCTGGGCGTCGGGCGCGCGCCGGGGACGGACCCCGTGACCAGCAGCGCGCTCCGCCCTTTCGACGCCGAGCACTTCCCGCAGCAGCTCGCCGAGCTCACCGCGCTCTCGCGCGGCGAGTTCCCGGAGGGCCACCCCTTCCACCGCGTGCGCGTGGTGCCCGGGGGCGTGGCGCTGCCGCCGGTGTGGCTGCTGGGCTCCAGCGGCGCGAGCGCGCGCCTCGCCGGGCGGCTGGGGATGGGCTACGCCTTCGCCAGCCACTTCAGCCCCGCGCCCGCCGCGCCGCCGCTGCAGGCGTACCGCGACGCCTTCCAGCCCTCCGATGCCTTCCCGCGGCCGCACGCGATCGTGGCCGCCTCCGTGGTCTGCGCGGAGACGGAGGACGAGGCGGAGCGCCTGGCCACCTCGATGCAGCTCGCCTGGGTGCGCCTGCAGCGCGGCCACTTCCGCCCCATCCCCAGCCCCGAGGAGGCGGCCGCGTACGACTACACGCCGCAGGACCGCGCCGTCATCGCCGGCTACCGACGGCTACAGGTCGTCGGCACCCCGACGCAGGTGCGCGAGCGCATCGAGTCACTGGTCGCCGAGGCGTCGGCCGACGAGGTGATGGTGACGACGGTGGTCTACGAGCACGCGGCGCGGCTGCGCTCGCACGAGCTGCTGGCGGGCGAGTTCGGGACGGTGACGCAGCGCGGGTGACAACCTTCCCGCGACGCCGGTTCTCGACCGCGAGTTGAATCCCGGCGCTGCATTCGCGAGGTTGACGCGGGCAGGTCGCGCGGGCCGACAGCGGAAAGGGGAGGATGGGGATGGAGCGGAACCTTCCGGGCGAGGTCGCCTGGTACGTGACGGGCCGGTTCTACGCCGCCGAGGGTGGGGCGCTGCTCGACGCCGGCTACTTTCTGCACCTGCAGGGGATCGACGCCGGGCTGTTCACCGGCGCTCCCGGCGAGGGGACGGCCGTCCTCACCTTCCTGGCCGATCCGTTCACCGCGACCCCGCTCGCCAACGGTGACCTGGCGCTCGGGATGGACGCCGTCGGCGAGTTCGCCGTCTACCTGAACCGTCGTGCCGGCGCCACCTTCGACGATCCGGCGACGTTCGGCGCGGGGGAAGAGATCGCCCGCTTCCGGCGCGTCAGCATCGTCACCGGCGTGACGGTCGGCGCCGGCGTGGAGGATCGGCCGCTCTTCTCGCAGAACCTGTTCTCGGCGCGCCTCGTCTCCAGCCGCGAGTTCGAGCTCGGCGGCCGCCGCTACGACCTGCGCCGCCTGATGCCGCACGGAATCACGCAGTGGGGCACCGCCGCGGCGAAGGCGACCGGGGCGGTGCCGGGATACCCCACGGTGGTCCCCTTCGTCGGCTCCGCGATCGCGATCGGCGGCCCCGGGCAGCCGTAGGAGCGGCAGCCACGAAAACGAGCAGCCGCGGGGAGCGAGGGTCTCCCCGCGGCTGCGGTGCTTCGGGACGATGCTACTCGGGCGCGGTGGCCGGGGTCGGGTCCGGGATGGACAGGATGGGAATCCCGCGCTCGACCGCCAGCTTCACCGGGCAGCGGTCCGCGATGTCGTGCAGGCGCTCGCGCTGCTCGTCGGTGAGATCGCCGACGAATTCGATGCTCTTCTCCAGCCGGTACGAAGCCGAGGGCGCGGCGCCGGCGACGCGCCCGTGCTGCATCGTCACGCGCACGTCCTCGAGCGGCCAGCCCTTGCGGTTGGCGTACATCCGCACCGTCATCGCCGTGCACGAGCCGACGGCGGCCGCGAGGTAGTCGAGCGGCGTCGGGCCCGCGTCGGTCCCGCCCAGCGCCACCGGCTCGTCCGCGACGAAGCTGTGCCCGTTTACCGAGACCTGGGTCCTCAGCCCCCCTGCCGGCGTCCGCGCGACGACGCCGTCTCCGCCCGCGCCCTGCTCCGTGTCGGTGCTCATGGGATCATCCTGGTGATGAAAGGCGGGTCCGGAAGCGGTGTCCCTCGGGAAAATATAGATCCTTCGGCCTGTATTGTCCTTCTCATTCCGGTGTTCGGCATGACTGGCCAAAGGATGACGTCCGCAGGAGTCAACGGCGGGAGAGGAGGCTGGGATCATTCCTCCGCCGGCAGCGTGAGGGTGAAGGTGCTGCCGGCGCCCACGGTGCTCGCGACGCGCAGGTCGCCGCCCATGCCGCGCGCGAGGTCGCGGCTGATGGCGAGGCCCAGTCCGCTTCCCTCGGAGCGGCGCGTGCGGCTCATGTCGACCTGCACGAAGGGGTCGAAGACCGAGGACTGCTTCTCCGGCGGGATGCCGATGCCGGTGTCTTCCACGCTGAGCAGCACCTCGCCGGGCTCGTCCGCGCGGCGCGCCCGAACGCGCACCCGGCCGCCCGCGGGGGTGAACTTGATGGCGTTGCTGAGCAGGTTGATCACGATCTGCTGCACCTTCTCGCGGTCGGCGCGCGCGACGGCGCCGGGGGCCGCGCCCACCTCCAGCGCCAGCCCCTTGGCGTTCATCTGCGGCTCCACCATGGGCGTCACGTCGTCCATCAGCGCCGACAGGTCCACGTCTTCCAGCATGAACTCCACCCGGCCGGACTCGATGCGCGCCAGGTTCAGCACGTCGTTGATCAGCCGCAGCAGGTGCTTCTGGCTGCGGTCCACGCGGCCGAGCGCCTCGCGCTGCGCGTCGGTGACGGGGCCGTGGATCCCCATCTCCAGCAGCTGCACGTAGCCGCCGATGGCGTTGAGCGGGGTGCGCAGCTCGTGGCTCATCACCGCCAGGAAGGCGCTCTTGGCGCGGTTGGCCTCGTCCGCCGCGGCGCGCTGGCGGTCGGCCTCGTCGGTGCGCTCCTGCAGCGCGTCGTTCAGCGCGCGCAGGTGGTCGGACTGCGCCTCGAGCTCCACCGCCGCCTGGTGGAGCTGTTCCTGCTGGAGCTCCATCTCCAGCGCCTGCGCCTCGAGCTGCTCGTTGGTCACGCGCAGCTCCTCGGCGTGGTCCTCCACCTCGGCGCGCGCCTGATCGGCCTCCCTGCGCGCGCGCAGCAGCTCCTCCTCGAACTTGCGCCGCTCGCGCACGCGCATGACCACGCACTCGTTCGTCCACCCACCGGCGCGCTCGCGGCGCACCGCGTTGGCGAGCACCGCCACGTCGCTCCCGTCGGCGGCGCGCAGCAGCAGGAACACCTCCTCCGCCCGGCCGTGCATGCGCACCATGGGGAAGAAGTGCGTCTGCCAGAAGAGACCCGCCCCGACCGTCAGGATGGCGTCCACCCGGCGCCCCTCCAGCTCGCCGGGCGCCCACCCGAGCATTTCGGCCAGGGTGGCGTTGGCGGCGGTGATGGTGCCGTCGTCGGCGAAGGAGAGGAACCCGGCGGGCGCGAGGTCCAGCAGCGGGTCCAGCGCCCGCCCGGGCACGCCCGCGGCCCGGGTCACGCGGCGTGCGCGGGCTGCAGGTACTCGCGCATGAGCTCGATGGTCTCCTCGGGGTGGCTCATGTGGGGGCAGTGGCCGGTGGCCTTCATCACCCGCAGCGTGCTCCCCGGCGTCTGGCGGTGCACGTACTCGCCGACCTCGCCGGGCGCCACCATGTCGTCGGAGCACTGCAGGACGAGCGCGGGCACCGTCACCCGCGGCAGGTCGCCGCGGTTGTCGGAGAGGAAGGTGGCCTCGGCGAAGCGGCGGGCGATGACCGGGTCGGTGGAGCAGAAGCTCTCGGTGAGCTCGGCGCCGAGCTCGGGGCGGTCGGGGTTCTTGATGATGGCGGGCGCCAGGAAGGTGGCCCAGCCGATGTAGTTGTGCTCCATCATGTCCAGCAGCCCCTCGATGTCGCCGCGCTCGAAGCCGCCCACGTAGGGCGGGTCGTTCACGTAGCGCGGCGAGGGGCCGATCAGCACCAGCCGCGCGAAGCGCTCCGGCTCGCGGTTGGCGGCGAGCACGCCCACCATCCCGCTCACCGAGTGCCCCACGAAGACCACGTCGCGCAGGTCGAGCGCGTGCACCACGTCGAGCACGTCCTGCGCGTAGCCGTCGAGGGTGGCGTAGCGCGCGGCGTCGTAGGCGGAAAGGTCGCTCTTTCCCGATCCCACGTAGTCGAAGAGCACCACCCGATAGTCGTCCTCGAATGCGGGCGCCACGAAGCGCCACATGTTCTGGTCGCACCCGAAGCCGTGGGCGAAGAGCATGGGCTGCGCGCCGCGCCCCGAGACGCGCACGTGGTTGCGGGAGAGTACGTCGTGAGCCATGGAAGCGTGTTTTCCCTGAATTCTCGTGGAGCGCGGCGCGCCGCGGCCGCCGGGAATGGAGAGCCGGCGGGAGGCCGCCGTCAGCCGTTTCCCCGCGGTCTGCCCGCGACGGAAGGCGAGCGAAGAATCTGACGAGGAGACGTTTCGATGCAAGGATGACACCCGGATACAAAGGAGCCCCGGCGCCAGGGCAGGCGCCGGGGCTCGCTCCGCGCGGCGGCGACCGGTTCAGGGTACCGGCCTGCAGGGGTAGATGCCGCAGGTGCCGTAGCCGTTGCAGGTGCGGTCGTACATGGTATCGCAGAACTGTGTCACGGCATGGCCGTGCACGGTGCCGCGCGGGCCGGCTTCGGCGGCCTGCGGCTCGAACGATTCCACGCGCAGCGGGTCGGTGTCCAGGTTCAGCCTGAGCTTGCTCACGATCTCTGCCTCCACGGAAGGTGGTGCGATGAAGCCGGTTCCACGAGGAGCCGGCGCGGCGCCGCCAGGGCTCAGGGCAGCGTCTTGCAGGGGTAGATGCCGCAGGTGCCATAACCCCGGCAGGTGTAGTCGTAGCAGGTGTCGACGCTGACCATCAGGTCGTTCCCGCGCACGGTGCCGCGGTCCGCGCTATCCAGCCCCTGCGGGTCGAACGAATCCACGTGCAGCTGGTCGAGGTTCAGCTTGAGCTTGCTCGGCATGACTCACTCCCGGGTGGTACGGTGGAGGGCCGATCCCGCGGACGCGGGATCGACGAGAACGGCCGCGCCCCGGAATGGAGCGCGGCCGCGAGGGTCGCTCGGAGACGGC
>C688J35102_120989399_pt1 | contig 11153 bp, 3 predicted proteins | sample HopSoiMetagenom2_FD_35102 | JGI IMG/M metagenome (IMG submission 35102)
CCGTCAACTCGTCCGATCTGCCGACCAGCACAAGCGAGCGCGTTCCATTCTTGACCAGCCAGCGGCTGGTCTCGAGCCCGAAGCCACCCGTTCCGCCGGTGACGAGATAGGTCGCGTCGGCAGCGACCGGCAGCTCCAGGTGCTCCTGGTCGTCCACGATGGCATGCCTGTCGTCGAACGACACCAGGACCTTGCCGATGTGCTCGGCTGCTGACATGCGGCGGAACGCATCCGTGATCCTGGAGACAGGAAACGTCGTTACCGGGAGTGGTTGCAACCAGCCGCTTCCCATGCCGGCGAGTACGGTCTCTACTTCCCTGCGCAGCAACTGCGGTTGTTCGATCGCGAGCTTTGCCAAATCGATCGCATAGAATGCAGCGTTGTTGCGCAGGGCGCGCAGGCCTAGTGGGGTATCGGCGTAGATGTCGCGCTTGCCGATCTCGAGAAAGCGACCGCCCGGAGCGAGAACGGAAAGACTCTTCTCAAGGAACGCCCCAGAGAGGGAATTGAGCACAACATCGGCGCCACGGCCGCCGGTTTTCCAAAGGACGTCGTCGGCGAAACTGAGTGACCTGGAATCGAAGACGTGCTCGACGCCGCACCGATAGAGATGGAGCCGTTTTTCTCGAGTTCCCGCCGTTGCCAGAATTTCCGCCCCCAATGATCGCGCAATGCTCACCGCCGCGAGGCCCACGCCGCCAGCTGCCGAATGGATCAGCACACGGTCACCACGTCTTAACGAGCCAAGGCTTACGAGGGCGTAATGCGCGGTCGCAAAGGCAATGGGAATCGCGGCTGCGGTCGCGAACGACATCCGGCGCGGGATCGGGAAGGTCTTCTCGGCTGCAACGACAATGTGAGAAGCAAGACTTCCTGGGGTGACCGCCACCACACGCCGGCCAATCAATCGCCTATCCATGCCTTTGCCGACCGCACAAACAATGCCGGCGCATTCGAGGCCCAGTCGTTGCCAAGCCGGCTCGTGCTCTGCTTCGCGCGGTAACAATCCCGTTGCAGCCATGACATCGCGAAAGTTCAGTCCCGCGGCGCGTACCTCGATCGCCACCTCGCCGGGTTGTGGATCCAGTCGGTTCATGGCGGCGAGCGTCAGATTGTCGATGTTGCCCGGCGCGCTCGTTGTCACGCGAAAAAAGGGCGTGCGTGTCTTTACGTCCCAGCGCCGGCGGCACGCAGGCAGCGCATTCTCCGCGATTCGCTCCAGCCGCAACCCCAACCGCTCGCCCTTGCGCACCGCAATTTCCGTTTCATCGCCGGCGGCCTCAATCTCCGCGATCAGTGACTCGGCTGAAATGGACCGCGGGTCGAGGTCTACCAGGGTCGGTCGATAATCCGGCTGCTCGTTGGCGAGAGTACGCAGAAAGCCCGTGATAGCGGCATGCAAAGGCGAACTGTTCGAGGCCCGTTCATCCGCGGGATCGACAGCACCGGCAGTTACGACCCACAATCGCGGTTTGATCGGATGATGGGCGAGCACGCGAAGCAGCGCCAATATCCGTTCCACGCCGACACGACGAGCGCGGAGCAACCCTGCCGCCGTTGTGCGTGAGCGCTTTTCATCAAGCGGCCACAGATAAACGACGTTTGCCGGCAGGCGGTGCATTCCCGCGACGACGCGCGCAAAGCTCGCGCTGCTGGCCGTGGTTTCGTACGCATCTTCCGCAATCTGCCTTTCACGCTTGGCGCTGAACGCGAGCGTAGCGTGGCCGTGACGTTCTCGAATTAGTCGGAACAAAGCTTCGCCCACGCCGCCGCGGTCAGCAAGGATCAGCGATGCCGATTCAGCCCAGGCATCGGATTTTCCGGGCGTCCTTTCCGCTTGCGCGGGCAAGGCAACCCAACGTTCCCGATAGAATCCTGCCCTGCTGTCTTCCTTTATTCTTTCCGCGCTTGCGACCCGCAAGCATCGGAAGCCGTCGAGGATCGCGACGAGGCGTCCGCTGTCATCGATAATCGAAATCTCTGCAACGATCTCTGTCGAGCTTTCCTCCAGAACTTTCGCTCGGGCATATACCGTCGCGGATGGTCGCCGGAACAGGCGAAGACAGGCGAGACTAAGTGGTATCGCAATTCCAGCTTCAGGCCGCGCGGTGGCCGCGAACCCTCGAAACCCGCGAATCACTTGCAAGCAAGCGTCCAGCTGGGCCGGATGCAGCACGTACTTGCCGACGTCGGAAACCGACCCCGGCAATACAATTTTTCCGAGTGCGCATCCTTCGGCGTACCAGAGCGCGTCAACACCCTGAAATACCGGACCGAATGTGTGGCCTTCTTGCGCCAAATCCCGGTAGAACCGCGTCCGCCCTACTTGGGTCGGGGGCTCGACTTTGGGCTTCCATGGTTCAATCAGAGGTTCGCAATTCGGCCAGCGTCGGACGCGGCCGGTTCCTCGCAATATCCAAGCCGTGTCAGCGCCGCGCTGGCGGCTAAGTATCCGCACGATTCCGCGGACTTCATCGACCGAAGTCTCCAGCACCGTTGAAATCTCGGGATTGAGAAATAGCGCTTCGTAAAACCCGATTTCTTCGATCTCGTAGGGCCCGCTGCCCAATGTTTCGCGCGCTGCCGCGAGCATCATTTCGAGGTAGCCTGCAGCCGGGAAAACAGCCGCCCCCTCGATGCGATGGTCCTGGAGATAACTCGGCGAATTGAGGTCGATCTCTGCCTGCCAGATCGCCGTGGTTGAGCGTAGTCGATGCCCGAGCAGCGGGTGCACCGGACCATCGGAACGCGCCGCGCGGCTTTCTTCCGACTCGGTCCAATGAACCTGCTTTTCCCAGGGATACCCCTCTAATTCGACATACCTCCAGCTTTCCGGAGCGGTTGCTTTCCAATCGATCGGTACGCCGTTCACATGCAATGCCGCGACGGCATGCGCAATCGATTGCGCATCCGGCTTGTCACGGTGCAACGTGGCGATCGCTTCCCCATCTCGGTTATGCGCGGCCAGGCAGGCCCGGACGGGTGTAGTGAGAGAGGGATGAGCGCCGAGCTCGAGAAATATATTGATGCCGGAAGACACAGCCTGGTCCACCGCCTGCTTGAACAAGACAGGCTGGCGCATGTTGCGGCACCAATAGTGCGCATCGAGCTCTTCGCCCCTGACCGGCCCGCCCGTAACTGTTGACAGCAGCGGAATACACGAGGGGCTTGGCCGCAATTCGTGAAGACTCGCCCGCAGCTCCTCGGTCAACGGGTTCATCTGCGAGCTGTGGAAAGCGTAATCGACGCGCAATATTTGGCACAGGACCTCGTTGCCTTCGCGCTCTATCTCCGCGATGAATTGATCGAGCAGAGATCGTGGGCCGGCGATGCTCACCAGCTCCGGACCGTTGATCGCGGCGAGCTCGAGCTGGCCGTCGAATTTCTCAAGGTGAATGCGTGCGCGGTCGGCTGGCAGCCCGATCGCCGCCATCCCGCCCTGCAGCCGCGATCGTTCCTGCAGCCGACTGCGGTGGTACACGACCTCGATGGCCTGCGGCAGCGCAAGCACGCCCGCCACATGCGCCGCCGCGATCTCACCGATGCTGTGTCCGATCACAAGCTCTGGCTGGATCCCGAAGGCCGCCAATCGCCGCGCCAGCGCCACCTGCAGCGCGAAGATCGCCGGCTGCGCAATTGCGGTCTCGTTGATGCGCGAGCGCTCCTGCGGCAGCATCAATTGATCGAGTATCGACCATCCGCACCGCTGCGACAGAAGCCTGTCGCAGCGCTCCATAACTTCGCGGAATAGCGGATCTCGTTGCAGCAGATCCCTCCCCATTCCCCACCACTGGGATCCCTGTCCGCTGAATACGAATGCAAGCCGTTGCGCGCTCGATCTTCGTCCCGCGACGACGGCGGGGGATGTCTCACCGGCAGCAATGGCGCGCAGCGCACGCGAGGCATCCTCGGCGGAGCTCGCGACCGCGACAATTCGGTGATCGAGATGGGAGCGGCGCAGCGCCAAGGTGCCCGCGACGTCAGCGAACGCGGACACATCCTGCTCGAGCTTGCCCGCCAGGCGCGCACATACCGTCTTGAGCGCTGTCTTGCTCGCCGCCGATACCGGAATCAGGAGAGGTGAGAAACCCTGCGCAGTGTGATCGCAAGCCAGCGTGGGTTGCTCGGGTGGTTGCTCGAGAATCGCGCAGGCATTTGTCCCCCCAAACCCGAACGAATTAACCGCTGACATACGCGACGAGTTTCCGCTCGGCCACTGAGTGAGCGCCCGCGGAACGCGAATTGCGAGCTTGGCAAAATCAATCCTAGGATTTGGCTGGTTGAAATGCAGGTTCGGTGGAATTTCACCCTTGCGCACGCACAAGGCAGCCTTGATCAGGCCTGCAATCCCGGCCGCGGGCTCCAGATGCCCTATATTTGTTTTGAGCGAGCCAACGAGACAGGCATTGCCGAGATCGCGGCCGTCTCCGAATACCGTCCCAATTGCCTCAGCTTCGACAGGATCACCGACGGGCGTGCCAGTCCCGTGCGCCTCGACGTAATCAATGCGGCTGGGATGCACATGGGCTCTTGCGCAAGCCTCGCGCAGCATGGCGACCTGCGCCTGCGGCCTAGGAACCGTGATCGTGCTGGTTTGACCGTCCTGATTTACGGCAGTCGCGCGGATTACGGCGTGGATACGATCGCCATCGCGCAGGGCGCCCGATAGAAGCTTGAGGATCACCACTCCGGCCCCTTCGGCGCGGACATAGCCATCGGCAGACGCATCAAACATCTTGCAGCAGCCATCCGGGGACAGCATACCCGCACGACTGAAGGTCAGTGTGACGTCGGGCGTAAGCATCACATTCACGCCTCCCGCCAGGGTGATGTCGCAATCGCCGATCAGAAGGGCGCTGCACGCTGCATCGAGCGCAACAAGGGAGGACGAGCATGCGGTGTCGATCGCCATGCTTGGCCCACGCAAGTCAAACCGGTGCGACAGTCGGTTGGCCGCAATGCTGAGAGCGCCTCCCGTGGCCGTATGAATATCGATCTGGCGCCGGCCAAATTGCTGGATGCCCTGATAGTCACTGTGGGAGATGCCGATATAGACGCCGGTGTTGGAGCCGGCGAGCTGTTCTGGCGGGATCCCCGCATCTTCGAACGCCCGCCACGCAACTTCGAGCAACAACCGTTGCTGCGGATCCATCACCGCCGCTTCGCGTGGCGAAATTCCGAAGAACGCGGCGTCGAAGGAGGCGATATCGTGCAATAACCCAGCGCGCCGGCAGACGGTCTTCCCAGGACTCGACGGATCGGGATCGAAGACCGCCTCAACGCTCCAGCGGTCTGCTGGCACCTCGACAACGCCATTGCCTGCCCGGCAAAGGAAATCCCACAGCGCGTCAGGCGATTCAATTCCTCCAGGCAGCAAACATCCCATGCCGACTATAGCAATCCCGTCACTTGAGCTCGAAGAGCGGCGGGCCCGCAGCATGGCGGCGTTTCAAACTACGGGTGTGGCCCGGCGAGACCGGGTCGCAGCGCGGAGGCTTGAATGTCGACGAATGCCGTGCTCGTTCGCAAAGCGAAGCCTCATCGAGAGCTCTTGCCGCACTAGAGCTGGCCTAGCACAGCGAATAACCCAGCCGCGCTCCGATCGCCTGCCAGTCCGCAGTCAGCGGGGGTGCAGCGTGGGCGCGCCAGCTGGAAACTTGCGGCATGTCGCGCCGCTGTATGGCGGCATAAGCCGCGATGGAGGATTTCACGCGGCCGAACTCGCCCAGATCCAGATCCCGATAAATACGTTCCACGGTGGTCATTGGGTCAGCCGCAAGGTCATCGTACCGGACTACCGTCTTTTGTCCAGACGGCAATCCGGCCAGCGCATCCAGCAACCGATTCATCAACTGGGGATAAGCCCATAGCACGTGGTCATTAACTGCCGCGGGATCATACCGCTGCAAGGCGAAGAGAGGCAGCATGCTGCGATAAAACTTGACGGTGGAGTGAAACACATCCCTGGGATGTCGGTGAATGTGGATGAACTTTGCGCCGGCAAAGATCGAGCGCAGGTGCGGTATTCGTGCGCTGTGCGCCGGATTTTTCAGCAGCAATCGACGGCCGGGATGAAGCGCAGCTAGTTTTGCCAGATAATATGTCAAGGCTTGGCGCCAGAACCTCAAAGTCTCGTCACTAATTCCGGCAAAAAGCACCTCTTCGGCAAAAATTCTGGTCATTCGCTCGGGAAAGTACAGGCAATTGAGAAAAGATGCAGCCGCCATCGTAGCAAGCGCGAACTCTTCCTCTTGCGGGAGATGGGGATCAAGCCGCACATCGTCCATTGGGCGAATTGAAGGAAGAAACCGCAGAAGGACCCGGCGCGAAATGAATTCCAGCGGGTTGGGATAGAAATCGTATGGCCGCAGCGTGTCCATGATGGTCGGAAAGCAGAACCTCGCGTCTCGGCTAATCAGATTGTGCAGGAACGTCGTTCCGCTGCGCCAGTGCCCGACAATAAATACCGGAGGGGGGTCGAATGATGCGGTCCTGAGGCGATCAGCGACCCGTCGGGCCTCCGCGATGCATGAGGGTGCGCGCAGGAACGCACTGGCGAGCATGATCGATATCTGTAAATATCCGCGGGGAGAGATTCGGCCATAGCGCGAAAGAATGCGCACCAGGTCGCTCAGTCTCGTGCCCGCAAGCAAGTGGAGCAGCGGCCTGGGATGTTGGAGGCTGTCAGCGCAATCGTTCTTTTCGAGGCCGCCCATCTTCATCAACAGGCCGTCCGGGATCATTCACCAAAACGCACGAGCGACCACCGAAGCTTCACTTCTGCGCCATTCCTGCTCGAGTAGGCCGAATTCGAGCGCGCATTTGCTGGTCACGTCGCAATGGCAGTGCGAGATCAGCGACAAGTTCGCCGTTCAGTTATCATGCCGCTTCGGCTAATGTAAGGTTAGGCCACCTGAGCAACGGGGCGAGTTTTGCGACCGATAGCCCTTCTCCTGTTATGTCTCACATCGATCGGCCTTGGAGGCTGTGAAGAACCGTCACATCCAGTGTCGCAAACACGGCCTGTCCGGGCGGTAAGGGTCGAGCATCGCATCCTTTCCCAGACCGGAATGTTGACGGGGCAAGTTGTTGCACGCGATGAGATGAATCTCGCATTTCGAATTGATGGCAAAGTCATCGAGCGGCTGGTGGGAGTTGGCGATAAAGTCACTCCCGGAGCGATAGTTGCGCGGCTCGATTCACAAAACGAGCTGAACTCATTGCGTTCTGCTGAAGCCGACATCGCCAGCGCCCAAGCTGCGTTAACGCAAGCAGAGAAGGTGGAGGCGCGCCAAAGGGACTTGCTTGGTAGGGGAATAACTACTCGCGCTATTTTTGACCAGACGCTTCAGCAACTTCAAACCGCACAAGCGCAGTTGGAGTCTGCGCAAGCACGACTGCGAATTGCTCAGGATCGTGTCAACTACACGGAGCTCAAGACCGAAGTGACAGGCACTGTGACGGCGAAAGGGGCGGAGGCCGGAGAAATTGTGCGTGCGGGACAAATGATCGTTCGGATTGCGCGCGAGGACTTCAAGGATGCCGTGTTCGACTTGCCGGCTCAGGCGATGGTAATGCTGGTAGGGCAGCGCGTGGCCCGAGACTCGATTGTTCAAGTTGCCCTGCTGAGCAATCCGAAAATCAGAACTACTGGCAGGGTCAGGGAAGTCTCTCCGCAACCAGATCCGCTCACTCGATCGTATAGCATCAGAATGGCGTTGAATGACCCTCCACAGGAGATGCTGCTCGGGGCTGCGGTCGCAGGCAGCATTTCCGTGGATTCGGCCCCTGTCATGACGCTTCCAACAAGTGCCCTTGTTGAAGCCGACGGTAGGCCATCCGTTTGGGTCGTCGATCCGGTCAGCAGTACGGTAAGCCTCAGGTCGATTCAGCTCGTGCGTTACAACGAAAATGCCTTGGTCATAGCGGCCGGCTTGCAGGATGGAGAAGTGGTCGTTACCGCAGGGGTAAACATCTTGCATCCCGGGCAGAAGGTGACCCTGCTTTCCGGCTCATCATGAAGCGAAACTTCAATCTCGCGGAATGGGCAATCAATCACCGGCCCTTCGTCACATTTTTCATGATCATGCTTATTGTGGCCGGCGCGTGGGCATACCTGAGGTTGGGCCGGAGCGAAGACCCTCCTTTCACCGTTAAGGTGATGATCGTTCAAGCGCAATGGCCGGGAGCCACCATCTCGGACACTCTTGAGCAGGTTACGGAACGACTCGAGAAGAAGCTGCAGGAGACTCCCGAGCTGGAGCACCTCCGCAGTCGTACGCTGCCGGGCCAGGTATTGATCGAGGTCGTTCTCAAAGGAAGCGTGCCGGCGAAAAGCGTGGCCGATGTCTGGTATCAGGTGCGAAAGAAGATCAATGATATTCGTCCGGCACTGCCGGCTGGGGTCATCGGGCCCGAGTTCAATGACGAGTTTGGCGATACTTACTCCATCATCTACGGTTTTACAGCAGATGGCTTTACTCACCGCGAGCTGCGCGACTATGTCGAGAACATTCGCTCCCGGCTATTGCTGGTGCAAGACATCAACAAAATAGATCTGATCGGGCCACAGGACGAGCGCATATATTTGGAATTCTCCGTGCGCGGACTCGCGAACCTTAATGTTGACCGCACGGAGCTCATTCGTGCGCTGCAAACCCAAAATGAAGTTGCGCCCGCGGGGCTCGTGCGCACAAGTGAAGAAAATATCCAAGTTCTGGTTTCCGGCGGTTTCAAGTCGGAGAATGACTTGCGTCAACTTAATATCGTGTCAAATGGCCACTTGTTCCGACTGGTCGACATCGGGACCATCAGGCGCGGCTACGCAGATCCGATGCAGCCGATGTTTCGGGTCAATGGCAAGGCTGCGATCGGGCTTGGCATCTCCATGCGGCAGGGGGGTGATGGAGTCGCGCTCGGCCGCAACGTCAAAAAGGCGATGGCTTCGATAACCGCGGGCCTGCCGATCGGAATAGAGCCGGCGCTGGTGTCCGACCAGCCGACCGTGGTCTCCGACGCGGTCGGCGAGTTCATGCGGTCGTTCGAGGAAGCGATCATCATCGTAGTGGGTATCAGCTTCTTGAGCTTGGGGCTGCGTGCCGGCGCGGTGGTGGCTTTGTCGATTCCGCTCGTCCTGGCGATCGTGTTCGTACTGATGGACTTCAGCGATATCGCTCTTCAGCGAGTTTCGCTCGGTGCCCTGATCGTTGCGCTTGGTCTACTCGTCGATGATGCGATGATCACGGTCGAGACGATGGTGAGAAAATTGGAGGAAGGATGGGATAGAGCAAGAGCGGCCACTTACGCATACGAGACTACGCACTTCCCTATGGGCACCGGAACTCTGGTGATTGTAGTTGCTTTCCTGCCGATCGGATTGGCGCGCAGTTCAGCTGGCGAGTTTCTCTACTCCTTCTTCGTAGTGGTCACGAGCGCTCTCATCATATCATGGTTTGTTGCTGCGATTTTTACCCCGCTGATCGGCGCGGTACTGCTCTCCGAGAAAGCTGCTACCCGGCACGATTCAGGCAGGATTATAGCGCTCTTCCGCAAAATTCTCGTGTTGTCGATGCGATGGCGGCGAGTCACCGTGGCGCTTACAGTCGCTGCTTTCGCGATTTCCGTTTTTGGCCTGAGATTTGTGCCCGCGCAATTCTTCCCGGCCTCCAATCGACCGGAGCTTCTGGTTGATCTGGGCCTTCCGAACGACGCATCGATTGCCGCGACTAATAAAGCTGCTTCCGAGCTCGATCGGATGCTGCAGAACGATGCGGATATAGAGCGCTGGAGCACGTATGTGGGCCAAGGCGCAGTGCGCTTCTATCTCGCCATGTGGATCTACTTCCCAACCAACTCTTTTGCGCAAGCAGTTGTGGTCGCGAAGAGCTTCGAGGCGCGCCAGCGCGTGCAGGCGCGCATCGAGCGGGAACTGCAAGAGAAGCTCCCGGCAGTGGTGGCGCGGTCCTATCCGCTGGAGATGGGCTACCCCAGCGGATGGCCGGTACAGTACCGTGTGAGCGGGCCGGATATCGGCAGAGTACGCGCGCTCGCCCATCGAGTGGCCTCGGTGATGGCGCAGAGTCCGGACTTACGAAATCTCAACTTCGATTGGATTGAGGCCGGCAAAACCCTGCAAATCAAGGTCGAGCAGGACCAAGCCCGCCTGTTGAATCTTAGCTCAGCCGCATTGGCACAGGCCCTCAACAACGCCTTCTCGGGCGTAACGATAACCCAAATTCGTGACGGCACCAATCTCATCGACGTTGTTGCGAGAGCAGAAGAGCAGGAGCGCCTCTCCCTTGACAACCTGCTCACGCTACCGATTGCGCTGCCGAACGGGCGAACCGTTCCTTTGGTGCAGGTCGCGTCAGTCGGATATGGGCTGGAGCTTCCAGTTATGCGACGCCAAGATCGTGTGCCGACACTGGCGGTCCGGGCCGATGTTGCTGAGGGCATTCAACCGGAAACTGCTGTTAACAATCTAAAGTCGGAAGTTGCACAGCTGAACGCGGAATTGCCCGCGGGCTACAGGATCGATGTCGGCGGAGTGGCGGAGCAAAGCGCAAAATCCAAGCAATCGCTGATTGAGATATTACCGCTCATGTTTATCCTGCTTCTTTCGGTTCTGATGGTGCAGCTCCACAGTTTTCAACGTCTTTTCCTGGTGCTCAGCGTTGCTCCGCTGGGGCTGATCGGAGTCGTGATCGCGTTGCTTGTTTCCGGCAAACCGCTCGGCTTTGTTGCGATAGTTGGCGTAATTTCATTGATAGGCCTGGACGTGCGTAACTCGGTCATTCTCATGGTGCAGGTCGATGCCGAAATTGCTCGCGGGCGTGCGCCCTGGGATGCTGTTGTCGAAGCCACGGTGCATCGGTTCCGGCCCATTCTTCTGACCGCGTCCGCTGCGGCTTTGGGAATGATTCCGATCGCGACGACGGTGTTCTGGGGCCCGTTTGCTTTTGCCGTGATCGGCGGGTTGGCCGCGGCCACGTCCTTGACGCTGTTGTTCCTTCCTGCGCTCTACGTTATGTGGTTTCGCGTGAAGGAGCCAGTCGCGTGCATTCGGCATGAGCCGGTCGACTGAGGCCCCGGCAGAGCGAGACGTGCGGCTTCTTGACGTGCAGCGACCAGCCGGGCCGTAGATCGGCGCCGAC
>C688J35102_120989398_pt1 | contig 11145 bp, 10 predicted proteins | sample HopSoiMetagenom2_FD_35102 | JGI IMG/M metagenome (IMG submission 35102)
CTCATGCGGCCGCACGATAGCGGCGCCCCAGGCCGGTCAGGCGCGACTCAGGGCACTAGATCGCGGGCGGCGGCTCAGGCACCGGCGGGCGCGGATCGGGCACGCCTGGACCGCCGGGCGGGGTGGGCGACGGCGGCTCAGGGTCCGGTGCGGGCGGCCGCGGATCGGGCACGCCCGGCCCCACCGGCGCTGGGTGCTCCTTGCGTTCTCGCATGCCTGCGCCATACCCGCCTCCGCGCACCGCTAAGCGACCTCATCCCGACATTGGTACAAGTCATCCGCGACTGACGAAAGGAGCCGGCATGCCGTACGAGGTTCCAGACCTCCCCTATGACTACAACGCGCTAGAGCCCCACATCGACGAGGCCACGATGCGCGTGCATCACGACAAGCATCACGCGGCCTACGTAACGCAGGCCAACAATGCGCTCGAGGGCACCGAGTGGGCGGACAAGCCCATCGAGGAGGTGCTGCAGAACCTCGATGCGCTGCCCGACGACAAGCGCACCGTCGTGCGCAACAACGGCGGCGGCCACTCGAACCACAGCTTCTTCTGGCAGATCATGAGCCCCGACGGCGGCGGCGAGCCGAGCGGCGACCTGGCCTCGGCGATCTCCGACAAGTTCGGCAGCTTCGACGACTTCAAGGCGCAGTTCAAGGACGCCGGCGTGAAGCGCTTCGGCTCCGGCTGGGCGTGGCTGATCCACGACGGCTCGGGCATCGCGATCACCAGCACGCCGAACCAGGACACCCCCATCAGCGATGGCAACACGCCGCTCTTGGGCGTCGACGTCTGGGAGCACGCTTATTACCTGAAGTACCAGAACAAGCGCCCGGACTACCTGGACGCGTGGTGGAACGTCGTGAACTGGGACGAGGTCGCCCGTCGCTTCGGCGCGGTCTGACAGAGATCCCGCAGCGGTGGTGCCCCAAAGCAGCTAGGCTCGAGGCCTAGGATGCCGCCATTCTCAGTTGAGAGGGAGGCGAGGGGCACCGCCGTCAGGCTGGTTCTGACCGGGGATCTGGATCTCGCGACTGCCGCGGAGGGCGAGGCCGCGATCATCGCTGCCGAGGAAAACCAGCCTCCGCTGCTGATCCTCGACCTCAGCGAACTCGAGTTCATGGACTCCACCGGTCTGCGCGTGGTCATCAGCGCTGCAAGCCGTGCGAGCGACGAGAAGCGCCGTCTCGTGCTGGTCAAGGGACCAGAGGTGATTCAGCGCGTGTTCGAGATCACGCGGCTGGCCGAGCGGCTCGACATGGTCGACTCGGTCGACGACGTGCGCTAGTGACCTGAACTAGATCCGGTCGATCTCGAACCAGACGCTGGTGCCGGCGTCCAGGTCCACGCCCCAGCGGTCCGATAGCTGTTCCACGAGGAACAGGCCCCAGCCGGAGCCGGGATCGTCGTCCGGCGCCCGCTCGGCGGGCTCGAAGCCCGGTCCGGGATCGCTCACGCAGCAGCGGATGAGATCCTCGCGCACGCTCAGCTCGAGCATCACGGTGCTCTCGGGGGCGGCCACGGCATGGCGCACGCTGTTGGTCACGAGCTCGCTCACCAGCAGGCGCATGTCCTCGAACAGCTCGGGACCCAGCTCGCCCTGCAGGTCGTTAAGGCTGTGACGGGCCAGCGAAACCGCCTCTGGACCGCCGCGCAGACGCAGCTTCACCTCGGCGTGCCGATGGGCAGCGCCGCGCCTCAGGATGCGTGAAGCACGCTGGACAGCTGTCGGAGAAGGGTCGCTCGGCATCTCGAAGGGAGGGAACGTCCGGACATTCCCGTATCGGCACCTTCTCAATCCGACCTTAGGCCGAAAGTTGCGCTCTACGCGTCGGATTCCGCGCCCGCGGCGGCCAGCGCCTCGCGTGCGATCAGCTCCGCGGCGTCGGTTCGCGCCACCTTCGCGGCGGCCGCGGCCATCGAGCGCAGGCGGGCCGGAGCGGCCAGAAGAGCGCCCACCTCGCGCGCGAGACGCGGGCCGTCGAGCTCCCTGTCGGGCACCACCACGGCGGCCCCCGCCTGCTCCATCCAGCGGGCGTTGTGGGTCTGGTGGTCGGCGGTGGCGTGCGGGTACGGCACGAGCACGGCGGGCAGCCCGGCGGCCGCCACCTCGAGCACCGAGCCGCCGGCGCGGGAAGCCACCACGTCCGCGGCGGCCAGCGCGTCGGCGAACGGCTCGATGTAGGCGTGCAGGTGGTAGTGCGGTGGGTTTCCGAGGGCTTCGAGGCGTGCGCGCAAAGCCTCGTAGTCGCGGGTGCCCGCGGCGTGCAGCACGGCGCAGGGCGAAGCCTCGCCGAACGCGTCCACCGCCGCCTGGTTGATCGTCTTGGCGCCGAGCGAGCCGCCGAACACGAGCAGGCACTGCTCCTCTTCACCGATGCCGAAGCGTGCGCGCGCCGCGGCACGATCCGCGTGCCCCGTGCCGGCCGGCACCGGCCGCCCGCTCACCACGTAGCGGCCGCCCTCGCGCCCGGCGATCGGGAACGAGAGGAACACTCGCCGGGCGAACCGCGCCAGCAGGCGATTCGACATGCCCAGGTGGCTGTCGGCCTCGCAGAGGATCAGCGGGATGCGCATGAGGCGCGCCGCAAGTCCCACGGGTCCCGCCACGTAGCCGCCGGCGCCGATCACCACGTCGGCATGAGCGCGCCGCAGCGCCAGCGCGGCCTTCGGCAGGGCCAGCGCCGCGAGCGCCAGCGCGCGCAGCGCGCGCGCCACGTTGCGGCGATCGATCCCCACGACCTGGATCTGGTGGAACGGATAGCCGGCGGCGGGCACCAGGCGGGCCTCCGCCCGCTCACCCCCGACGAACTCGACCTCCGCGCCGCTAGCCCGCAGCGCGTCCGCGACCGCGAGTGCCGGCACGACGTGGCCGGCTGTCCCGCCCGCCGCTATTACCACTCGAGGCACGGCGCCCCTTTCCACCGTCGATCGCCCGCAGCGGCCGCGATCCGGCGGCGCGGGCACGTCCGCCCGTGGCGGCCACGTTCAGCAGGAGACCCATGCCTCCCAGCATCACGATCAGGTTGGAGTTGCCGTATGAGATGAACGGCAGCGGCACGCCGGTGAGGGGCGCGAGGCCCATCACGGCGAAGAAGTTCAGCGTGGCCTGGCAGAGGATCGTGGCGGTCATGCCGACCGCGAGCAGCTTCGCGTAGCGGTCCTTCGCCATCTTCGCGGCGCGCAGCCCGGCGTAGGCGATCATCCCGTAGAGCGACGCCACGGCCGTGATCCCGATCAGGCCGAGCTCCTCGCCGATGATCGCCAGGATCATGTCCGTGTGCGCCTCGGGCAGGTAGAAGATCTTCTGCACCGACTCGCCGAGGCCCACGCCGAAGAAGCCGCCGGAGCCGATGGCGATCATCGACTGGACGGTCTGGAAGCCGGCGCCCGTGGAGTCGTGCCAGGGGTGCATGAACGAGGTGAGCCGCGCGCGCCGGTAGGGCGCCGCGATGGCGAGCACCACGAGCAGGAACACGATCGCCCCGAAGATCGTGAGCAGGTGGCGCATCGGCACGCCGGCGGCGAACAGCAGCGCGGCCATCGCCAGGCACACGACGATGGCCGTGCCCATGTCCGGCTGCTTCAAGAGCAGCGCGCATGCCACTCCGATCACGATCAGGAGCGGGCGCGCCAGGGTCTTCAGGCGTTTGACCCGCGCGGGCTTCGCCGCGAGCAGCTGCGCCGCGTACAGCACCAGCGAGATCTTCAAGAGCTCGGAGGGCTGGAACTGCACCGGACCCGCCCCGAGCCAGCGCTGGGCGCCGTTCACGCTCACGCCGATCCCCGGCACCATCACCGCCACGGTCAGCCCCAGCGACCCGAACAGCAGCACGGGCGTGGCGTCCTTCACGAACTTCAGCCCATGCCGGGAGAGGAAGTGCAGCAACACCATCCCGATCGCCCCGAAGATCAGGTAGCGCTTCAGGTAGAACGAGGAGTCGCCCGTGGTGAGCAGCGACTCGGCCGAGCTCGCTGAGTAGACCATCACCGCGCCGGCCGCCAGGAGGCAGAGCGTCGCCGTATAGAGCAGGGAGTACTCGAGCGGGGCTTTCGCCCTCGCTCCTCGGCGGCGGTCCGTGGCCATCCGGGCCTCCTTCGACGCGCGTCCCCAGAATCATTCTCCGTCCGCGATTTGGCGCGCCAGCGCGCGAAAGCGGTCGCCGCGCTGCTCGAAGTTCTCGAACTGGTCGTAGCTCGCGCAGGCCGGCGAGAGCAGCACCACCTCGCCCGGCTGGGCGGCCTCCGCGGCGGCCCTCACGGCGTGCTCTAGGTCGCCGCAGCGCTGCAGCGGCACGGCGCCCGCCAGGTCGGTTTCGAGCTGGTCGCTGGCCTCGCCGATCAGATAACAGGCGCGGCAGCGCTGCACCACCGCCTCGCGCAGCCCACTGAAGCCGCCGCCCTTCAGGCTGCCGCCGGCGATCAGGTGCACGCCGCCGTCGAACGCCTCGATCCCCACGAGCGCCGACGCCACGTTCGTGGCTTTCGAGTCGTTCACGAACAGGACCCCATTGCGCTCGGCCACCTCCTCGAGGCGATGCGGCACGCCCGCGAACGTGCGCAGCGCCTCGCACACTCCCTCGTAGGTGACTCCGCGCGCCAGCGCCGCGGCCGAAGCAGCCATCGCGTTCTCGAGGTTGTGCCGGCCGCGCAGCCGCACCTCGTTCGCGTCGATCATGCGAACGCCCTCCCACCACAGCTCGCCGTCGCGCTCGGCCAGATCTGCATCGGGACCGCCGAATCGCAGCGTCCTCGCCCGCCCCTGCTGTCCGGCGAACCCGGTGGGCAGCACCGCCACGTCGTTCTCGTCCTGGTGCTCGAAGATGCGCAGCTTCGCCGCCAGGTAGTCCTCCAGCGTCCCGTGACGGTCCAGGTGGTCCTCGCTCACGTTCAGCAGCACGGCGCACTCGGGCGCGAACGCGATCGCGTCCTCGAGCTGGAAGCTGGACGCCTCGCACACGATCGTCGCGGCCGGGCCCGCCTTCCCGACGAGCGAAGACAGCGGCGTGCCCACGTTCCCCGCCACCTCCACCGGCTCGCCGGCCGCGCGGTAGATCGCGCCGAGCAGCTCCACCGTGGTGGTCTTGCCGTTGGTGCCCGTCACCGCCACGAACTCGTTCGGCAGAACGCGCCACGCCAGCTCGAGCTCGCCCATCACCTCGAGCCCCCGTTCCCGTGCCGCCACGATCACGGGCGCCTCGCGCGGCACGCCCGGGCTCTTCACCACCGTGCGCGCGCGCTCCAGCAGGTCGAGGCCATCGGAGCGCAGCCGCACGTCCACCCCGTCGAGCTCGGACGCGCCCGGCGGCTGGGCGAAGTCGCAGCCGAGCACCTCGCCGTGAGCCGTGAGCACGCGCGCCGCAGCCTGCCCCGAGCGCGCCAGCCCCACCACCAGGTAGGGCCCGGGAGGCAGCGGCGGCCGCGGTTTCACGTGATCGACTGCTGGTACAGCGTGAAGCCGATCGCGGCGGAGATCGCGGCGACGATCCAGAAGCGCAGGATGATCTTCGTCTCAGACCAGGCCATCAGCTCGAAGTGGTGGTGCACCGGGGCCATCAGGAACACGCGCTTGCGGAAGCGCTGGAAGGCGATCACCTGGATCAGCACCGACAGGGCCTCGATCACGAAGATCCCGCCCGTGATCAGCAGCAGCACCTCGGTCTTCGTCATCACTGCCAGCGCCGCGATGGCGCCGCCCAACCCGAGCGACCCCGTGTCCCCCATGAAGATCCCCGCCGGGAACGAGTTGAACCAGAGGAAGCCCACGCACGCGCCCACCAGGCAGGAGCAGACGAGCGCCAGGTCGTGCTGACCGGTGGTGATGAACGTCATCGCGGTGTAGGCCAGCAGCACGATCGCCGCGCAGCCGGCGGCCAGCCCGTCGAGCCCGTCGGTGAGGTTCACGCCGTTGGTGGCGCCCGCCAGCACGAGGAACACGAGCAGCGGGTACGCGTAGCCGATGTTCACCGAGAAGTCGGAGATGCGGAAGCGCACCGTGTCCGACAGGTGCGGGTGGCCGGTGTGCGTGGCCACGTACCAGAGCACGACCGCGATCACCGCCTGAACGGTGATCTTCGCCTTGCCCGACACGCCCAGCGAGCGCTTCTTCGTGATCTTCATCCAGTCGTCCGCGAAGCCCAGCGCCGCGCTGGCCAGCATCGTGCCGATCACCGCCAGCGTCTCGGTGTCGAACTGCCCGAGGATGAGGAACGGCACCACGACCGAGACCATGATCAGGAGGCCGCCCATCGTCGGCGTGCCCGCCTTGGTGGCGTGCCCGGCGGGCCCTTCCGCCCGGATCTGCTGTCCGAACTCGCGGTTGCGCAGGAACTCGATGAATTTCGGCCCGAGGAACATGCAGATGAGGAGCGAGGCCATGCCCGCGATGAGGATGGTTCCGAGCATTTACGCGAGTACTCGCTCCAGCCCAACCGCGCGCGAGCCCTTCACCAGCACGCGGTCTCCGGGCGCGGCCAGCTCCTCCAGCAGCGCGCCCGCTTCCTCGGGCGTGGCCACGGCGTGCAGCTCGCCGTCGAAGCCGTCGCCGAACCCCAGCGCCTCCTCGCCGACAGTGATCAGCACATCGATGCCGAGCCGCGCCGCGTGCTCGCCGATCTCGCGGTGGAAGGCGCGGCTGTCGGGCCCGAGCTCGGCCATGCCGCCGAGGATCGCCAGGCGGCGCTCGGCAGCACTGCCCGCCAGGTGGTCGAGGGCCGCGCGCATCGACATCGGGTTGGCGTTGTAGCAGTCGTTGACGATCGTGACTCCCCCGTCGAGCTCCACCACCTGCCCCCGCAGGGACGAGAACTCGGGCTCCACGGCGCCCTCCGGGGTCACTCCGATCGCGATTGCAGCGGCCACCGCCGCCAGCGTGTTCATCAGGTTGTAGGGCTCGTCGTAGGGCAGCTCGAGCCCCACGCGCTGCCCGCGCGCGTCGATCTCGGCGCGTCCGCGGTCGAAGCTCGCCAGAGTCACGTCGCCGCCCGGGCCGAACGTCACCGTGTCGAGATCGGCGCGCAGGTGCGGCTCGAGCAGCGGCTCCCCGGCGGGCACGATGCAGGTGGCGCCGGCGGGCAGGCCGGCGATCAGCTCCGCCTTCGCCGCGGCCACGCGCTCCACCGTGCCGAGCAGCTCGAGGTGCACCGGGCCCACGCTCACGATCACTCCCACGTCGGGCTCGGCGATCTGCACCAGCTCGTCGATCTGCCCCTCGCCGCGCATCGCCATCTCGAGCACGATCGCCTCGGTGCCGGCCTCCGCCCCGAGCAGGGTCAGCGGCAGTCCGATCTCCGTGTTCCAGTTCTCGGGGTTGGCGTGCGTCTTCAGCTGCGGCGCGAGCAGCGCCTTGAGGATGTCCTTGGTCGAGGTCTTGCCGGTCGAGCCGGTCACGCCGACGACCGGGCAGGCGAGCTCACGCCGCCACGCACGGGCGAGCCGCTGGAGCGCCTTCAGCGTGTTGTGCGCCTCGATCACGAGGCCGCGCCCGCCGAGCTCGCGCGCGCGCCGCGGGCCCACGAGGGCGCCCCAGGCACCGGCCTCGAGGGCCGCCGCCGCGAACTCGCCACCGTCCGCGGACTTCCCGACGAGCCCCACGAACAGGTCTCCCGGCCCCACCTCGCGGCTGTCCACCACGGCGCGGCGCGGGCCCGGCACGTCGGGATCGCCGACCAGCAGCGTGGCGCCGGCGCAACGGGCCACCCAGGCCGCCGTCTTGTCGATCACGCGCCCACCCCGAGCGCCGAGCGCAGCGCCTCGCGCGCTACCGTCACGTCGTCGAACGGCTCCTTGCGCCCGCCCTCGAACTCCTGGCCCTGCTCATGCCCCTTGCCGGCGATCACCACCACGTCGCCAGGCGCCGCGCTCTCCACCGCGCGGGCGATCGCCAGGCGGCGGTCCACCTCGCGCTCGGCATCGGGCGCGCCGGCCATCACCTCGTCCACGATCGCCTCGGGGTCCTCGGAGCGCGGGTTGTCCGAGGTCACGATCACGCGGTCGGCCAGCCGGCCGGCCACACCGCCCATCAACGGACGCTTGCCGCGGTCGCGATCGCCGCCGGCGCCGAACACCACGTGTAGGCGCCCGCGCGTGATCTCGCGCGCGGCGCGCAGCACGTTGTCGAGCGCCTCGGGCGTGTGCGCGTAATCCACGAGCACCGTGAACTCCTGTCCCTCGTCCACGGGCTCGAACCGCCCCGGCACGCGGTCGGCGCGCGTGAGGGCTGCCCGAATGGTCTCGGCCTCCACGCCCAGCGAGCGGGCGGCCGCCACGGCGGCCAGCACGTTCTGCACGTTGAACAATCCCGGCAGGCGCGTCTCCAGGTCGAGCGGCCCGGCCGGCGTGTCGACCACGAACGACGATCCCGCCGGGTCGAAGTGGATGTCGCGCCCCCGGTAGTCGGCCTCGCGGTCGATGCCGTAGGTGGTCGAGCCCTCCGCCAGGCGGCGGCCGTACTCGTCGTCCACGTTCACCACCCGCGCGCCCTCGCCGCCCTCGAACAGCCGCGCCTTGGCCGCGAAGTACGCCTCCATCGTCTCGTGAAAGTCCAAGTGGTCCTGGGTCAGGTTCGTGAAGATGCGGCAGGCGAAATGAATGCCCTCGGCGCGCCCCAGCTCGAGCGCGTGCGAGGACACCTCCATCGCACAGGCGCGGTCGCCGGCGTCGAGCATGCGCCGAAACGTGGCCTGCAGGTCGATCGCCTCAGGGGTCGTGCGCTCCACCGGCTCGTCGGCACCGCCCACCACGGACTTCACGGTGCCCAGCAGACCGGTCGGAATCCCGGCCGCCTCGAGCAGCGCGCGCACCAGGAACGCCGTGGTGGTCTTGCCGTTCGTGCCGGTCACGCCCACGACCTTCAGCTCTCGCGTGGGATCGCCATAGAAGCGCGCCGCCACCTCGGGCATCGCCGCGCGCACGCTCGGCACCACCAGCGCGGGCACCCCGAGTCCGAGCGGCCGCTCGCAAACCAGAGCGGCGGCGCCGCGCTTCACCGCATCGGCAGCGAAATCGTGCCCGTCGGCCCGGAATCCGGGCACGCAAAAAAAGAGCGCCCCTGGGACGACGCTCTCACTCGAATACGCCAACGCGGAGATCACGACATCCGGCGCGCGATCCCCCATGAGCTCGCGCAGGGTCATGGCCGGATGAGTGTAGGGATCACCGATCACGGATCACGGACTCTGTGATCTGCGATCTGCGATCTGCGATCTCAATTCGGAGGAATGCCCAGATAGGGCAACGCGAACGACGCGATCTTCTGAAACGCGGGGGCGGCCACCGAGCCGCCATAGATGTCGCCCTTCGGCTCATCCACCATCACCGCCACGAGCAGCCGCGGGTGATTCGCCGGCGCGTAGCCCACGAACGACGCCACGAAGCGGTTCTTCGAGTAGCCGCCGCTCTGGTCCGGCTTCTGCGCGGTGCCGGTCTTGCCGGCCAGCTCGTACCCGGGCACCACGGCCTCGGAGCCCGTGCCGCCCGGCGCCAGCACGCCCTCGAGCATCCGCGACACCGCCCACGACGTGCGCGCGGTGATCACCCGGCGCTTCGGCGCGGGGTCGCCCCGCACGATGTGCGGCCGCACGAGCAGACCGCCGTTTGCGATCGCCGAGTAGGCGGCGGCCATCTGGATCGGCGTGACCGCCTCGCCCTGGCCGATCGGCAGGTTGCCCATCGACGAGCCCGAGTACTGGTTGGTGTGCAGCACGATGCCCGGCGACTCGCCCGGCAGGTCCACGCCGGTGGGCTTCGCGAACCCGAAGGAGCGCACCCACTTGTCGAAGTTCACGGCCCCGAGCAGCTGCCCGATCTTCACCGCGCCGACGTTTGAGGACTGCTTGAGGATCTCGCGCACGCTCAGCGTCTCCGCCCCGCGCGGGTGCGCGTCGCTGATCTTGCGGTCCGCCACCTCGAGCACCGGCGGCAGATAGAAGGGCGTGTTAGCTGTGATCAGCCCCTGCTGCAGCGCGCCCGCCACCGTGAACGCCTTGAACGTCGAGCCTGGCTCGTAGCTGTTCGTCACGGCGCGGTTCTGCTGCGCATAGGCGGGTGCCCGCCCCGGGTGGTTGGCGTTCACGCGCGGCCAGTTCGCCAGCGCGAGGATCGACCCGTCGCGCGGGTCCATCACCAGCGCCGTGGCGCCCTTCGGCGTGTACTGCTGCCCCACGCCCGACAGCACCGCCTCCACGCGCTCCTGCAAGATCGAGTCGAGCGTCAGCTGGATGTCGCTGCCCTGCACCGGCTGCTTGGTCACCTCCAGGCTCACCGGCCGGCCGAGCGCGTCCTTCACCAGCCGCTCCTTGCCGTCGCTGCCGTGGAGCTGCTTGTCGAAGTGGGACTCGAGTCCTGAAAGCCCGTAGTTGTCTGTGCCCACCGTGCCCAGCACCTGCGAGGCCAGATAGTTCTGCGGGTACTTGCGCCGCGGCTCGATCAGCGTCCCGATGCCCGGGATCTTCAGCTTGTCCACCGCCTGCCCGACTTCCAGGTCCATCTTGCGCTTCAAATAGACGAAGCCCTTGGTGCGATCGGACAGCTTGGCCAGCAGCTCGTTCGCCGGAATGTGCACGACCGGCGCCAGCCGCGCGGCCACCGCGCCCGGGTTCTTGATCAGCAGCGGGTCCGCGTAGATCGTCGACGAATCCTCCGACAGGGCCAGCGCCCTGTGATTGCGGTCGAAGATGGTGCCGCGCTTGGCGGGAAGCGTCAGGTTCTCGATCTGCTGCGACAGCGCCTTGCCGCGCAGCGACCCGGCTCGCACGGTGTCGAGCCACCAGGCGCGAAGCCCGATGGCGAAGAAGGCGATCAGGAAGGCTCCGAAGAGCAGGCCGATGCGGCGGTCGACCAGCCGCACCTAGGGTCCGCCCCCGCCGCTCGTCACCCCGCCCGTGGCCGTCCCGCCGGTGGTGCCGGTGCCCGTCTGCGAGTTCCCGTTCGTGCCGGTGCCGGTCGGCTGCGCGGTGCCGGTCGGCTGACCGGTCCCGGTCCCCTGACCCGCGCCCGCCTGCGTCCCGGCGCCGGTGGTCGGCGAGGTCGCCGCCGGCCCGGTGGTGCCGGACGGGCCAGTCGCGCCCGCGGGCCCCGTCGCACCCGTCGCCCCGGTCGGCGCCGTCACCTGCTGCGACTCGGGAACCTGCGAGACCGGCGGCGGC
>C688J35102_120989397_pt1 | contig 11137 bp, 9 predicted proteins | sample HopSoiMetagenom2_FD_35102 | JGI IMG/M metagenome (IMG submission 35102)
ACGCGGTGGTGAACCTGGCCGGCGAGAGCGTGGCCGCACGCTGGACGGACGCGCGCAAGGCCCGCATCCGCGCGAGCCGCGCGGGCGCGACGCGGCTGCTGGCGACCACCCTGGCCGGGCTCCAGCGGAAGCCGCGGGTGCTGGTGAACGCCTCGGCGGTGGGGCTCTACGGCGACCGCGGGGAAGAGCGGCTGGACGAGACCAGCGCGCCCGGCGGCGGGTTCCTGGCCGAGGTGGTGCGCGAGTGGGAGGCGGCCGCCGAGCCCGCGTCGGCCGCCGGGATCCGCGTGGTGCTGCCGCGCTTCGGTGTGGTGCTGAGCGCGCGCGGCGGCGCGCTGGCGAAGATGCTCACGCCCTTCCGCCTGGGCGCCGGCGGCACGCTGGGCGGTGGGAGCCAGTGGATGAGCTGGATCTCGCTCGACGACGCCGTGGCGCTGATGGAGCTGGCCATCCACGACGAGCGCTTCTCCGGCCCGGTGAACGCGGTCGCCGGCGCCGTCACCAACCGGCAGTTCGTGCACACTCTGGGGCACGTGCTGAATCGCCCGACCATCGTGCCGGTGCCCGCGTTCGCGCTGAAGCTGGCGTTCGGCGAGATGGCGGAGGAGACCATCCTGGCCAGCCAGCGCACCGAGCCGCGCGCGCTCACGCAGCTCGGCTACAGCTTCATCCACCCCGAGCTCGAAGGCGCCCTCCGCGCCGCCCTCGCCGACGACGGCGAGGCCCGCTCCGGCTGAGCGTCAGAGAATCCCCAGCCAGCTCGCCCACCCGGCGTCGTGCGGGAGGGCCATCCGCTCGCGCAGCAGCGCGGCGAGCTCCGCCGGCTCGTCCACCAGCAGGCCGATGCGGGTGATGCCGCGCTTGCGGTTGCCGTAGAGCCCGCGCGCCTCCACCGGCTCCTTCAGCTCGATCATCAGCCGCGGCGCGGCGAAGAGGGCGGCGTGCAGGTACCCGGGCGCGCGCCGGTTCCCCGGCCCCGCGCGGACCGGGGTGAACTCTGCGATCGCCGCGAAGGGCACCTCGGCCTCGTACAGCGCGCCGATCCTCACCCGCACCCCCTCCCGCTCCACCACCGTCGGCCGCAGCACCACCGAGCGGCCGAGCCCCACCAGCCAGACCACGCCGTAGATGCTGAGCGCGGTGAGCACCCACGCCACCTTCGCGCTCCACTGCGCCGTCAGCAGGTGCACGCCCACCGCCTCGACCGCGCACGCGAACGACAGCGCGCCCACGATCCCCATCATCCCGCTCTTGCGGTGCTGCGTGAAGGCGATCGCGCCGGGGGCCAGGCGGGGCCGCGAGCGCCAGGAGAGGAGCGCGAACCAGAAGAGCGCCACCTCCGCGGCCACGGCGTCGGCGACGGCGGGGAAGCGGACGATCTCGCGGAGCCCCGCGCGCACGGCGTCGGGGACGTCGCGGCCGGGGTGCGTGCCCGAGCGGAGGAGCCGCCAGGCGCGCACGGCGCCGTAGCCCACCAGCCCCAGCTCCGCGGGCGCGATCAGGAAGCGCGCGGCGTGCAGGAGCTGACGGTGCTCCGGCGGGAGCACCAGCATGCCGATCCAGGCGCTCGCGATCACGCAGGGAACGACGCTGAGCCAGGGGAGCCCCCGCGGCCGCACCACCACCAGGTAGAAGGCGGCGGGGACGGTGACCAGCAGGTCGAAGGTGATGCCGAACGAGCCCAGCGCCGGGGCGCGCTCGAAGAGCTGCGACGAGGCGAGGACGAAGAGGGTCGCGTAGATGCCGAGGGCGATCAGCCCGAACCTGGCGAGGGGAACTGCCGCGGCGCGACGGGTGCTCATGGTCTCTCCCGATGATGGAAGGCCGTCTACTCGCCCGACAACCTGCTCATCCCGGCCTGCCCCGACCATTCCGAAAGATCCCGACGCGCGCGGGGAGATCTCCTACAACGGCTTTCTCGCGCAAAGACGCGAAGACGCAGAGAAGGCGGCCGCGCCTCTCTGCGTCTCAGCGTGAGACCAGGCCTGTCAGGCCGAGGCGCTCGCCCGCCCGTCGTAGGAGGGGCCGGTGACGAGCTCGCCGTCGGTCACCACCTGGCGGTCCCAGGGGTAGACGATGAGCTGGTCGGACTCCATCGCGAAGTAGTTGGGGCGGTATCCGCCCGGCCGCACGAAGCTCGTGGCCGTGCGCACGTCCGACGGCCCCACCTCGCGCACGGCGGCGAGCGCCAGGCGCAGCGTGTCGCCGCTGGTGGTGATCTCGTCGACGATCAGCACGCGCTTCCCCCGGCAGCGCACGGGGGTGGCGGAGAGCACCCGCGGCTCCCCGAACTGCGTCCGCCCGTCGCGGCGCGAGATGCGCATCGCCTCGAAGTCGGCCTGCAGGATGGCCGCGACCGTGGCCGCCGGGATCACCCCCGCGGTGGCGATGCCCACCACCAGGTCCGGCCGGTACTCGTGCGCCACGCGCACCGCCAGCGCGCGGCAGGTCTCGCCGAACAGCTCCCACGAGAGCTCGAACGTGCCCTGCGCCGCGGCGAACGCGGGCGACCGGGGACGGGTGTGGGCGGTGGGCATCGTCGAACCTCTCTTGGGTGGTAGGCGGAGCAAGGGGAAGCACGATACAAGATCCAGTCCCCGCGCGGAAGCAAACGCATGCCGCGGGCACCCTCAGCACACGGCGTTGCCCCCGAGGCGGCGGCCGCGCAGCTTCATCGGATTCCTCTGCAGGACTTCGGCCGCGCACCCCCTCCATCGTCCCCCATGCCCCAACCCGGGCCCGCCGGCTACGGCGGCACGCCGCTCCCGAAGAAGCTGGGGATCAAGCCCGGCCACCGCATCCGGCTGACCGGCGCGCCGGAAGGCTTCGGCCGCACCCTCGGCGAGCTGCCGGAGCCCGTCTCCATCGTTGCGGCCGATGACGAGGGGGGCGCGCCGCTCGACCTGGTGCTCTTCTTCACCGACTCGGCGGAGGCGCTGCGGGCGCGGTTCGACGCGCTGGCGGCCTCGCTGGTGCCGGCGGGGATGCTGTGGGTGGCGTGGCCGAAGAAGGCGTCGAAGGTGCCGACGGACCTCACCGAGGACGTGGTGCGCCGCATCGCGCTGGAACGGGGGATGGTCGACGTGAAGGTCTGCGCCATCGACGCGACCTGGTCCGGGCTCAAGCTCGTCTACCGCCTGGCCGACCGCCCCGGCCGCTGACCCGCTGGCGCGTCCGGCGGGGGCGGCCGTACAATCGTGCCCATGGCAGACGCAGACCTCCGCGCCCGCGCCGACGAGCGCTTCGCCCAGGCCCTGGCGGCGGCGGGCGCCCGCGACCCGCGCGACTTCTACCGCAAGCAGCTGGTGGAGCTGAAGGCCGCCGACGCGGCCGGCTATCGCCGCGCGCTCGCGTACTACGAGCAGGAGCTGATCCCCGCCGTGGCGCGCGAGGAGAGCGATCCCATGGCGGAGTGGCTGGAGTACGGACGCTTCCTCGCCTCGCTGGCGGCGCCCGGCCGCACGGTGCAGATCGACCCCGGCGGCCGCGCCGCCGACTACGCCCGCCCCGTGCCGGCCGACGCGCTCGTCCTCCATCTCCCCGATCGCACCACGCTCCGGGCGATCGTCGTCGGCATCCCCACCACGCTCAGCCCCGCGCAGCGCGCCAGTTACGAGCTGCTGGTGAAGCAGGCCCAGAGCCTCTGAACGGACGGGTCTTTCCTCATCCGAGCAGGCGCAGCCGTCCCGCCGCGATCTCGATCTCCAGCTCGCGCGCGCTCTCCGAGACGATCTCGCCGTCGGCGTGGACGGGGAGCGGGGTATCGCTGGTGATGCGCACGCGGCGGGCGGTGCGCATGTGCACGCAGCTCTCCCCCACGTGCGTGCCGCGCAGCGTCTTCGGAAGGAAGCGGAGGATGCGCAGGGTGGAGAGGCCGTCGCAGATGCACACGTCCAGCAGCCCGTCGTCGATCCTGGCGGCGGGACAGATCCAGAAGCCGCCGCCGTGGCGCGCGCCGTTCCCCACCGTCGCCAGCGTCATCGGCCGCTCCATCACCTCGCCGCCGTCGATCTCCACCCGCAGCACCGGCGGCCGGAAGCGCCGCAGCACGCGCGCGAGGGCCCACAGGTAGATCCCGATCCCGCGCAGCCGCCGGTTGCGGTTGGCCTCCACCGCGACGGTGGCGTCGAGCCCCACGCCCACGCCGTTGGTGAACCAGCGGTCTCCCACCCGCCCCACATCCACCCGCCGCTCCACCCCGGAGGCGATTCGCCGCGCCGCGCGCGCCGCATCGCGCGGGAGCCCCGCCAGCAGCGCGAAGTCGTTCCCGCTCCCCACCGGCACGATCCCCAGCGCCACCGAGGTGTCGCTCCCATCCGAGGCGCGGAGGAGGCCGTTCGCCACCTCGTGCACCGTCCCGTCGCCGCCCATGGCCACCACGGCGGGCCACCCGGCGCGCGCCGCCGCCTCGGCCAGCTCCACCGCGTGGCCGTGACGCGAAGTCTCCGCGAGCTCGACGCGTGCGCCGGACGACTCCAGGATCGCGCGTACCGCGGGCCACGCGCGTGCGGCGCCGCCGCGTCCGGCCGCGGGGTTCAGGATGACGTAGAAACGATCCGGCATCGCTCGGTCGCTGGGGGATCGAGGCCGCGGTGCGCGTGTCTCGCGCCACAGCGGAAACACAGCTCCGACATACAGTTGTACAGCCCAAAAACGGAGACGGGCAGGAAGAAGTGCTTCAAGTGCACAAGGCGCAAACGGTTATAAGTGTCTTCGGTCTTGTTTCGGTTTGTTTTCGGTGTTATCATCATACCGAACATTTACCGTACAAACCGAAGGCACTCGACCCCGCGCGGAGGCACTCGACCATGGACCCGACGACCCCGCTCCCCTCCGGCCAGCCGAGGGATGCCACCGTGCACCACATGCGTTCACTGGCCGCGGCGCGCGTGGAGCACACCTCGCTGCGCGGCGTGGCGCGCGAGATCGGGATGAGCCCGACCGGGCTGAAGAAGTTCCTGCTCGGAACCGCCCCCTACTCGCCCACGCTGCGCCGCCTGCGCAGGTGGTACGTGCACCATGCGGAGCTCCCCTCGGGTGAGCTGGAGCACCGGGACGCCGAGGCGGCGATCGCGTTGCTCACCCACGACCTTCCCGGCGAGTCGCGGCGCGTGGCGGTGAACGAGGTGCTCGACTGCCTGGCGCGCGGCTACGATGCCGCCGGCCGCCCCCGCCCGCGTTGGGTGGCGGAGCTTCACCGGGAGCCGGGCGAAGAAGGGCAGGGCTGACGCGTTCCTCATCGCCTCACGCGGCCCCGCAATGCGGAGGCGGCCCGCAGCCGCGCGCCGAGCACCACGAACGCGGCGGCCGAGGCGAGGAAGGCGGCCGCCGCGGCGCCCGCGAGCGTCCATCCACCCTGCGCCGGATCGAAGCGGGGGAAGACGCTGCCGAAGACGAGCACGCCCACGTTCCAGGCCACGTGCAGCGCCACGCCGGACCAGATGGAGCGCGTGGCCCAGACGGCGTAGCCCAGCGCCGCCCCGCCGGCCATGCGGATGGGGATCCCGCCCGGCTGCAGGTGCGCCAGCGCGAAGAGGAGCGCGGTGAGGGCGATGGCCGGCGCGGGGCCCAGGCGGCGCTCCAGCGGCCGCTGCATCCACCCGCGAAAGGCGAACTCCTCCACCAGCGGCGCGATGGCCGCGACCAGGACGAAGAGCACCAGCGCGCCCCCGGGCCGCTCGCCGTACTCCACGACCTGGCGCGGCAGCGGCCCCTCCGTCTCCGCGCCCGCGGCGCCCAGCAGCATCCACATCGACAGCGCGCCGGCAGCCATCACCGGCGCGAGCAGCGCCAGGATCGCCCGGGCGCGCGGGGGGATCGGCCCCACCCGCCCCGCCGCCCGCCCGCGCGGCGTTCCCCATCCCCCCGGAAGGGCGTGGCACCAGAGGAAGAACGCCGCCACCGCCACCAGCCAGAGCATCCCCAGCCGCGGCGGCATTTCCAGGAACGCGTAGACCGGCACCTGCCAGAGCACCCAGAGCACGAGCGCCGCCAGCACGTCCTTCATCGCCCCCGCGGCCGTGCGCAGGTGTGATCGGGTTCGGAACGCGTGCCCTGGGATCAACGGTCGATCGACGAAGCGTGGATGGGTGACGGCGGGATAAACCTAGAGACGCGGAGACGCGGAGGGAAACACCGTCTCTCCTCCGCGGCTCCGCGGCGCTGCGTGAGACGATCCTTTGCCGCGCTCGGCCCGTCACCTCAGCCGAGCGCCGGGCCGAATCAGCGGTGGCGAGCGGTAGGCAGGGCGCATCGGTGCTCTCCTCCTTCGGTGGGATGTCGCTCGCGGGCGCGACGGCAGAACGGTGCGAGGCGAACAGGATCAGGGCAGCGCGCGGCGGGTACGACCCTTTCGGTCGCTTCCGCGCCGCGCGCGGGGCGCGTACATTCCGCGGCCCACCGCCAGATCGCCATCGCACCCCGCCGCGCGTGACCGAAGCGACCGTCCCGCAGCCGCCCACCCCCGAAGCGCCGCCCGAGCGGGAGCGGCGCACGGGGGTGTGGCGCTGGGTGTCGCCCGTCATCGCCCTGGCGCTCTTCGCCGCCGGGCTGGGGGTGATCCAGGCGGACCTGCGCCGCATCCGCTACGCCACCATCCGCGAAACGCTGCACCAGCTCCCCGCCGGGGCGCTCGCCTGGGCGGTGGCGTTCACGCTGCTCAACTACGCGGTCCTCTGCCTCTACGACATCCTCGCCTTCCGCTACATCGGCAAGCGGCAGCGGCCATGGAAGGTGGCGGTGGCCAGCTTCACCGGCTACGCCATCAGCAACAGCGTGGGGTGGGCGGTGATCTCGGGGACCAGCGTGCGCTACCGCTTCTACTCGCGCTGGGGGCTCACCGCGGGCGACATCTCCCGCATCATCGTCTTCTACAACGGCACCTTCTGGCTCGGGCTGCTGGTGCTGGGCGGCTACGGGCTCGCCTTCGACCCGCACCCCGACCTGGTGGCGCTGCTCGGGCGCTTCGCGGTGCACGGGCTGGGCGCGCTGATGCTGGCCATCGCGCTGGCCTACGGGCTCGCCGCGGTGGTCTGGCGCAGGCCGGTGCGCATCGGCCGCTTCGTGGCCCCCATCCCCCCGCCCGGCACCGTGGCGCTGCAGTTCGTGCTCTCCACCGTAGACTGGGCGCTGGCGGGGGCGGTGCTCTACGTGCTGATCCCGCACACCGGGCTGGACTTCGCCGAGGTCCTCTCCGCCTTCATCGCGGCGCAGCTGCTGGGGCTGGTGAGCCACGTGCCCGGCGGGGTGGGGGTGTTCGAGGGGGCCATGGCCTTCCTGCTGCGCGGCTACGGCGGCACGCCGGCGGAGCTCATCGCCTCGCTCTTCCTCTATCGCCTGGTCTACTACGTGGTGCCGCTGGCCGGCGCGCTGGCCACCCTGGTGGCCGACGAGGTGCGGCTCAGGCGGCACGCGCTGGCACGCATCGGGGGGGCGTTCGGCGCGCTCACCGGGCAGGTGACGCCCAAGGTGCTGGCGCTCTTCACCTTCCTGGCGGGGGGCGTGCTCCTCCTCTCGGGCGCCACCCCGGCCGAGCGGGCGCGGATGGGGCTGCTCGTCCGCTACCTCCCCCTGGCGGTGGTGGAGGCGTCGCACTTTGCCGCCTCGGTGGTGGGGGTGGGGCTGCTGATCGCCTCGAACGGCGTCGCGCGGCGGCTGAAGATCGGCTACTACGCGGGCGTCGCGCTGCTGGCGGCGGGGGTCGCGACCTCGCTGCTGAAGGGGATCGACTACGAAGAGGCCCTGCTGCTGGCCGCGCTGCTGGGGGCGTTCCTGGCGAGCCGGCGGGTGTTCGACCGCGCGGGCGACTTCTGGGCGGCGCGCTTCTCCCCCGGCTGGTTCCTCTCGGTGGTGGCGGTGGTGGGCGCGTCGATCTGGCTGGGGTTCTTCGCCTACCGGCACGTGGAGTACACCGGCGAGCTCTGGTGGCGCTTCGCCACCCGCGGCGACGCGCCCCGCTTCCTGCGCGCGTCCGTCGGGGCCACGGTGGCGATCCTGGCCTTCGGGGTGCTGCGGCTGATGCGCCCCGCGCCCCCCGAGGTGGAGCCGCCCACCGACGACGACCTGGAAGACGCGGCCCGGCTGCTCCGCGGGCAGCCGCACACCCAGCCGTACCTGGTCTACCTGCGCGACAAGAGCCTGCTCTTCACCCCCGGGCGCGAGGCGTTCCTGATGTACGGGGTGCAGGGGAAGACCTGGGTGGCGCTGGGCGACCCCATCGGCGACCCCGCCTGCGCCACGGCGCTGATCCGCCAGTTCTTCGGCAAGTGCGACGACTTCGGCGGGATCCCGGTGTTCTACCAGGTCAGCAAGGACAAGCTGCACCAGTACGCCGACTTCGGGCTCACCTTCGTGAAGCTCGGCGAAGAGGCGTTCGTGCCGCTCGACACTTTCTCGCTCGACGGCGCCGAGCGGAAGCCCATGCGCCTGGTGCTGAACCGCTTCGCCCGCGGCTCCCTCAGCTTCCGCATCGTCCCCCCCGAGCAGGTGCCCGCCATGCTGCCGCGGATCCGCGCGGTGTCCGACGACTGGCTGGCGCAGAAGGCGGCCGCCGAGAAGGGGTTCTCGCTCGGCTTCTTCGACACGGAGTACGTGGCCCGCTTTCCGCTGGCGGTGATCGAGGACGGGGCGCGGGTGGAGGCGTTCGCGAGCCTGTGGCCCGGGGCGGGGGGCGAGGAGCTGTCGGTGGACCTGATGCGCTACCGCACCTCGGCGCCGCGCAACGTGATGGAGATGCTGCTGCTGCACCTGATGCTGTGGGGAAAGGAGAACGGCTACGCCCGCTTCAGCCTGGGGATGGCGCCGCTCTCCGGGCTGGAGATGAGCGCCGTCGCGCCGGTGTGGACGCGGATGGGGAATTGGCTGTTCGAGCGCGGGGGGGCGTTCTACAACTTCCAGGGGCTGCGCACCTACAAGGAGAAGTTCCACCCGGAGTGGGAGCCGCGCTACCTGGCCTATCCCGGCGGCCTCAACCTGCCGCGCATCATGGCGGACGTCTCGGCGCTCATCGCCGGCGGGTACCGCCGCATCTTCCGGCGCCGCTGACGGACGCACAAAGACGAAGGGCGTTCCTCGCGGAACGCCCTTCGCATCCTCCGGCGCGACCAGCTAGCCTCGTTGCCGTGGCAGAGCCCAGGGGCTCTTGTCGCCAGCCGCATATGCCGAATACCGGCTTCTGCACCAAACGTAACCGAACATCGCCCGTACGTCAAGCTTCAGTAGTAGAGCTTGGTGCCCCGCCGCCAGAGGTCGAACTCGGTGGCGATCCGCGGGGCGATCAGGTCGTACTCGGCGGTGATCCCCCGCTCCCACTTCCGGGAGATGGCCCAGCAGCAGTAGTCGGCCACCTGCAGGCACGGCTCGCTGTGCGCCGACCACGAGGCGGTGCGGTAGTGGACCGTCGGCGTGACCTGCTGGACCACCTCGCGCACGGCCTGGTGCATCAGCGTGCGCTTCTTCTTGGTACCCAGCGACGCACCGACCACGAACAGCTCGTCGTTCGCGCGTACGATGCGCGGCGCGACGTGCTTCAGGTGGTAGTACCAGGCGTACTGGTAGAACGTCTCGTCGGAGAGGCGCGTCTTCGGCTGCGCCTTCGCTTTTTCCAGGATCGTCGCGTCGACGCGGAACTCGTGCTGCTGGAGGAGCGCGAAGACGCGCGCGCGGACGGGGAGCTTGTCGGTGGTGGCGTGGAACTCCGAGTCCACGCCGATGCCTTCCCACGCGATGTCGCGGCGCAGCGCCAGCAGCGCGTCGCCGACACCGTAGCCGGGACAGGCGACGGTGGTGAGGATGAAGTACCGGCTCGCGTCGCGCTTGCGAGAGAAGTCGAAGTTTCCGCTCTCGTCGGCGAAGATGCTGATCCGCGCCATTCCCGGTGAATCGATACGGGGACGCAGAGCGGGGGGACTCCAACCTAGCGTGGGACGGGGCGGCCGAAAAGCACCGCTCCAGCGTTCGATGAGAGGCCGCGGTGCTATCTCCGCGCCTCCGCGGCTCTGCGCGATGCTTTCTTCCGAATCTGGGCACGCGCGGAGGCGGCGCGGCGCGCGAGCTCGTCCTGATCCGCGCCACCGCCGAAGCGGGCGAGGAGGTAGAGGTCGACGGCGCGGGCCGCGTCCTCGGCGCCGGGGGCGCGGTCGCGCGCCAGCGTCTCGGCGAAGGCGAGGGGGCCGTCTCCCGCATCCGCGGCCCATCCCGCCCGCTCGTAGGCGCGGCGGAGGGAGAGGTAGGTGCGAGAGGGGCGGGAGAGTCGGCGCCGCCCGCGCAGGCTGCGGGCGAGCACGGCGGCGAGCCCGATCGCCAGGACGGCCAGCAGCCAGGGCGTGGAGACGCGCACCGGCTCGCGGCGGCCGGAGGTGGCGCCGGTGCGCTCGCCGCCCTGCGTGAAGAAGGCGCCCACGCGGCTGAACACGCCGAGCTGGCGGTCCAGGTCGTAGTCCAGCACCCAGCGGTTCCAGCGGTACTCCACCCCATCCATCCAGAACCGCGCCGACCAGAGCCACGACCCGCGCGCCGCCCGGTCGAGGAGCTCGGCCGTCCCCGCCGGGGTGGGGTCGAAGGACACCCATCCCCATTCCGGGAACCAGACCTCGACCCACGAGTGCGCCCGGTCGCCGGTCACCGCCAGGTAGCCGGCGCCCGCGTTCCACTCCCCCCCCAGGAAGCCGTTCACGTTGCGCGTGGGGATCCCTTTCGCCCGGAGCAGCACGGCCATGGCGGTGGAGAAGTACTCGCAGTGCCCCCGGCGCCGGGTGAAGAGGAAGGCGGCCAGCGTCGCCTCGCGGGGCGACGCGGGGAGGTCGAGGGTGTAGGCGACGTTGCGCTTCAGCCACCCCTCCACGGCGCGCACCTGGTCGATCCGCGACGTCATCCCCGCGGTGAGCGAGTCCGCCAGCCGCTGGATGCGGGGATCGAGCCCCGGCGGGTTCCCCACCGCCGCGTGCGACGGGGCCGGGCCGGAGTCGTTGCCCATGCGCAGCCGGTCGTCGGGCGGGCGCGCGTCCGTGGTCCACACCCCATAGACGGGGTTGTCGGTGCCGGCGTAGAAGAGGTCGCCGGAGCGGCCGCGGAACACGTGGATGGCCGAGCGCGGCACCACCCGGAGCACCGGCGGGGGCCCGAAGATCACGTCCGTGCC